>Ga0105045_10005444_pt1 | contig 11228 bp, 8 predicted proteins | sample MAT02_FD_78089 | JGI IMG/M metagenome (GOLD analysis project Ga0105045, IMG submission 78089) | Freshwater microbial communities from Lake Fryxell liftoff mats and glacier meltwater in Antarctica - MAT-02 (megahit assembly) | ecosystem: Environmental > Aquatic > Freshwater > Ice > Liftoff... | reverse complement strand
GGGGCAATCGCGCCAAAGGCCCAGCACACCGCGCAGGCGGCAGTTGAATTCGGCAAGCCGGGCGAAGACCAGATTTTGCCGCAGCACGGCCTGATCGCGCTGGCCCCTCAGCGCCTTGGCCTGCGCGCCGGCCTCGGTCGCATTGGGCACGCGGCCTGCGCCATCCTCCTGCGGGCAATACGGGACATAGGCCTGTTGCGCCATGGTGGCGGCCGGCGCGCCCTGGCTTGGCGGCGCCTCGGCCGGCAGGTCCCGCCAGGCGCCGGCCAGCCGGGAAAGCTGCGCGTCCAGCGAAGCGATTTCGCCGCGCGAGCCCTGCAAATGCTGGATCGCCCTGCGGCCGTCATTGGCGTGGTCCAGCAGCAGCAGCCCCGCCACGGTGGCGAAGATACAGATGAACATCAGCAGCCGCATGCGCCCGCGAATCCGCCCCGCGGCTGCCTCCGCCGCCGTCACAAAGGGGTTGCGCCTGCCATCCTCCAGGCTGAAGCGCAGATGGGCGCTGCTCAGCCGAATGGTGGCGATGGTGGCCGGTGCCGCGGTGCGGCTGAGTTCGTCCACCAGCCTGCCAATTCGGTCAGCCGCTTCTGCGGCTCCTCGCAGCCCTCCATCTGCATGGCGCGGCCATGCTGACATCGGGCCGCCGGGCGACATAGCGTAGCACCAGCCGGCCATCGGTCTGCAGCGCGTCGAGAAATCCCCGCCCGTCTTCCTGTGTCGTGCGACCTGCCGTGAAGTCGGTCACCCTGGCCTGCCATGGAATGGCGGGATCAGGCCTCAGATTTCAGGCCTGTATCATACACATTCGCGTCGATGCGGCGAGATCGTCGGGAATTGGAGGTCCGAGGCGGAATCGAACCGCCGTAGGGGGATTTGCAGTCCCATGCCTGACCACTCGGCCATCGGACCTCACACCCTCTCTATCGGGTGCCAGCCGCCCATGGTCAAGCGCACCCTCCTGCCGGTATAACCCCCGCGCACAGGGATATGGGTTGGGCATGGCATACGCGGCGGCGCGCAAATTCATGGTCGATGGACAGTTGCGCCCGAACAAGGTGACCAACGTCCTGGTCCTCGCCGCCATGGCCCGCCTGCCGCGTGAGAGCTTCACCCCCACTGAGGCCCGCCCGCGCGCCTATGCAGATGATGCCGTACCGCTCTCACCCAACCGCTCCATGATGGCGCCCATGGTGCTGGCGCGGCTGCTGCAGGCGGCAGCGCCGCGGCTGGGCGAGCAGGCGCTGGTGGTGGGTGCTGGCACCGGCTACGCCGCCGCCATCCTGGCGGATATCGGCCTGGTGGTGACAGCGCTGGAGGAGGATGGCGCGCTGCTGGCCTCCGCCCGTGCCGCCTGGGCCCAGGCGCTGCCAGGGGCGTGTCCATTGGCGGTGCAGGGCAGGCTGGTCGAGGGCCATGCCGCGGGCGCGCCATATGAACTCATCCTGATCGATGGCGCCGTGGAACGGGTGCCGGAGGCGCTGATTGCCCAACTGGCCGCGGGCGGGCGGATGGCCATGGTGCTCTCCCGTCCCGCCGGGCTGCCGGTGGCGATGCTGGGGCAGAAACTGGGTGACGCCTTTATAACCACCCCCATCATGGATGCCGTTGCACCGACCCTGCCAGGCTTCGCGCCTGCCCCCAGCTTTGTCTTCTGACCGACAGAAATGGCTGTTTGGTGGGCGGCGGCATCGCCAGGTTACGGGACATTCCGGCATGGCGTCTTGCACTGGGCCCGGAAGGCGCCGATTTTCGTTGGAACACTGTTCGGCCCATCGCGATGCCGATCAACCGAGGACGACACGATGCGCAAGCTGACGAACCACAGCCTCCCCGCGATACTCCTGGCCTCAGTCACTTTGGCGCCGGTTGTCATCGGCGGCGCCGCCTCGGCCCAGACGCTGACCGATGCGCTGGCCCAGGCCTATTCCAACAACACCACCCTGCTGGCCGCCCGCGCCCAACTGCGTGCGGTGGATGAGGGCGTGCCCCAGGCCCTGGCCGGCTGGCGCCCCACCGTCGTGATCAACGCCAATGCCGGCGCCGCGGACCAGCGCACGCGCAGCCAGGCGCAGACCTTCCGCACCGACCAGAGCTTTTTCTTCCGCGACCCGCAGGCCAACCTGATCAGCCGCGAGACCGGCAACATTGTGGGCCCCGGCTTCATCTCCACGACGATCCGCCAGGAGCGCACGCCGGCTGGTGCCAACGTGACGCTGACCCAGCCGATCTTCCGCGGCGGCCGCACCGTGGCCTCCGTGCGGCAGGCGGAGAACCGGGTGCTGGCACAGCGCGCACGGCTCTATGGCACCGAGCAGCAGGTGATGGGCGAAACCACCGTCGCCTACGTGCAGGTCATCCGCTTCCAGGAGGAAGTGCGCCTGAACATCAATAACGAGCAGGTGCTGGGCCGCCAGCTGCAGGCGACCAACGAGCGCTTCCGCGTGGGCGAGATCACCCGCACAGACGTGGCGCAGGCCGAAAGCCGCGTCGCCGGCTCGCGCGCTGCCCGCAGCCAGGCCGAGGGCCAGTTGGAGACGGCGCGGGCCACCTACCAGCGGCTGGTCGGCCAGCCACCCCAGCGCCTGGTGGCACCGCAGCCGCTGCGCCCACCCGTCACCTCCGGCCAGCAGGCACGCGAGCAGGCAGCGTCCAACAACCCGACCGTGGTGGCGGCGCTGTTCGACGAGGCCGCGGCGCGCGACAATATCGATGTCCAGCTCTCTGTGCTGATGCCGCAGGTCAGCGTGACCAGCCAGGCCTTCCGCAACGACAATACCGCGGGCCCGCATACCCGCCAGAATGGCGGTCAGGTAACGGCAAACCTCACGGTGCCGCTGTTCCAGGGCGGCGCCGAGCACAGCCAGGTGCGCCAGGCCCGACAGATCGCTCAGCAGAGCCGCGCGCTGGTCGCCGATGCCCGCGCGGTGGCCGTGCAGCAGGCGAGCAGCGCCTGGGAAAACCTGCGCACCACCCGTGCCCAGGTGGAGAGCACCCGCGCCCAGATCCGCGCCGCCGAGATCGCGCTCGATGGCGTCCAGCGCGAGGCGATCGTGGGCAGCCGCACCACGCTCGACGTGCTGAACGCCGAGCAGGAGCTGCTCAACGCCCGGGTGACACTGGTGCGCGCGTTGGCCGACAACATCACGGGCTCCTACAGCGTGACCTCGGCCGTGGGCCGGCTTACGGCGCAGGATCTGGGCCTGCCGGTCGAGTTCTACGACATGCGGGCCTATTACAATGCGGTGCGTAACCGTTGGGTCGGTCTGGGCGATTACGCCCAGGCGTCGGCGCAGCGCTGAAGCAATGAGGGCGAGGAGCCGGATATGAGCGGGACGGACCAGAACAAGGCGGGGGCCGAGCCCTCAATGGACGACATTCTTGCCTCGATCCGCAAGATCCTGAATGAGGACGACGTCCCCACCGTGACGCCGGGCGCGATGGCGCCGGTGTCCCCAACCTTGGCTCCTCCGGCGGCGCCGGAGCCGCTGATGCTGACCGATGAAATGCTGGTGACCGAACCGCCGCAGCCCGAGCCGCCCGCCGCGCCTCCGCCCGCCGCGCCTCCGCCCGCCGAGCCTCAGCTCGCCGAACCGCAGCCTGCCGCCCCGCCGCCCGTCGCGGCGCTAGCGATGGCAGCGCTGCCCGCCGCCCTGCCGCCCAGCGTGCAGCTGGTGCCACCGCCCGTGCCCCCAGCCCTTCCGCAGGAAAGCCGTGCGCTGCCACCTCCGCCGCCCCTCTTGCCCAGCGACCAGATCATCGCGCCATCGGTCGCCGCCGCCACCGCGGCCTCGATGAGCGAGTTGCTGCGCGCGGTGACGCAGGAGCGCTCAGCCAGCGTCAGCCGTGGCGGCCCCACAATCGAGGACGTGGTGCGCGAGGAGGTGAGGCCGCTGCTGAAAGAATGGCTGGACAACCACCTGCCCGGCATTGTCGAGCGCGCGGTGCGGGCCGAGATCGAACGTGTGGCCCGCGGCAGCCGTTAGGGGCCATTCAGCGACGCAGGTTTCACCGAAGGGAAGATGCGCCGCCGCCATGGCAGCGCTTTACACGATTGCTCTCGCCACTCAGCCCCACACCCGGGCCGCCTTTGCCATGACAGGCGGCGTGGGCGCTCCTTGCACCGCAGGCTGGCTGGTGTGGGTGCGGTTCCGGCCATCCTGCTTCGCGCGATAGAGCGCGGCATCGGCCAACTCGATCAGCTTCAGCCCATCCTGTTCCGCCTCGTGCATCGCCAGGCCAATTGACACGGTGATATTGCCCAGCTTCGTGCCAGTGCTGCGGATCGAGAAACTCTGGCTCGAAACCGCCAGGCGAAGCATCTCGGCCTCGTCGAAGGCCGCGGCCGCGGTCGTGCCGGGGATGAGGACCGCGAATTCCTCACCGCCGAACCGCGCGGCCATCGCGCCCTCGGGCAGGGCGCCCCTGATGGTGCTGGCGGTGCGACGCAGCACCGCATCGCCCACCGGGTGGCCGAAGCGGTCATTGACCGCCTTGAAGTGATCGATGTCGATCAGCAGCAGCGCCAGGGGCTGCCCGGTGGCCAGCGCATCGGCGATGAGCAGCAGCAGCCGGTCATCGAAGGCGCGACGGTTGGGCAGGCCGGTCAGCGCGTCGGTATGCGCATCCCGTCTGGCGTCCTCCAGTTCCGCCCGCAACGCCTCGATCTCCCGGGTGGAGTTGACCAGCCGGCTGCCCATGGTCTGGCTGCGGCGCGTCATCTCGCGCGCCTCCTCGGCCAGGCGGGAGAGGGCCGCGCGCAGCCGGTGCGGGTCCTGCATCGCGCCTGAGGAAAGTTCGTCCAGCGCCTCGCCGAAGGCTGCGGTGCCGGCGCCTTGGCTGGCCATGGCACCCATCGCCTCACGCAGCGTGCCACCCAGACGGGCCAGCGCCGCACTGAGTGCTGTGAATTCGGGGAGAGGTTCCACGAAGCGGCTGTTCAACTCCCGCATCAAGGTTTCATCCACCCGCCCGGCCGCGATGGCCGCCGCCAGCTCCAATGCCATCTCTGGCCGCGTGCCGGCGTGGTGGTCGAACCACACCGCGTAATAGGCTGGCAATGGCCGCAGGCCATGGACCTGAAGCGAGCCGAAGGCGGCCCGCGCATGGGCCATTGCCTGCGCCATGGGCGTCGCTTGGTTCCGGTTGTCGGGCTCTGTCGCCGCCATGGATGATCCGCTGCCTGGGGTGAGGCGCGCAATATGGCGGCAAAGGCTGAACAAAGCCTTGCCAGGGTCCAAGCCTCGCCCGGTCATTGACCCCTGGGCAACCTTTGTGCCAGGCCGTAACGTGGCAGCCATGGAACCAAGCCTGCACCATCGCCTGACCCAGTGGCGACGCCATCTCCATGCCCATCCCGGCCTTACCCTGCAGGAGGGCGACACCGCCGCCTTTGTGGTGGAAAAGCTGCGCGAGCTGGGCGTGGCCGAAATCACCCCGGGAGTGGGTGGCCATGGCGTGGTGGCCACGCTGCGCCGCGGTCCAGCCGGCGGGCATGGCTCCAACCGCGCGGTCGGCCTGCGTGCCGACATGGATGCCCTGCCCATCCAGGAGACCAACACCCAACTTCCCTGGGCCAGCACCATCCCCGGCGTGATGCATGCCTGCGGCCATGACGGCCACACCACGGCACTTCTGGGCGCGGCCAAACTGTTGCTGGATGACCCCAGCTGGTCCGGCACCGTACAACTGGTCTTTCAGCCGGCCGAGGAGGGCGGGGGCGGCGCGCGGGCGATGATCGCCGACGGGCTGTTCCAGCGCTTCCCGATGGAGCGCATCTTCGGCTGGCACAACTGGCCCGGCCTGCCGGTCGGCACGATCGCGGTGCATGAGCACGCCGTGATGGCGGCCGGCGCCCGATTCGAGCTGCGTTTCGAGGGCCATTCCGGCCATGCCGCCCTGCCGCACATGACGCGTGACCCCATGCTGGGCCTGGGCCATGCCATCGTGGCGCTGCAATCCATCGTCTCCCGCGGCGTGGACCCGATGCACAGCGCCGTGGTGAGCGTGACGGTCGCCCGGGCGGGCGAGGCACAGAACCAGGTCGGCGGCTGGGCAGAATTGCTGGGCACCGCGCGCTGGCTGGATGATCAGGTGGGCGACCTGGTCGAGCACCGCATGCGCGAGATTGGCGCCGGCGTGGCCGCGACCTTCGGCCTTTTTTGCAAGGTGGGTTTCCAGCGCGGCGTGCCCGTCACCGCGAACACGCCGGCGGAACGCGAGTTGGCGGCCGCCGCGGCCGCCGCGGTGGCGCCGCTGCGGCGCGATATGGGTCCTGCCATGACGGGCGAGGATTTCTCCTGGTTCCTGGCCGAAGTGCCCGGCGCCTTCGTCTGGATCGGCAATGGCCCGGCCGAGGGCGGGCGGGAGTTGCACAATGCCGGGTATGATTTCTCCGATGATGTGCTGCCGGTGGCCTCGGGCTTCCTGGCGGAGGCGGCGAAACGGGCGCTTGCGGGGTAGTTCGCGGTCAGGGCCGCTGCCCCCGACACCCCCGCCAAAGGGCCGCGGCGCCCCCCTCCGGCACAAGGCCTGACGAACAGATCGGACGTGCAGTAAACAGAGTTTCCTGCCGGGGTGCAGGAAACAGAGTTTCCTGCCGGCGTGCATGGGCCGCGCCCCTGCATGGCATCCACGAAACCATCCGGCGCCGCGCGCGTACCCTTTGCGAATCGCGCGCGTGCCCTTTGCGAATCGCGCGCCACGGAGCCTCTCATGCGTCTGCTCGTGATCCTCGCCCTCCTGCTGGCCATGCCCGCAGCCAGCGGCGGCGATGAGCCGGTGCCGGTGGTCCCTACTGCGGTCGCAGCGCCAGTGATGGCCATGGCCCCCACCCTGCCGCTCAGCGGCACTCTCCCCCGCCGCATCATCGTGGCTGATGCCAACCGCGCCGACTACGCGGGCTCAGCCGCGCGCGGCATGTTCGACATGGCTTCCACCACCGCCCTGCCGGGCCTGCCGATCCAGGCTGCGGGACTGCGGGGGCTGCGCTGCAGCGCGTTTTCTCAGATAGGGCAGGGGTTGGCACGGGCGATCGCCATCGCCTTCCTCCTCGCGCCGGAGATCACTCATGTCTTCTGGGCTGAACGTGCGGTGGGCGGCCCGCCGGGCCATGCGGCAGAGTTGGAACGGATGCTGCGGGAATTCTCGCCCTCCTGAGTTTTCCTGTTGCGATCGGCGGGGGAAACGCCATTCTTGGCCGATGGCCCTCGCCCTACTCACCCAGCATTCCACCCCCGATCCCAGCCTGGCCGAGTTGCTCGCCGCGCGCCCCATGCTGCGCATGGACCCCATGGCGGGGTTGTGTGTCGAGGAGGTGCCTCTCGCGCGGCTCGCCGCTGCCGTGGGCAGCCCGGCCTGGGTCTATTCCGCTCAGACGCTGACCCGCCGCGCCCGCGCCCTGACCGGCGCGCTGGAAGGGGCGGCCTTGCGGGCGCAGGTGCATTTCGCGGTCAAGGCCAACCCCAACCTGGCTGTCGTGGCATTGCTGGGCAGCCTGGGCCTGGGTGCGGACATCGTCAGCGAGGGCGAGCTGCGCCTGGCCCGCGCCGCCGGCATTCCCGCCTCCCACATCGTCTTCTCCGGCGTGGGCAAGACCGCGCGTGAACTGCGCCTGGCCATCGCCGAGGACATCCAGCAGATCAACCTCGAAAGTGCCGAGGAGGCGGAGATGCTCTCCGCCCTCGCCACCTCGCTAGGCCGCTCCATGCGCGTGGCGTTGCGCGTCAACCCCGATGTGGACGCGAAGACCCACGCCAAGATCACCACCGGCCGCAGCGAGAACAAGTTCGGCGTGGACATCGCGTTGGCCCCGGCACTTTACGCCCGCATCTGCGCCATGCCCGGGCTGGAGCCGGTGGGCCTGGCCGTCCATATCGGCAGCCAGATCACCCAGGGGGTGGGCGCCTATGCCGCGGCCTATCGGCGCCTGGGCGAGCTGGTGGTGGCGCTGCGCGCCCAGGGCCTGCCTGTGCCGCGGGTGGATTGCGGCGGTGGGCTGGGCATTTCCTATCGTGACGAGGCGCCCGCCTCGCCCGAGGCCCTGGCCGGCGCCATCCATTCCGGGCTGGGCAATCTGGGCCTGGAACTGCTGCTGGAGCCCGGGCGCTGGATCTGCGGCCCGGCCGGCGTGCTGCTCAGCCAGGTGGTGCTGCAAAAGCAGGGCACGGCGCGGCGCTTCGTCATCATCGACGCTGCGATGAACGACCTGTTGCGCCCGGCGATGTATGACAGCTGGCACGGCATATTGCCGGTCTCGCCCGGCCATTTCACCGCGGCCGTCGCACCTGCCGATGTGGTCGGCCCGGTCTGCGAAAGCTCCGACACCTTCACCCAGGGGCGCGCGCTGCCTGACCTGCCGGCCGGCGCGCTGATCGCCATCCTCGATGCCGGCGCCTATGGTGCCTCGATGAGCAGCACCTACAATGCCCGGCCCCTGGCGCCCGAGGTGCTGGTGAACGGCGCACAATGGTCCGTTGTGCGCGACCGGCAGGGCTACGACGCGCTGCTGGCCGGCAGCCGCATTCCCGATTGGGTGCGGGCATGACCCAGTCCGGCCTTCCCAAGGGTCTGGCGGGCCGCCGCCTCCTCGCCCGCGCGGCGCTGGGGTGGGAGGCGCTTTGGCCTGGGGCCTGGCCGGTGCTGGGGGTGCTCGGCGTGTTCGTGATGCTGGCGCTGCTCGGCCTGCCGTCGCTGCTGGGGGGCTGGCTGCATCTGGCCATGCTGCTGGCTTTCATGGCGGTGCTGGGCCTTGTGCTGCGCCGCGCCCTGCGGGCCTGGCGGGTGCCCGGCGCTCCGGCCGCTGAACGCCGGCTGGAACGGGCCTCGGGCCTCAGCCATCGCCCGCTGGCGGCCATGGCCGACCGGCCGGCCGGGGATGACCCGATGGCGCTGGCCATCTGGCAGGCGCATCAGGCGCGCATGGCGGAACGGCTGCGCGAGCTGCGCGTGGGCCTGCCCCGCCCGGGGCTGGCGGCTCGTGACCCCAGGGCGCTGCGCGGCGCGCTTGTGGTGGCCCTCATCGCCGCGCTCGGCATCGCCGGCGATGCGGCGCCCGAGCGCCTGCGCCGCGCGGTGCTGCCCGCCTTCGCCGGTGCCCCGCCGGCCACGCCTCTGCGACTGGAAGCCTGGGTGACGCCGCCAGCCTATACCGGCGCGCCGCCGATCTTTCTGGCTCAAACCGGTGGGCAGGCCATGGTGCCTGCGGGCAGCCGGTTGCAGGTCGCGGTCTCCGGCCGCGCTGGTCCGGCGCCGGAACTGGTTGGGCCGGATGGCGCCATCGCCTTCCGCGCCCTGGATGCGCAGAGCTTTGCCGCCGAGGCGCCGCTCACCCAGCCCGGCCGGCTGCGCCTGAGCCGTGAGGGCCAGACCCTGGCCGAATGGAACCTCACCGTGCAGGCCGACGCGCCGCCCCGCGCGCTCTTTCCCGACCCCCCGGCGCGTGCCCAGCGTGGCCTTGCCATCCGTATCCCCTGGCGGGTGGAGGATGACTGGGGCGTGCATGCCCTTCGCTTCCAGTTGGCGCTGACCGCGCGGCCCGACGCGGCACCCTTCACCCAGGACGTGCCGCTACCCCCCGGCACTCCTCGCCAGGCCCGCGGCGTGACCCAGCCCGACCTCTCCGCCCACCCCTGGGCCGGGCTGCCGGTGCGGCTGCGACTGGTGGCGCGTGACGGCGCCGAGCAGGAGGGCGTCTCCGCCCCGGTCGATATCATCCTGCCCGAGCGCAGCTTCACCCACCCCGTCGCGCAGGCGCTGGTGACCATCCGCAAGGAGCTGTCGCTGGCGCCCGAGGCGCGCGACGTGGCGCGCCGCGCGTTGGAGGCACTCTCCGCCAACCCCGACGCCTTCGAGAATGACAGCACCACGGCACTGGGCCTGCGCGTCGCCCGCAACAGGCTGTTCCAGCGCCGCCAGAGCGCGGTGGATGAGGCGCAGGAGCTGATGTGGGACATGGCCCTGGCGCTGGAGGAGGGTCGCGACAGCCGCACCGCCCGCGCCCTCGCCCAGGCCCAGCAGGCGCTGCGCGAGGCGCTGGAGAATGCCCAACGCCAGAACGAGGAAAACCGCGACAACAGCGAGGCCCGCCAGGAGGCCGAACGGCGCATCCAGGAGCTGCGCGAAGCCATCCGCCGTCACCTGGAGGCGATGAACGAGCGCCTGCGACGCGAAAACGCCGAAAGCCTGAGCGAAACGCCGCCGCAGAACCGCGCCGATCAGCGCGAGATCAACCGCCGCGCGGAACGCATGCAGGAGGCCAACCGCGAAAACCGCATCCCCGACGCGCAGCGCGAGCTGGCCGAGCTGGAGGAAATGCTCCGCGCCCTGCAGGAAGGCCGCCAGGCCCGCGGTGAAAGCCCCGAGCGCCAGCAGCAGCGCCAACGCGGCCAGCAGCAGATGGGCGTGGTGCAGGACATGGTCCGCCGCCAGGGCGATATGCTCGACCGCGGCCAGCGCCGCACCGAGGCCGAGGAGACCCGCCGCACCCAGGCCCGCCGCAACCCCACAACCCCGCCGGCCCAGGCGCAGACGCCCGAGGAAGCCCAGGCCGATGCCCGCCGCCAGCGCGCGCTGCGCCGGGCGCTGGGCGAACTCATGCAGCAATATGGCGACCTGACGGGCGAGGTGCCCGAGGCGCTGGGCCGCGCCGACCAGGCGATGCGACAGGCGCAGGAGGCGCTGGGCCAGGGTGGCGATGCGCGCGACCCGCAAGCCCGCGCCATGCGGCATTTGCAGGAGGGCGGCCGCCAGATGGCCCAGCAACTGCAACGCCAGTTCGGCCAGCAGCCGGGCGAGGGTGAGGGCGAGGCCGAGGATGCCGACATGGCCGGCAACCCCGAGGAGGGTGGCGATGGCGAAGGCGAGGGCCAGCAGCAGGGCGAGGGCCGCGACCCTCTCGGCCGCCGCGCCCGCGACGTGGCCGGCAATGCCGACCAAGGCAGCGACACCCGCGTGCCGGACGAGGCCGAGCAGCTGCGCACCCGGCGCATCCAGGAGGAACTTCGCCGCCGCGGCGCCGAGCGCGAGCGCCAGTCCGATGAGCTGGACTATATCGAAAGGCTGCTGCGCCGGTTTTGAAGTGGAGGCGAGCGGGATTCGGATTTTTCGCCGGTTCCGCCTCAAATCATCCCGCCCTAGTGGCCCGATCCTGACGCTTGGTTCCCAAGCGCCGGGTGAATCGGCCCACCAAATCAATGACTAGTGGTGTGTTCGCTTTGCTCCCACATCCTGCT
>Ga0105045_10005442_pt1 | contig 11229 bp, 7 predicted proteins | sample MAT02_FD_78089 | JGI IMG/M metagenome (GOLD analysis project Ga0105045, IMG submission 78089) | Freshwater microbial communities from Lake Fryxell liftoff mats and glacier meltwater in Antarctica - MAT-02 (megahit assembly) | ecosystem: Environmental > Aquatic > Freshwater > Ice > Liftoff... | reverse complement strand
CAATGCTTTTTGGTATCAGCATTTCAGCAATCATACCATTATATACTTTTTTTATCTTGAAAAGAAAGATGAATGTTTTTGATGCAGGTGCCATAGCGGCGGCTTATGGTTCAGTAAGTGCTGTTACTTTTGTAACCGCTGTATCTTTTTTAGAATCTCAGCAATTAAGTCTCCATGGTCACATGGTAGCCATCATGGCATTAATGGAATCACCTGCTATCATTATTGGCTTAGTGTTAATCTCTATTTTTAATAAGGAAGAAACAGCTACTAAAATTAAAATCCCTTCAGTCATAAAACATTCACTGACCAATGGCAGCGTGTTATTAATTCTCGGAAGTTTGGTTATTGGATTTGTTGCTAATGCTAAACAAGCGGAAGGCATTAAGCCCTTTACAAACGACTTATTTAAAGGGTTTCTCGCTATTTTCCTCTTAGATATGGGTATTACTAGCGGCAGAAAACTGAAAGCATTCTTTTCATTTGGTGCCTTTCCATTTGTTTTTGCGGTAATTATTCCATTGGTAAATGGATGTGTCATTGCCGCATTTAGTTCGATAGTTACAGATGATATTACCAATAGGTTTATATTTGCTGTTTTAGCAGCTAGTGCTTCCTATATCGCCGTTCCTGCCGCAATGAAAATAACAGTACCAAAAGCTAATCCTGGACTGTATCTACCAATGGCACTTGCAGTCACTTTTCCTATAAATATTACAGTCGGGATGCCTTTATATTTTCTTATTGTACAACACTTTTAGAAAGTAATTTATTAGATTTGATTTCACTTCCCATCGAAGACCCCATACTCATATAGCCGCAAGTGTGCATCTGCTATCTCATCGCTTTTTAACCCGATGGTGGAAGACAAAGACTTAGATCCCATTTATGCAGCTTTTGCATGACTTGTTCGGGTTGCATTAGAAATAATGTGATACTTCGAGAAATGGCTTCTTTTTATTTTATAAACATCCCTAATATTTAAGAATATGAATACCAAATCGTTAAACGGAAATGGCAAAATGACATTGTAAAACCAAACCCATCAAATGAATGAACTGAAATTAAAAAAATCCTTTGACAAGTTTTTTGAAGCACCAATTGAAGTTTGGAGATCATTTACTGAATTATGAGAGGAAGTTAAATTCAAGAAAAATTAAATAATGAAAGCAACAGGACTGACAGAAAAATGTGCCTATATTATTCTAGGCGGTCCTTGTGAAGTATTTCTATGGAAGGAGAATAATTACGTTTGTCTAGACATTTTTTTAGAAAACAACTTTTTTTCAGACCACATGTCTTTGATTACAAATCAGCCTTCCCCACTTGAAACAATAGCACTTAAAAAAACCATAGCATTACGAATTAGTACAAGCAATATTGCTAAGCTTAAAAAAATTCCCATTCGCCAATGTATTATTTTTATTGGGCGCTGAAAACTCTTTTGTAGAAAAGCAGCAACAACAAATTGACCTTTTAACAAAAACAGCGGGACAGCGATATGATGAATTGTTTAATAAAGATCCTGAAATAGTTCAGCGAATTGCCCAAAAACATAGTGCTTCATATTTGGGAATTACTACGCAAAGTCTTAGCAGAATAAGAAATAGCAAGTAAGTTTTAAGTGTCATTGAAGGTGTAATATTTCATTTACTTGTTGCTCTTACATTAGCTATCATTTCAGTTTGTTGCATTATTTTAATAGCACTTGATAGAAATGTATAAATAGCTTTGACTAAAAAATAAACATTTATTTTTGGAATTCAATTTTTTATAAGGCAACGATAAAGAGTATGTGTTTTATTTTATCTTGCTTTTCTAAAAATATTATATTTTGCATTCTATTTTCTTTATTACATTTGTGTTATCATCCAGTCAATTGACAACATTTATTAACCAAACACAAATGCAAAAGCATGAACACAATGGCAAATCTGATCAAATTAGTTACTATTTATTTTTTAATTTTTACAATAGTTTCTTGTCAAAACCAATCGAAAAAGGAAAATACTTCCGTTGATCAATCTCAAACATCGCAAGATTCACTAAGTTTAAATAGTGGTAAGTTCTGTTTTTTGCACGCGGAAAATAAGGACACCACCTTTATTTCATTAACTATTGATGGTATAAAAGTAAGCGGAACAATGACTTGGCAGCCTTATGAAAAGGATGGTGCCGTAGGTGAATTGAGTGGTATCAAAACTATGACGGGAGAATTAGAGCTGGTCTATGCCTATGTCATAGAAGGCTCTAGCCAAACTGAAACAAAGGTCATGAAAATAGAAGGAGACCGTCTGTTCGTAAAAGTAGGAGAACTCTTAGACCCTGCAAATGATGGGAACTTGACATACAAAGATGTATCAAAAGCAACTTATTCGGAAATATTGGAATTGGTAGCTTGCGAATAGATAGAAGTTACATTAGAAGAAGGTGCATATTTTATCCACTAATTTATGCACATCCTTACCATAAGAGTAAGAAATAGTTGTACACAAACCCATTTTTTTAATTAAATTTGCCAAATGTTTAAGTCAAAATAACATATAAAAATGAAAAGTATAATCAGCATCATTCTTGTCTTTTTTACATTACAAATTGCAATTTCACAAATTCTTTCGCCTGTAATAAAACATCATAATGGCATTAATTACGAGCGATTGGCTCAAATTGATACCATATTAAAACAGTATGAAGATCAAAATTGGCTCGTTGGCGCTTCTGTTATTCTTGTCAAAGACAATCAGGTAGTCTATTATAAAGGAAGTGGCTACTCAGATCTTTCTTCCCAAAAACCAATGCAGGCTGATGCTATTTTCAGAATTATGAGTCAGACCAAAGCTATTACGAGTTTAGGGATTATGCAGTTATTTGAGGATGGGAAATTGGACCTTGATCAGTACATTTCTGATTTTATACCTGAGTTTAAAAGTCCAAACATTGTCAAGAGTTTTAATTCTGCTGATTCAAGTTTTACCACTATCCCTGCTAAGCGTGAAATAACTTTTCGGGATTTACTGACGCATACTTCAGGAATAGATTACGCTGATATTGGTTCTGATACGATGCGGGCTATTTATGCTAAAAATCGTATTCCTTCAGGTTTAGGATATTTTGATGAAAACCTATTGTCTAAAATGAAGGCATTAGGGACATTGCCACTTCTCCATAATCCTGGTGAAAGATTTACTTATGGTCTCAATACTGACTTATTGGGATGCCTTATAGAAATTATAAGTGGAGAGACGTTGGAAACTTATTTCAATAAGCATATTTTTGAGCCACTTGGCATGAAGGACTCTTATTTCAATGTACCGTCAACAAAGGCCGATAGACTTCCTACTGTGTACACTGAAGACAAAAATAAAAAAATTATTGTGTGGTCGCCTACTTTCAGAAACATAGACCCTATGTATCCAATCATTCCCAAAAGCTATTTTTCAGGTGGGGCAGGATTATCTTCTACGGCATTTGATTATTCGATTTTTCTTCAAATGCTCTTGAACGGCGGTAGCTACAATGGCAAACAAATTTTGGGGCGACGCACCGTTGAACTAATGTTAAGTCCGCAGTTGGCAGATGGGTTATTTGGCGATAATAACTTTAGCCTTGGGTTTGCATTAACGTCAAAAAAATCATCTAATTTGAGAATGATGAATGAAGGCTCTTTTGACTGGGGAGGATACTATGGTACAAAATATTGGGCTGATCCAAAAGAAAAATTGATTTGTTTAATTATGACGCAACACTCACCCAATTCGCATAATGATTTTGAAGATAAAATCAAAAATATTATTTACGGAAGTTTGAAATAAAAACGGTTTTAGATATCTAAATTCCCCTTTCTTCCAAATAAATTTGGAAGCCCGCTACACTTAATCTTAAGCCAATCTTAAGTCCTTTTACTTAGCATGTATCTACTAGCGACTTACCTTTGTGGTATAAAATATTATTTCAATGATCGAGCAAATTATTCGATTCAGTCTTCACAATAAGCTTTTGGTTTTTTTATTCGTTGCTATTATGTCGGGCTTTGGTGTCTATTCTCTTATGAATATTCCCATTGATGCTGTACCAGATATAACCAATAATCAAGTCCAAGTTATCACGACTTCTCGCAACCTTGCCACTCAAGACGTAGAGCAATTTATCACCTATCCTGTCGAACTCGAAATGGCCAATCTACCTGGCGTAAAAGAGCTTAGGTCAGTCTCAAAGTTCGGTCTTTCGGTGGTCACGATTGTGTTTGATGATAATTTGGGTACCTATTTGCCACGACAACTGATCGCTGAAAAAATTAAAACTGCTTCTGAAAAAATTCCATTAGGCTTTGGTACACCAGAAATGGGACCAATTTCTACTGGTCTCGGGGAGATTTACCAATATATTCTCGACATAAAACCTGAGTATAAAGATAAATATTCTACCATGGACCTTCGTACTATTCAAGATTGGGTGGTGAAGCGTCAACTGTCTGGAATCCCAGGTGTAGTAGAAGTCAATACTTGGGGCGGATTTCTCAAACAGTATGAAGTAGCTATTCAACCCGAAAGACTCCATGCGATGAATGTGTCTATCCAACAGGTTTTTGCAGCGCTAGAAACTAATAATAGTATTTCAGGGGGTGCATATATAGAAAAAACCAATCAGAGTTATTTCATACGTGGCGAAGGTCTCGTGGGGTCACTAGAAGATATACAAAGAATCGTGGTAGAAAATAGGGGAGGCACACCCATATTGATTAAGGATGTGGCAACTGTACAATATGGCTCTGCCAACCGATTTGGTGCCATAACTGCCAATGGCGAAGGTGAGAAAGTGCTAGGTCAAGTCATGATGCTAAAAGATGCCAATTCTGGTGAAGTCATAAAAAGTGTCAAAAAAAGAGTAGCTGAAATTCAATCTTCTTTGCCGGAAGGTGTCTTTATCAATGGTTTTCTAGAACGTAGTGAGTTGATTGCCAAAACCACATTTACAATTACTGAAAACTTGGTCTTGGGTTGTCTGATCGTCATCCTTGTAGTTGTTTTACTCTTGGGAAATGTAAGGTCGGGACTTGTAGTGGCATCGGTCATTCCATTGAGTTTGCTTTTTGCATTATCGATGATGTACATCTTTGGTGTAGACGCTAACTTGATGAGTTTGGGAGCCATAGATTTTGGGATCATTATAGATGGAGCAGTCATCATTGTCGAATATATTTCTTTTCAGATGATGACCAAATCGGATCAAATCGGTTTGTTGCCACAAGATCAAAAACAAGCATTTATAGATAAAATCACGCAGAATAGTGCACACAAGATGATGCGGTCAGCCGTATTTGGTCAGATCATTATCATCATCGTTTTTATCCCCATCCTTTCTCTATCTGGCGTAGAAGGCAAGATGTTCAAACCCATGGCGATGACTTTTTCTTTTGCTTTGATTGGTGCTATGTTGCTCTGTTTCACATATGTGCCTGTAGTATCAGCCTTATTTATCAAAGGAATAAAGGAAAACCCAAAAAATATCTCAGTGAGAATGATGGCGTTTATCACTAAGGTATATACACCAACGATTACGTGGGCTTTGAATTTCAAAAAAACAGTAGTAGGTCTTGCGGTTGTGTTTTTGATTTTTTCAGCGTTCTTATTTTCTACCATGGGCGGTGAGTTTGTGCCAACATTAGATGAAGGTGATTTTGTGATACAACCAGTATTGAAAACAGGTACATCCCTTTCAAAAACCATAGAAACGACGACAATGATAGAAACTATCTTAAAGGATTTCCCTGAGGTGAGTCAAGTGGTCAGTCGTATCGGTGCCGCTGAAATACCTACAGACCCGATGTCAATGGAAGAGAGCGATATCATCATCAAGCTAAATCCTATAAAAACATGGACCACAGCCAAGACTAAAGACCAACTAGCTGACAAGTTTACCGAAGCGCTTACCGCAAAAATACCAGGTATCGAATACGAATTTACACAACCTATTGAGATGAGATTCAATGAGTTGATTACGGGAGTTAGAGCGGATTTGGCCATTAAAATATTTGGCGAAGACCTTTCTGTACTCAACAAAAAGGCCCAACAAATCAAAAAAATGATAGATCATGTGGAAGGCGCATCTGATATCGTGGTAGAAAAAGTAGAAGGTCTACCACAGATGGGTATCGTATATGATAGACTCAAAATAGCAAAATATGGCTTGAATATTCAAAATATAAATGATATCATGTCAATGGCGTTTGCAGGAAAAATAGCTGGAAATGTGTTTGAAGGTGAAAAACGTTTTGATCTTGTAGTGCGATTTGATAAAGAAAAACGAAGTGATATAGATGATATCAAACGTATATTCATTTCACTACCTAATGGTGGACAAATCCCGCTTGAAGAGGTAGCCAAGATCAGCTATACCGAAGGTCCAGCAAAAATATCTAGAGATAATACACAAAGAAGGATCGTAATTGGCGTAAATGTAAGAAACCGAGATTTGGAATCAGTCGTCAAAGATGTGCAAAATATCATTGAAACAAAAGTGAATTTGCCTACCGGATATAGCGTAAGTTATGGCGGCCAATTTGAAAACTTACGTTCCGCTCGTGCGAGATTGATGATAGCTGTGCCAATAGCACTTTTATTAATCTTTGTACTTCTTTATTTTGCCTTTCAATCTGTCAAAGATGCATTGCTGATTTACACTGCGATTCCACTTTCTGCCATCGGTGGCGTGCTGTTATTGTGGATGCGAGACTTGCCATTCAGTATCTCGGCAGGTGTAGGTTTTATCGCCCTTTTTGGTATCGCTGTCTTGAATGGTATTGTATTGATTGAACATTTTAAAGAATTAAAAGCACGTGGTATGACCGATATCAAACAACGTATCATATTGGGTACACAACAGAGATTAAGACCCGTACTGCTCACGGCAAGTGCAGCAGCTTTAGGATTTTTACCTATGGCTATATCTACCAATGCAGGTGCAGAAGTGCAGAGACCTTTGGCTACTGTTGTCGTCGGCGGATTGATCACAGCGACCTTGTTGACATTGATTGTTTTGCCAGTGCTTTATGCTATTTTTGACAAAAAACCAAAAAAGCTTAATGTTTCACCCATGGTATTAATATTCATTTTGTTTTTATTACCGTTTTTTGGAAAAGCACAAAAGCAAATCATCACATTGGATAAGGCGGTCAGTCTCACCATACAAAACAATGCAGCATTAAAAAGCGCCGCGCTAATGACCGAGCAATCAAAATCAAAAATATCGACTGCTTTTGATCCTTCTAAAACCCAATTTTTTTTTAGTTACGACCAGAATAATTTACCACTTTCGGAGTTAGCAGGTCCGTTGAAAGTTTTCGGTATTCAACAGCATTTTTTATTGCCTACGGTGTATAGAAATCAGAAAAAATTGTATCAATCTGAATATGCTTATCAATCAAAAAATCAATTCCTTCAAGCGATTTATTTGGAGAAAGAAGTCAACAAGGCTTTTGAAACGATTCAGTACTTACAAGCTAGTTTTGATAATCTCAAGATTGTAGATAGTTTATACGGCCAGTTTGCCGAAATCGCATCTTCAAGGTATCGTAATGGCGAATCCAATCTGGTAGAAAAACTCACAGCAGAAACGAAAGCCAGACAGATAAAAACAGAAATAACACAACTGGAAAATGCCATTCGTATCAGTTACCAAGCTTTGAATGGTATCATGCAAACTACAGATAATGAATGGATTATTGATAAAACCCTTGAGTATCGTGTGCGTGATATGAGTCTAGAATCCAAATCATCTATGGCCATACTTGAGATGATGTCGCTAAATGAAAATATAGCATCACAAGCTTACCAATTGGAAAAAACTAAAATGTATCCTGATGTGCAACTTCAGTTTTTTAGAGGTAGTAGTTTTGGTACAGGTAGTCTTTGGGGCGGACAGATAGGTATCGGTGTACCTTTATTTTATAAGGCTCAAAAGGCGATGATTTCGTCTGCATCTCTCTCAAAACAAATCACACAATCATCAAGTGAAAATGTCAAAAGAATATTAGTATCCAAACAACTAGCCTTAAACATCGAAATGGAAAAATTGATGGTTCCGATTCGATTCTATTTGGATGAAAATAAAAAGAATGTGGCTCTTTTGGTCAAAACAGCTTTTATCTCATTCCAAAATGGGGAAACAGGATTTTTACAATATTTACAAGCCATCGAATTGTCAAATCAGATAGTGAGGCAATATTACGACGATATCCATGCGTACAATTTGACCTTGATTGAGAAAGCATTTGTGACCTTAAATTAATATTTCCATTAAATTAATTAAAAATAATTATATATGTATCTTAAATATATTCTGATCATTACCTTAGGACTTTGGATCTCGTCATGTAAATCGACTTCTACAGAATCCGCAGAGTTACTACCCGAACAAGTGAGTTCTGACATCATGGTCAATACAGCACAGTTTGAATCATTGAAAATGACAATTGGCAGTATGACTGAGCACAAATTTGACCAAGTCATCACGGCAACTGGCAAGATAGAAGTAGAGAATAATGCAAAAGCTTCGGTGAGTTCGCATATAGGTGGTTTTATCCAAAATATGTCGTGGAAGATAGGACAAAAAGTAAGAAAGGGGGCAATTTTATTTACATTAAGTAGTACCGAAGCCATTGATATTCAACAAAAATATATGGAGTCAAAGGCGCAACTGTCTTACCTTAAAACGGAAGCAGAACGACAAGATATTCTAGCAAAAGAAAATGCGGTAGCTAGCAAAAATGCTATGAAAGCCAATGCTGATTATCAAGTCATGTTATCCAACTTTCATGGCCTGAGGGAAAAAGTAAAACTGATGAACATGTCAGTAAAAGATATTGAAAATGGACAATTTAGTGCATCTATTCATGTTTATGCCCCTATCACAGGCTATATTTCAGCCATCAATGTGAATAGAGGTGGATTTCTAGCGTCATCGGATATTGCTTTAGAGATTGTAAATGCGGACGAAGTTCACTTGGTTCTTGATGTCTTTGAAAAGGACGTATTGAACATTAAGACAGGACAAAAAATATCCTTTACAATACCTGAAACCGGTCCAAAAATCTATCAAGCCACGGTATTTATCATTGGTAAAATGATAGAAGGAGAAAAAAGAACAGTTGAAATCCATGGACATTTGGACAGAACCGAGGGTACAATTTTGGCAGGTATGTACGTAGAAGCCAAAATTATAACGGATAGTACTTTAAAACCTGCTATCAATAATGATGCTTTGGTAAAAATGGATGATAAATATTACCTATTGGTCATGAAAAAGAATGATGCCGCAAGTTATTATTTTACCAAAAAGGAAATAATAATTGGTCAGGAGAAAAATGGTTTTACAGAAGTAGTGGAAGCGGCTAATATTCCTGTCGAATCAAAAATATTGACCAAAGGAGCTTTTGATATTGTCGTAGAATAATTCAAAAAAAGGTAGTAGCTTTGTATGATGAATGTTTTAGTAGTAGAAGATGAACCAGGGATATATAAATTTCTGAAGCAAGGCCTTGAAGAGGAAGGTTATGTGGTAGAAGTAGCTGATGACGGCATCAAAGGTTTGGAGTTGGCAATCGGTAGATCATACCATGTCATGTTGTTGGATTGGAATTTGCCTGGTATTTCTGGCTTGGAAATTTGCAAGCAAGTGAGAAGTAATCATATTGATACGCCGATTATTTTTTTGACTGCCAAAGATACCATTCAAGAGACGATCGAAGGGCTTCAAGCAGGCGCAAATGATTATATCAAGAAGCCTTTCAGTTTTGACGAATTACTGGAAAGGATGAAGGTCCAGCTCAGAAATCAGAAGTTGAAGAATGATGTTTTGATATTGGAGAATATAAAATTAGATTTGAGTGCACATCAAGTTTTTAAAGATGATGTGGAAATTCACCTGACACAAAAAGAATTTGAATTACTTGCTTTTCTGCTCCGAAATAAAGGTAAAGTATGTACCCGAAAAGAAATCATTGAGCAAGTTTGGGATATACATTTTGATTACGATACTGGCGTGATCGACGTATTTGTCAATAGTATTCGCAAAAAGCTATATTTGGACAAAGAAACTGGTTTTTTGCAAACGATACGAGGTATAGGTTATTTGGTAAAAGAAAAGTAGGAAATGATAAATGCGAGAATATGTAATTAGTGAACCTTGATTCCCAATAGGTTGTAGGATAAAAGTAAGGTTTTTTACAAACAATAAAAGACTTGGACCTTATACCTTGTACGCGATACAATTAAACTTTAAACCTTAAACTTCTAAACCATCAAAATATTGAGCCTTTCATTCAAAAATAAAATTTCACTAATGTTTCTCTTGGCGACAGGTACTTTGGTAGGTTTGTTGTTGATCAGTGTGTTTTTTATGGTCAAGGGCAAAGTCCTTGGTGACCTTGACAAACTCTTGATGTATGAGGCAATAAAACATACGACTGAGCTCAAGGTAGATGACGGCACGATCATGTTTGCCAATAAAGCGGAGATGATGGAGAGAGAACACAGGGAAGCAGATGCCAATCCCGTATTTGTTCAGTTGGTAGATATGAGTGGGAAGGTAATGGACAAGACACCAAATCTCAAAGAGGCCACTTTAGATTTTGATAGCAATCACAAAGGTATTATTCAGGGACATTTTACCTTAAACGATCGCCGCATCAGGCAGACACAAGTAGTTGTCACATTAGAAGGTAAGTCATACGGCTACATTATCACTGCAGTATCATCTGAAAATGCGGAGCAATTGATAGCTTCTTTACGTAAACATTTTGCACTATCCTTTCCGGTGGTGTTGATCATTTTGTTTTTGATCACTAGATTTCTTGCAGATCGAAGTATTAGACCTATAATACAAATCATTAGTACATCCAATACCATTACCTCCCTAAATCTCGATGCTCGAATACCATTGCCAATACAAAAGGACGAATTATTTGACTTAGCAACCGCAATCAATGCACTACTGGGAAGAATCCATAAAAGCATAGATCGTGAAAAACAATTTACGTCCGACGCAGCGCATGAACTAAAGACACCTTTGTCTGTACTGAAAGGTACCCTAGAAGTACTCATCCGAAAACCTAGATCTACGGAAGAATACAACGAAAAAATAAACGACAGTATTAAGGAAATAGATCGACTCAACGATATCACAGAGCAATTATTGATTTTAGCAAGAATAGAACACGACAATTTCTTGGTT
>Ga0105045_10005441_pt1 | contig 11231 bp, 9 predicted proteins | sample MAT02_FD_78089 | JGI IMG/M metagenome (GOLD analysis project Ga0105045, IMG submission 78089) | Freshwater microbial communities from Lake Fryxell liftoff mats and glacier meltwater in Antarctica - MAT-02 (megahit assembly) | ecosystem: Environmental > Aquatic > Freshwater > Ice > Liftoff... | reverse complement strand
GCACCACCACCACCTCAAGACCCGAGTCGATCAGCTTGTCGACCTGCTTTTGCGTGGGCACACCAGCCATGGTGTTGTAACCTGTGCGGAACATGAACTGTATGCTGTGCGGTGCAGGCATGTTGAAGACGACCTGTTTCGTTGGATCCTTAAGCAAGGTGGCCAGTTCATCCTGTACCACGAGCATGGCCAGTTGTTTGCGGCGCGGGTCCTGTTCAGTCAATGCAGGTGTTGCCAAGGTGTGTCGGTGGTGGCTACGTTCGACCCCCAGCATGGCAAAAGCAAGCCAGATGGATGCCAGTGCAATGCCGCTTGGACGGTACCGCGAGCCAAGAAGGGACACCACGCTGTTCACCAGATGCGCCAAGGCGATGATGTACAGCGGAAGTAGGATCATGGTATAGCTGGGCATCTTCGTGGCAGCGATACCGAATAGGAGATGGGTGGCCGCAACAAGCGAGATGATGAAGATGCGGTGTTGCGCGGAGGCCTTGAGAGCAAGTAGGACCAGGGCGATCGCTACGAGGAAGCTGGACCACGGTGGAAGCAGTTTTTGGATGATGTCGAGGTGGTAGCTCCAGGAGCCTTCGTGAACATCCATCGCGGTGCCGAGGTGTGCGGCTTTGAACCGCCATTCATGCAGCGCCTGTTGCGGAAAACGCAGGATGATGTGAATGATCCAGCTGCCTGCCAAAGCAGCACAGATGCCGGCCGCAGCAAGCATATCGCGCCACCGGTAGTGCTCCATCCGTCGCACCAATAAAAGGATGGCCCATGGCAGGAAGATGATCGTGCCCACGTACCATTTCGTCAACACCGCCGCTCCGCTGAACAGGCCCGTCAGCACCACCCAGCGCAGGGAATTCCGATCGAGGTATTCCAGCCAAGCCCACCAGCTGCACGCCACCAAGCTGATGAAGATGGCATCGTTGTGGTCCGTGTTCAATGCACCGGAAACGATCTCTTGGTAGTAAAAGGCACAGGCCGAAACTGCCGCGCTCATGAAGGCTGTGGAACGACTTCGAGTGATCAGTTGCGCCATGCGGTAGGTCACCGGCACTAGGGCGGTGGTCCATAGCGCGCTTGGTAGTCGCACGGCCCATGGTTCGGCCCCGAACAGACCGATGCTTGCGGCCATCTGCCAGAGGAAGAAAGGCGGCTTGTGCAACCAGATGCTCGCAGCGGTCCAGTGGTCGCTGGTCGGCATTGCTTCCACCGTATACAGCATGGGCGTGAAGGGGAACGCGATCATATTCCGGGCCACGGCAGCATGATAGGCCTCATCCCAAAAACTCAGATAGGGGTCGAGCTGTGCGGCGAACAGCCTTAACACCAAGGCCCCTGCGGTAAGGCACAGCAGCGCAGCAACGCGTTGTTCCTTCCAGTTCAGGAATATGGCGAGCACGACCAGTGCCAAGCCAAGGCCCATGTGGATATGCTGTGGTGTCGTGTAGAAGGGAAGGAACATGGCCGCCTCAAAGGAAAGGTCCGTTTGCGGAACGTGGGAGGTGAACGAGATATCAACCCTCCACCACGTGTAGCTTCGATGAACACAACAGCATCTGTTTCTGTCCGATAGTGGGGAAGGGTGCCGTCGCTTTCTGGTCTCGCGAGCGACGTTACCTTTGAGGTCGGTCACCATGCCAACCGTGCTCATCATCGAAGGGTTCGTGTTCTTCTTCTACAGCAGTGAAGGGAACGAGCCGCCGCACATCCACGTGGAGAAGGCAGGGGCAAAGGCGAAATGGTGGTTAGTGCCTGAGCCGCAAGCGGCATTTGCCGTTGGCTTCAAGGCAGGAGAATTACGTCGAATGAAAGTATTGGTCCATGAGCACGAGAGCACATTCCTCAAAGCCTGGAAAAGGCACTTCGCGTAGATCTGAGGTCAACGTATGGCCTTCTGATACCATCGAGCGCACCATTCTGGAGCAGGATATTCGCATCGCTGAGATCCATCCGAACAAGGAACTGGACCTGCTCCTGATCGTGCTCAGTACGCGCGATGTGCTCCGGTTGCCACTGTCCGCTTATTCGGCATTGGCGAAGGCCACCACCAAGTCCTTGGAGAATTGGCAGCTTTTGGGCGAGGGCTATGGTATACACTGGCCCGATCTGGACGAACACCTTTCGCTGAAGGGATTCCTTCGTGATGCGATGATGAGCGAATTCCTGCACCAATGGGGTAGGCCAAAACCAGTTCGCACTAAGCGAGTGAAGGTGCGGGCTTGATCGTTCACTCCACCACCCTCAGCTTCGCGAAGAGCAACAACAACTGCTTCTGCCAGGCACTGGGCAAGAACACGCGCTTTGATCGAAACTATTCAGATTTGATCTGAAGTGGACCAGATTTCAGGCCATGGTCAATGGCATTCAGGACCAATGGCATCAGCGAAGCCATGGATAGGTAGGGTCTCCTGAATAAGTCCTGCGCCTTCATCACGCAGCGAGCTGACTTCTCCTGGTAGAGTGGCTGATGACAGTGCGGATCTCCCAATATCGCTTTGATACCCCATGATGCAATGACCTGCATAGCGTGTATGTCGATAGCGTGTGCTGGACTTGGCGCAAAAGACGCAACAAAAAGGCATAGCACGAACCCATTGGGTTGGGCAGTTGGGGTAGCAAGGTGATCAGGTTCATCACGAAGAAGATCGCATGGATCCAGGATTCGCTGGTGTCCTTGCGTCGTGCCGGTATGCAACCCAAGCCGTAGGCGTTCTTGCCCTGCCCGAACTTTCCTTCAATGTGGTTGCGTTCTCCCATTTCCCTCTTCAACTCCCGCTTGGCTTCAGCTGTTAGGCTTTCTGCGCTTGGCCTGCCCAAGGCTTTGCCGATGAAGCGGATACCCAGGTCCTTGAGCTTTGTGCGATTGTCCCGTGTGCCGTAGATCCCATCCACGTTCACGGCCTCGGGGTAGTAGCCATAACGTTGTTTGTAGCACTGCACATGGTAGATCAACCATTCGCTCTCGTTGTGCGCATCCCAACTGAGGTGGTCCAACCAAGCCACACCGTCGCACAAGGCCACATTGAGTTTGGCACCGAACTCCACATTGGCCCCAGCCTTGCCACGCACGATAGGTCGTACCTGCGGCTGGTGTGTGCTTACGATCCGGTGATCCACCCGACGGACACGCTCGCTGTACATGTGTTGCTGCTGGCGGTAGACCTCCTGTATCACCCAGAGCCGGTGCACCATGCCAAAGTCCAGCGGCCAAGGCATTCCCGCTGCGTCCCACAGGCGTTGGATCGTACCGAAGTTGCGCCGCAGGTATTGCAGTTGTTGCTTGATCGCGTTGCGCACAACCTTGAAGGATCTCTTCTTCTTGCGCACCACCGAGAGGTAGCTCTTGCGGGCCAGTTTGCGGTAGGTGCGTGGCTTCTTCTTCAGGAATAGGTGCGCACTCAAGGCATCGATCATCGCTTCGCTATGCTCGCGGGCCTTGTTCAAGAGGTTCAGGTCCGTAGGAAAGGCGATCTTCTGGGGTGCCACGGTGGCATCGATCTTCAGTACGCCTTTGTGCGTAAGGGTTGGCGGGGCTTGGTCCTTGTCCTGTTCGGAGTTCCGCTCTGGGGGCTTGGGCTTACCCTTCGTACCCTCCTCCTTCTTCGCCTTGGTGTGGCCTTGGGCAAGGTCAAGGATCGCTTGGTTCATACCCAAGAAAACATCGCCCCCCATGCGCTGCCGCAGGCTAACGAAAAGGCTGGGGTCAAAGACCTCCTTGGTGGAGAAGGCGCTCAATCCGCAGAACCATTGCTGGTATGGATTCTCGCCGATCATCTGCACGGTACCCTCATCGCTTAACCCAAGCTTGTGCTTGATGATCATTGCGCCGATCACCAAACGCGCATCCAGCGCTGGCCTACCCATGCCGGTGCTCAGGGCGCGGTAGTAGATCCCAGCCATCTCGTCCCAAGGCAACTTTCGCCCAAGTTCGATCCAGCGGTTGGTCTCATCAAGCTTATCGCAGAAAGGCGCGAAGCCTTCTAAACTGATCTGTTTGGCACTTGTGTAGCGGATCATGATGCACGGTTATCGACCGCAATGGATCGATTTTCCTGCACTTATGCAAGATCAACTTATCACCAATTGCATGTGATCAGTGGAAAAAAGACTTTTTCAGTAGACCCGAAGTAGGTGCAGTAGTTGTGCTTGTCCGCATCAATGAACACTAGGTCGAAGGTCCCGACTATCTTGGGGATGACCTCGATGGCTGGTGCAAGGTGTTGGTGGATGCGTTCGTGGAACCCGGCCTTGCGGATGTAACGGTCCACCATAGTTGCCAGCGGGGTCTTGATGTCGATGGTGTGCAGGATACCGTCCGGGGCCAAGCCTTCCGCAAGGCACAATGCACTATACCCGGTGAAGGTGCCGATGTCCAACACCAGCTTCGGGGCGAGTAGGGTACTTATCAAACTGAGAAAACGGCCTTGCAGATGCCCGCTCAACATTTGCGGCTTATCGACCGAGCTGCGCGTCTCTTCGGCCAAGTCACGCAAATGTTCTGGTTCTGGGCTACTGAAGGTTTCGGCATAGCGCTCCAACAAGGGGTCGATGAACTGCATGCAGGCAAGGTATGAAGCGGTGGTATCCGGATGGCACGGCAGCGAACATGGCACACGACGTATCCTTTTGAGCTGCCATCCCGTAAAGCGGCATCGGTCCATCCAAAAGACCTACGCCATGAAGAAGCTATTCTCCTTTGCCGTTGTTCTTCTGCTTGCCTCTCTATCGGCCCAAGCACAGAACGATCAGCCAGTACAGAACACGGACGTTTCGCAGGCCAGTGTACACGATCGATCAGGTTCGCAGTTCGCTGCGGCCGCGATGCGCATCAGGGCCAGTATCACTCCGCTACCGGTGACCGAGCGCGGAACCATGAATGCTGGGGGCGCGGTCATTCGGCATGTGGTGGTGCGCCAAGACGATGGTCGTGAATTGCGACGCCACGCCCACGTGAATGCCGTTCGTTTCGTGATCGAACGACCAGGGCTGCCCATTGGCATACTCTCGGTGGATGTCTACACGGATTTCGGGATGGCAACGGTCAAGATGATGATCCAGTAGGACGTTTTTCGCTCCAGAATAGTACGAAGGCCGGATGCTTATTGGCATCCGGCCTTTATGTATTCCGCAGGATCAGCTTCGATCGTCGAAATGCCGTTCAGCGACCCACATCGGCACGCAGTTCTTCCACCGAGGCCGGTTCCTTCAACGGTCGTGCGGTCAGGGTCACATTTCGCTGCCTGCTCTGGTTCAGCAGTGCGACATCGACTTGCATGATGGTGCCTTTTTTGTCCACCAGGAACAGCGACTTCATACGTCCCGGAGCGACAAGCATATCGTCTCTTTTTCCATGCCCCCTGCCCCAGTAGGTGATCACGGACCGCTCTCCGTTCAGCACTGCGAATGCACTGGTCCATGGGAAGTGATCTCCCTTGTCGTCCACTGCATCCACGATCAATTCGGTACGCTCGGGCAACTTCATGATGCGGTCGATGTTGTACACTCCGAAACTCTGCAGTCCGAAGGTGGTGGTCACGGTCGCGAAGGCCGCATTGGTGCCAGCGTTGGCAAAGAAGGTCGCCTGCGGTCGACGTGTATCGGCATAGTCCATCCATGCGTTCAGGTCCTTCGCGGACTCATCTCTGTCCATGGCCTTCTTCGCCTTTTGCCATGCCTTGCTCTCGGGATCCTTTGTCTCACGTAGGTAACGTGCATGCGCCTGCGCCACGCTTCGGTCGAATTGGGTACGCTGCTTTGTTTCTGCCTTGTTGTACGCCGCAACACTGCGGTCCCAGCGTGCAGCCTTTACAGCGGTCGTGCGATTCCAGCGTGAGCTTACTTTCAGCTCCAGCCATTCGCCGTTCTCCTTCAAGCGCAAAAGGCCGGTATCCTCTCCAGGTTCCATCACCAGTTCGATGTCCTGGTAGTAGTGCTTGCGGGCATATAAGCGCTTGAACAGACGCCGTGGTTCAGGCCCGGTGTATTCCCATACTGCATTTGCAGGTAGCCTGCGCCAAGCCGGAAAGCCATCGTCCTCGGATACATGCACTTCGATCACGATGCGCTCTGGATCATAGATGCCTTTGTGGCCTACCACGCGGATGGTGGGGCGGTTGCTCCCGTACTTGATCCCCAAGCGCTTGTCCTTTCCCTTAAGGTTTCTGGGGTCATTTGGACAGGGTATCAAATGGCAGTATGTGGTGTCTCGTTTGCGTTCATTGAAGCTCAACGTATCGGGAGGCGTTCGGTTATTCAGCTCTTGCAGCGAACGCCAATAGATCCCTGTGGCCCGCGTGACCGCCGATGCATTCGTGACGACCGGTGCTGCTGGAGCTGCGCTCAGTTCTCCATCCGCTTCCCACGTCCCGGTGGCTTCGTCCAATCGCCAGCCTACGAAGTCATTGTCCAAAGGCCTTTCCTCAGGTCTTTCCAAGGCGATCGTTGCACCGGGTGCCAACGAAACGGCTTCACCATTTTGCGAAGCGTACAGTTCATACATGCCTGCGGTCTCGAAGTGTTCCGTGGATCCATTGGCCTGCACGTGCATGGGAATTCCGCTGGCCACGATCTCGTACGCTTCATGGAAGCCCCGGTAGGTGATGTCCACCGGGCCTGTGATCTGCATGCCGTTGCGGTCGACCAGACTGTTCGCGGGGATATTCACCGTGGTGCCGTCACCGGTCACGAATGCGATCGAGGTAGTGGCTTCCACAACATGAAGCTCTCGTGCTTTGTCGATGCTGGGCATCAGTGGACGAACCTTGCTGTGGCCGTGTAATGCTTCGGGCGTGCGGCGCCGTTCCGGTTCGCATACTGTCCGTGCTTCTTTCCGGTGTATGATGACCTCTACGCGCCGGTCGTTGGCATGCGCTTCTTCACCACTTCCATCGGACAGGGGCCTAAGTTTACCGTTCCAGGAAATGTTGAAGGGCGTGTTCGTGAAGCAACGTTCCTGCAATGCTTTGCGCACGGCCATTGCCCGGCGTTGGCTCAGTGCTTCGTTGTACACTTGATCGCCGCGCACATCGGTGTGTCCGATGAGTTCCACCCGCAGCAGTTCCGACGTATCGAGTCCGGCACAGAGCTGGTCGAGTTCAAGTTCGGCATCGGCGCTCAATCCGGATGCGTTGAGCGCGAAGAGCACGTTGTGCTGTGTGCGTTGTTGTGCACTTAGGCCAAGAACCAACAGCAAGAGCAGGAGGGTCATCGATGAACGTTCCATGGGCTAGGGGGTCAGGGTTCAATAGTGAAAGAACTCCGACCCCTTAGCGATCAGTATGCCGAAGACCATATTGGTCCGATCGGTGGCGGTTCACACCTCGACGCAAGGTGGTAACTGGATGAGTGGGTCCGGTCTGAAGCGCTGCTCACCCACTGCGAGAAAGAAGCACGGTGGTCATGGAAGCTTGATGAATGGCGCGCGGATGCGTTCACCGTTGAACTCCAGCCAAAGCTCATAGCGGCCAGGGGGTAATACATCGATAGGAATAGGCTGACCATTGACCGATCGGCCATTCGACAAAGTGCGTCCCACAGCATCGTAGATCTGGAATGAAGCTTCCGGCCAGTGCGTGGGAAGTACGGCGTTGATGTGCGTTGAGGCCGGGTTAGGATAGATGGAAATGGTGCCCTGGCCGTATTCGTTCAGCCCTGTTCCATAGGCCAACACCCACCAGTCGTTGTAGCGTGTGGGGCCGTCGATGCCGAGACCATAGAAGAACAAACCCATGTCGGCCAAGGAGCTTTGGCTGGATGCGATACCTCCCTTACGTGGACCTCCTGGAAATGGCGGAATGATGGAGCCATCGTAGGTTCCGCTAAGCCAGTCGTAAACCAGAACTTCAGTATGGTTCTGGGCAAGCGAGCTGGCCCCGCAGAAGTGCAGGTGTTCCACACCCGAAGCGCCGAAGCGCGGTGCAGGCAGGTCCGGACGTGGCGTCCATTGATCATTGAGCGGGTTGTAAGCATAGGCCTCGCTCAAGGCTTGGAAGCTGCTATCTGCGCCACCCACCACCACGTTATCCACCACTGCAGCACGGTGACGCGGGGTGCCGGGCATGGGCGTGCGTGCTTCCCATGTATTGCTCACCCGATCATAGCGCCAGACCTCGTTCGTAGGAATTCCGCCATCCAGCATGCCGCCGCAGATGTAGGCATGCTCTCCATCCGTGATCACGGCGCTGGCATAGCGGCCTGATCCGGGTAACGAAGCACGCTGGGACCAAACGTTGGACAAGGGATCATAGCACCATAGCTCGTTCAACGGACCGTTCGCATCCACCCCGCCGAACAAGTACCCGCGCTCATTGCCCAAGCTGAAGCCATTGCAGTACTGACGGCCAGTCGAAGGCAAGCTTGCAATGGACTCCCAGCTCTGCGTGATCATGGAATAGACGTGCCAGTTGTTGGTCAACTGGAAGCCTACATCCATGCCGGTACCAACACAGATCTTGTCGTTCCAATGGAAGCTGGCCGCATCATCCCGTGCCGCGCCCGGGAAGTCAAGCAGTTGCTGCCATTGCTGTGCGAAGGCGGGCAGGACAACGAGCAAAGAAAAGAATGTCGCCCAGCGCATAGGGTGAAGGTAAACATGGTCTTGCCATCAACACGAAGAGCAACTCCGAGAGCGAAGTTTGCTGGATCCATATCGATCACCATCCGAGCTAATACCAATTGGAAGTAGGATCCGATCCGATCTGTTTGTCCTTTTTACGCATGACTTCGCCGCAGTGATCGTTCCGTAGCTCCGGATATGCATCGATCTCTTCGTCCCGATATGTATCGGGACGTCCTGCGTAAAAACTACGGCGCATCTTCGGACCGCCTTCTACTTCCAACTGGTATCAATGCTGAAGAGCGCAAAGGGACATGCCCATTGCGCTCTTCGCCTTACAGTGCTAGTGTTGATCCGTGCCTCCGTGTGAGACGCCTCAGTACGGCAGCTTCCCCGCCGCGATCATCTTCTTGGCCACCACGCGACGTGCTGCGGTGCTGTTGAAGGACCCGGTCTTGGTGAAGCGCTTGGCACCCATCAGCATGCCGCGTTGCTCATCGCCCTCGGCGAAGGAGTTCACGGCTTCTTTGCAGCTCTTGGCAATGCGGTCCGCAGCATCGTTGATGTACAACTGCGTCATCGCGATCTGCTCGGTGCATGCGGCTTCGCCTTTCATGTCCACCAGCTTCAAGGTGCGCAGCAGGATGCTTTCGGCCATGTAGGTATCGATCACCATGTCGGCGATGTGCATCACCACTTCCTGTTCGTCGCCCAAGGCGAGACCAAGTTTCTGGGCGGCGCCACCGGCGGTCATCAGCACGGCCTTCTTGAAGTTCTTCACGTAGCCCTTCTCAGCGCCCAACAAGCTCTCATCGGGTGCGGCAAAGTCGGGGATGCCAAGCAGCTCGCCAGCCACAGCTTTAGCAGGACCCATCAGGTCAAGTTGGCCTTTCATGGCGCGCTTCAGCAGCATGTCCACCGTCAGCAGACGGTTGATCTCGTTCGTTCCCTCGAAGATCCGGTTGATGCGACTATCGCGGTAGGCGCGTTCGATGGCGCTTTCCGCGCTGTAGCCCATGCCGCCGTGGATCTGCACTGCTTCGTCCACCACGAAGTCCAAGCACTCGCTGCCGACCACTTTCAGAATGGCGGCTTCCGCAGCGTATTGCTCCACGCCTTTCAGCAGCGCAGTGGCATGGTCAGCGCCTTCGGACTTCAGCTGCTCGATGGCCTTTTCCATATCGTTGCTGCACCGGTAGGTCGCACTCTCGGTGGCGTAGGTGTAGGTGGCCATGTCCGCCAGTTTCTGTTGGATCGCTCCAAAGCTGCTGATGGGCTTGCCGAACTGGATGCGGTTGTTGGCATACTGCACCGAGATGTCAATACTTTTCTTCACACCGCCCAGTGCTGCGCCTGCCAATTTGATGCGGCCCACGTTCAGAATGTTCACCGCGATCTTGAAGCCGTTCTCGCGGCCACCCAACAGGTTCTCCACCGGCACCTTGCAGTCGTTGAAGAACACCTGGCGCGTGCTGCTACCCTTGATGCCCATCTTCTTCTCCTCTGGGTTCAGCGTGATGCCGCCGAAGTCCTTCTCCACAATGAACGCGGTAAGGTTCTTGTCGGCCTCGCCGGTCTTCGGGTCGGTGATCTTGGCGAACACCGTGAAAATGTCCGCGAATCCACCGTTGGTGATCCACATCTTCTGTCCGTTCAGGATGTAGTGTTTGCCATCGTCGGTCAGCACGGCTTTGGTCTTGCCGCTGTTGGCATCGCTACCGCTGCTCGGCTCCGTAAGGCAATACGCCGCTTTCCATTCGCCGGTGGCCAATTTCGGGATGTACTTCTTGCGCTGTGCTTCGTCGCCGTAGTACAGTGTGGGTAGTGTGCCAATACCTGTATGTGCCGCGATCGCCACACTGAAACTGTGCCCTGCTCCGGTCACTTCGGTCACCAGCATGTTGGTCAGGAAATCCTTTCCGAAGCCACCGTATTCCTCGGGCAGGCTTACGCTCAACAGGCCCAGCTCGCCAGCCTTGTCCAGCAAGCTCGGCATCAAGCCCTCTTCCAAGGAATCGATGCGGTCCAGTATGGGCCACACCTCTTGCGCGAGGAAATCCTCCGCGGTCTGCGCGATCATGCGCTGCTCTTCGTTGAACTCTTCGGGAATGAAGATGTCCTGTGGGTCGCTTTCGCGGATCAGGAATTCGCCGCCTTGTAGGGCTTTGGTGGTGGTCGCGGTGCTCATGGTCGGAATAGGATGTACAGTTGAATGGTGCCGTTCGGCTTTTGATCGTGGCGCGCGCTACTCGGTAGCGCCCTTTTCTACGGCCTTGTTCGGGTAAAGGTATGCGTGCATAACAAATTTTCCAAACGGATCGGAGCGATTATCAGTGCCGACCAAACGTGTCACCGGAGGATGGTCGCTGCACGCTTACTTGAGGAGAATGGAAAGCTTCTCAACCCTCCCTTCACTAAAGTGTACACCGAGCAACCAAGTCCCATTCCCGTCCGCACTGTGGCAGCGATAGGCATACCACAGATGGCCAGGGATGTTCTCCGCATCTGCATTGCCCAAGGTCGTTCAGACCCGGATCTCCGCCTTGCCGGTCCGGATCTCGCCGTCCGACCGTATCTTATCGGTGCCATCTGGATCAAGACGGATCACAGAAATGTGGCTTGCTTGAAGGCCAAGACAGCCAAGGGGATCTGCACGAAAGTCTGACCAGAG
>Ga0105045_10005440_pt1 | contig 11231 bp, 10 predicted proteins | sample MAT02_FD_78089 | JGI IMG/M metagenome (GOLD analysis project Ga0105045, IMG submission 78089) | Freshwater microbial communities from Lake Fryxell liftoff mats and glacier meltwater in Antarctica - MAT-02 (megahit assembly) | ecosystem: Environmental > Aquatic > Freshwater > Ice > Liftoff... | reverse complement strand
CCCCCTCCAATTTTTCGCATGTGCGCGACTGCCGCTTGTGTGAGCCAAAAATTGCCCATGATATTAACTTCCATCGTCTTTTGCCACATGCTATCTTCGGCATCCAGCATTTGCCCAAAATGCGGATTGGTGGCGGCGTTGTTGATTAAAATATTCAGCGTGCCAAAATGGGCGATGGTCTGTGTGACCAAATTTTGCAAGGCAGATTTATCGCCATTATGGGCGGCAATGCCAATGGCAGAATGACCCGCATCGGTGAGTTGTTTGGCGGTTTCATCACACGCATCTTGCTTGCGACTGGAAATAACCACTTTTGCACCCGCTTGGGCAAATCGTTCTGCAATCGCTTGCCCAATCCCGCGTGTAGACCCTGTGATGATGACCACCTTGCCCGTAATATCAAATAAATTTTTTGGCTCAGACATGACATGCACTCCTGTGTATCAAATAAATTTTATTCATAGGGCAATTATGGCTATGGGGCGGGAATAAGTCAAATTTTGCGTTATAATTTGAGGGATATAACTAGAACTATTGCGAGAAGATAGAGTCACATGACCACAGATATGAAACGTGCCACGCGCGTCGGCTGGCGTATTGGGTTGCTGAGTACCCTCATTGGGGGGCTATTTGCCCTATCCATTTTGCTTGCTCACCCCGATGGCATCATGGCATTTTCGCATATCGGCACCCGCTTTAGTTTGGGTATCCCCAAAGATGCAGGCGGTACAACGGGGTATGACGGACAATTTGCCTATTTTATCGCCCGTGATGGGGCAGGGGCAGAACCGTTTATGGACGGCGCGAGTCTGCGCTATCAACGGATATTTTACCCACTACTCGCCCGTGCATTGGCATTTGGACAAGCAGAGTTAGTGCCGTATACGCTGGTACTCATCAATATTATAGCGTTGGGGGTGGGGGCTGGTGCATTGGCATATGTCCTCACATGGGCGGGAGGTAATGGTTATCTGGCGCTGGTATATACCCTATGGCTAGGAAATTTATTTGCTCTGCGCTTTAATCTGCACGAAATATTATGCTTTGCGTTGGCGTTGGTGGCGGTTATCGCGTATATGCATCGGCGCTATATTCCCACGATTGGCTTATTGATACTCGCTACCATGACCAAAGAAATCGGCTTTCTGATTGCCATCGGCTTGGCGCTCCATGCGGTATTTGGACGCGGAAAAGTGCGCTGGGCGATGCTCATTGCAGGTGCGCCCCTATTGACCTTTTTGCTGTGGTGGGGATTTATGCGCCTATGGTTTGGGACACTGCCCACACAGTATCCCGCCGCCAAATTGCATCTGATTCCGTTGCAGGGTATGTTCGACACGCTCACCGCCACCTACGAAATCACAGGGGCGGCGCGGACGGTGAATTTTATTTTGCTGGCGCTATTTTTGGGCATCCCCACGGTGTTATTGGGGATATTGTGGCTCATGACCATCATCAAACAAGTGCGGTCACAACCCCTTGCACCCGTATATCGCCGTTTTGGGATGGTGATGCGGTCTGAATATTCACTCCCGTTATGGCTATTGTTGCCGTGTGTGGGATTTGTGCTGACCATGCCCGATGTGAGTTGGCGCGACCCCGCCGCCGCCTATCGGGTGGCTGTGCCAAGTGTGATTGGTGGGATGATATTTATGGCGGGGTTTTATCCCAAAAAACTAAAATGGTTGGTTGCTTTATGGTTGCCTGCCACCGCGATGTTGCTCATGTTACCCGAATTATGGACGAGCCGACCCAGCTAAAGGACATAACCATCAGTAGCGCGGTTGCCATAATATGCGGTAAGCTAGGGTGAATACACGTTTATACACAGGAGTTTTTACATGGCACAACAAGGCAAACCGAAATTCGCATTTTTTAATGGCAAAATTGTCCCCATAGCAGAAGCCACTGTCAATGTCATGACCCACGCACTGCATTATGGCACAGCCGTTTTTGGTGGATTGCGTGGCTATTGGAGCGAATCCGATGAGCAGTTATATGTGTTTCGTCCGTATGACCATTTTAAGCGATTGCTCGCCTCATCACGCTTGTTGCGGATGAATTTTGATTATACGCCACAACAACTCACCGACATTTTGATGAATTTGCTCCGCACTGAAGGCTTTCGTGAAAATTGCTATGTCCGCCCATTAATGTATAAATCCACCGAGATGATTGGTGTGCGTATACACGATGTAGACGACGATTTCACCATGTTTGCGCTTCCCTTCGGGCGTTATGTAGATAACGAAGAAGGGGCGCATGTGTGTTTTTCGTCTTGGGTACGGGTGGAAGACAATGCGATTCCCGCACGCGGAAAAATTTCTGGGGCGTATGCCAATTCGTCGCTCATCAAAAGCGATGCGGTACTCTCTGGTTATGATGAAGCCATCACGCTCAATCAGGATGGGCATGTTTCAGAGATGAGCGCGGCGAATATTTTCCTTGTGCGCGATGGTGTGGTTTATACACCCGGATTATCTGGCAATATTTTGGAAGGCATCACACGCCGTAGTATCATCCAATTATTGCGGGATGAATTAAAAATTGAGGTGGTTGAGCGCGATATTGACCGCACAGAGGTGTATGTGTCCGATGAAGTATTTATGTGCGGAACGGGCGTGCAAGTGGCGGCTATCACCCGTGTGGAACATCGGCTAATTGGTGATGGTAGCATGGGCGAAATCACACAGGCTTTGCGGAATTTGTATTTTGATGTGGTCAATGGGCGGGTGGAAAAATATCGTCATTGGCTCACGCCCGTTTATGTCAAAGAAACCGCTAGTTAAACAAGAGGTGTATGGATGGCTGGACGTATTGAATGGGACAACGAAGACAAAACGATTTTGCTCAATACTTATGAAGGCGATGTTGTGCTAGAAGATTATTATCGTGTCACCGACCTGACCTTTGATGAACTGAACAAAGTGCCTCATACGGTGCATACGATTATGCTTCGTAATGTAAAAACAACGCCCACCAGTATGTCTAAGGTGATGCAATATGCCAATAAAAAAACGCCTGCTAATTTGGGGATGAGTGTGATTGTGGGTGGAAGCCATTTTACGAGGATAATTGTCAAAATGGCGAAGGTAATTGCCCCTAAATTAGCCAAGGAAGTCTATTTTGCCGAGTCGGTTGAGGAAGCCAGAAAGATTATCGCAGAAAAATCGGGTGAATCGGCTCATACATCCTAAAAATAATATGGCGTATAGTGGTTATATGTCCCTAAAGCAGATACTAATTGGGTCAAGTGGTGTTATCATCAAAGATGAACATAACACCATTTTGTTTTTTATACACAAGGACGATTAAATGACCACCAATACTTATGCCAAAGAACAAATTATTGACGATTTGAAAGCCATCCATCAGTCTATCCGCCAGACGGTTGTGGATATGCCAGAAGATAAATTATTCGCGGGTTCAGAGACCGATTGGTCACCTGCGGATTATCTTAAGCACCTCATTATCACCAACAAGCCGTTTGCCAAAGGATTATTGACCCCGCGTGACCAGATGGAAGCCCTATTTGGCAAATCTGAAAATGCGTCTATGACCTATGATAAGTTGGTAGCGATTTATCAGAAGATGATAGATGAGGGACTCCGTGCGGAATTTGCGCCGAGTGTGACCCCTGTTAATTATCGGATGCCAGAGGGAATTACCAATATAAAAACCTATTTGGTAGAAACATGGGACGATGCCAATCAGCGTGTGGTGAGTGCATTGGAAAATTGGTCAGAGGAAGACCTTGATGTGTATCGGTTGCCACATCCCGCAATTGGGGCAATTACCGTGCGCGAGATGTTGTATTTCACGGTTCATCACAACCGTCTGCATGGAAACGATATTGCACAGGGGTTAGAGAGTTAATTTTTTACGCTAGTATTGTGTAAGGGCGCAATAGATTGCGCCCTCGTTAAAAATTGCTGTGTGCTGTAATGGACGACTAGCGAAGTGTATGTCGTCCACACAATTGTTTTTTGTTTATCAGAGGCAATTAGAAGCCCATCGCCCGCCCGATGATTTCTTTCATGATTTCGGTTGTGCCACCATAGATAGATTGCACCCGCGCATCCAAATAGGCTTTGGCGATGGGATATTCCATCATATAGCCATAGCCACCGTGCAATTGCACACAGGTATCTACCACGCGCTTGAGCAATTCGGTTGTCCACCATTTTGCCATCGAAGCGACTTCTGTGGTCAATTCACCTTTATTCAGTTCTTCCACGCATTTATCTACAAAAACTTCTGCGATTTGAATTTCGGTTTTCATCTCTGCAAACTTAAAGCGTGAATTTTGGAATGTGCCGATAGGACGACCAAATGCCTCGCGTTCTTGGGCATATTTCATGGTCATTTCGAGGGCGGCTTTTGAGCCAGCCACCGCGCCGATGGCGATACTCATGCGTTCTTGGGGGAGTTCTGTCATCAGATAGAAGAAGCCTGCGCCTTCATCACCGAGCAGGTTGTTTTCTGGCACTTGCACATTGCTAAAATACATTTCAGCGGTGTCTTGGGCTTTCATCCCCATTTTATCGAGATTGCGCCCGCGTTCAAAGCCTTCCATCCCACGTTCAATGAGGAGCAAGCTAATGCCCGAATGTTTTTCTTCTGGTGTTGTCTTGACGACTGTAATCACAATATCGCTATTGATGCCGTTGGTAATGAAGGTTTTTTGACCATTCACTGTAAAACAGCCATTTTCGCGGATGGCGGTGGTACGCACGCCTGCGAGGTCGCTACCTGTGTTGGGTTCTGTCATGGCGATAGCCGTGATATATTCGCCACTGACCATTTTTGGCAAGAAGCGTTGTTTTTGCTCTTCTGTGCCATAGTGCAAAATGTAGGGGATGCAAATATCGTTATGGAGCGAAAATCCGGGACCAGATGCGCCCACTTTGACCAATTCTTCGGTGATGATGGCGTTGTAGCGGAAATCCACCACACCCATGCCACCATATTCTTCTGGCACGTTGAATCCCAAAAAGCCGTTATCACCTGCTTTTTTCCATACTTCACGGGGGACAAGTTTATTTTTTTCCCACTCTTCATGATGTGGCATAACTTCGCGCTCGACAAACTTGCGGAACGAGTCGCGGAACATCTGATGGTCTTTTTCAAAAATTTCACGTTTTAACATGCTCATGCTCAAAAAATCCTCTACACACTATTTAATTAAATGTTCATTAGATTATATCCTATTGTGCAAGGATTTGGTATGAATTGCAAGTGAGAAGGTGATGAGCCAATGTCTTGACATTGAATAAAAATAGGATTATTATAATGACTGACTAGTTGGTCATTATATGGAGCAATAATGCCACACAAAAAACGTAAAAATATTCAACAAGAACGACAAGCACAAATATTAGAGGCTGCGAGTCGGATATTTGCAGAAAAGGGCTTATCTGATGCGCGTATGGAGGATATTGCTTCTGCCTGTGGTCTGAGCAAAGGCACAGTATATCTATATTATAAAAATAAAGATGATTTGATTGAGGGACTATTGCACGCCCTATTTAGCCAATTGCTTACCCATCTACAAACACTCCTCACCCAAAACACGCTCTCCGTCACAGAACGCCTCATGTCGTATGTAGAGGGTACGATTACCCTTATGGAAGCGGATGGCAGTATGATGAATATCGCCTACGAATTTTATGCCATTGCCTCGCGCCGTAGCACGATTCGAGATTATCTGGCTGGATATTTTGCCGAGTATCGGCGTGTGTTGCAGGACTTATTCGCACAAGGGGTAGCGAGTGGTGAATATGCCCAAATAGATATTTCACAAACAGCAATCACTCTTATTGCCTTGCTAGAAGGATTCACATTGCTATGGTTCACCGATGCAAAGACTATATCACCCAAGCACCTGTTACCCCCCGTCATCAATCAATTTTTGACGAATCTTAAATAAAGGAGACGATGTTATGGCACAAATTAATTGGATACCCCCACAACCCCGTAGGGGCATATTGGGCGCATGGGATAAATTTGTCGGACCGGGCGCGACATCGGCAGAGGAATGGCTTCAGTTGACGGGTGGGATTGCCCTAGCGGGTATGCTCGGCATTTTGCTTTATATCAGCCGAGATACATTGAATTGGTCAGTGTTACAAGTGCTGGTGGTCATATTTCTGGGGCTAGATTTGACAGGCGGTATTATCACCAACGCGACATCAGCCGCCAAACGCTGGTATCACCGAGAGGGTCAAGACGGGTTAAAGGCACATCTGCCCTTTGTGGCAGTACACGGATTACACCTGCTGGCAATTGCATGGCTCTTTCGGGGGATGGATTGGGCATTTTTTGTGGTGATGTATGGTTATTTGTTGGTCGCATCGGTTGTCATCATCAAAATACACCTTTATCTGCAACGTCCGATGAGCCTATTGTTATTTTGTGGTGGATGTTTGTTAGGGATGTATGCTTTTATCCCAACCATAGGGCTTGAATGGTTTATCCCATTTTTTTATCTCAAATTGTTAGTGAGCTATTTGGTCAAAGAAGCACCATTTTCGCCACAGGAGACCGAATAATGCCTCTTGAGTCAATTCCAGAAACGAGGATAGGGCAGGTAGCAACACTTTTTCAACGGGCATTTGCAGATGACCCCGGAATGCGGTATATCTGCCAGAACGAACAAAAAGGCTATGAAAAACGGTTATTGGCATGGTTTTTGGCGCTGTTACGGATGCAGGTGGCGAATCAACAACCTATATTGGGGATATGTGAGGCGGGTGACTATGTGGCGTGTGCCACCCTCACCTTTCCCCAGACAAAACTCAAAGCCATGAGCCTCATCAAATGGGTCTTGACGGTTTTATTTCAGGTGGGATTCGTTGGTTTGTGGCGGACGATGGGGCATGTTGGGCGAATTAGCCGTTATCAACCCAAAACACCACATTATCGGCTGGAATTTATCGCGGTTCATGCAGACTATCAGGGAAAGGGGTATGGTCGGGTTATGCTGGATGCTATCCATCAGATGGCAAAATCTGAGAATAGTGGGGTATGGTTAGAGACAACCAACCCCACGAATGTGGGGTTATATGAGCATGTCGGCTATGTGGTCGAAAATCGCTTTATGATGGCGGATGATGTGGAAGCCGTCATCATGTTTAGGGAATCTGTGGGATGATGAGATGCTGTTATTGTGCTTTTCGCACAGTGACGATGATAAAATTGGGGATGTTCAAATTAAATTCTGGCGCTGGATTGCCGTTTTCTTGCAACAATTTACGGGCAATACGAATCCCCGCGCCAAATTGCTCTACATGCTTGAGTGTTTTCATGACAGTTGCTAAATTGGGGTTGCGATAATAGGTTGCATAAGGTTGACCAAAATTGTCTTTATTGACTGTCCCCTCAAGCCCACCCGGACTGATAATTTCGATACGGTCATCAAACCAAACCACACGAACAGGTGAATAACTGGTCTCATAATCACGATGTAAAAGGGCATTAATCACCAACTGGCGCAATGCTTCTAGTGGATAATCGTGTTTGACAACTGTCCTATCGCCTGCGGTGATATTGGTTTGTGCGGTGATATTGACCCGCATTTTATCCATGATATTTTTTATCATATCATCGAGCCGACCATCTATTTCTTGGGCATCGAGAGTTATGCCACCAATATCGTTATTCGGATATCGCACAAACTGAATATACACATGGGGTAAAAAATAGCGGATGTCGTTGCCAGCCGCCAATAATCCAGAAACTGTTGGTGTCCCATCGGGTGTTGATAAGTGTAAAGCCGACAGCTGATGTTCAATTGTACGGTCATTTTCTTCGAGTATCTCTGGCGATACCGCACGCGGGATATACACCTCTCGTAAATAAATAAGATTGAGGTCTGATAATGTGGCTCTGGATATAGGCGATATATCATAATCGGTGTATTTACGTTTTTTCGTGAGTGTGACTTCTTCGCTACGAGTCGCTTTTCGGGTACTAGGACCAACACGTACCCAAATATGATTATTCCTCTTATCATCTGTATAAAAAATTGGAGTATTTTCAGATGGATGAACGATAATCGCAACCACATTACACCTATTTAAGGTATGTTTTTGCACCGCCATTGTGGGAAAAGGCAAAATTTTACCTTCATTACGAATACTAGCTATATCGGAGAGTAATTTGTCATCAATAGGGATATTGGCACAGCTACCATCATCTTTTTGACCAATAAATATCACGCTTGGTTTATTATGATTGGGGAGGTCATTGGCAAAGGCACAAATGGATTGACAAATTTTTTCTTTTGTTTCATAGAAGAGTTCTTTGCGTTCTATACGATCTGCTTCACCCTGTAAGAATAAATCCAGCAATTCACTTTCATCCATCTTTTACACCATCCCTTATGACAATCCCATGAGTTTAATTATATAGGATTTTCTGCCCCTTTGGGATATGCTTATAGATGTGCAAAAAATTGTCACTAGGAGAAATTTTTATCATGACGAGTACCATAACACCTAAGCGAAACTCACTAGACCCTATCCTCCGTCCCAATAATATTGCCATCATCGGCGCAACCGAAAAAGAGGGCAGTGTGGGGCGTACCATTATCAAAAACTTGCTTGCGAATCCATTTGGCGGGACAATTTTCCCCGTTAATCCCAACCGCCCCAACGTGATGGGCATCCGTACTTATCCCAATATTAAAACCATTCCAGACCCGATAGACCTCGCCGTTATCGTCACCCCCGCCAAAACTGTGCCTGCTATCATCAAAGACTGTGTAGAAATTGGGGTGCCAGGGGCAATTATCATCTCTGCGGGGTTCAAAGAGGTTGGTGAGGAAGGGCTAGAATTAGAACGTCAGATTATGGAAACTGCCAGAGGCAAAATGCGGATTATTGGACCCAACTGTTTAGGTGTGATGATGCCCCTATTTGGCTTAAATGCCACCTTTGCAGGGTCTATGGCGCGTCCGGGAAATGTGGCATTCATCAGCCAAAGCGGGGCGATTTGTACCGCCGTTTTGGATTGGAGTTTTGAGGAAAATGTGGGCTTTAGTGCCTTTATTTCCATTGGCTCGATGATGGATGTGGGTTGGGGCGACCTCATCACCTATTTGGGCAATGACCCCAATACGCATAGTATCGTGATTTATATGGAATCTATTGGCGATGCCCGTGCTTTCTTGTCTGCCGCCAAAGAAGTGGCGCGTACCAAGCCGATTATTGTTATCAAAGCGGGACGCACCGATGCCGCCGCCAAAGCCGCCGCATCGCATACAGGCTCACTTACAGGGAGCGATGAAGTGCTGGATATTGCCTTCCGTCGTGTGGGTGTGTTGCGGATTGACCGCATATCGGATGTGTTTTACATGGCAGAGGTATTTGCCAAGCAACCCCGCCCCAAAGGGAAGCGATTAACCATTGTGACCAATGCGGGTGGACCGGGTGTATTAGCGACAGATGCCCTCATCAGCGATGGCGGAGAACTCACCGAAATTTCTGAGGCGACACTCAACGAATTGAATAGCTTTTTGCCATCGGCGTGGTCGCATAACAATCCTATTGATATTTTGGGTGATGCCGATCCCTTGCGCTACGCCAAAGCCTTAGAAATTGCCGCCAAAGACCCTAATAGTGACGGGCTATTGGTCATCCTTACCCCACAAGATATGACCGACCCCACAGGCACGGCAGAAGCACTCCGCCAGTATGCCGATTTGAACGGCAAGCCTGTTTTAGCCAGTTGGATGGGCGGTAGTGCGGTAGAGGCGGGTATCCGCATTTTGAACCGCGCCAATATTCCCACCTTTGCCTACCCCGATACGGCGGTGCGGATGTTCAATTATATGTGGCGCTATAGCTATAATCTGGATTTGTTGTATGAGACCCCAATGCTCCTGTCGGATGAAGAATATACCCCCAATCGCCCATTGGTCGAGGCGATTATCACCAAAGCGCGTGCCGAAGGACGCACGATTCTCACCGAGACCGAATCGAAACAGGTGCTCGGTGCGTATGGAATGCCCATCACCCCCGATGTGATTGCCGAAACAGAAGATGAAGCAATTATCGCCGCCGAAAAAATGGGTTATCCCGTTGTCGTAAAAATTCACTCGCTCACTATCACCCACAAGACCGATGTCGGTGGGGTGATTTTGAACCTGCGCGATGAAGAGGCTGTCCGCAAAGCCTACCAGACTATCCGCCAATCGGTGGCAGATAAAGCGGGACTTGAGCATTTTAATGGCGTGAATGTTCAGCCAATGGTCAAACTCGATGGCTATGAACTCATTATCGGCAGTAGTGTAGACCCCCAATTTGGTCCCGTTATCTTGTTTGGGACGGGTGGGTCTTTGGTAGAGGTATATAAAGACCGTTCACTGGCATTACCACCCCTCACCACCACCCTTGCACGTCGTATGATGGAACGCACCAAGATTTATGAGGCGCTCAAAGGGGTACGTGGACGTGAGTCGGTGAATATCGCAGAATTAGAGAAATTACTCGTGCGTTTCTCGCAGATTGTGGCAGAACAACACCTGATTGCCGAGATCGATATTAACCCCCTCATCGCATCGCCAGAACGGTTATTGGCATTGGATGCGCGGGTTGTCTTGCACCCGGTAGAAGTCACCAAAGACCATCTGCCAAAACTCGCTATTCGTCCCTATCCACAACAATATGTCCACCAATCCAAAGCCAATGATGGCACAGCTATCACCATCCGCCCCATTCGACCAGAAGATGAAGCGATGATGATTAAATTCCACGAATCGCTATCAGAACGCACCGTGTACATGCGCTTTTTTACCCCATTCCAATTGCAACAACGGGTGTCGCATGAGCGTCTGTCGCGTATTTGCTTTATAGATTATGCCCGTGAGATGATTTTTGTCGCCACACGCAAACATGCCAAGACCAACGAGACCGAAATTTTGGCGACCATGCGCCTCACACCCGATGCCAACAACAATTTGGAATTTGGTCTGCTGGTCAGCGATAAATTTCAAGGTCAGGGGCTTGGTAAACAATTGCTCCAACGGGCGATTGATTATGGCAAAAAAGAAGGGTATCCCAACCTCATCGGGACAATTTTGCCAGAAAATACGACCATGTTGCATTTGGTAGGTGAATTGGGCTTTGCACAGACCATCACCGATGATAAGAGCATTTTGGCGGTGCTGGCGCTATAGCATATTCAATTTGGAACTATTTCTCATTAGATGTAGCATAAATATCGGTGAT
>Ga0105045_10005439_pt1 | contig 11232 bp, 7 predicted proteins | sample MAT02_FD_78089 | JGI IMG/M metagenome (GOLD analysis project Ga0105045, IMG submission 78089) | Freshwater microbial communities from Lake Fryxell liftoff mats and glacier meltwater in Antarctica - MAT-02 (megahit assembly) | ecosystem: Environmental > Aquatic > Freshwater > Ice > Liftoff... | reverse complement strand
CCTCGAGGTACTTGGCCGTGTTGGCGACCAGCCCATCCGGGCCAACACAGACGACGACATCTTTCGGCTCGAAGACGAAACGAGAGAGGTCCGCACGTTGAATACGTGCGCGTCTTGAGCGCGCCGGGATCGTTGCGGAGAGCATCTCGATGGAAGCTTCGAGCGCGGCATGATCGCGCTCCAGTTGATCGAGCGAGAGGCCACGCGCCTTGGCGTGAAACGCAGCCTGCATGCGCGTTCCGTGGCGTCGCGTCAGCTCGTCCAAGGCGCTGAGTCGCGAGACGATCACGATGCGTGATGAGCTCATCGAGTGGGTCCCGTGGGTTGAGCATCGAGGATACGTCCGCTGGCCAAGTCGCTCAGCAGAGAGGTGATCACGTCGCCGCCAACGTGGAGGTGATCGATGCGCGTGAGCTTGCTGGCGAGTTCGCGTGCCGCGAGTGCGGCCAGTACCGTTGGCGATGTCGATTGCGCGAGCTTGAGACGCGCAGCCTCGAGCTCCACACGGGCGCCCTCCAGGCGTGTCAGCGCCTCCATTTCTGAGGTGCTTGAGATGGTGCGCTTCGCGGCATCACTCTCGACCGCGATGCGCTGGGCCTCGGCCAGCTCTCTCGCGCGTTGCCTTTGATTTGCGCCCTCCTGGGTGATCAACTGCTCCTCGCGCTTGGCGAGCTCGACGCGATTGGCGAGCTCGTTCTCGGCGATCGCACGCTCCTTGTCGACCGCAGCCGCGCGACGCGAGAAGGCGGCTTCATCGGCCTCCTGTTGAATGCGCTCGCGCATCGGCGCTTCAAGCGCGCGCTCGATCTCTTTGGAGGGAAGGACCGACGCGATGTGAACCGATGCCAGCGCAAGACCGAGCCCTTCAAACACCGGCGACGCCTTAAGGGCATCGAGCACTTTCTCTCGTGCGGTTGCCGGGCCACCGAACAGCATCTCGCGCAGGTACAGGGGACCGGCCCAGGAGGCGAGTGCGGCCTGCGCAAGCTGGGCGAGCTGAAGTGCGAGTCGGTCGAGCGGTTGCCTGAGATGACGACCACTCGCCGTGTCGATCGCGAAGTCGATGCGTTCGGCGAGACGCGTCGGATCCACCACACGCACGGTGAGCGTTCCCTGCACGCTCAAGTCGAGGAAATCTTTGGAGCGCACGAACGCTGAGATGGCGACTTCTCGATCATCGGTCGGCACCTCTGCGATGCTCGTGGAAAGCGGCAAGAACCACATTGAGATCCCGCGCTCACTGCGTACGAGCTTGCCGTTGCGATGCACGAGGATGTGTGCGGTGGACTCGGCGCGAAGGTGCCGCGTGAAGAGAAAGGTTCGAACTTGGGCCATGGAGCCTCCGAGGCAGTTGTTGGAGTGTGAGTGCGGTTGGGCATTCGCGATGTGTCGTCGCGTGCATGCGAAGGTGGTGAAGGAGCGCGTTAAACTGCCGAGCGGCGCGTGAACCGGTAGAGCTCGGCGGGCCTGTGATCGACGCCTTGCTGGAGCTCTCCAGTCGCTTCGAGCTGGCCGCTAGCGAGCATCTTTCGACGAAACGAATCCTTGTTGAGTGGCCGTCCAAGGATCGTCTCGTGAACACGCTGGAGCGATGCGAGCGTGAAGACTTCGGGCAGGAGCTGAAAGCCGATGGGTGTGTAGTCGAGCTTTCCGCGGAGCCTCTTCACGGCGGTGCCAAGGATGTCAGCGTGATCGAACGCGAGCGCCTCGGGGGTGCGCGCGCCTTCGATCTGGATCTCAACGGCGCCGCCAGTCTCGCCTGCCCAGGGGACGACAATCTCAGCGAGCGTCCGCTCCGGAAGCGATGCGTCATGACCCACCGTGATGCGCGTAGCGTCGACAAGCGCGAAGTACGCGACGGTCAGGATGCGCATACGTGGATCGCGGCTCACCGCACCGAACGTGTAGAGCTGCTCGAGGTACACATCGCGCAATCCCGCCTTGGCCAAGAGCACCCGACGTGCGGCGGCCTCGAGGGATTCGTCCATCTGCAGGAAGCCGCCCGGCAGCGCAAAGCGGCCTCGAAAGGGCGCGCTGTCGCGGCGATGCAAGAGCGTGATGAGCCGCTCGCCGACGACGGAGAGAATCGCCACGTCGACCGTCACGCTCGGTCGCTCGAACTTCGACGGATCGTAGGTCGCGAGAAGTTTCTCGTCCTCGCTCGTGACCGTGGAGAGTCGCGGCTTGGTTGATGACTTTGGCGTGTTGGGACGACGAGACACGGTCGCATCTTCGCCCAAACCGAGACTTCAATGCAATGTGCATGAATGCTTATATGCATCACGCATTGAAGGGTCGCCAGCACTTCGTGCGAGGCTCGCTCAATGAGAGACGACGGCTCTAAGAATCGCGACAGTGAGGCCGCCTATGCGCGCTACCTCGCCGGCATGGATGCATCAATGCGACAGAAGGTGGCGCTGACCGCCGCCCACCTGCTCGCGGATGGACGCGTTGCCGATATGGGGACGGGATCAGGGGAGGGGGCGAATGCGCTCGCACAGCTCTACCCATCACTCGATGTCATCGGTGTTGACATTGATCCGGCGATGGTCGCGCGCGCGACCTCAAAGTTCGATGCGAAGAACCTCTCGTTTGTCGTGGGTGACATCGCGCAGCCTGTCTTCGAGGAGGCTTCCCTCGACGGCATCTTTGACTCGTCTGTGCTCCATCACGTGACGACCTTCACGGGCTACGATCACGAAGCGGCGGCTCGCTGTCTCGCGGTGCAGGTGCGGTCGCTGAGGGAGGGCGGCATCATCGTGGTGCGTGACTTCCTCCTGCCCGATGGCGCCGAGGACGACGTGCTCTTGGACATCCCCGATGCGTCGGTCGCGACCTTGGAGCGAACCTCACATGGGCATCGTTCTCTCCATGCGAGCAAAGGGTTCGTGATGTCGCGTGAGGCGTCAGCGAGAGAGGGGTGGGCGCGCTTTCGTCTCTCTCGTCGGCACGCCGTCGAGTTCGTGCTGAGGAAGGATTACCAAGACGACTGGGAGGCGGAGATCAAGGAGGAGTACACGTACTTCGACCGCGCGCGCTTCGAGAGTGTCTTTGCCGAGCTCGGTCTGCGCGTGCTCGCGTCGACGCCGATTTGGAACCCTTGGATCGTCCGCAATCGTTTCGAAGGACACTTCGAGATGCGCGCGCTGGATGAGCGGGAGTTGCCCTTTCCGGCGACGAACTACGTGATCGTTGGAGAGCGTGTTGCGCCCGAGGCGTCGGTTCGATTTGAGGATGCGGGGGAGGCGCCGAAGGTGGGCTTTCTTGCGCTGGAGCATTTCGCCCATGTGGAGACCGGGAGCGTGCGTGATCTGGCGCGAAGGCCAGGCGCGGTCGCCGATGTGATCCCGTATTTCCTCTCGGGCGGACGCCTCTATGTGCTTGCGCGCACTTCCTACCCGCGACCGATTCTCGCGACGAAGCTCGCGTCCGAGCTCTCGATCGATGGCGCGGGAGTGGTGCCCTGGCTCGTCGAGCCTCTTCACGTCTCGCTGTATGAGAAGCCCATCGCGCAGGCGGTGGAGGAGGAGCTGCTTCGCACGGCCCGCATGGACGCGGACGCCATTCTCAGCGTGACCTTGGGAAGCGCGTATTGCCCATCGCCAGGTGGGCTCCAGGAGGAGGTGCGTTCGATCTTCGTCGAGGTGAAACCGAACTTCTTGGATGTAACGCTCGAGGGCGTGTCTGCGTTCTCGACATCAGGTCGCGTGCGTCCGATCGAGGCGCAGCAACTGCTTCGTGCGGCTCAGGTGGGCGGCCTTCCGGATGCGCGACTTGAGCTCAACGTGCGCGATCTGCTCGCGCGACTGGACCGCTCGCACGGCCCTTGGCTGGGTGACGTGCCACGTGAGGGAGCCGCGACTCCGAGCCTCTCGTCGACCTCCTGGGAGTCGCTGCAGAGGGCGCCCCATCGACGCATGTATCGACGATGCGATGCGCGGCGCTCCGTGTCTTTTCTAGAGCTTCACGCGCGGCGCTTCGTGGAACTCGACGCGTCCAGTCGCGTGGTTGGTGAGGCGACGTTGGAGCTCGTGCTACCGAAGAAGCGCTCGTGCGCAACGGTGGCCATCGCGCTCCTCGCGCGTGTGAACGATATCGTCTGTCTCGGATTGGACGATGACGATTTGCCCGCAGTTCAGAGCTTCTACGGTCACAGCGATGTGCACGTCGCTCCGGCGTGGCGGCTGCCTTTGGACTGCGCTTCGCGTGAGGCTGCGATGGCCTTCGTGCGTGCGAGCTTGCTCGCCGAACATGGCATCGAGGCAGGTGAGATGAGCGAGCTTGGCGGTCGCTATCACCCTTCACCGGGGGCCACGCCTGAGGTCGTGCATCCCTTCGCGACATGGGTCACCGCGACGGCGAATGAGGCGAGTCGACGGCCGCTTCACTTCGTTCCCCTGGATCAGTTGGTGGCGCACGCGACCGAGATCATCGACGGACATCTGCGGGTGGTCGCGCTGAGGGCGGCCTCGATGCTTGGGCTGCTTGGTTGACTCAGGCGAGCGAGAGGCCGCCATCCAAGGTCAACACGGTGCCCGTCGCGAACTCCGCTCGAAGCAGGTACGCGACTGCATCGGCGACTTCGTGTGCGTGGCCCATGCGACCTATCGGGTGAAGCTTGGCGAGTGCGTTGAGGTCTTCGCCGCGTGAGCGAATCATGTCGGTGTCGATGATCCCCGGTGAGACGGCGTTGACGCGGAAATGCTCGGGGGCGAGCTCAATGGCGAGCGCTTTCATGAACGAGACGAGCGCGCCTTTGGTGGCGCTGTAGATGCTGGTCGTAGGTGCAGGTCGCTCGGCGAGCGTGCTCGTGATGAACACGATGCTCCCCGGTGCGCCGCGATCACGGGATGCGCGTACGAATTGACGCGCGAGGTCCATGCCCGCGAAGACGTTGACCTCGAAGAGACGCTCGATCTGCGCATGGTCGGTGTCGGCGATAGGCCGATGCTCGCCGAGACCTGCCGCGTGAACGAACGCATCAATGGGGCCAAAGCGCGCCTCGGCTTCCTGGATCACGAACGCTCTTTGTTGACGATTCGTCAATTCGAGAAGGGTGTATTCGATGCGTCCATTCGAGTCGGCGCGAAGTCGCTCCCCGTCGGCTTCGTTGCGCACCACGGCGATGACGTGTGCGGTGGCTGCGAGGCTCTCGGCGATGGCGCGTCCGATGCCGCGACTCGCGCCGGTGACGAGAACGCGATCAGGCACCGAGCACCTCCGAGCGAGGCATGAACGCGGGCTCGGCGACGGCCTTTCCTGGCTCTCCGTCGACTTCGATTTCATCGCCCGGGATGAACGGCGGCGAGTCCACACAGAGGATGGATTGCCATTTGTCTGTCGTGTTGTCGTAGCGGTGCGCGAGGTCGTGCGGCCAGCGATGCACGGTGCCCGATGCGACCGGAAGGTGGTTCAACAAGAGCCCGTCGCCGAGCACCATCTCGCTCTCGTTCATCACGCGATGCACATGCAGGGGGATGCCTCGGCCTGGCGCGATGTTGAGACGATAGACACCGACCTCACGCGTCTCGTGAACGATGTCGACCGTGCCAAAGGGCTTCTCTTCGTGCGTGAGCGTGACGTCGCCAGCTTCGCGATAGACTTCGATCGAAGGGACGCCATTGCCTCGCAGCGCCATCGGCTTTGAGAGACGAATGCGCACCGCTTGGATGCGTGCACGCTCTTCACCGAGGGCGGGCGGCGCGAGTAAAAAGCGGGAGAGCGCGTGCGCCGCAGTCTCAAGCAAGAAGAAGCGCGAACTCTGCAAGAGAAAGGCGATTTGCCCAGCGACAGCTGCGTAGTCGACCGTCCTTCGGAGGCGCTGGCTCTCACCGGCCCACTCGGTGTCGAGCTCCATGCGTACATCGAGTTCGAGCGGCTGCGGCTCATCGCGCTCACTCGGATAGACGCCGACAATGCACTCCACGCGAAGGCCTCGAATTTCGATGACGTCAGGCTGACGTTGCCTGCCTGAGGGCGCGTTCGTTCGCGCGCCCTTCTTGGACGATGCGGAGTTGCTCGAGCTTCGTTGCATCGGGTGATGGTGCGCCATCGACGCGTTGCAGCAACAGCGTTATGTCTCGGCCTCCATGGCCAACCACCCGCACGTACCAGGCACCGCTGACATTTCATCGCGCGAAGGAAACCGGGACCCGATTCCGCTCTTGAGTGCGTTTCGTCCAGTGCCTCGTACGGGCGTCATCTACGTCACTGCGGAGGCGACGCGGCTTGGCTATCGGCAGGATGATCCGACGTGGTGCAACCTCGGGCAGGGTCAGCCAGAGACAGGTCCGTTGCCCGGATCACCTCCGCGCGTCGAGACCATTCACGTCGACCCAGCAGACCACGAGTACTCGCCTGTCGCGGGCCTCTGGGAGCTGCGCGAGACGGTCGCGTCGCTCTACAACAGCCTCTACCGACGCGGGTTGCCTTCGCAGTACACGGCCGAGAATGTGGCGATAGGCGGCGGTGGTCGCGTTTCGATCATGCGTGCGTGTGCAGCGATCGGCGCGATCCACGTTGGACATTTCTTGCCGGATTACACCGCGTACGAGGAGCTGCTCGACGTCTTCCGTCGCTTCACGCCCATCCCAATCTTGCTCGACCCCGAGAGCGGCTACGACTTCAGCGTGAGGCAGCTCCGTCGCGAAGTCTTGGGGCGCGGACTCTCTGCCCTCCTGCTCTCGAACCCCTGCAATCCCACAGGGAAAGTCATCGGCGGCGAGGAGCTTCGCGCATGGGTCTCGTTGGCGCGTGAGCTCGACTGCGCGCTCCTGATGGATGAGTTCTATTCGCACTACGTGTGGAAGAACGATGCGGGTTCCACGATGCCTGCCGGCATGTCCAGCGCGGCCGCGTACGTCGAAGATGTGGATCGCGATCCGGTGGTGCTCTTCGATGGACTCACGAAGAATTGGCGCTACCCGGGCTTCCGCATTTGCTGGACCGTGGGTCCCAAGAGCGTGATCCAAGGCATCGCGAGCGCGGGCTCATTCCTCGATGGAGGTCCCTCGCGTCCGATGCAGCGCGCATCGATTCCGCTCCTTGAAGAGGAGGCGACCAAGCGTGAGACGGCAGCGATTCACCAGGTCTTCGCGGAGAAGCGGCAGATGATGATGCAGGGCCTGCGGAGCATCGGCGTGCGCTTTGATCTGGAGCCCGAAGGAACCTTCTATTGCTGGGGCGATATCTCGGGACTGCCGCCGAGCTTGCGCGATGGCGAGTCCTTCTTCCGGGCCGCGATGGAGCACAAGGTCATCACCGTTCCAGGGGCCTTCTTCGACATCGACCCGGGCAAGCGACGGGGAGGACGTACCTCGCGTTTTCAGCATCACGTTCGCTTCTCGTTTGGACCCAGCAAGAGCGTGATCGAGACTGCGATGGGACGGCTCGCGCAGAGGGTGCGGAGCGCCGAGGAGCACGGCTGAGCCGAGCGCCAGCGGCCTGTGAAGATGCGACACCGAGCGCCTCCAGACGCTGATATCTTGCGCTGATGAATCGCTGTCTGTGGGTCGCAATCGTCCTCTCTCTGTCGGTCGGATGTCCCGACCCCTCGACCTCCGACGATGCCGCTTCGTCCTCCTCCGATGCGGCCCGCGACGCTGGTGCTGGCTGCACCGAGAACGCGGATTGCGATGACGGTCTCCATTGCACCGGCGCGGAGACTTGCGTGGCTTCACGGTGTGTTGCGGGCACGGCGCCTCGCTGTGGGGACGGAGTCGCATGCACCGCCGATTTTTGTTCGGAGTCGGCTCGCGCTTGCGTGAACCGCGCACCTGATCTTGATGGGGATGGCGAGTCGGACGCTGCCTGTGTCGATGCCCGCGGGGCGGCGCTTGGTACGGACTGCAACGACAGGAACGCACAGGTCTACTCCGGAGCGCTTGAGGTCTGCGATCGCCTGGCTGTGGATGAAGACTGCAACCCGAGCACGCGCGGCGCAGGCGACATGGACGGTGACGGATTCCAGGACGCCCAGTGCTGCAATGGCGCGCTCTGCGGCGACGACTGCAACGACGCGATTCGCAGCGTCAACCTGATGGCGACCGAGGTCTGCAACGGGATCGACGATGACTGCGACACGCGCATTGATGAGGGCGTGACCATCGCGGGCTTCCGTGACGGAGACGGCGACGGACGCGGCGCTGGACCGGGCATCACGGCTTGCGCGACGAGCGCCCGTTTCTCGACGTTTGGTGACGACTGCGACGATGCGAACGTGCTCGTACGTCCAGGTCTTCCGGAGGTTTGCGACGGAATGGACAATGACTGCGTCGGCGTGGGCGATGAGGGCGCACGTGCGACCAACTGGTACCGCGACGCAGACGGCGACGGCTTCGGTGATGTGACGCAGACGCGCTTCACCTGCGCGCCTCCGACGGACGCGGCGTTCTCGCTTCTCCCCACCGACTGCGACGACACGCGCGCTGCGATCAACCCGGCGCAGGCTGAGCTCTGCGATGGCATCGACAATGACTGCAACGGCCTCGCCGACTTCGTGATTGCGCCCGGCGACTTGGAAGACGATGACCGTGATGGCGTGGCGGACGCCGCCTGCACGCCAGTGGGTCGAGACTGCGATGACCGTGACCCCTCGAGCTCGACCGGCGTCGCGGAGTCATGCGACGGACGCGACAACGACTGTGATGGCCGCATCGACGAGGCGATCGTCTCATTTGCATACTATCGAGATATGGATGGAGATGGCTACGGGAGCGACGCGAGCGGGGTCGTCGTTGGCTGCGTGCCCGTGGGCGGCTACGTGCGCCTTGGCGGCGATTGCGACGACAATGAACGTACTCGCCGCCCAGGTGGCGCTGAGATCTGTGACGGACGGGATCAAGACTGCGACGGCGCGGTCGACGAGACCCCAGCCGCTTCGACGTGCACTGTGCAGCTCGGTCGAGATCGTGCCTGTCGTGGCGCCGCGGGCTGTGTGCTCGGCGGGTGCGCACCGGGCTTCAGGGACTGCAACGCGTTCTCCCTTCCGGCGCCAGACGACGGCTGCGAGTTTCAGGGCGCATCCTGTCCGTGAATGAGTAGGCTCGAGACGAAATAACGCAATGCGTTGGGCACCTTGCCGGTCATTTGACGGAATCGTGACAGACGCCTTTCGACCCACCGCGCTAGGTCCTCGCCCCATTGTGGACGCTGCTTCTCCGAGGAAAATTCGCCTCGGACGTATCGTCCTTCAACGTACGAGGAAGCCTTGAGTCGCCAACGTTTCACGCCCATTGCTGTCGTCGGAGTGTCTGCGCTCTTTCCTGGTTCGCTTGAGAAGACAGGTTTTTGGAGGGATATCCTCAAGGGAAAGGATCTGCTCAAGGAGATCCCCGAGTCGCATTGGTTGATCGACGACTACTACGATCCCAATCCGATGGCGCCGGACAAGACGTACGCCAAGCGCGGCGCTTTCCTCGATGACGTCCCTTTTGATCCGATGGCCTGGGGCCTCCCTCCGTCAATCGTCCCGCAGACCGATACCACACAAATTTTGGCACTGATCGTCGCCAAGCAGGTCCTGGAAGACGCGGCGCGTGAGCAGTTCAACACGATGGATCGCAGCCGAATCAGCTGCATCCTCGGGGTGACGTCGGGACAGGAGTTGATGGGCTCGATGGTCTCGCGGCTTCAGCGCCCCGTATGGGTCAAGGCGCTGCGTGAGTCGGGCTTGCCTGAGAGTGAAGTGCAGGCTGCCTGCGCACGCATCAGCGCGAATTACACGAAGTGGGAAGAGGCTGCATTTCCAGGCCTTTTGGGCAACGTCGTCGCTGGACGCATCGCCAACCGCCTTGATCTCGGCGGCACCAATTGCGTGACGGATGCGGCCTGCGCATCGACCTTCGCGGCGCTTCAGATGGCCGTCAACGAGCTCGCCCTCGGGCAGTCGGATCTCGTCATCGCAGGCGGTTGCGACACGATGAACGACATCTTCATGTACACCTGCTTCTCGAAGACGCCTGCGCTCTCGCCGAGCGGTGATTGCAGGCCCTTCAGCGACAAAGCGGATGGGACGATCCTCGGCGAGGGCCTGGGCATGGTGGCGCTCAAGCGTCTGACGGATGCTGAAGCTGCAGGCGACCGCATCTACGCCGTGATTCGCGGACTGGGGTCGAGCTCGGACGGCAAGGCTTTGAGCGTCTATGCGCCGCTCTCCAAGGGCCAGGCGAAGGCCGTCGACCGCTGCTACGAGTCGGCAGGCTACGGGCCGGACACCGTGGAGCTCATCGAGGCTCACGGCACGGGCACGAAGGCGGGCGACGCGGCCGAGTTTGAAGGCCTCAAGCTGGCGTTTGCGGACGCGCAGACCAAGCGTGTTCAAGAGGGCAAGCCGGGTCGCTGGGTCGCGCTTGGCAGCGTGAAGAGCCAGATTGGCCACACCAAGAGCGCGGCAGGTGCAGCCAGCCTCGTGAAGACGATCCTCGCGCTTCATCACAAGGTGCTTCCGCCGACGATCAAGGTCGATCAGCCGAACCCGAAGCTCGACATCGAGAAGACGCCTTTCTACCTGAACACCGAGGCCCGACCTTGGGTGAAGACGGGCGATCATCCGCGCCGCGCAGGCGTCTCGTCGTTTGGCTTTGGTGGAACCAATTTCCACGTGGCCGTGGAGGAATACGTCGGCCCGGCAGAGCGCGCCTATAAGCAACAGACGGCGCCGACGGAGCTCATTACGCTCGGTGGGGAGACGCGTGCAGCGCTCGCGAAGAGTGCCCGTGAGCTGGCGTCGAGCGTAGAGAAGGCGCTCGCTGAAGAGCGTGTTGGCCTGCTTCGCTTCCTCGCGAAAGACGCACAGGCTCGCGACCTCGCGAGCGCGCATGCACGCCTCGCGATCGTTGCTGAGAGCGAGCGCGATTTGGTGGAGAAGCTGGTTGCCGCCGCCGATAAGCTTGAGGCGATGGGCGAGGTCCCAACGCCTTTCTCGACGCCCACGGGCATCTACTTCGATGAGGGTGCGCTCGACGGAAGCGTCGCGTGCCTCTTCCCCGGACAAGGCTCGCAATACCTCGGCATGGGTCGCGACCTCGCGATGGCGCACGACGTTGCGCGCTCTGCCTGGGACCTCGCGGCGAGCTTGAACATGGAGACCGGAACGCGCCTCGATGAGGTCGTCTTTCCGATTCGCGTCTTTAGCAAAGAGGCAGAGGCCGCGCAGCAAGCGCGCATGTCCGCGACGGAATGGGCGCAGCCGGGCCTGGGCGCGATGAGCCTCGCGACGTATCGCTTGCTGGT
>Ga0105045_10005438_pt1 | contig 11232 bp, 9 predicted proteins | sample MAT02_FD_78089 | JGI IMG/M metagenome (GOLD analysis project Ga0105045, IMG submission 78089) | Freshwater microbial communities from Lake Fryxell liftoff mats and glacier meltwater in Antarctica - MAT-02 (megahit assembly) | ecosystem: Environmental > Aquatic > Freshwater > Ice > Liftoff... | reverse complement strand
GTTGAAGCCACCGTGCGCCGTGCGCGGCCGGTGGTGCTGACGGCCGCGGCCGCGGTGCTGGCGATGGTGCCCCTGGTCAGCAGCGTGTTCTGGGGGCCGATGGCGATCGCCATCATGGGCGGGTTGATCGTCGGCACCGTGCTCACGCTGGTCGTCGTGTCGGCGCTTTATGCGGCCTGGTTCCGGCTGCGTCCTGCGGCCGCATTGCTGCAACCCAGCATGGCGTGAGGCCTGCCGCCCTCACGAAATCGACGCGGCTGTTGGCCGCAGCGGCGTCGCGCACTCATGGCATGCCGGCCCTCACGGCCGATACCCACAACGGGTCAGCATCGTCCGTTCGCGACCACCGGTTGCAGACGTTCTGTCTCAACAGTTGTTGCCTTCGGGCGGACAGCCATGGCCTTCAGCGGACGCAGTTCGACAGCCGCGCGCTGCGACGAAAGGACTGCGGTGCTGCTCATGACTGCAGTCGCAGCCGCGCTGTCCGTGGCTTGCACAGAACCAGAGAAGGCGTAACCCTGCATTTGTCTTTTGGCGCTGTACATGGCGGCGTCGGCAAGAGCAACGAGGCCGGCGCCGGTCGTCGCGTGTTCAGGAAACAGCGCGATGCCGATGCTCGGGTTGACCACCAGATCCAAGGCATCGATCCTGATCGGGGCCGCCATGTTTGCAAGAATATTCTTCGCGATGCGTTCCACGTTCTCCGCGCCCTGCGGATTGACCAGCAGGTAGAGAAACTCGTCACCACCATTGCGGCAAACCGTGTCTTCGTCGCGCGCATGCGCAGTCAAGCGCTGCGCGACCGTCTTGAGAACGACGTCGCCCGCGGCGTGGCCATACTTGTCGTTGATGCTTTTGAAACGGTCGAGATCAAGGAACATCACCGCCAGCGTCCAATGCCGGCGTTCGGCAAGGGAGATGGCGTGGTTCAGCCGGTCGTCGAACAGGCTCCGATTGGGCAGCCCGGTCGCGGCGTCATGCAAAGCCCGAAGCTTGGCCCTGCTTTCGCCTTCCCGCGCAGCCAGCAGCGACGACTCAGACTTTGCCAACGCCGACTCGAGTTTCTTCAGTTCTTCAACGCCGTGGGCCAGAGTTTCCGTGACTTGATGAAGGTCGTCGGCGCACTCCTGAACCTTCGCTTCGACCGCTTCGCCAGCGTTCAACGAATCATGTGCTGGCAAGGTCGTGGCGCCATCTGCAATCTGCTGCTTGACGGTCTCGTTCTTCAATGCAAGGTCGTCAGCGCACTCTTCAACCTTGTCGCGAACCTCATGGCTTTGCGCCAAAGCAAGCGCCAATGCCGCCAAGTTGTCGCGGGCACCCGCAGATGGCAAGGTTTCGTATGTCATGGGATGGGCCTGGCTTTGCGCTGCCCCGTTCGGGGCGTGCGCGCTTGTTGCGTTGGGCAGACTGTACGCACAGGGCCGTGGGCTGAAAAGCAGTGACGCGACGAATCGCCTGTCGGCTGAATTCGGGTCATGGGTCGGTGTTTCTACCGACACGAAATCCTTCCAGCCTGGCGCTTCAGTCGACCAAGCCGTTGCGCATGGCGTAGCGTGCCAACTCCACGTTGGTGGAGAGCCCCAGTTTTTCGGATACGCGTGCGCGGTAGGTTGCGATCGTCTTCTCGCTGAGCAGAAGCTGGGTCGCGATGTCCTTGATGGTCCGGCCCAGGGCGACCTGGCGCAGCACCTCCAGTTCACGCGGCGACAGAGTTTCGTGGCGGGTCTGCGCAGAGGCGTTGCCCAGCGTTTCGACCAGGTGCTGCGCCAGCGCCGCACTCGCATACTTGTTCCCGGCGAGTACGCGCCTGACCGCCAGCAACATTTCATCGGCCGCACTCTGCTTCGTCAGGTAGCTCGCAGCACCCAGCTTGAAAGCCCGCACCGCGAATTCCTCCTCCGGATAGACGCTGAGCACCAGCACCGCCATCTGTGGGCAGAGGCGGCGAGCATCTTCGAGCAACTCGAGCCCGCTGCCGCCTGGAAGGTTGATGTCCAGCAGCATCAGTTGCCAGGCTTCGCGTGTCATCGCTTCCCGCGCGGCGGGCACGGTGCCGGCTTCGCCGAACTCTGCATGCGGATAGTCCTCGGCCAGCAGTTGGCGCAGGCCGCGTCGCACAACCTCGTGGTCATCGACGAGCAAGAAGCGCGTCATGGGTTCACCTGCTGCACGGGCACATCAGCGATCACCACTGTGCCGTGCGGTTGCGCCGAGCGCAGTGCAACGGTTCCACCGCACTGCAGGGCCCGCTCTCGCATGCCCAGCAGCCCCAGCGAACGCTGCGATACGGCAACACCGGGACCGACCCCGATGCCGTCGTCTTCCACCTCCAGCCGCACGCCGCCTTCGTGCGCATCCAGGCGCACCTGCACGCGCGTCGCCTGTGCATGCCGGGCCACATTGGTCAACGCCTCCTGGCAGATGTAGAACAGTTCGTCTGTGACGACCGGCGGCAGTGGTGGCAAGGGGTCTTTGATGGACAAAGAGCAGGGGACGCTGTTCCTCTGCTGAAACTGGCGCACCAGCTGTGCCAATGCGGCGGCAAGCCCGAGGTGGTCCAGAGCCCCCGGTCGCAGTTCCGCTGCCAGCCGCTGTACTGCCTCCAGGGTCTGGTCGACGACTCCGGAGGCGCACACGGCGTGGTCGAGCAGACCGTTCAGCGCCACCGGCAGCCCGGGTTCGGAGAGTCGGCGCTCGAGCCAGCGCAGGTCCAGCTTCAGACCGGTCAGCAGCTGACCGAGTTCGTCGTGCACATGGCGCGCGACACGGGCGCGCTCCTCCGCCTGCGCGCTGTGCAGGCGCTGCACCAGCGCGCGCAGCGCCTCGCGCGAATCCAGCACATCCTGTGCCGCGCGGCGCCGTTCGGTCACGTCATGGGCCAGTACCACGCGTGCCGGACGACCCTCGAAGTCGATGGTCTGGGCAATGATCTCCATGTCGATCAGGCGACCGTCTTTCAAGCGATGCCGCCACGCCGAGCCACCGTGCTGCCCGTCCAACGCATTGACGACATCGCACAGCGGCGGAACGGCTTCCGCTGCTTGAAGGTCGTTGAGAGTCATGCCGAGAAACTCTTCGCGCGGGTATCCGTAGCGGCCGACGGCGGCATCGTTGACCGCGAGAAACTGCAAGGTGTCGGGATCGTAAATCCACATCGGATGGGGATTGGTCTCGAACAGCTGACGGTATCTGGCAGCGGCCTTGCGCACCGCAGCCTCGGCCTCTCGACGCTCGGTGATGTCCTGGAAGGTTCCCGTCAGATGGCCCACGAGGCCGCAGGGGTCGGTAGAAGCCTCGGTGCGTGCAACGACATGGCGCTCGCTGCCGTCGGGACGCAGAACCCTGAACTCGAAGTCGGCGCCGCGGCCGCCTGCGAAAGCGACGTCAATCTGGTCGCGCAGCAGTGCCCGGTCGTCGGCGTGAATCAACGCCAGCCAACCGTCCGACGAGGGCGTGAACCCATGCGGCGTCACGCCGTGAATGCGGTACATCTCGTCTGACCAAACGACGCGCCCGCCGCGTTCCAGCAACCAACTGCCCACATGCGCTCCCACATGCGCGATGCGCTGGGCTTCGGAGAGCAGGCGCTGCTTGTCGAGCAACACGTCGGCAGCGCGCAGTCGCGCCGCTGCGCCAGGCGCGGGCGCTTGCCCGGTCTTGGGACGGCTGCGTCGAGGTGGGGCCGCGTCTGTCATCGGCCGATGATGCGCCTTTCGCGCTTGCGAAAGCGGCTGCGCTGCGGCAGGGAAGTGCGGCAGGAAAGCGCGGCAGAAAGCGCGGCCCGGTGTTGGGTACCGGTTCCGGATGCGGCTGAACGAAGCAGGCATGACTTGTCGGCAGATCCACCGACACGAGGCGCGGATTCTGCCTACGCGCGTGCGGGTGAAAGTCGGCTGTTCATGAGCAGCCTCAATGCGTACATTCGTTCCCCCACCCCCGGGTGTCACTGCATACCGTCGCGAAGCGAACCGCCCAGCGACGACATCTGTGCACCGCGTGGGTTTGTCTAGTCACATGGGAGAAGCCGGCATGAGCCAAGACCTCGGCGGTGTCAACACCGGCTCTGACATCGAGCCTGCGTTTGCGCTGGACCGCGACGTGTTTCTGCGCACGCTGCTGCGCGAACTTGCCGGCACGTTGCAAGACGTGGTCGGGCTGGACGAAGCGGCTGGTTTCATCAGCGTCGTGGGCCAGCGCATGGGCGACCAGATCAACATCGGCTATCGGCGCGAATTGGCCGTGCAGGCGCTGAGCCGCACCCAGGTGGCCGATGTGCTGGTCGACCTGAAGCGGCGCATCGAGGGCGACTTTCGCGTCGTCGAACAGGACGACACCCGCATCGTTCTGGAGAACCGGCGCTGCCCCTTCGGCGACAAGGTCATCGGCCGGCCGTCGCTTGGCATGATGACCTCCAACGTCTTTGGCGTCATCGCCGCTGAAACCCTCGGTCAGGCGAAGGTCGAACTCGTGCGCACCATCGCCGAAGGCGCATCCGGCTGCCGGGTCGTGGTGCATCTGCAGGCCACGCCGGAGGCTGAGGCGGCCCCAGGCCGGGAATACTTCAAAGCTTGAATGAAGGGGGCTTCATGAAAGTCCCGCCCGCGGCGAGTCAAGGCCTTTCCACGCCCCCGGACAGTCTGATACGGCCACTGCTGGATGCACTGCCAGAACCGATGCTGCTGCTGGACCTGCAGGGCCGGCTGCTGCACGTCAACCGCAGCGCCGCCCAGTGGCTGGGGCTTTCAGCCCCGGACATGGTCGGCCAAGCCTTTCAGGCCCTTTGCGCCGACGCCCCCGACGTCCTGGCGGCCGTGCTGCGCCAGGGCGCGCGCAGCACGCAGTTCAGCCCGGCCCGGCTGACGCTGAAGCGCGGCCACGCCGAGCCCTGCCAATGCGAACTGGCCCGGGTGGCGGCCGAAGGCGCGCATCCGGCCGGCTTGCTGGTTCGCCTGCAGCCGCAGTCGGTTGCGGCCACCAGCTTCCTGGCGCTGAACGAGCGCATCGACGCCTTGTCGCGCGAGGTCGCCCGGCGCCAAGCGGCCGAGTCCGCGCTGCGCGAGCAGGGCGAGTGGCTGCGCGTCGTGCTGCGCAGCATTGGCGACGCCGTCATCGCCACCGACACGCAGGCCCGCGTCGTGCTGATGAACCCGGTGGCCGAACAGCTGTGCGGCTGGGCCGAGGCCGAAGCGAAGGGCCAGCCGATTGCAGCAGTGTTTCCGATCGTGCACGCACAGACGCGCCAGCCCGCCACTGATCCTGTGCAGCAGGTGCTGCGCGAACGCCGCCCGGTGGGCATCGATCCGCAAACGCTGCTGCTGACGCGCGATGGCCTCGAGATGCCCATCGACGATGCCGCCAACCCGATCTTCGGCGTCGAGGGCGAACTGCTCGGCGTGGTGCTGGTGTTCCGCGAGATCAGCGAACGGGTGCGGGCCGAACAGGCGCGCCGCCAGCTCGAGCAGCAACTGCGCAACGCGCAGAAGATGGAGGCCGTGGGCACCCTGGCTGGCGGCATCGCGCACGACTTCAACAACGTGCTGGGCGCCATCCTGGGCAACACCGCGCTGGCACAGCAAGAGCTGTCACTGGACCATCCGGCGCAGCCGCGGCTGGCGCACATCGGCCGCGCCGGGCAACGTGCGCGTGAACTGGTGCGTCAGATCATGGCCTTCAGTCGGCGTCAGCCGCAGCAGCTGCGTCGGCAGACCTTGCAACCGCTGGTGGAAGAATGCGCCGCGTTGCTGCGCAGCACACTGCCTTCGTCGGCCCAGATGCATGTGCTGCTGAGCGACGAACCGTTGTACGTGCTGGCCGACTCCACGCAGGTCGAGCAGGTGCTGATGAACCTGGGCACCAACGCCTGGCAGGCGTTGCGGGGCAGCAGCGGCCGCATTGGTGTGGCGGTGGACGTCTACGAAGGCGAGGCGCCGGAGGGGCTCGCAGCCGGCTTTGGCGCCTGGCAGCCGGGCCGGTACGCCCGCGTCGCCGTCAGCGACAACGGCTGTGGCATGGACGCCGAGACCCTGCAGCGCATCTTCGATCCCTTCTTCACGACCAAATCGAAGGGTGAAGGCACCGGTCTGGGGATGGCCGTGGCCCACGGCATCATCGCCGAGCACCGCGGCGCACTGACCGTGCACAGCACACCGGGCGAGGGCACTCGCTTCGCGCTGCTGCTGCCGCTGGTGGACGGCACCGACTCCGACGTCGTACCGCTGGAACTGCCCGCCCCGGCGCAGGTGCTGGGCCGGGGTCGGCATGTGATGTACATCGACGACGACGAAGTGCTGGTGGCCACCGTCGATGCGCTGCTCAGCCGCGCCGGCTTTCGTGTCAGCGCCTTTGCCAGCCCACGCGCCGCACTGCTGGCATTGAGCGAAACGCTGCTGGATGTCGACATCGTGGTCTCGGACTACAACATGCCCGAGCTCACCGGTCTGGAGGTCGCCACCGAAGTCGCCCGCCTGCGCCCAGGGCTGCCGGTGATCGTCAGTTCCGGTTATCTGTCAGAAGACCTGCATCAGGGTGCCAAGGCGGCGGGCGTGGCGCAGCTGCTGAACAAGGAAGAGACCTACGAACGGCTGGCCGTTCTGATCGACGAGGTACTCGTCCAGGGCTGATCCCAGGCCCTGCGGTGTTCAGCCGCCGCGGCTGCGAAAGGCCGACCGCACAGCCCGTGGCATCCGCCCGTGCCCCCTTCGAAAAGCCAGGCGTCAGCACGGCGTTTGCGCGGCGTTTGCACGGCGTTTGCACGGCGTTTGCACGAATCCTGTCCCAGCCCGGACGGGGTCGACAACGCGGCGGCACCGGCGCGGTGAGGCCCGCCGGCTGCCTGTAGGACGGCTTCACTCGCTGTCGGGCACGGTCTCGACGCTGGCCACCCACACGGCAGGATCGCCGTCGCTGGGCGCGCGCCAATCGCCCCGCGGCGACAGCGACCCGCCCGAGCCGACCTTCGGCGAGTTCGGCACGCAGCTGCGCTTGTACTGGGTGGTGCCGAAGAACCGGCTGGCGAAGGTGCGCAGGTGGCGCTTGATGTCTGCCAAGCCGTACTGCGTGCGCTCGACGTCAGGGCCCGCGGGCCACACGCCTGCGTCGCGGTCGTGCCAGGCCACCCAGGCCAGGTAGGCCACCTTGGCCGGCGTGGTGCCATGGCGCACGGTGCTGTAGAGAAAGAAGTCGTGCAGTGCGTAGGGGCCGATGCTGCTCTCGGTGCTCTGGCTCGGCGCGTCATCACTGCCGTCGGCGTGGCGGCTGCCGGGCACCAGTTCCGGGCTCACTTCGGTGTCCAGCACCGCCTGCAGCACCTGACTGCCCCCTTGCCCGACCTGCCCCGACTCGGCGACCCAGCGCACCAGGTGACGGATCAGCGTCTTGGGCACGCTCGCGTTCACGTTGTAATGCGACATGTGGTCGCCCACGCCGTAGGTGCACCACCCCAGCGCCAGTTCGCTCAGGTCGCCGGTGCCCACCACCAGCGCGTGCTGGTGGTTGGCCAGGCGGAACAGGTGGCTGGTACGTTCGCCGGCCTGAACGTTCTCGAAGGTCACGTCGTAGACCTTCTCGCCGCGTGCGGCCGGGTGGCCGATGTCGCGCAGCATCTGGTCGCAACTGGGGCGGATGTCGATCTGCTGCGCGGTGCAGCCGATGGCCGCCATCAGGCGCAGCGCCTGGTCCAGCGTGCGCGTGCTGGTGGCGTAGCCCGGCATGGTGTAGCCCAGAATGTTGCTGCGTGGTTCGCCGAGCTTGTCCATGGCGTGCGCTGCCACCAACAAGGCGTGCGTGGAGTCCAACCCGCCCGAGACGCCGATCACCAGCTTCCTGATGCCGCTCGCCGACATGCGCTGTGCCAGCGCCTGCACCTGGATGTCGTAGACCTCGCGGCAGCGCTCGTCGCGCTGGCTGGCGTCTGCCGGCACGTAGGGGAAACGTTCGACGCGCCTTTGCAGCGCGCCCGGCATCGCAGGCGCCGCCAGCGTGAAGGGAATGCGCCGAAAGCGCGACACCTCGTCGCGAAAGCGCGCAGCCGACTGGCCGAACGATGTCTGCCGCAGCCGTTCATGCGCCAGCCGCTGCAGGTCGACGTCGGCAGTGATCAAGTGCGAACCGGTGCAAAAGCGCGCCGACTCGCGCAGCAGGTCGCCGTTCTCGTAGATGAGCGATTGACCGTCCCAGGCCAGGTCGGTGCTCGATTCGCCGCCGCCTGCCGAGCTGTACAGGTACGCGGCCAGGCAGCGCGCCGATTGCATCGACACCAGCGAATGCCTGTAGCCCGCCTTGCCCACGGTGATGTTGGAGGCCGAGAGGTTCACGAGCACCGTGGCGCCGGCCAGCGCTGCGTGGCTGGACGGCGGGATCGGCACCCACAGGTCCTCGCAGATTTCCACGTGCAGCGTGAACAGCGGGTTGTCCTGCGCCTGCAGCAGGATGTCGTTGCCGAAGGGCACCTGCTGGCCGCCGAGCGTGACGGTGTCGCTGATGGCGTGGTCGGCCGGCTGGAACTGGCGCGCCTCGTAGAACTCGGCGTAGTTGGGCAAGTAAGTCTTCGGCACCACCGCCAGCAGGCGGCCGTCCTGCACGATGGCCGCGCAATTGAACAGCATGTGGTCCACGCGCAGCGGCAAGCCGAGCAGGGCCAGCGTCGAATGCCCGGCCGAGGCTGCCACCAGGCGCAGCAGGGCCTGTTCGGCCGCGTCCAGCAATGCGTTCTGGTGGAAGAGGTCGTCGCAGGTGTAGGCCGACAGACCCAGTTCCGGGAACAGCACCAGCGCCGCACCGGCGGCTTCGGCTTGCTCGAACAAGGCCCAGGTCTGGGTGGCGTTGAACACCGGGTCGGCCACGCGGATGTGCGGCACGGCGACAGCCAGCCGCACGAAGCCGTGGCTGCGCGGGTCGAAGAAAGTGTTTTTGTCCATGCGCCGGATTGTTGACCCTCGCTCAGCCCAGGTCGACATCGTCGGCCAGCGGCGTCTGCAGCAGCAGCACGCGCTCGAAGTACGCAATGGCCGCTTCACCGCGCTGCTGCGTCTGCGTGCCTACCGCGTCGCGCGGCACGCACACTTCGAATCCGCGCATCTTGGCGTCGGTGGCGGTGGTCAGCACGCACTGGTCGCTGGTGACGCCGGTGAGCACCAGCCGCCTGGCCTTCAGGTGCTGCAGCAACGGGTGCAGCGGCGTGGCGAAGAAGGCCGAGTGCATCGGCTTCAGAACGAAGTAGTCGTCGGGCGATGGCGCCAGCAGTGTGGCGACGTGCGCACCGACCCCGCCACCCCCGCGCGCATCTTGCATCAGAGCCTGCCAGTCGGAACGCCAGCGGCCTTCGTTGTCGTTGGCGTAGATCACCGGCACGCCAGCGTCGCGGCAGCGCGCCCTCAAAGCAGCAATGCGAGGCGCAATGTCCGCAGCCGTGGCAAGCACCTTGTCGGCGTCGGGGAACGACCAGCAACTGAACATGTCGATGATCAGGAGCACGGTGGGGTTTTCGTCCCGCGCCTCGTGCACGCTGCTGGCGTCGTCACCCATACCGGTCAGCAGCGAGCCGCGTTGCCGGGCGCCAGAGCAGCGCTGGCTGCGCCGTCACCGGATGGTCTTGTCGGTCTTGAGTCGGTACCAGGCGTCGCGCGTGGCCGGCTTGGCGTCATCCCACTCCAGGCGCGATGAACCAGGCTGCTGTCGCCACTCGGCGGCCAGGTCGGTTTCGACGTCGTCGAACTCGCGACCGCGATGGCGTTCGAAAGCCTGGGCGCCCAGGCTGTAGGCCGGCCCGTAGTCGTCGAAGGTTCGATCGGCTGCAACGTACGGGCGCTTCGCATAATTTTCCCGCCAGTAATCTGCTTCGCCTGCCTCGTCCACCGAGCTGGCGACGGCGTCGCCACCCAGGCCACCGACCACCGCACCAACCACCGCGCCGAGAACAGCCCCTGCAGGCCCCCCTGCCAACCCCACGGTAGCGCCGGCTGCGGCACCTCCCAACGCACCGGCACCCGCGGCAACCGGGTGGGTTGGAACTCCGACCCAGGTAGCGCCGCCGTCCGTGGTGATCTTCTTGTTGGTTTCGTTCATGATGATGACTCCGTTGAAGGTCAATGTGGGTGAGCGCCTGTCGAACGAATCGAGCATAGAAGCGGATACAGCCTTCGCCGTTTCTCAGCAGCTTGGACAGGTGTACGAAGCGGCCGCGCCGTCGCGTCAGCCGCCGCCTACGGGCGTGGGATCAGACAGACCAGGGATCAGACAGACCATCTGGCGACTTCCCTCGGCGTCAGCCGCCTGCCCGACCCGAATCGATGCCGTGAAAGCAGGCTCGAAAGGGCCTGCCGCTTGACCCTGAGGCAGGCGTGATGTTCTGATCGAAGTCGAACAGGAGTGTCCAGGTATGCCGACGCTGACGATTGCCAGGGATGAGGCTGTGCTGCCAGTCAGCCATCACAGCCATCGCAGCCGGGATGAACGGGTTCACTTCAACGGAGGCGGCGGGTGAGCGCCGCCGACATCGGCGACGACGCCCGCATGGCGGCGCGGCGCAGTCAGGCGCTGGCGCTCGCCGACGGCACGGACTGGTCGCGCTGCCCTGCGCCACCACTTGCGCAAGTTTCTGAAGGTGAAGACGACTGCGCGCGCGACCCGGCGGTCTACGCCGCTTTGGATCGATTCGCGCCTGGAGTTCCGCTGCCTGTACAGCGGCCGCCTGCCGCGCGAACTGGAAATGGCGGCGCCGCAGCTCGTCGAATTGTTGCCTGGCCACCGCCTGACACAGCGCGTGCTGGGCGAGGGCTGGGGGCGCAGCTGGGGCGTGTTCATGCGCATCGACGATCCGTCCAACCAGGACGAATCGGGGCGACAGCTGCTGTTTCGCTTTTATGACCCGCGGGTGCTGCGTGTCTCACAGCATCTGCAGCGAATTCGGCGCGCCCTTCGTCTCGCAACGTTCGACTGAATCGCCATCCGATTCTTGATCGCAGCAGGCGCGCCGACCGCTTGCTTGCATGCGACACACACTTGTGCTCGGGGCGCGAATGCCGCTGCCCGCGGGTGGCACGGCACAGGAGCGCAGGCAGACTCGCGCATTTCCTGAAATTCGACCCCTGCGTGCCTTCCCGGCACGCGCGGGCAATGGCCACAACCCAGCCCGAGCCAACCACCGCCCCCGCCCATGTCAGCCCCTCGCCCGCCGCGCGGCCCGCGCGCCACGCCCGATGTCGCCCTGATCCTGCTGGCCCTGGCCTGCGT
>Ga0105045_10005437_pt1 | contig 11232 bp, 10 predicted proteins | sample MAT02_FD_78089 | JGI IMG/M metagenome (GOLD analysis project Ga0105045, IMG submission 78089) | Freshwater microbial communities from Lake Fryxell liftoff mats and glacier meltwater in Antarctica - MAT-02 (megahit assembly) | ecosystem: Environmental > Aquatic > Freshwater > Ice > Liftoff... | reverse complement strand
CGCTCAGGGGCGAAGCTGGGTGATTGCGCCCGTCCATGTGGTTGATCCCAGTGCGCTGGTACACGCTCAGTCCTTGGTACAAAAAAGGACTTTTGGTGGTGAGGCTCAACATCCCGTTGAGGGCGTTCATGCCATAAAGTGCGGAGGCTGCCCCGGGCACCAGTTCGGCGCTCTCAATGTCGAGCTCGGTGACCCCGGCCACATTGCCAATCGGGAACTGCAAGCCCGGCGTTTGGTTGTCCACTCCGTCCACCAGTTGCAGGAACCGGGAGTTGGTCGTGCTGTTGAAGCCACGGGTGTTCACCGTGCGGAAAGCAATGCTGGCCGTGGTCATTTGTACGCCTTTGAGGTTTTCCAGTGCATCAAAAAAAGTGGGGGCGGGAGTTTGCTTCAAGTCGTTGAGGCTCAATTTCTCCACGCTTACCGGTGAGCGGAGGATGCTCTCCTCTACCCGCGAGGCGGTCACCACCACTTCGTTGCCGAGCATGGGCGCTTCGGCCAGTTTGATCAACAAGTCTTGGGTGGTCTCGCTGATGGCCCATTCCTGGGTCTTGAAACCCACGCCCGACACCACCAAAGTGAGCGGTAGCGCAGTCTTGACCTTGAGCACAAAGTTTCCCAAGGCATTGGTGGCCGTGCCATAAGTCGTGTTTTTTACCACTATGTTCACGCCCGCCAGTCCTTGGCCCGTAGCTTGATCCAGTACGCGGCCCGTGATGACCGTTTCAGCGGCTTGGCCGTTGGCAATAGCCCAAAAAAACAACAGAAAGAAAAATGTAAATTTAATTTTCATGATAATAAGATAGGTTTTGCTTTACAATGAAGGAGAATACTAGTTCGGGCACGGTCGTTTGGGTTATTGCCCCAACGCCAGCCAGAGGGTTTTGCCGCTAAGGACCAAAATGATGGTGCCCACAAAGGCCATAAAGTATTTGGGGTTGAGCCTAGCACAAATCCAGGCCGCAAAAGGGGCCGCGCTACACCCACCCAGCAACAGCCCAACCACCGCCTGCCAGTTGGAAATCTGGATAAGGATGAGGAAGGTGCCCGCTCCGGCCAACGAGATAAAAAATTCGCTCAAGTTTACCGTCCCGATAATGTAGCGGGCATCGCGGCCGCTGTTCATCAGGGTGGAAACGACCACTGGCCCCCAGCCACCTCCACCAATGGCATCCAAAAAACCGCCCACGAAGGCTAGGGGATAGATCGGGGGTGTCTTACTTTTTTTACTGACTGGCAAAAATGATTTTCGCAGGATGATCAGCCCCATGAGAAACAAATAGGCAGCAACAAACGGCTTTACGATTTTCCCGTCAATTTCGGTCAGGATATAGGCTCCCAAGACTACGCCCAACACCCCCGGAACGACCAACGCCCATAACAACCGTTTGTTGACATTTTTGAATTTCCAGTGCGAATAGCCCGAAATTCCGGTGATAAAAGTCTCTGCAATGTGGACACTGGCACTTGCGGTGGCCGGTGGCAGGCCCAAGCTCACCAAAAAGGTGTTAGAGCTGATGCCGTAGGCCATGCCCAAGGAACCGTCAATGAGCTGGGCCCCAAAACCAACGGCCACATAAACCAGTAGATGGGCGTTGAAAATAGTGTCTAAATCTGGTAGGGTCATAGCGCGTGATCTTCAGGGCTAAGCATAAGGGGGTCAATAAAGTCTATTTATCCAATCGGATTAGTAGATTTTGATTCACAACAACTAAATGGTTGATAAATGGTAGATTAGACGGTCAATGCCGGCAAAAACTGGCGCATAAACAATGGGTGACCAATGGGAACTGAGTGAACAAACGGATGTTTTTCATGATTTTAATTTGATTTATAGTTCCTAAAAATTTAGGCAGGAATTGGCACCTTGCTACTGGTAGGTTGCCAGGGGTTCTTTGGGCCTGATCCCTCCCCCCGTTCTTTATAAATCAATTACATTTTGAGGCGTAATTGATGGACTGTGCCACAATATTAAACCCTCTTTTTGTACACCCCAAGCTTTTGGCTAAATATTTTCTATTATAACGATAGATTAAATAGCTTTAAGAAAAAAACTGGAAGGAGCACTTGCATTGGCTACTTTTCAGCAGCAATATCGGTGGAAGCACCGGGCCGGATGTTGAGTGCCCTGCTGGGCGGCCATTGGCTGGCGGCCAGCGCAAGGAGGCCAGTCGGATAATTGGCACTGTTTCGCCCCAAAGTTGGATCAATGGGTTTTTGTAGTTATATTTGTTTGGGCCGTTCTGCATCCGGGCACAGGGCTTGGGGCCAACCGCTATCCAATTGATTAGCCGAACATAAACACCACACTTATGAGCCAATCGTATTCACGGCGCGATTTCGTCCGCCAATTGTCCCTGGGGGCCGGGGCATTGACCGCCGCCCCAAGCTTGGCAGCCTCACTGGCCCACCACAGAACCCCAGCCAAAAAATTGGGCATTGCCCTAGTGGGGCTGGGCAATTATAGCAAAGATAACTTGGCCCCGGCTTTGGCCCAGACCCAGTTTTGCCGCTTGGCGGGCATCGTGACCGGATCGCCGGCCAAGGCGGATGAATGGGCCAAAAAACACAATATCCCCAAGCAAAATATTTATAATTATGATAATTTTGACAATATAGCCAACAACCCAGACATTGACATCGTATATGTGGTGTTGCCCAACTCGCTGCACAAGGAGTTCACGATCCGGGCCGCCAAAGCTGGCAAGCACGTCATCTGCGAAAAACCAATGTCGATCTCAGTGAAAGAGGGCGAAGAGATGATAGCGGCCTGCAAAGCAGCGGGCAAACAACTGGCCATCGGCTACCGGTTGCGCTTTGAGCCGCACACACTTGAGGTGATGCGCTTGGCCCGCGAAATGGACTTTGGGGCCATCAAACACGTGGAGACCTATTTCGGGTTTAGCATTGGCGACCCCAACCAATGGCGCATGAAAAAAGCCTTGGCCGGTGGTGGCCCGCTCATGGACGTGGGGATATATTGCATCCAAGGGGCGCGCTACGCGACTGGCCTAGAGCCAATTGCGGTCACCGCGCAAGCCTTCAAGACCAATCCAGCCAAATTCAGCGAGGTGGAGGAAACCCTTACTTGGCAACTGGCGTTCCCGGGTGGGCTCGTGGCCAATGGCAGCACCACTTATGCGTTCAATGTGGAGCGGCTGCGGGTCACGGCCGAAAAGGGTTATTATGAACTAAGCCCCGCCTATGGCTACGGGCCGCTCAAGGGCCGCACCAGCAAAGGCGGGATGAATTTCCCCCATGCCCTGCACCAAGTGGCCCAGATGGATGCCTTTGCCGATTGCCTGATCAACAACCGGCCCACCACCGTGCCCGGTGAGATGGGCCTCCAAGACATGAAGATCATCGAGGCCATTTATCAAGCCGTGGACACCGGCCGCCGGATTGAGATTGCGCCCTAGGGCCACAAAATTATTTTTTCGATTGCTTGCAGCCTTTTGGCCCCCAGATGGGTCTTGACAATAGCACTTCAACCGGTGACTGTTATGAAAAGGCTGTTTTATTTGGGAATGTTGATTTTGTTAGTATTGGCGATTATCAATTTGTCCGGCTGTGCCCAGTAATGGGCTTTTGGTACACTTGCCAGTCGGACAGTTGGCTCGACTAACTAAAGTTTGGCGGGAAAATGCCTTAATTTGCTCCGGTGGGGGCACGATTGGGCCAACTGGGTTGTTTCCTATGCGTAAAAGAAGTCAAGTTGAGTTTCCCGCTTTTTTGAAATCTTGGGCAAATGGTTGTATTGGTACGCATTTTTTTGGCAGTTTTTTCGGGTCTGGCGGCCGTCTTTTTCGTGCTGAGCGGTGTGCCTTTTTTGGCCCTGATCTCGGTGGCGATCTGCTTGAGCTTCTTGCTCAAAACTACCTTTCGGTTTTTCAAAATCGCCCTTAACATCATCCTTGGACTTTCTGCCATCGTGATCGTACTGGGGGCGTCAGTGTTGGTATATAGTTTTTATACACCAGCACCAAGCCCACAAGAAGCTGGTCAAGCGCCAGTTCACAGCACTATTAAACCCATGGACGTGCCGCGCATTGTTAACTTGCCAGAACAAAACCTCCGCAAAAACCCCAGTGCCCAGCCGATCCCCTTTTCGATTCATTTCCGCCGCTGGGCCGACAGCCAGCGCAACAGCTACAAAGGATCATTGGCCGTGGCCGAGAAGCATTTTGCCGTGAGTCAAGCGCACCGCAACGGCCTTGCCAGTCCCAATTACAACAATGATTACGCCGAATATTGGCAACAAATTTATCGGTCTTTGGCCATCGCCGACCTCGACCGGATGCCCCGGGTCTATGCCATGTTCGACAGCTTGCGCTTCCAACGACGGTTACCAACGCCCGAGTTTGCCGATATGATTGTCTCCTGTGTGCAAGATATTCCCTATGTGTTGCTGCACGAATACAGTTGCCATGAAATTGATAGCATTTATCCCATTTATGCCCAACTGCACAAAGAGTCGGCCTGTATGCCCAACGTCCGGTTTGGCCTTCAATCCCCGGTAGAATTTATGTACAATTTAAAGGGCGACTGCGATACCCGGGTCATCTTGTTGTACGACATCATGAGCCATTTCGGCTTCGATGTGGCCATTTTGGTCAGCGAGACCTACGGGCACGCCGTCCTGGGGATCAATTTGCCGGCGCGGGGGAACTTTGTGCTGTACCGGGGCAAAAAATACTACGTTTGGGAAACCACCCAGCATGGTTATCCCTTGGGCGAGATAGATCCGACGTATGAGGACATGAATTATTGGTCAGTGTCCATGACCAGCAAATAATGGCCGAAAACTGCACATTGCCTTCCATTTTTCGTCTGCCGAACTGTCGGTAGTCCGTTGGTTTATCGCACATAAATCCTAATTTTGGGATATGAAAAAAGACATCATTTTCCCAGTGGTGGAAGGCATAAAAGTGGCAGTGGGCTGCAATGAAGAAGTTGCGGCGGGTGAAGAATGGAATGTGTACATTATCAATGACTTGGATATACAAGTAGAGAATGTGATCGTTGTTTCGCGGGGCTATGGCGAGCCGGGCGAGGATCAGCAAAAGACCTCAGTGCTGCGGCAATTGATCGGCTCTTTACCGGCCAATACTGCCATAAAGGTCGAACCCATCGATCCGGCCCTGTTCCACTTGTTCAATGAATACTGGGTGAGCTATTACATTGGCAGCCAGATCTACGATAAAAAATTTATTTTTGTCCCCGACTCAATCGTTAAAACCAACCTCCGCTATGTGCCCCAATTGTCCATGAAAGGCGTATTACATGAATAGCGTTGACAAAATAATGCCCGAAGATTTTGCGCACCTGATCACGCAGGCCGATTACGAAATTATTTTGGATTATGCCCTAGACTACTTTGCCAACAAAGATCATCAAGTGATCAAAGTAGAAGATGGGGTGATCATTGTAGATTACCCAGATCTAAAAAACATTCAGTTTGGGCTGGACAACCTCATCCGCAGCATTGCCGCCGAGGAGCAAGCCCAGTGGAAAAGTGCCATTTACCGCCACTTCGATCGCTTTAAAAACCACACTTCGGCCTATAATTACCTGTTTGCCGATTTTGGCTACGCCCAGCAGTTCCTCAAAGTGCTGGTCAAGGGGCAGGGATTTGCCCCCAAAACGATCAACTTGGTGCGCCGCCGAGATTTCCCCGAAACCTACACTTATTTGGTTCTCGACTTTGAAAACCAGTTCCGCTTCATCAACCGGGAAGATGCCGCCAAGTGGGAAATAGCCGAAACTGAGCTGTTCGAGATTGCCCTGGCCAACATTGCCAAAGAAAAAATTGAAATTGGGGAAGGAAACATTGCCGAGCAATACAACCTGTTCACTTTTTTTAGCAATGATTTTTCTGCGGCTTTTTTGATCAATTTTCAACAAAATGCCAGCTTTGCTGATGGCGAATTGGGGGCCATGATCGCCATTCCGGCCAAAGGTTCGGCGTTTGTCCATCCCGTGAATGGCAACGGGCTGATGTTCGTGCTGGAAACATTGGCCCCGCTGGTGCTCAAGTTCTGTGAAGAAGAACCGGGCGGCATCAACGCCAATTTTTATTGGTACTACAATGGGCAATTTGAACTTTTTCCCAAAAACCAGCGAAAAAAGGGCTACATTAGCATTGGTCTGCCCAAAAAGCTGGAACAACTCTTGGACGAAATGGATTGACCGAGCCCGATGAAAACATTCCGAAGCAGTATCTCCGACCAAGACTTCCCCCTCACAGATTTGGTGCCGGGCCAAACTATCAGACGGCCGTTGCTCGATTACATCCGCAAAGAGCACCCCCAATTGGCCAACGATTGCAGTTTATCGATCAGCGAAGTGAATTATTACCGGCAAAAATACATTGCCGACACATTGGTCAGTGAAATTGGCGATTTGGGCGAACTCCAGAAAAAAGTGGCGGATTCATTGGCCACCAATACCTTGATCACCGATAAAGAGCTTCACCAAGAGGAACAGTCCTTTACCATGGGCCAGAAAATTGCTGATCGAGTGGCAGCGTTTGGCGGTAGTTGGACTTTTATCCTCGCTTTTTTATTTTTCATATTCGCGTGGATTGCGGCCAATGTTTTTTGGTACACCAACCGGGGGTTCGATCCGTACCCCTTCATCTTGCTGAACTTGCTCCTATCCTGTGTGGCGGCCCTACAAGCCCCTGTGATCATGATGAGCCAGAACCGCCAAGAGGAAAAGGATCGGGAGCGGGCCAAACAAGATTATATGATCAACCTCAAGTCTGAACTCGAAATTAGGATGTTGCACGAAAAAATAGACCACTTGATCATGCACCAGCAGCAAGAACTGTTGGTGATCCAGCAAGTACAGATAGATATGATGAACGATATCATCAAACGGATCGAAAAGCACCACACTTAGGCAGGCTTGGCCTAGGCCAAACCCCATTGAACGATCAATTACTTTTTTCTTGTCTCGCTAAAACCCATCTGCCCCTTGAACTTCAGCCAAGAATTGCACGAACTCCGCAACCTGCTTTTTATCGACATCGAAACGGTCTCGTGCGAGGCCACGTATGAGCAGTTGAACGCTGTGATGCAAAAGCTCTGGCAACGCCGTGCCAAGCGGGTGGACGACAAGGCCGACCCGGCCGAACTGTTTCCCCGGAGTGCGGCCCTTTTTCCTGAATTTGGCAAAATCGTGTGCATCGGGGTGGGCTATTTCTACATCAACGAACAAGACGAACTGGGCTTCCGGGTCAAATCTTTCTCTGGCGCGGATGAACAGCAATTATTGGAAAATTTCAAGTCATTATTGGAAAACAAATTCAACCGCAAGACCCGTTTGGTGGCCCATAATGGCAAGGAGTTCGATTATCCCTACCTTTGCCGCCGGATGCTGATCAACCGGGTGCGCCTGCCCGAAGTGCTACAATTGGCCGGGGCCAAACCGTGGGAAGTCCGCCATTTGGACACCATGGAAATGTGGCGTTTTGGCGACCGCCGCAACCTCACCTCCCTCAAGCTCTTGGCCAGCGTTTTCGGGATTGAAACCACCAAAGACACCATTGACGGGAGCATGGTCAACGATGTGTACTATAATGACCATGATCTGGATCGGATTGCCGCCTATTGCCGCAACGACGTGATCGTGACCGCCCAGATCTATTTGGCCATGAAGACCTTGCCGGGCCTAAAATCAGAAAATATCTTTGAAGTATGAACCGGACAACCTTCCCGGCACGCAGGTGGGCTCGGCCGACGTAGCAACTAAAAACCCGCATAACGTGGACGAACTGGTGAAGTTGAAATGACTGGTCGCGGTGTCGATACGGGCGCGCAAAACTGCTCAAATAGGCATCGCTGACCGCGAGGACTTTGGTGGCCACGGACACTCTTTGTACTTTCCATGGACAAAGGCCGCGGGCGATCCACTAAAGAAGGACGGGCCGCAATTTTTTGATAAAGTTGGCTTTGTAAGAGGCCCCAATGGGCACTGTTTTGCCGGGCACCAGGACGTTGTCATCCTGGATTGACTCGATAAGATTGGTGTTGATGATGTAGGAGCGGTGGATCCGGGAAAAATCGTTATCGGGTAGTCTCTTCTCCAAGGCTTTCATAGTAACATGGACTACGTACTTATTCTTGTCAGTGTTGATTTCCACATAATCGGACAATGCTTCCACAAACGAAATATCACTCACTTTGATTTTCACGAGTCGCCCATCATCTTTGGTCTTCACATAAAAGAATTCCGGGTTTTCATCCTCCGATCCGGCTTCAGGGGTGGGCATTGGATTGATCAGAGACTCACTCGAATCGGGCTTCAAGCTGATTTCCACTTTTTCCACTGCTTTGAGAAAGCGGGCATACTCAACCGGTTTGACCAAATAATCGGTCACACTGTATTCAAATGCTTCCACGGCATATTGTGGGCCAGCGGTGATCAGGACGATCTGCGGCAGTTTCTTGAGTGATTTGAGCAAATCAATCCCCGACATCTCGGGCATTTCTACATCCAAGAACACCACGTCCACATTCACGTTTTTCAATACTTTATAAGCATCGATGGCACTACTGAACTCTCCGAGCAACTCAAGGTTGACCCGGCTCACCAATTGCTTGATCACTGTGCGGGAAAAAGCATCGTCGTCGACAATAATACAATTCATCTTTGCTAGGTAAATAGTAGGGCAATAGAACAAGTGTGACAACCAACAGACCGCCTCCACCCATTAATAAAACAATAAAAAGTGCAAATTATTGTATCTCGCTTTTGAGCAGTCCAAATTTAGATCCTTCAAACTAGACTTCAATTATTTCACCAAAAATTTTACTTTTTTCCTTGACAAGTCCAAGTGTTGCCAAGGCAAATCTTAAATCCGGGCCAGCGCGGGAAGCGGGAACAATGGAACAGCCAAAGTCAGGACAATAAAAAACTGAAATTGGGCAACAAAAAAGTGGCCCCACATACAAGCGGGGGCCACTTTGAAGCGATTAGGACGATCTGGGGCGGTGGCTGGCGATTTGACCAAATCAATCCCCGCCTTTCGGACATTGACGCCCCCCAAACCAGAACCTACTGCGTTTCCAGTTCGTCCAGCCCAAATAGGTGCGTCAAGGAGCTGGCTAAAATACTTGCCCATTTTCCTTTCTAAGATTAAATATTGCCAAGACTATACCCGGGCGATGACCCAAGCCAATTCGCGGACAATGGAATCGGTAAGGCCCAGGCGAAGTTCGGCCGGCAACACTTCCCAAGTATAGGTCTCCACTTCCAAATGTTGGGTGCGGGGCTGGAGCTTTTGGAGTTTGAGCACCTCCACAATATCGGGCTGGGTGGATTGCAGGTTTTTGTACTGATTGACAAAAATCGGGACATGGAAATGGATCCGCCACTCTTCGGCTTGCTGGGCGGCTGGGGCGGCCAGCGCTGGGCCCAGATCGGGATAATGGTGCAACTGGCCATCTGATTGGCGGGTGGTCACTTGGTGCAAATAAGTGGGCTCGTCGAAATTCTGCAGCTCGGCCAACAGCTCACTGGCCCGGCTTGTGGTAAAGTCGGCCCGGAGGGCGGCACTGATCTGAAACCTGCCGATGCGCAGGCCCGCAGCCTCGAACTGGTTGAGCGATTGGCCGTGATCTTCAAACGCAACCGCAAAATGGCAAACATCGTAGCAGATTTGGAGGTGCTGACGGGCCGCCCGCTCAGCTTGGACTTGATCAAGGCCGAAACTGGTGGCCAACCGGCTGGCCGCCACGGGGATGATCCATTCCTGAAAAGCGTACAACGTGTCTTCGGTATTTTCCAGCAATCCATCTGGCTCGGGCTCAATGTCCAAGTGCAGCACTTGGCCAGTGCGGCGAAAGATCCGGTACAAATCCTCGGCCACCAAGGCCAAATGGGCCGCCGATTGTTCATAGACCGACCAGTAATCGGCCAAGTTGGTGGTGGGGGAATTGCTGTGCCACGGTTTATAACTCAGCGGCGAAGTGGATACACCGCCATCCATGCCGGGGGGCAGCAGTTCGGCCAAAATGCGGAAAAGCCGCCGGGTGTAGTCCACGCGCGTACGAGTGGTCCAGTCGGGGCGGTGTACCTCATCCTTGACCCGCACCCCGTGAAAGCCCCCGAACGGAAACCCATTGATCGTGAACACATAGCAGTCCGCGGTTTGTAGCCATTGCTTGAACCCGGCCAATTGGCCGTCGGCCAGTAGCTCGCGGCTGGCCAAATCGGAGAGCCGCAGCCCCAACCCAAATGCCTGACTGGGTGCTAACTGGGCCTTGATTGCGGGGATATGCTGTTGTAAACTCGCCAACACTTCGGCCCAAGATTCGCCGGGATGGATATTGGTGCAATAGGTGAGGTGACTGGAAGCATTGAGGCGCATAAATAAGCTGGAATGGTGTCAGGGCAAACAAAGGGCAAAAGTAGGACAAAACCGCGTGGGTTGGGCCATAGCGGCTTGGGCCCAAACGGCCGCGCCCCACCTGCCGATGGCAAATGGGGCGCGGGTATTCATGGCTGGTTGAAATTGTTTTGGTCAATGGCCCACGCATCAGCAAACGGGCGGTTGGGGTTTTAGGGACTGAAACACCTTTTCGCAGTTGGGCCAGGCTAGCGGCGGCGCACTTTACCAGAGCCGCTTATCCGACTGTTAACGGCGGGGTTACCTTGATAAACAACCTCCCCATTGCCACTGATGGTGGCATCCAAGGTGTTGCGGGCATTGACCGAGGCACTTCCCGAGCCGGAGATTGCAATGGTGACCTCATCGGCCAGCAGATCAAAGGCGCGCAGGTTGCCCGATCCCGAAATACGGCAATTCAAGGAACGCACCGTACCAAACAGGGAAATGTTGCCCGAACCACTGATCACTGCCTCTAGTCGGTCAAAATTGAAAGCGGTTTCGGTGATGATGTTGCCACTGCCCGAGACGCTGATCCCCGCGAGCGAGGGCACCCGGATCCGGATCAGCGAATTGTCGTTGCGAACATTAGTATTGGGCCGATAACGGACATAGAGCGTACCGGCTTCCACGTAGGTTTCCAGATAGGGCAGCAAGTTCTCGTAAGCATTTACATCGACCGACACCTCATTGCCCTGCACCAAGCTCACATTGTTGGAGCCCAGCACGCTCACCCGATCAAAAGACCCGACAGTGCGGCGTTCCGAAATTACCCGGCCACTGCCCGACACATTGCCAAAAATGCCATTGCCCACGTCATCAATAAAAACACAACCTTG
>Ga0105045_10005436_pt1 | contig 11233 bp, 6 predicted proteins | sample MAT02_FD_78089 | JGI IMG/M metagenome (GOLD analysis project Ga0105045, IMG submission 78089) | Freshwater microbial communities from Lake Fryxell liftoff mats and glacier meltwater in Antarctica - MAT-02 (megahit assembly) | ecosystem: Environmental > Aquatic > Freshwater > Ice > Liftoff... | reverse complement strand
TCGATCCGCACGCTGCTGGCGGTGGGTGTGATGGTGCTGTTCGCGGTCTTCGGCTTGGCTGCAATCTCCACCGACGAAGGTTCGCTGCGCCGGGTAGACGAGCCAATGGAGGCGACCGGAATTGTCATCGGTGATGCGGCTGCGGTGCAGGCCGAGATTAGGCGCTACCGGGTGCTGAACGTCGTCGCGGTGCCGGTGAGCAGCTCGGCCTCCGGCGCCGAGCTGCAGCTCTACCGAATGGAGACCTTCAGGTCGCAAGAAGCCACTCCGCCCAACGCTGCCTAGAAGTGACGTTTTGTCAACGCCTTGATCAACCTTTGTCAACGGGTTTTACATAACTGTGAAAGTCGACTGTTGGATCGTGTCGAGGAGCGAGGGCGAAGGGGTCGGGCATTGGGAACCGGCGAGCGGCGAGCCGGTGTGCCGTGCGCTTGAGGGGCACCGAGGTGGGGTCAATGGCGTGGCGTACAGCCCCGACGGCCGCACGTTTGCCTCTGCTGGCGAAGGCAGCGTGAGGATCTGGCCCGCCCGGATGCAATGGGCTGACCTGCTCTGCCGAAAGCTCACTCGCAGCCTGAGCGCGGCACAGTGGCGTGAGTGGCTGTCGCCAGACATCGTCTACATCAATCCCTGCCCCTGCTGCCGCAGCCCCAGCCCGCCAGCCCAGCCGCCAAGCGCTGAGCGAATGCCGCTAGTGTGACCGCGCAGAACCCCCAATCCACCCTTCAGGAGAGGAGACCCCCATGGCAACCCGTCGGACCAAGAAGAGCGTTGCAGCCACCGATGCCGCCCCGGCGCTTATCTACATCCACGGCGTCGGCCGCCACGCCATGCCCATCAAGCAGCAGTGGGACCTGGCTCTTTTCGGCCGCGACAAGGGCCAGCAGAGCGCGATGGCCTACTGGAGCGACTTGGTGCACTCGGACCTTGGCGGCCCGAATGCCAAACACATGGCAAAGGGTCTCGAACAAGCCGGCGACTGGCGAGCAAGGCTGGATACCGCAACGCGCGCGAAGCTGCAGGCCTTCGAAGGCGAGCTTGCGCGCGAGCTCGATGTCGAGGCGATCCTGCAAGGCTCCGGCCCGCGGGGCCCCGGCAAGAAGGTGCTGCCGTTGCCCGCCTGGGCGCGCAAGCCTCTCACAAAGGCATTTCTCAAGTCCTTCATCGCGGACACCTCAGCCTACTTTTTTGCTCCGGGCATGCGCGAGCGCATCCAAGAGCGCCTGCGCGATCAGTTGCTCGGAGCCGGCGATCGCCCAGTGACGCTGGTGGCTCACAGCCAGGGCAGCATCGTCGCTTACGACGTACTCTCGCACGCGAACAACAAACTCAAGGCCGATATCGACCATCTGGTCACCATCGGTTCTCCGCTGGGGGTGCAGGAGATTCAGGACATGCTGGAAGGCAAGACGCTGAAAGTGCCTGAGTGCGTGCGCCGATGGAGCAACTTCGCCGATCCGATGGACCCGGTGGCACTCGACAAGGCGATCGGCAATGACTATGCGCCGAACAAACGCGGCACGCACATCCGCGACGACGTGATCTTCAACAAGAAGACACGTCTGTCGTTCGAGTTCAACCCGCATTCGGCGGTCGGCTATCTGGCTCATCCCCGTGTGCGCGAGGCCGTACATGCGTCTCTGGGTGAGGACTCGATGGCGCGCTTCGTCGTAGCGCGGGATGTGGCCGAATTGCTGGCCGCCGACGGTGAGCAGCGGCACTCGGTGCTGATCGAGGTGCTGGAGCCGGGCTATCCCGCGCTTGGCGAGACCGCCGAAGAGGTGAAGACGATCGAGAAGGAGGTACGCCAAGACGGCAAAGTTGGGCTGCGGCTCGAGGACCGCGTAGCGTCGGTGGCCGAGCGCTTGCGTCGCCTCGTGGAAGATGAGCAGATGGCCGGTATCGACCCGCTGAGGCGGTTCGTCGCTGCCAAATTGAACGCCAAGGAACTGCAGACCGTGGCCGATCGGCACCGCGATTTGCGGGTCTACGCTGTGTGGAAGAGCACGCTGAAACGCAAGCTCACCGATTACCGGTCATTGGGCGTGATCAAGGCCGACGCCGCGTCGGCAAGTTTTGCCGCCGACGGCGCAGGCGTTACCTGGGCCGTACTGGACACCGGTATCGAGGCCGATCACCCGCACTTTAAGGACGTCATCGAAGCGGTCTACAACTGCACCGAACCGGGCGAGCCCAAGTTGATGAAGCCCGCCCGCGACCCCGACGGCCATGGCTCGCACGTGGCCGGGGTGATTGCGGGCCGCTCTGAGCCCGGGAAGGAGGTCGGACCGGAACGTCAGAAGAATCTGAGAGGCATCGCACCCGAAACGCGATTGGTGGTCTACAAGGTGCTGAGCGACGAAGGCGAAGGCGAAGACGCCTGGATCATCAAGGCGCTGGACCACATCGCGGCGCACAACGAAACGGCCACGGGATCGCGTGCCATCCAGGGTATCAACCTCAGCCTCGGTGGGCCGTTTGATCGCACGGTGTACGGCTGCGGGTTCTCGCCGATCTGCGCCGAACTTCGCCGACTGTGGCGAGCCGGCGTGCTGGTGGTGGTGGCCTGCGGTAACGAGGGCGTGCTCGACGTGCAGACGGACGCCGGCGAGGTCGAGATCCATACGCCCATGTCGGTGGGTGACCCGGCCAACCTGGAGGAGTGCATCGCCGTCGGCTCAGTGCATGCCGATCGGCCGCACCTGTACGGTATCTCGGCGTTCTCGTCGAGGGGCCCCACTTCCGACGGGCGTGCCAAGCCCGACGTGGTGGCACCGGGCGAGCGCATCCTTTCCTGCAACTCGCGCTGGAAAGGCACGAAGAACGAGTCCTACCGTTACGACAGCGGCACCAGCATGGCCGCGCCGCATGTGTCGGGGCTGCTGGCTGCGTTCCTGTCAGTGCGGCGCGAATTCAGGGGCCGGCCGGACGAAGTCAAGCGACTGCTGATGGAAACCTGCGTGGACCTGGGCCGCGACCGGTACCACCAGGGCCGGGGCATGCCCAATCTGATGCAGATGCTGATGAAGGTGTGACCGAAGGCAGCGTATACGAAGCGCTTTCTGCCCGTGTGCGGTTCACGCGTCGCATTACACGTAACGGACAGAAGTTGCCGCGCTGGAGTTCGACTTGCCACACCAGGGGTGTGCGGTCGGATCAAGCCCTCGGGCCTGGGTCGAGTCGCACTCCGCCTCTCAAGATACTCATTGAGCGTCTGCTTCATGCTGACCCAGTCGACAGATCGTGTACCCGCTTCGGGTCGATTCGAGCCGCCGACGCCTGGCGGAAGCAGTCGGCCGGGCTGGCGCCATGGCGAACGGCAACTCCCGGGTGCCGCCGCGTACTGGCGGTCCCGGCCACAAGCGGACAGCCGCAAACGGCTGCTGACGGGTGGCTCGGGGAGTGCACAAACACCGGTGCGGCGCGTTTGCTCGGGGACGCAGCCGGGTCGTCATCTCGCCAGGCGCAACAGGGCGGGCGCGACCACGACCGCGGCATCCGTGCTGGTAGCTCATGTCAGGTATCATCAGCGTGACAGCCATAGTGATGATGTTCTCGCTGGACGTGGGCGGCGGGCCTTGACGGGCCCCGTCCGTCACGTAGCTGGCTGGGCCGCAGCAGCTTCCGGCGCGTGGATGGAGAAGCCGGCCAGCTTGAGCAGGCGGCGATGGCGGTTGCGTTCCAGGCTCGACGCGAAGGGCAACGTGTCAAGGTCGAGGTACTTCTGGCGGATCCATTCGCGCGCCGTCTCGCGTGACTGGTCACTCGCTGCCGAAACGAACAGCACCGTGGTCACCAGCCAGACGAAGTCGGAAACGCCGTCGGGGTAGAGCTGCAGGCCCCGGTTCTCGAGGTCGGGGGCCAGGCCTTCGTCGTGTAGCGCCTTGACCAGCACGCGCGACTGCGCCTCCAGCTGCGGCACCGGCAGCATCTGCAGTTCAAGAGCGAAGATCGCCAGTAGCAGGCCGTTGGTGACCGCCTGCCGAACGACCCAACGCCGCACCGGGTGGTTCAGTTCCTGGCGCGCCTGCTCCACCAGCACCAGCGCGCGGGCGAGCGACGAATCGAACTGGTCGCGGCGTATGCGCCCGCGCTGGGCGATCTGGGTTTCGGCTACGAACTGGGCCAAGCTCTCGGAGTCGAAGCGCAGGTCTGCCGGCTGAGCGACCGCCGACGGTGAGCTCATCGCCTCGGACAGCGCGGCGCGGGCCTGTTCCAGCCCGCGCTCGCCGTGCAGCAGGCGCCGCTCGGCCACCGCCAGTAGGTACGAGGCCTCGCGGCCGTCCACCGGCAGGCCCGAAGCCCTGTCGGGCAGCCGACCGCGGAGGCGGCTCAGTTCGATGCCCAGCATCGCCAGGTAGCACTGCACGCGCACCTGCGGCCATTTGCCGGCGATGGCGAAAACGAAGGCCAGCAGCAGGTCGGCGTGGTAGTCGCTGAGGTCGTGCCCGCGGAACTCGGCGTACAGCTGCTGCAGCCTCTCGCGGCCCGGCCGGTTCATGCCGTCGTTGCTGAACAGCGCGGCGCAGAAGCTCTCGAAGCTCTTCTGCCCGGTCTCGGTGAGGCAGTCTAGGCGCAGCGCAGGCAGGCCGCGGATTTTGATGCCTGATTCCAGCAGCGGCACCACGCCGAGCCAGTCGGCCTGCAGGTGCAACGAGCGGATCGACTCCAGCACCTGGATGCGGGCCACCTTCACCAGGGCCCCGACGCCGGAGTCGTCATCGCTGGCCGCGGCATCGGGCACGTGGACCAGCGTCTGGTTGATCCGGTCGGCGAACGCGGCCTCGCGCTCGTCCAGGCGGCGAAGCGCCAGCAGGTCACACAGCCGGCGCGAGAGCTCGTTCCACTGCGCGGGGAGATTGGCCAGTTCGTCCAGCAGCGAGGGTTCGACGACTTGGGTCACCTCCACCGCGAGCCGCACCTCTTCGGGCGTGGGCGTGCTAAACGTGATCCTGCGCGAGATGCCCGGCAGCGTGTCCTGGCCGTCGATCTTGTCGAACTCGTCGTGCTTGCAGCGCTCGGGGAACCATCGGCTCAGCAGGTCGGCGATGCGGATCTCGGTCTTCTTCCAGCCGAAGGTGGCCGTGCGGTCGGTGACCTTGGGGTCGGCCAGTGTGTCGGGCGCGGCCAGCATGGCGCGCGGGTCGCGCAGATAGGCCTGTCCGAAATCGTCGAAATTGGCGTGGAAGCTGAGCTTTCTGTCCCTGGCGGCCTCCAGCAGCGCGGGCGTGCCGGTAATCAGAACCAGCCGCCGTGGCCGCGACAGACGCGGCAAGGCGGCAGCCTCTTCAGCATGCCGGCGGTTGATTAGTTCCAGCCGCGCCAGCACTTCGGCGTCGGTGCGGATGCGCTGCAGCCGCCGATAGAGCCGCGACCGCACGGGAGCGCCGGCCTCGGCCTCCGCCTGCTCGGCACGCTGCGCCGTGCTTGGGTACTTTTCCTTGAGCGCCATTTCCCACCTGGCCGCGGCCTCGGCCAGTTCGGCCGCAAAGGTCTGGCGCGCGGCGCCGTCGCGCGGCGCCGCGGCCGGCACGCCGCCCTGCCCCTCAGCGAACCAGGGGTGATGGTGCTGGCTGACGATGCGTGACTTATCGGCGGTCTTCAGCCGCGACAGTTCCTCGGCGGCCGTGGGTGTCCTGCAGGGGTCGGGCAGGATCTCGTCCTTGACGAGCTGGCGGAACAGCAGCGCGGCGCGCTCTTCCTCGGGCACCCGGGCCAGCACCTGCTCGAGCTCGCTCCAGTATTTGCGCGAAGCCGCGCCGCTGCGCAACAGCGAGTGGTTGCCTGCGCTGGCAGTCGCGGCGTCTCGCAAAGCCGACTCTATATCCAGCAGTTCGCTGTCGTGCGGCTCCAGCATCAGCAGCGGCGACAGCCGCGGGGCTTCGGGCTGCGCCGCAATGTCGTCGCTCCAGGTCAGGATGCCGGGCCAGCGGCGCAGGATGAAGTCGCCAATCAGGTCGGCCGTCTCTGGGTGCGCGTCGGGCGCGCCCTGGAAGAGGTGCCCGTAGCGGGCGTGCTCCGACGGGTTGGTGAACATCTTGAAGATGTCGGTATCGATGGCATACGCCACCTCGCAGCGGCGCTCCTTGCAGTCCGCGATGTCGCGCCACAGCTGCGCGCACAGGCGGCCCACTTCGACCAGCTCGAAGACGCGCGCCGCTGCCGCGGTGAACTCCGTCGCGCTGGGTATTTCACCGGCGAGCCGTTCCGGTTGGGCTTGGGTCATGGTTAGATCTCCATGGCTTCGTCGGTCAGCATCGTGAAGTGCGATGGCGCCGGAGCAGGCTGGCGCGAATGCTCCGACCGCCTGACGAGGTGGAAGTCGCCGCCCACGAAATCGATCTGCCACTGCGCGTCGGGGCGCTGCGCCAGCTCATGAAGAAGAACGCATTCGGGTGTCGCGGGGCGCTGGCTCTTGCGGTACTGCGCCTTCAGGTCCGTCGAAAAGATCGCGTACAGGCCCTTCTTCAGGCTCTGCGCGTCCAACCTCGCGAGCTGGCGCGTGGCGCGGCGCAACTGGGTTTCGGCTGCGCTGCGCCGCGGCTCCTCGCTCATCTCGGCCATCGTCGACCAGTGGCGCAGAAACCAGCGCCACCACTCATGCCCGCTGCGGGTGTCGACCATGCACAGCTCGAAGGCGTCGAAGATGAACTTGGGCGGGAAGTTGCCGTCCGCGTCGAGGAGCGCGTTCACCGCGTCCCAGGCTTCCTCACGAAGGCCGAAGCCCTGCGCCACCTGCAACGCCGTGGCGTAGACCCTGTAGCGCTCGCCGTGCGCCAGGTCGTCGCGCGCGGCCAGCGCCTTCGCGGCGACGGGGAAGGCGTCGATGGCCTCGGTCTTCTGGATCGCCAATAGCACCTGCTGCAGCGCCGCGGCCGACGTGAGGCGGTCGCGGTAGCCCGCCAGCGCCACCAGTGCGCGCGGCAGCTTGAGCTGGAACTCGGCGTCGCCGCGCTCGTAGGCCAGCGCGATGCCGTCAGCCGGACTGCCATACGAGGTCGAGTCGATGCCGGGCAGCACGAAGCGCACCTGCATCGGCGTGCCCACGCACTCGTAGTATTCGGCCAAGCGCTCGCACAGGTCCTTGGCCAATTCGGCGGCAGTGAGGTCGGCGGGCCAGTTCGTCAGGTGGGCCATTCAGCGGTCCTGGGGACTTATGTGTTGAAGCAAGCTCTCGGCGATGTCCGGGCCCAGCCGGCCGTCCATGAGTCGTTCGTGGGCAGTCTCTTCCTCGACCTTGCCTGTGATGCCGAAAGGGTGGTTGGGCGTCAGCAGTTCCATGTCGGCGATGGCGGGGCTGTCGACCGGGATTGGCGCGCAGACGCGCTCGGGCAGTCCGGCGTCCTCGCGCGGACCGGCGGCCAGCGTGCCCATGTCCAGTGCGGTGCCCCAGCCACACTCGGCATGTCTGTGGTTATCGGCCTCGGGGTCGCTGCACTTGACCCGAAACCAGCGGCTGCCGCCGTCGCAGAAGCGCGGCTGCGTGCCGCATCCGGCCAACACCCCGGGGTCGCGCTGCGGCTCGATTCGGTAGCGCACAACCCAGCCGGCCACGCCCCGTCGGCTGGGCATCGGCATGCCCAGCATCGCCAGCATGCGGTCTCCCGACGAAGGCGCCGACCACGCCGAGGCTTCGGGCGCCAAGTGATAGGCACTGACCCAGCAATTCAGGTTGCGCTCAGCGGGCTGGCCCAGCCAGGCGCCCCTGTCGCCGGTGGGGCGCTGCATCCAGCTGCCAGGTGTCTCCTTAGCACGGCGGAAGGCCTCGCGCAAGGTCGGCGGCGTGGCCGCCAGCGCACTGCCGCCGGCATCGGTCTGTGCTTCTACGACGCTGTTGTAGTGGTACGCCAACCAGTGGCCGGCCGCGATGGAGTGATGGAATTCCTGGCCTACCGGCGCCAGCGCGGCCGCCGCAAGCCTGCGCGCGAACCGCGGCACGGGCAGAGATTCTCCGGCTGCCGCGATGGGGAAGCACACGCGGTCCCAGATGGTCTGCCACGTTGCGCCAGGGTCTGCGGCCCAATGCCGGCCTAGGTCGTCGAAGAAGGCCCTAAGTTCGGTCTCGTCGGTGAGTTCGGCGTCCAGGCAGTCCTGCACGACGGCCAAGCGCCGGATACCTTCGCCGGTGGGGTCGGCCACTAGTTCACGGATGAACGCCTCCACCATACCGCGCGGATCCTCCAGTATTTGCTTTGCGTGGACCATAACATGCTTATTGGCCAGGGTTCCTCAGGGCGCTTGCCTGGCGCGTAGAAATTTCAAACGACCTCTGGGAAGGCCTTACTGACTACGGGTTGCTGGCCGGCTCAGACGGTTCGCTTGACGCTTGTTGGGTTATTGGGTATCAGGGTTGACCCTGAACCGTCGGCATCGATCCGACATGCAGTGCAGCGCGATCCTGGCCGCTGCCAGCAGCGCAGCCTGAGGGCCTGGGGCGAGGTGTTTGTGACGGCCGGCGCGGCTCAAAATGTAAAGTCTTGCGCCACCTCGAGCGCTCGGCCCCTCGGCGGTGGTGGCAGATCCAGGCCTTGTGAATGAGGATGTTCTCGATTGCGGGCCGCTCGAGGCTGGCCGTGATGATTGTGAGCTTGCTGCTGCCTCAGGTCGGGCAGGCCTGCGGTACACAGCGCATCGATGGCGCGGTTGCGGCCAAGAGCGGAATTCCAGCGACGATCGCTTTGCAGAGGCCCGCAACGCGCTTGACTTGACTTTTATTTCAGCTAGCGCACAATCATCGTGTTGGCACCGCTAAGGTGCTCCTTGCCCCATGTGCGCTTACCTCGTTCCTTTAGATACGAGCGATGCGCTTGACGAGTAGCCGAAAAGCCTCCTGTTGCGGTCTTCGGCTTGGTGCAACGACTAGACAGTGTGGGATTGGCATTGCAAGGCCCCCCCTGTGGAACTTGCATCATTAGGCATGAGTGAACAGAATTTCTGTTCCGTGGCGTAAGCAACACTTGGATGTACCCGCCGAAAGCGGATGGAACGGCTCACATTAGGTGGGCCGTTTTCATTTACGGTCTGGTGAAATCGTTCGGCGAGATGTTGAAGTTCTTTTTTGCCTTCTTGCTCACGGCTTGGTTGCTGTGGCAGTTGCACAGGCTCGCGACGACTGGCTTTTCTGCGCCCCGCGTGCAGTCGTAGTGAAACGTCTTCTCATACGGCACGCCTAGGCGTCGTCGAGACGCCACGTAGCACATCAAATCGTGAGCCGATTCGCCAGTCTCTTCGTGGTGGAAACCGTGCAAGAACATGCCCGGTGGCTTGAACTCGAGATCGCTCTCGTCCACAAAATACGACCTGTTCCCCGCGAAACTGTGCGGCGGATGGTTCTGCCGAAATTGGTTGTTGAAGTCCTTCAGCGCATCGAACTTTTTGTCAGCTTCAATGAGTCCGATCTGCACGCCCGATAAGGCGTCGCGAAGGTGCTTGGACCGAAAGTTCCGCACGGGCAACAGCCAAGGGGTCCGCTGGGGTTGCTCCTTGACCTCTCGCTTGAGCACAGTCAGAGCGGCCCTCACTACTGTCGCCTGCCGCGCGAGTGCCCGAACCAGATCGTTCTTGGCCTGGGAGACCGCAACCTTCCCTTGGCCGACTAGCCCGTCCCACTCAACTGGGCAGGTATAGATTGACGGAAACAGCGCGTCAGTCAAGGCATCTTCGTTGCTAGCTCGGACGTACAAGACGCCGTACGCCGGCGGGTCATCCAGCTTGTCGTCCAGCTTAGATCTCGCATCGAGCGCCTTGAGGCTTCGATCTACGTTTTGCCGCGTGTACGGCGTGCCGTACGCACCGATGGGAGGCAGTAGTTCGACCTCGGTGCTATCGCCGCCGACGAAAGTGCGCTCCTTCCGCACCTCATCGAAGATCTCAGATGGGATCCCTGCGCAAAGGAAGTAGAACTTCATTTGATCGTTGCATTACGCAGCTTCGCAACGATGTCCAGTGGCATTTGAATGCGCTTGCGGTCCGCATCTGTGAGCTGACCCAACATCAGGTCGAGCAAGTTTCGTTGGGGCTGGTCGTCGGCCGTCGTGTTCTTCGAAATAACATCAACGCCAACACCCAATTGCTCGCGCCAAGAAGAGATATTTGTGAGGATCTTGCGCAGATGCTCCTCGTCGTCGGCGCCCTCAGTGATGATGAGATCACGGCTGATCGGAGACGCACCAGATGGCACAGGCGCACCGGCATCGATGTCCTCAAATCTTGGCTTGGGCAAGAGGTACATCACTCGTTGCTTGCCGGGCTCCAGTTCTCGCGAGAATGCCAGGCGGACTGCGCCAGTGACTCTGGAAGCCGCCGCGGCCTTTCGCGTCGGGGCCGCCTCCGGAAAATAGTCTCGCCCAGCGTGGATGTCCGCGCCGACGAACTTTGGCAAAGCCAACCGGACGATGTCACCTTCCCCGAACGTGTGCAAACTTATCTCGTCGCTCAGTTCCTCTCGAATGAAATGAGCTACCTTTCGGCCTCTGAGTTCCGCCCTGGTTAATTCAGGTGCCATGCGGCTGATCTCATCACCGATTCGAGCGAGGAGCACGCCTTCGTTGCGTGTCCAAGCTTCACTGGTCATCCGAAGGATCATTTCCTTGATCGACTCCGAGGCTGACGCGTTATCCATGTGGCGGGCTTTCGACAAGTGTTTCAGGGCCGACTGTCAGGTCGACCAGCTCAGGAGTCCCTCTCGCTGAAGGAAGCTCCCCAGCCGGCAAAGACACTCTACACGCCTCCGCCCCTGCTATAGGGAATCTTCGGGGTCCGCGCTGCCGTGCCGCTACCTCGCCGGCACAGAACGAAAGAGCGGCCAAAGGCGGTTGACCAACGGCATTCCATTGCGGCAGTCCGGATCCTATCGAGGAGCAAGGCGACGCCTCCCACCCGTCAGCACGCTTGCTTCCCCGGGGGCCTTCATCGGATCCGGTCTTCAACACGGGCAGACGCCTCGCCACGATCAACGGCGCCGTTGCTGTAGTGGCGTGGCGCGCCCGCGACGGATTCATGGCCTCGATCAAACATGTGATTTGAGACGAACATGCCCCTGTGAGTGGCACGCTAGCAAATAACAGTTGTGATCCGCCAAGCGCGCGGGTTCCGCCGCCTCCTAGACCGCCGACCGCTTTCCGGCAGCCAATTCTCTCCGGCCGCTGACGGCACTGGGTCGATAGCGCCAGTTCGAGCCTTCGGGCAGCTGTCTTTCGGCCGGCACCTGATGTCGAACGGCGGCAAGCCACGT
>Ga0105045_10005435_pt1 | contig 11234 bp, 8 predicted proteins | sample MAT02_FD_78089 | JGI IMG/M metagenome (GOLD analysis project Ga0105045, IMG submission 78089) | Freshwater microbial communities from Lake Fryxell liftoff mats and glacier meltwater in Antarctica - MAT-02 (megahit assembly) | ecosystem: Environmental > Aquatic > Freshwater > Ice > Liftoff... | reverse complement strand
GAAACTTTGGCAACATCAGCAAGTTGAAAACTTGCTCCACTTTAGGGCATTACACCCCAAACCGTACGTGTTAAATCGGGGACCATTTCACGGCGTGCGCGAGCGTGTGCCCAGGCGATCATCTTGGGATCGCGAGCTGCGGCGGTACCTAAATACTTTGGATTGGGCACCACTCCGATGCGGCCGAGGTCGAGGCGGTCGGAATCCCAGCATGTCAACACCGTGACATCCGGATCGTGCCGGCCAATGGTGTGTAACTCGCAAGCGCGATACAGCAATTCAAATTTCGCATCGGAGAGTTCAAAATGCTTGCCGCGGAACTCTTGGGCGAGTAATGCGCCGCGTGGACCGTGTTCGATGTCGTAACCATCATTTTCCCGGCGCGAATCATGGAAGATGCCGAACAGGGCAATCACATCGCGGTCGGCACCGGTTTGTTCTGCGAGCTTCAAGCCGTTCTCGGTCACGCGTGCCCAATGGGCTAACCCGTGGAAACCCCACGGATGCAAGACATAGTCTTTCAAGATTTCTTGAATCAATACCGCGTAGTTCATGGGGAATCTTCCTTCTGTAGTAGCGCGATGGCGTGGCAACCGATCGCTTCTCCTCGGCCAATGTGCCCGACTTTCTCGCCAGTCTTCGCCTTGATGCTCACGCAATCACTGGGCACGCCGAGAAGATTCGCTACCGATTCGCGCATCGCTTGTTTCAACGGTCCGAGCTTCGGTTTCTCCGCGAAGATCGTGATGTCCACATTCACGATGTGCCAATCGCGCGCTTTCAATTGCAGGATGGTTTCGCGCAGAAAGAATTGACTATTGGCCCCTTGCCATTGCGGGTCGGTATCCGGGTAGGCATCTCCGATGTCGCCGAGAGCGAGCGCGCCGAGGAGTGCGTCGGTCAGCGCGTGCAGCACGACATCGGCATCGGAATGACCGTACAACCCGAGGTGATAGGGGACGTTCACGCCGCCCAGTATTAATGGTCGATCAGGAACAAGCCGGTGCGTATCGTGGCCGGAACCAATTCGGAACATAGAAGATCACGCGAGGGAAGTTTCAACCACAAAGGCATAATACTAACACACTCTTACCCTCTCCCCTTGAGGGAGAGGGTGGTTGCGCAGCAACCGGGTGAGGGGTTCTTATGTTAGCCCGCAGCGTGAGCAAGGGTTCTTGAAGAACCCCCACCCGCTCCGAGTGCTTCGCACTCGTAACGGCCTCTCCCTCAAGGGGAGAGGCGAAGATGCTCGCTGGGTTTTACCAAATTTCAGATCATGCGCTCGCTTGCGATTCGTGCTCACGAACAATAACCAAAACACCCTTGCTGACGCTGCGGGCTAACTCAATTCCGCGTCACTGTGGCGTGCAGGTTTAACAGCGTGCGCATGATGTTCGTCCATGCCGCGAGTTCTATTGCATCGAGTTTCGCATCGGCGGGCTTCGCGCCAATCGCAATCAGGTCTTTCGCGCTCTTCGCATCGAGCTTGAACAAGCCGATGTGGTTTTCGAGAAGTTCCGCAAGCACTTCTTTCTCTTCGGGCTTGGCCTTGCGCGAGAGCGCTTTCCAGAACGCATAATCGAGTTTCTCGGGTGTCGTTTTGCCGCCGGTCTTCAGCACGTCCTCGGCGAGAACACGCGCGGCTTCCACATATTCCGGAGCGTTCAACAGCACCAGCGATTGCAACGGTGTGTTGGAACTTACGCGGTCGGTGGTGCATTCTTCGCGGCTTGGCGCATCGAATGCCATCAGGGACGGGTGCAGGTATTGCCGTTGCCAATGGACATACACACCGCGGCGGTAGAGATCGTCGCCGGTGCCGTTCTGCCATTCGCGTTGGGGGAAGTTCAAGAACGACCAATACCCCGCAGGCTGATAGGGCTTCGCGCTCGGCCCGCCGATGTCTTTGCTGAGTAACCCGGCGACTGACAACGCATTGTCGCGGACGAATTCCGCTTCGAGTCGCCAGCGATTCTGACGCGATAGCCACATGTTGAATGGGTCTTTCTCGCGGGCTGTGGCATCGGCGATCGACGATTGTTTGTAGGTCTGCGAGGTCACGAGGTAGCGAATGAAAGCTTTGATGTCCCAGTTCGAGTCGATGAGTTTTGCAGCAAGATAATCGAGCAGTTCGGGGTGCGTGGGGGCTTCGCCCTGCGAACCGAGATCATCGAGCTTGCGCGCCAGCCCAGCACCGTGGAAGAGCTTCCACAATCGATTGGCTAGCACGCGCGCGGTGAGCGGGTTTTCTTTGGCGACAATCCATTCCGCGAGGTCGAGCCGCGTGAGTCGGCCCTCTTTTTTGGGCAACTGCGGTAGCCAACTCGGAGTGCCTGGTTCGACGAGTTCGCCTTTGTCGTCCATCCAGTTGCCACGCGCCAGAACACGCACCGGCCGAGGAGCCACGGCAACGGTAATCAAGGTACTCGGGATGCTCTTGTTGAAATCCGCGAGTGCTTTTTCCGCTGCGGTTTGGGCTTTCTTCAGTGCATCGAGCTTCGGATCGGTCTTGCCGTCCTTCACTTTTGTTTTGGCTTCTTCGATCGCTTTTTCGAGTTGTCGCTTCTTCGCGTTCTGTTCCGGCGTGGCAATGTCCAGGCTCGTGCCGAAGTTGTTTCCGCCGTATAAACCCTGCTCTTTGATGTCCGCGAAGAAAGCTTCAAGCCGGTAGAAATCCTTCGCGCTGATCGGGTCGAACTTGTGATCGTGGCATTCCGCGCAGCCGGTCGTCAGGCCAAGCCAGGCCCCACCGACAGCACGCGCGCGCTCCGCAATGTACTTCGCCAGATACTCTTTTGGTTGCACTCCACCTTCCGCGCTCATCATGCCCAGGCGGTTGTAGCCGCTGGCGATTTTCTCTTCTTGAGTCGCGTTCAACAGTAAGTCGCCAGCAAGCTGCTCGCGCGTGAACGTATCGAATGGCTTGTTCGCGTTGAAGCTGTTGATGACGTAATCGCGGTACGGCCAGACACTGACAGGTTGATCGCCGTGATAGCCGACGCTATCGGCATAGCGTGCAATATCGAGCCAGAACATGGCCATGCGTTCGCCGTAGTTCGGAGACGCGAGCAGGCGATCGGCGACCTTATCGTAAGCGTGCGGTTCTGTGTCGTTCACGAAGTCTTGGACTTCTTTCGGTGTCGGTGGCAGGCCGGTGATGTCGAAGCTGAGCCGGCGAATGAGGGTCACGCGGTCGGCTTCGGCACTCGCTGACAGGCCGTTGTCACGCAGTTTCACCGCGATGAAGCGATCAATCGGATGCTTCAAAAAAACAGCACCTTTCACGGGCGGCGGCAGCTGGCGCTTAATCGGCGTGAACGCCCAATGATCTTCCCATTTCGCGCCTTGTTGCACCCATTGGCGTAGCACTTCGGTTTGCTTCGCACTGAGCGGCTTGCCCGTACTCTTGGGCGGCATTTGCGAAGCATCGGTCGCGGCGATGCGTGCGATCATCTCGCTCTTCTTCAAGTCGTGAGGTACAACGGGAATAGCTCCCGATTTCGCTTCCCCCTTCGCGGATTTTTCGACATCAAATCGGAAGTCGGCCTTGAGTTTGCGATTGTCTGGCCCGTGGCAGGCGAAACAATGATCGGAAAGGATGGGCCGCACATCGCGGTTGAATTCGATCGGCGCATCGGCAGCAGAAACAGTTGCTACCATTTGAAGCAGAGCGAAGCATGAGAAGAGCGAGCGCATGTGGGATTCCACCGAGCGGGAGGGACTGTCGGAATTTATAGCTTACACGCGAAGCCGCACGCGATCAAACCCGAGGCACAATTGCGGAAGAAGGAGTAAGATATATTAAGGATAGCTCGCCCCAAATGCGAAACCGGCGGACTGACATCGCGCCGTTCGCCAAATCCGCCCCCGTGCTGACGCTTTGAAGTTGCGCGTGGGAAGTGATTAGCGGCAAAGTAGCTACAAAACAGCGGTTTCCACCCTTCCGGGTGGCACCGGTTGAAAACCGGTGCTCTTGGATAATTCGACGAAGAGCACCGGTTTTCAACCGGTGCCACCCGGAAAAGAACCCGAAAACTCATGCTCAACGCGCAACTTCTAAGTGCTGACGCACGGGGTTCACCTGCAATAAGCATCGCGCAACTTCAAAGCTGGCGCTACTGGCTCACAAGAGTTGGTTTCATTGTTTTCCTGGAAACTGTTCACCGCTATTCTTCCCCCCACGAGACCCTACCATGCGTCGATACGGTTTTGTACTGCTCGCCCTGTTTTCCGCATCGGTCTTGCACGCCGAGCCGCCGAAGCTCGAACTCAAAGCGGAAACGCTCGATGCGCCGAAAACCATCAGCGACGAGATGCGCAAAGTGCTAGCCCGCGATGCGTTCACGATTCTTGCAGATAAGGAAAAGCTGCTCACGATCTGGTTCCGCGAGGCGATTCCCTCGAGCGCTTCTGCAGAACAAATTCAAAATGGTCTGACATATCGTGAAGTCGCGGAAGGTACTCTCATTGCAGTGGTGCAGTTCGCGCAGCCATTCACCGATTTCCGCAAACAAGAGATCCCCGCAGGCGTTTATACCTTACGGCTGGCGGTGCAACCGGATATCGGCGATCATAAAGATACCGCCCCGCATCAGGATTTCGCGTTGCTCGTGCCTGCGAAAGCCGATCGCTCGCCCGACGCGATCGAGGTGAAAGACCTCATCGGCCTGAGTCGCAAAGCACCGGGTGGCGATCATCCCGGCGTAATGCTGTTGTTTCCTTATTACAAGAAAGAAGCTGCCGCGAAATTGGTAGTTCAAGATAACGGTATGAATTGCTTGCAACTCCGCCGCGACCTAGCGACGCAGAGCAAAAAGGCGACACTCGGCTTTGCGCTCGTCGTTCAAGGTTCCAGCGTTAAGCGTTGAAACGGATTCGCCATCCGGGTTATGCTAAACTATTAGGACTTTTGCAGTTGGAGAGTTTTACCACGGATATCACGGATTTGCACCGATAAGAATTTAAAAATCTTGGAAAAAGATCATCTGCGAGTCTTTCCCGATGTTCCATTGTTTTTATCCGTGATGATCCGCGTGATCGGTGGTCCAGATTCTTATATTCACAAGATATTGAGCCGCATAAGTCCTTACCATGTTGACTCGTATTTTCAGGAGCCTACCGATGCGCACCCGTTCTTATTGGTTCACCATTCTCATGTGGAATGTGGGTCTGCTCGCTCTGGGCTGTGGGAAAAACGATAAGCCCGTGGCCCTCGCTCTGGAGGACGCTCCGCCACCGATGGCGCAGCTTCCCGAAAAGGATCCGCCGATCGTTCCGGAAACGCCCGTGGTTCCCGAACCGGAACCCAAACCCGTGCCCACCCCCACACCGTTGCTGAAGCCGCTCGTGATCGAACGCCCACCGATCATCCCTGGCGTGGCGATGAATCTTGAGTTGGCACCGTTTCCAAGAATTGCTGGTGCGCCCGTGCCGATCGTTCCTGTGGTCGCGCAAGTTCCGCCAGTAGTTGACCCCAAGGAAAAACCGGAACCGAAGCCCCTGGAAAAGGTTGTTCCGAAACCGCTCAAGCCGATCGAATACCCTAAGAAAATCGACGATAAAGATGTTCAAGCTTGGCTCAAAGATGCCGTGTCGAATACCGATGCGCAAGTGCGCCAAGCATCGTTGGGTGTGGTTCCGCAGTTCGGCCCCGATGCCCGCAAACCTTCGATAGAACCGCTCTTCAAAATCGTGCTGACCGACCCCGACCCCGGCGTGCGCATGGCCGCGCTCAGTTTGCTGAGCATCTTGGGCTACGAAGATAAAAAAGAAGAACAGCGTGCCATCAGTGCGATTCGCGCCGTGATGACGAACGCCCCCGCGGGTTCACTCCTCAAAGCATATGCGATTAAAGCCATCGCGGTTTTTGGCCCCGCAGCAGCGAGCCAAAACACCGTCAACACGCTCACCACAGCCTTAATTGACCCGAGTTGGGAAACCCGGCTGATAGCAACCACCGCTCTCGGTGCGATTGCTATGCCGATGCCCGAGGACCCCAAGGCCGCCAAGGCCGCCAAAGATGCCAAAGACCCCGAGAAAAAAGAAACGAAACGCCCCCCGATGAGCAGTGGCAGCCCCGTCGACCCGATTCAATACGATCCGAAAAGCCCGAATCCGATCGCGCTGAAAGCCATCATCGACACGGCCTTGAAAGACCCCTGCGCTTCCGTGCGACTCGAAGCCACCCAAGCCTTGCTGAAGGCCGGGCCACCCGTCCCAGTGAACCCGCTAGAATACGCAAAATGCGTCGAACTTTACGTGAAGCCGATCGCAAAACTTGTGGATGAAAAAGACGATAAAGGTCGCGTGAATACCCTGCGCGAGAAGAACCCTAATGTGCAAGTTTGGCTGCTCCTCGTGCAGGTCATGTATAACAGCGACTTGATGAAAGAGAATGTGGTCAAAATATCCGGGTACATTAAGCACACGGAAAAGAACGTTCGCCTGAACGCGTTGAATGCACTCTCGATGATTGGAGTCCAAGCTGCGCCCGCGATCAACGAAATCGTGGACGCGCTGCAATACGATGAACCCACGATTGTCGTTACGGCCATGCAGTGCATCGCCGCATTGGGCAAAGATGGCGGGGCAGCTCTCCCAGAACTTCAGAAAATCAAAGCTGGTTCCAAAGACCCGAAGAAACCCAAGGATGCCGACAAAGACTGGAAGCCCGACGAAAGCCTTCGACACATTGCTGAGGAGACCATCGACTACGTAACAGGGAAACGCAAACCCGGTGAGCCACCTGTCGTAGAACCGAAGAAAGACGACAAGAAAGATGACAAGAAGGACGACAAGAAGGACGACAAGAAGGACGACAAGAAGGACGACAAGAAGGACGACAAGAAGGACGACAAGAAATAATCCAGTTTGTCGAATTCGGGCGAGCGGGGAGCGTTAGCTCCCTGTTTCTATTTTAACTGTTTTCGTGCAGGAAACGGAGGGCGGACACCAACCGCTCGCCTTGCTCCGCGAGGTTCGATATGATCGGCGTGAAAATCGGAACCTGGATGCTAGAAGCCGAACTCGGTCGTGGCACCTGGGGTACGGTTTATCGCGCGACCAGCGAAGACGGAACACGCCAAGCCGCGCTCAAAATGCTCACGCACGAATCAACACGCTTTCCGGAATTTCAAGCACGGTTCATCCGCGAGATGCTTGCCCTGCAACGGCTCGATCATCCGAACATCGCGAAATACTACGAAAGTGGCGTGCATGCTGGGACCGCATTTTACGCATCGGAACTCATCGTGGGCACCGATTGCGCGACGCAGTTGCGAACCGCACCGCGAACGGATGAACTCGGCCTGGGCTGGAAAGAGTGCGTGCTTTCGATTGCGGTGCAGGCGAGCCGGGCGCTCAAGCATGGGCACCATCGTAGTATTTTGCATCGCAGCATCAAACCGGCAAATTGCATCCTCATGCCGAACGGCGTGGTCAAGCTCACCGATTTCGGCGTGGGCAAGATCGTGAACATCGCTCCGCTCACACTGCCCGCCGAACCGTTCGGTTCCGCCGCATTCCTCGCACCGGAATTCTTCAACGGTAAACCGATCACGCGCCGCAGCGATTTCTACTCGCTTGGCTGCACGCTCTATACGTTGCTCACGGGTCGACCACCATTCACGGCAGCGAGTGCCAGCGAATACATGCACAAGCATTGCTATGTATTACCCGATCGCCCGAATCAATTTTTGCCAAAATTGCCGCACGACTTTGATGATTTAATCTGCGCATTGATCGCCAAAGATCCGAACCGCCGACCGACTACTGCCGTCGAGATCATCGAAGCGCTCGATGCCATTCGCGGAAAATGCGAACGCAAAGGGGAGATCGTCGCTTGGCCGAGTGCCGATGGCGATACCACTGGCCCCATGCCCGCCCTCGCCGATATTCCAGATCATGCCGAAGAACTCCCCCGCCCGCTGATGCGCCGCCCGGCCGTAGTGATTCCGCTTTTCCTCGGATTGATCGCTCTGGTACTGGCACTCGGGTTCTGGCCGAGGCCCAGCGCCGAGGAGTTGTTCGCCAAGGCGCAGCCACTGTTGCAATCGGAGAACCCGGACGATTGGGACCGCGCCTGGGATGACTATCTGCAACCCCTTTCGGAACGCTACCCCAACAAATACACCGAAGAGTTGCGCGCACTGCGTGTCGAATTGCGCGACCGCAAACGGCTGCGCAGCAGCATTGCGGAAGGCGTGAAGTTGAAGCCGCAATCGGACGAAGAACGCCGCTACCTCCGCGCGATGGCCCTCGCTCAATCGGGCCACTTGGGCGAAGCACGCACCATCTGGAACGAGTTGAAGCAAGCGCCGGAACCAAAATCGCGTTGGGCGAAGCTGGCCCAAGATGCCATCTCGGAACTCGATCGCCGTGGTATTCCTGCCACGGAACCAAAGTAAACGATTAGTATTGTGAGCCGAAAGCGTGGACGATGGCGCACCCTATGCAATCCCTGTGGTGCCGATGTCCCGGCTGCGCCCGGCATTCGTCAGTGCAATGGGGACGGTTCCGCCAAAATTCGACAAAATCCTGTTCAGTCTCACCTCGCGTTTCCAGCTCGGAAATCCGTATATGCTATCGTTGAGACTTCTTCCTCGATTTTCATGAGTACGATCATGGCGACACCGACCGCGACAGTCTCCGAATTCTGCCAAGCGGCCGCACGCAGCAAACTTCTCAGCGAATCCGAAGTGAAGACTCTGCTCGATTCCTGGCGGAAAGAGCATCGCGGGAATGATGCCGATCTCGATGGCTTCCGCAAGTTCGTTGTGAAAAAAAATCTACTCACCGAATATCAAGCCGCTCTGCTGCAACGTGGACGTGCAGAAGGCTTCTTCATCGGTAGCTATAAGATTCTCGATCGTATTGGTAGTGGCCAAACGGGGAGCGTGTATCAGGCCGCGCACACGCAGTCGGGCCAACTGGTCGCGCTCAAAGTGCTGCCTTCTTCCAAGGCGCGCGATCAGCGTGTGTTGAATCGCTTTCAGCGCGAGGGTCGGCTGCTCACGCAGTTGGATCATCCCAATGTGGTGCGGGCGTATCAGGTCGGGCAAACGGGTTCGGTCTATTACATCGTCATGGAATATTTGGATGGCGAGACGCTAGATGCGATTTTGAGTCGGCGTAAAAAGGTGCCGATTGATGAAGCGGTACGCATTATCTCACAGGCATTCCAGGGTTTGGAGCATCTCCACGAAAAGCGGATGGTTCACCGCGATCTGAAACCCGCGAACTTGATGGTCTGCCCTGGTAAGCCCAGCGGCAAGCCAGATACGACTCTGGAATCGACCGTCAAGATTCTCGACATTGGCTTGGGCCGTGTAATATTTGAAGACGATGAAGCCACGCAAGATCTGCAACTTACGGGGGAAGGTGCACTCCTCGGAACTCCAGATTACCTCGCGCCCGAACAAGCCCGCGACGCGCGCAATGCCGATGTTCGCGCGGACATCTACAGCCTGGGTTGCGTTCTCTACCATCTGCTTTCGGGCCGCACACCGTTCCCCGAAAAGAACGTCATGACGCAAATGGTGAAGCACGCTACGGAAAAAGCATTGCCGATTTCCCAGTTTGTGGCGGATGTCCCCGCGGCACTCGTAGCAGTTGTGGAGCGGTTCATGGAGAAAGACCCCGCAGCGCGCCCAGCCACGCCCAGCCACGCCATGGAACTGCTGAAGCCGTTCCTTCCCGAGCGTACCCGCCAAGCCGCGAAAGCACCCGTATTGCCCGCCTACCAAGAATGGCTTGAGTCGGAATCGATGATGGAATTGCCGCCGAGTATGAAGCCGGGCACGAAACCGATTACGGTTCCTTCCGCTGTGCCCAAGCCTGAGCGAGCGGAAGCTCCCAAGCCGAAACCCAAGCCCACCCCTCCACGGTCTGCCCCGGTATCTCCGACCTCGCCAGTTATTGAAGAATTCAATGTCGAACTCGTAGAGATGCCGGACCCCAGCGCTGGACCAGCGGAAGAGCCGGAACCACGCGAGGCATTCGATTTGGATCGGCGCGATTTCGTGATGCTGAGCCTCGGTTCGGCAGGCATCTTGGGGGCGATTGGCTTCGGTTACGCGCTCTCGCGATTGCTTCGCAAGAAAGAACCTGAGGGGAGCACGGAACCGAACGAAGAGAAGTAATTTCCTATCCGGAAGCGAGGTGACGGCTGGTTTGCTCCGTCGCCCACGCTTTCGGATCAATCGAGTTTAACGCGTGTCTTGCATGAAGAAGTCGCGTGGGCTGCGTACAAACTGATGATGCGGGAAGACGAGAGTACCGGGCATCTGCGCGCCAGGCGTGCCGGGATAGCCAATACCCGGAGGAGGAGTCGGCATCGCGCCGCCACGTCCGCCGTGGCCACCCAATAATGCCGTGCGGCCAGCATCGTTACCGCCGAGCAATCCACCGAACGGCCCGATCAAACGGGGCGCGCGAGGTGCTGGGCGTTCGTTCCGCCAAAAACAAAGCCGACGCAGCAGCGGATGCGCACCGTAACGGCTTTCAGAATCGTATTCCGCCGGGCAATTCGAGCAGCCCGTACCAGCCGGAGCATACTCATCTTGCTGATAAGCCGGTGAGGTTGCTTGAACCAGCCGGAGCCGATTCAGTAATGAAGTTTGAGCTTGAGCGGCAGAGATGCTGAAGAGCAGAGCCGCCATGGTAAACATGAATCGCGTCATCGCGTTCCCTCGCGTTGGTTGAACACGGCTGAATCCTCCAGCTCGTGTGATATTCCCAACTACTTCTTCGACGAGAGAACCGCGCTGAGCCCTGCGAAATGCACGCAATGAATGATGAGAATGGAAGAGCGTTCCCGCATAAAAGCGGAAACCGCCGCAATCGGATTAATCGCTACGTCCAACAATTCCAAGCGGCGGACGTAAGCCCAATGCCACCAACTTAAGCAGTTGGAATAGTCAATCAGCGTTGGGGTTTTCGATTTTCGTCCCTTTCAGGTCGCACAGAAGAGGCTAAAGTTGGTGGCATTGGACGTGAGTCCGCCGAGTGTTTTGAATTTTCAACTCGGTCGATTCACATCGACCGCTCTGAGTTTATCCTTGTACGGGCATGCAGACTTGTTCCAGAAGTTTCTCAGCCTTCTCTTGAATCAAATCCGCAAGGTTTGGCACGGGCATCCCTTCGGGTAGGCCCTCGCGGATCGCCGAGATCCAGCGTGGGAAACAATACAGCATCGCAAAGCCATCGAGCGCGACTGCCTCGAGCCGGGCGTGCTT
>Ga0105045_10005433_pt1 | contig 11234 bp, 9 predicted proteins | sample MAT02_FD_78089 | JGI IMG/M metagenome (GOLD analysis project Ga0105045, IMG submission 78089) | Freshwater microbial communities from Lake Fryxell liftoff mats and glacier meltwater in Antarctica - MAT-02 (megahit assembly) | ecosystem: Environmental > Aquatic > Freshwater > Ice > Liftoff... | reverse complement strand
CGCAGCGGCTCATGATGCACGCATTAGTGCTCTGCGTGCCTGGCTGCGTTCGGCAGAGGAAAAGGATCTTAGCACCGCAGTCGAGCTGGCAGCAATGGCCGTGAAAACGGAGACAAAGGAAACCATCTTCCGTGAAGTGCAGGCGCGCGTCCTGCTGTCACAGAATGAGCCTGAGCAGGCGTTGCAGATTCTGAAAGACATTCCGTCGGAAAGACTGTCACTTGCCGGTCAGGTGTATCTCGCGACTGCTCTCATGAAGCTGGACCGGGAACGCGAGGCTCAGGTGATCTTTGACCAGATGCATTCCGTGAATGATCAGGATTCATTGCTTCCGGCTGATGAAGATCTGCTGGAATCCCTCGGCAACCAGATCCTGAACCCCACCACGGCTTCACGATAAAAATTGCTCGGCGTAAGAACCACCACAGTTCCGCCAGCCGCAACCTGCATGTTCGTCGCTGCCCGAAATCTGCAATCTGCAATCTCAAATCTCAAATCTCAAATCTCAAATCTGCAATCACTTCGCCCGGTTCCTCCGGACCCGCTTTGTGGCATCATGCGAGTTGACTCGGTAGCATGCACGAGTCAATTTGAACCGCACGGTTGTCTCAAAGGAAACTCATTCATGCCTCGAAGTCTCCTGCCAATTGCTGGCATCATGACGATTGTCGTTACGATCGCATCGTTCAACACTGCTTTAGCCGCCGAAAAAGTTGCCATTGCTCAGGACGCGACCACGCTGTCGATCACGATCGACGGTCAACCTTTTGCGACCTACAACTTTGGCGAAAACCTCGCTAAACCCTATTTGCTTCCCGTCCGCACGGCATCCGGAACCGTGATCAACCGGGCTCCTGATGACGCCTCGGACGCCGATCATCCGCATCACAAAGGGATGTGGAATGCCATTGATGAAGTGAACGAAGTAAGGTTCTGGGCTGAAAAAGGTGTCATTCGAAACGTGGGCATCAAAACACTGATTGCGGAAGGAGCGACCGCAGCTTTTGAAGCCGTCAACGAATGGCGTCATCCGGAAACCGGTGTTCCGCAGCTGACGGAAACAGCGGTCATCACCGTACATCCGAATCGGTTGCTGGTGTACGACATGAGCCTCAAGGCATCGAATGTCGATGTAACATTTGAAGACACGAAAGAAGGCCTGTTCGGCTTCCGCGTGGCTCCTTCGATGAAAGAAAAAAACGGCGGTCACGTTGTGGCCTCCGACGGCACCCAGACGACAAAGGAATGCTGGGGAAAGGCCTACAACTGGATTGACTATTATGGCGACGTGGACGGTAAGACGGTCGGCGTGGCCATTATGGATCATCCAAAGAACTTTCGCCCATCCCGTTATCACGTGCGCGACTATGGCTTGTTTTCCATCAGCCCGTTCGGAGAAAAATCGTATACCAATGGCGCCAGTGAGGCTGCTCCTTATCATCTGAAGAAGGGTGAGACACTTCGCATCCGGTATGCCATGTACTTCCATGACGGCGACACAAAGACGGCCAACGTCGCCGCCGCCTGGGATCAGTTCCTGAAGGCAACCCCCGAGTAACCCGCCAGTCAAAATCAGGAAAGCCATTGTCAGTCAAAGGGTATCCTCAAATGCACGGCGTCTCTCAATTTTATCTCACGTTATGCCTTCTGGTTGCGACCTGCCGAATGGTCAACGGGCAAACGTGGCCTGAGTTTCCGGTGCACGCCGCCGCCGTGGAGATTCCTGCACAGGAATGGCCTCAGCGGCCTGGCGAACGCAAGGTTCGAGTCCTGATTCACTTCCCGGACGGACAACGGACGAGCGTCAATGCCGAAACGGGAATCATGCTTTCGCTGCATAACTGGGGCGGTGTCGACTGTGTCGGCACCGCAGATCCCGGGGTTCTTGCAAAAGAACTCAACGTCGTTGCGGTGTGCGTGAATTACCTGCAAAGTGGCCCGGACGATTCTATCAAAGGCCCTGAACCTTACGATTTCGGATACCTGCAGGCGCTCGATGCCTTGCGAGCCCTGTGGTACGTTCGTGATTCGCTTCAGCAGCGGAACATCGTCTATTCGGACGATCGGTTGTTCTGCACCGGAGGATCCGGCGGTGGCAATGTCACGCTGATGGCCAACAAACTTGCCCCCCGCACCTTTGCGTGCGTGATCGACATGTGCGGCATGAAGAAACTTTCGGATGACATTGCGTTTAACCTGCCAGGCGGCAGTGATCTGAATGCGCGATGGAGCCGTGATGTCGCCGCTCCCGGTTTTCTGTCCGTGGATGCTCAGGAAATTCGCTTCGCCGGGCATCCGCTGCATCTTGCCGAAATGACACGGCTAAAAGCCACATCAAAGATTGTTGTGGTGCATGGAGTGGATGACAAAACGTGTCCGTACACTGACGCTGTCGAAATGGTTGGGCTCATGCAGCAGGCTGGCATCGACGTGCAGCCTCACTATATCACGGCGGATTTGATCGATGGCAAAGCGTTTCGCAGCACTGGACATTCGCTGGGTGACCGAACACAAATTGTGCTGAAGGTTGCGGGCGAATTTTTGAAACCTGGCGGCAGCAAATCCCTGCGTCGGGATGGTGCGTCCGATTTTGACCGCCGTGAATCCATTCGGTATGCGACCACGAATGGCGAGTTCGTGATTTCGTACGGGCAGGGTTATCCTGTTGGGGCGTTTGAACCCGCGATGGGGCCGCCTGAGTATCGCAGTCACAGCAACTTACTTCACTGGCTGGACGATACCGGAGCGCGGCATCCAGTTTCGTCAGCAGACGACTGGAACATTCGCCGCGCTCATATCAAGCAGCATCTGGAGCGTGTCATGGGAAGTCTGCCTTCGCCGCTCAGTCGAGTTCCTTTGGATCCGGTGATTGTTGACGAAGTGCGACTGATGCCTCCGGAAGTTTTTCGGCCTATTCTCCGACGTCGCCTGACGTATCAGTCTGATTCGACAGACCGCGTTTCCGCATTCCTGCTGTTGCCCCTCGCCATGAATGAACCGTCCGATGATTCTTCGACGAAGAAAGCTGGCCCGGCCGTTCTTTGTCTTCAGCAGACCACGTCCCATGGAAAAGACGAGACGGCCGGGCTGCAGGGAGATCCGGAGATGAAGTACGCGCTTGAACTGGCGGAGCGTGGATTCATCACGCTGGCGCCGGATTATCCGTCGTTTGGTGATCATGCTTACGACTTCGACGCCAGCCATGGCTATTCCAGTGGTTCCATGAAGGCCGTCTGGGACAACATTCGAGCGATCGATTTCCTGACATCGCTGCCGGATGTGGATGCCGCCAGGATCGGCTGCATCGGGCATTCTTTGGGAGGCCATAACGCAATCTTCACGGCTGTGTTTGAACCGCGTCTAAAGGCGATTGTTTCCAGTTGTGGTTTCTCAAGCCTGGCCAACGATGATGTGCCCAGTTGGTCGGGGCCTTGCTACATGCCACGCATCGCGTCCGTGTTTGGCAACGAAGCGGGCCGAGTCCCGTTTGATTTTCACGAGCTGATCGCGTCTCTCGCACCCCGTTCCTTTCTGGCGTGCGTCGCCGAGCAGGACATTGACTTCGCTGCGTCTGGCGTTCGCGATGTGATGCAGTCGGCGGCTGATGTGTACCGACTTTACGATGCGGAGTCTTCTCTTCGCATGGTGACGGCTGATGTCCCGCATTCGTTTCCTGCATCCTCGCGAGCCGCCTCGTATCAGTTTCTGGAAGTGGCCTTGAAGCGTACCGCACCGCAATGACAGATTGGCCGCGAGTGACTGCGATGCCAAAGCGTCAGGCGATAAAGGCCATGGTGAACACAAACAGGATGCCGCACCAGACGACGCCCAGGCCGTGCCAAAGCCATCCGGCAAACGTGACGCCCCAGAAGTATTCGTGATCATAACGGTCGGCAAACGCGGACAGAGTTACCCACAGCAGAACAGACTGTGCCACGATAAGATGCATGGCATGCAGGGCAGTCAACATCACCACAAAACCGTGTACACCCACCTGAGCTTCCTGCGGCCCCGGCAATCCCTTGTCCATGGCCCACAGTCCGTAGCCCTGAACCGACACAAACGCCATGGCCGATCCCAGTGACCACAGCAGGGATTTGCGGAACTCCGTCTGTTTTTCGCGTTTAACAAGACCACGAGCCCGTTCAACGGCGTAACTGCCAACGGCGAGAAAAAAGGTGCTTACCAGAAACGATGGAGGCAGCCTCAGTTTCTCTGACGGCGGCTGGCGGCCGAAGATTTCACAAAGCAACAGGCCCAGCGTCAGGACAACCAGAGCCTGCAAAACAGCGGCAAGAAAGAACCGACGGGCAAGAGAGACTCGAATAAGATCCCAGCGATTTGCCATGGTTCCTGTCAAGATCCAGGACCCAACGTCCTGGATCACTTTCGCTGTTGATGGTCGTCTATCGTGAGCCACTCATCAGAATTGCCGAGTGGCAACGTCTTTCAGCTCACGCTCAATTGTTTTAACTAAAGTCTCTTTACTGTTGACTTCCCCATTGATGGTGGAATTCGGAAACAACAGTTTTGGGACAGCACCCGCTCCGACCTTTTTATAGAGGTCGACATGTCGTTTTACGTACTCTGCCGGAATTTTCGAGCCGTATTCTTTTCGGAAATTCTCTACCCCGACAAGCTTCTCCGCATGAGCCCGTGCAGAAGCCGTTGATCGTGTGGACTCAAACATCCAGTCATGAAACTCACGGAACTTCGATGGGTTCACACGCCAGACCGTGATTGCAATTCGAGCCAGTTCGCATGCTCCTGGTTTTCCGCCACCACCCGCCGCATCATTGCAGGCCCGTTCCAAAGGCACTGGCAAAGCAATAATTGCCAGATCGTTTCCGTACTGTTCGAACGCCCCTTTGACTGCAAAATGCGTGTTGCGGCAATGCTGGCAGGTGTAGTCAAACATCTCCACAAAAATATAGCGAGCATCCTGACTGCCCAGCAATGGCCACTGCTTGACATCCAAAGTCACACGATTTCCAGCTACAGTGACGACCTTGCGTGCAGGAGCCGCTGGTGGGGCCTCTTCGGCCTTGGCTGTTTCGGCCAACTTGTCTTCAGACTTGGTATCAGCAGCCTTACTGTCAGCAGGCTGAGACGGCTCTTCTTTTTTTTCCCCACTTTCGTCGACAGCTGCATCCGTGGCTGCAGCTGTTGCGGCCGCTGGCGGCGCATCGCTTGTCTTTTCTTCGGCTGTTTTTTCTGCCCCAGTCTGGCCGTCCGCCGGGCTGGGATTTTCAGCTGGCGCAGCGTCCTGAACGAGGAAGCCTGGCAAGTTTGCCAGCATCTGCAGACGCGGCGGAACAATCAAAAGAAGAGTAGAAGAAACAACGGGCTCGAATGACTGAGCCTTCGCAGAATCCTTTTGTGTATTCTCCGCGGGAATCTTTGCGGACTCATTCTTTTCCTCGGCCGGGACTTCCGCGACATCGCTCGGAGCTTCAAAAACTTCGCCTGGGGCCTCAAAAACTTCGCCCGGAGCTTCAAACACTTTCGAAGGCGCGGCAAAGATTTCTTCATCCCCCCCGACAGAGATCGCTGAATTTTCGTCAGCTGTCGCGAGTCGATCGTAGCGAATGACTTCAAAATTCTCTGGCTCCGGTGTCATCACCTGCACGGTAATCATGACGGCTACACCCAGCACGCTCAGCGAAGCCACAACCCGCTTTTGCTGCATTGTCGTGAACCGGTTACGCAGAAGAAGGAAAGCCAGAATAAGCCCGCAACAATGGACGGCAAGACAATATGGGCATAGGTGCTTCAGGGCAAAAATCTGCAGCCCAATAAACCACAAAGCTGCCAGACCGGCCATGCAGGCACCGGCTGTCAAGGCATTCCATAGCAGTTGAGTCAGCGCCTTTGATCCCGGGCGACGTACGAAAGTCAGCATCCCGAGAAGGCTGGCGTACAGACCGCAGGCCGGCACACTCACCGGGATGCCCATGACCTTCGACCACTTGCTGTTCAGCACGTGGCCACAGTCAATGATTTCGCCGCCGCCACATCCGAAGACCGGCGACATGTTGATCGCAGTCCACGCCAGATAGGCAGAAATCCCAAGGCCGGTCAGGCACAAGCAACGCAGTGCCCAGACCATCCCTGTTGAACATGTTCCTGACGCCCCGACGCCAGAATTGACCGTTCCGAATGAAACGTTCATTGAATTACTCTCTGTGCAGCAATGCGCTGCAAAAAGCAGATCCCACTGTTTTTAACCCAGTTTTGCAAGGGCTGCAGATGAGGAGACGCCTCTTATCAAAGCCGCACTACTGTTCGCAAACAACCCTTTTCAGGACTTGTCCCAGCAACAGTCGTTCCGCGTTTGGTCCGGCAGTCTAAATCAACCCAGTTTCCCGAAAAGAGGATGCTCCCCAGCATCCGCTTCCTCGCAATTCAAGATACAAACGGTTCTCGTGCCCGTCATGATGCGAAACTGTATCACACCTATTTTCTCGCAAGAATACCGTTTTTCGGAGAAACTCGGATTACCGGAGTCGGAGACCGCTGACACGTTGTATTCCGCGCCGCCGGATCTCTTTACCATTTGACCGCTGCGTGATTGAAGACTGAAAATTCTTTTGTTCCAGCGAATTTACATTTCTCCGGAACGCACGCTCGGAACCCGCGACAACGAAACTGGATCGACGTCAAAAGTGGTTCAACGATAAATAAAGTGCGCGGCACGGAATCCAGGGAATGATTGCGTGAAGACAAACTGAGTCCAGATCGGCACGTCAACAACATTGGAAGCGTCGCTGGAAAACAGATCTGGAACCGCGAATGGACCAGAACGCGAATAAAGTCAAAAAAACCGGAAAACCAGTTGTTCTCGTGCCCTGACTTGAGAGCATTTCACAATGGTTCATCACAAAAGGAACTGAATCATGCGAACAGTCTTAACCGACATTACGATGGTGATTGATCGAAGCGGCTCAATAGGGTCGATCCGTTCGGATGCAGAGGGTGGGATCGACAAGTTTATCGATTCGCAGAAGTCCGAGCCAGGAGAAGCGTCGCTGACGCTGGTGCAGTTCGATACGGAGTACGAGTTCGTTCACCGGGGTGCGCCGATTGGCGGCGTGCCGACGTTCAAGCTGGTACCGCGCGGGTCAAAGGCGTTGCTCAATGCGGTGGGGCGAGCGATCAATGAAACGGCAGCACGACTGGCTACGATCGAGGAGACCTAGCGGCCGGGGTTGGTGGTCCTTGGGATCGTGACGGACGGGGATGAGAATTCCAGCAAAGAGTTCACCCGAGAGAAGATCCGGGCGATGATTGAGCACCAGCAGTCTGCATACAAATGGCAATTCACGTTCACTGATCTTTGAGCTTTGTCGAACTCATCAGCTGCCAACCCAGACTGCTGCATGCGGTCCACTACATCCCGGCCGTTGTGATTCAGCAGTTGACGACGCAGATCTTTGGATTTCTGAGAGATGCCTGTGGTCATAGTTGACTCTCGCTTCAGCCACAACTTGCGTGCTTCAATGATGGCGTGGCAGCACAAGTCATCGAAAGTATGAGGAAAGCAAGCAGTACGAATCTACCGCTCCTGCCACTCATGTGGCCAGCGGGCCACTCGTCCTGCAGAGCCAGAGGCCCAAAGCGTGAACGGAGCGACGACGGACAGTGTGTGAAAGCCGGTGCGACTCACAGAGGACTACGATTCGCCGCCATCTTTGGATTGATCGGTTCCTGACGGTTCCGCGGTGATCAACAGAGCACGTTCGAACTTAGTTTGCGTCGAGGAAGCTGAGGCTCTGCATCCATTCGGCACAGCGTCGTGGCCATTGGTTGATCGGTTTCCGGGCCAAAGGCATGTCCGTTTATCCGGCCCACGGCCAATCGGCCTGGGCGTGTCAACGCCGTCGCTCCGGGAGGCCCAAATGGTCGGCCGTTTGAACACGCAGTTCCACATGACGAACTGCCGGCCCGTTGGGCCTTCTGGCTGGAGTTGGTGACCGTTCCCGTGCCGATGGCCTGGGCTGGGCAATCGAATGGCCCTTTGGGCCAAAATCGCAAAAGAGACTGGAAGAAAAATGCTTCACAGTGTTGGCCGCTGGGGGCGACTATCACCGCGGTATCGTTCGGCTTTTCCGGCAGGAAGACGGTGATCGTCAGGTCGCTGAGATCCGTGATGCGATCTGGGCCAACGCCTCCGTAGGATTGAATGAGCTTCTCCGTTGCGGCGGACTTCGCCACTATCGCAGTCGATGGTCCGTCAGCCCAGAGTTTCAATGTGACCGGCTCGGCGGCGATCGCGAATTCGGCCAGGACGCAAAGCATCAAGAGGCTCAGACGGTTGGTTTTCATTTCTCATGATCCATGGAAAACAACCCGATCAGATTCGGCAGATAGTCACCCGCATCATACCAGACACCCAGTTTGGGGCGAGCCGACGACAGAAGCTCATCGTATAAGAAACACATTCACAACGACAGTTGCGACTCTCGACAAAGCAGCATTCATGCTGAAGTGAACCGAATCGCAATCACAGTGTCTGCTTCATCATGAATACTGCTTTACTCAACAAAAAATTTGAACACATCGGTGCACGCCTGAAGATCGTCGACCATCCTCGGAGACGGATGCGAGCGGCATCATCCTTGTTGATGCTTGACATCAGTTCGGATCGGCGGGGCGAATACTTTGAGATCACGCCGCGGCCCGATGCAAATCCCTGTATCGAGGTTCTGGATCTGCAACCTTCCGATCGACACCTGCTTTTGCTGGTGCGTGAGGATGGGGCGAAGAACAAGTATCTTTGCGGCCATGATGAACGACATTGGTTCGTCGCCGGGATACCAGAAGCGGCTCCTGTTGGAACGGTGCGTCAGGCCAAGGAAGCATTGCAGCCAGGGGAAGTGCGGAATGCTGTTGCCCAAAAGCAAGTTTCTGGTAAGTCTCTAAACTATCGCAAGAATGCAGCATTCGTACGTCAGGGCGAGTGGTTCTTTCTTCCTGTGACCTCGATCGTGATTTCGGAAGCAATGATTCTTCAGAACGAACCGCTGCGTAGAGGTAACGGTGGCAAACCGCATTGGGCTGAATTTTGCTATCGAACCGGAGGTGAGACGGTGCATGTTTGCAGTCGCCATCCAAACGGTGTGACGGAAAGCCAATTCCGCAAGATCCTGTCGAGCAACATCACAGCGAGGAATTGGGGCTGGCAAGTGATGCGGCGAAATCCGGGCGTTTATGTTCGGGGACGAATTCGTCATCCTGATCACGCCACAATCACGTTGCACGGATGGCATCAGGTCTTGATGAATACCGAGAACGAATCACGAGCGATGTGGAACGTGGCGTTTCTCGATTGAGAATAGGATCGGATCGTGCAGCCAAGGGTTACCTCTGACTTTCCTCCCCCCAAGTTGTTTATCTCTCCCGGCATTCAAATTGATGCAGCCTGCAGGATCTCAAGTCTTGCAGGCTGTTTTAGTTTGGCTAATGGCTAACGTGGAGCGGAGTCAGTGGAGTTCTGAAACATCAGTTCCCACATCTCATTTTGTTGCAGCCAGCTGGGATCTGCATTACGAGCAATGAATTCATCGACTGGCATGGCGTAAAGGGCGAATCTGCCACCTCCGCGAGGCTCCATTCGGAGCAAACATCGTCTCAAAAGTCGGCGAAAATGCATTCGGGCTTGGGCAAGTGTTGATCAAGAAGACATAGAAGTTATTCCTGTACCATTTCACCTCGATATCCATGATGTATTTGAACTGCTCGTTCGCTTTCTTCGGCAGAACGCACTTTAGTTTCAGGACTCTCTCGATGAAGTCTTTGGCTCTGGTTTCAATCCTGGCCTCCATTGAGGCGGTTACTGAAACTGGCTTCTTTGCCGGATGGATATTCCACGGTTCTCTGGGTGTTGCCATTTGCGACTATCACCGATTCAAATCCAAAGAGGCACATCCCCCTGCCACTCGGACTTCATCCACGCAATCTGTGTCAGATTGCGTGTCAGATAAGGAAATCGATGTTCGAGAAAACTCAAGTAATTAAAGCGTTTGGGACGCAAACGCTGGCTGCCCCCCGCCTCCATGAGTCGTCAGGTGAGTCACTTGACGACTCTTTTTGTTTCTCTGTGTCACAAAGTGAGAAATAGCAGAGGGGTTGCGCACTGCCGACTTCTTCGTTGCGGTGCCGATCAATGCAGGCGATGCCAGCGATCGCCGCTCAAAGTCGCGCGGGATGCTGACAATGTCCTGACAAGCGTTCGGCAGGTTCGCAACGACCATCGCTTGATCACGAATGCCAATGTCCGTGTACCGCATGGTCATATTGACGTCAGCGTGCTTCGCCAGCGCACGAGCCTCTGGTAACGTTACGCCGAACCGTTCTCTCACCACCACGACAAACTCCAGACGCATTGCAATCCGCTGTGTGGTCGTGGTTCTGTCAACCGTCCTCTGCCCCGAAACACGCACCGGTGGCCGATGGGTGATTTTGCCCATGGGTCGCGCATTGTTGACAGTCGCAGGCTTTCAGGGGCCATGTTCAACGTCATAGCAACCTGTTGAGTATCGTGAACGCTGAGGATTTATGTCTTGTTTCCAGCGCAGGCAGGAGGTACTGCTGCGGATGGCTGACTTGAATTTGAACGGAGGCAGAATCGCCAACTACTGGTTTTTGCCCGGGGCTTCGGAAGCTCCAGCCTTCCTGTGTCGCATCATACGCAACATCGTCCCATGCGCTATGACATCTTTATTGAACAGCATTTGGATGGGCAGCAGTTCACTGTCTCGACGACGACTTCATTTCGATGCAAAGCTGTGTCGAAGATCGGCGTGAGGCGTTTTCGTCGAACGAGACGAAGACACCAGTCTTACTCATAGTGCACCAGCATATCGAAGTGAGACAGCTTAATGGATTAGGCTGCAGGGATTTCGTCATGGAAGACTTTTCACCGCGCGCGATCGTGCGCGGATTGATCGTGATAGCCTTGCTGTTCGCTGGACACGGGAAGGCTCTGGGACAGAACTACGAGCGCTACAAGCCGCGCACGCTTCCTGAAACGCTCCAGCAACGGCAGCCAGAGATTCCGAAGCAGGACCTGCCTGAATCGACGCACGATGATCGCGTTCTCGTGGAACGCCTGGATGCTGTCATCATTGTCGATAACGCTTCAAAGATCGCGATGAGCGACGATGTTGATTCAATGGACGGGCTTCATCGCAACGTCGCGGACTCATCGTCACTCGTGCACCGCCGCGAAGTTG
>Ga0105045_10005431_pt1 | contig 11235 bp, 10 predicted proteins | sample MAT02_FD_78089 | JGI IMG/M metagenome (GOLD analysis project Ga0105045, IMG submission 78089) | Freshwater microbial communities from Lake Fryxell liftoff mats and glacier meltwater in Antarctica - MAT-02 (megahit assembly) | ecosystem: Environmental > Aquatic > Freshwater > Ice > Liftoff... | reverse complement strand
GGCTCGCAATTTATCGCATCCTACTCGGCGACGGGCTTGCCTGCGGGTCTGAGTATCAATACCACCACCGGACTCATCTCAGGTACGCCTCTACTGGATGGCATATTCAATGCATCGATTACAGTGACCAACGCCGCCGCAAGTGATACCAAGGCACTAGCGTTCACGGTGAATTTCATTCCCGGTCCAAACCCAGTGGGTGTAAAGCGCGACTATTGGATCGGTGTAATAGGTTCAAGTATCCCGAGTTTGACTTCGGATCCTCGCTTCCCCGCCTCGCCTTCTGGATCTGATGTCCTCCCTAGACTGCGTGCAACCAATTGGGCAAATCCAACCCAGACTTCCGAATGGGCGGATCATTACGGACAACGCTTGCGAGGTTATATCACGGCACCCGCCACTGGAAACTATCAATTCTGGGTTGCTAGCGACGATGCTTCAGAAGTATGGATTTCCACCAACGATAGCCCGAGTAACCGGGTGCGCGTTGCATGGGTGTCAAGTTGGACTAATGAACTGGAGTGGGACAAAGGAGAGACTCTTAACCAACGCTCTGGCGCAAATGCGTTCACCTTCAATGGTGGTACACCCGGTGTCATTACCTTGACAGCAGGTAGCCGTTATTATGTCGAAGTCTTGCACAAGGAGGGTGGAGGTGGCGACCACGTCGCGGTTGCTTGGCGGACACCGAGCGATGGAGCGGGAGCCCTGCCAAGCCGGCTCGTGCCAACCAGCGTTCTCACGCCAGTGCCATAAACGAGGGTTCAAAGCAGTTCCTTTAAAGCATCGCTGGGTAACTTCCTCAGCGATGTTTATCGTTTCTGCAGACCTAATTACTCTGCGGTGCATGAAGAAGTGGCGGAATTATTTCGTTGTGATTCGGTATTCGTCTTTTCCTCACAAAAAAGATTGCGGGTAGGCGGGTAATGGATAGGTTCACGCCATCACTAATGAGAATAATTCGCAATAAATGTTTTGGTGTTTTGTGTTTGGTCGGCGCATTGCAGTGGGCGGCATTTGGTGCGGAGCTTCATGTATATTCCCACCGGCACTATGGGACGGACGTGAAGGTCAATGCACTTTTTTCCGAGAAGACCGGGATCACGGTTAAAGTCGTGAATGCGGAAGTGGACCAGCTGGTGGAGCGGCTGCGCTCTGAGGGCGAGTCCAGCCCGGCGGATGTGCTGATCGCGGTGGATGCAGGGCGCATGCAGCGTGCGGCGGCTGAAGGGCTTTTGCGAAAAGTAGAGACTGAAACGCTGAAGCAGCGGACTCCCGAGGCGCTGCGTAGCCCGGAAGGATATTGGTATCCATTCACCCTCCGAGCACGCGTGATTGTGGTGGCGAAGGATAGGGTGAAGCCCGGAGAAATTACGAGTTATGAAGATTTGGCGAAGCCTGAGTGGCGCGGCAGGTTGCTTTCCCGCTCCTCCACCAGCAGCTACAATCAGGCGCTGCTAGCATCGATCGTGGCTGCCAATGGCGAGCAAGCCGCTAGCAAATGGGCGGAGGGCGTGGTGAAAAATTTTGCCCGCCCACCTCAGGGCGGCGACCGCGATCAGATCAAGGCGATCGCCTCCGGCTTGGCCGATGTGGCGATCACCAATAGCTACTACCTCGGACTCCTGCTCAACTCCAAGGATGCGGATGAGCGCGCTGCCGGAGAAAGCGTGAGGATCATTTTCCCGAACGCCGATGGCCGCGGAAGTCATACCAACGTGAGCTGTGCGGGCATCGTGAAGCACTCGAAAAACATCGCGGAAGCCACGCAATATCTTGAATTCCTGCTCAGCGATGAAGTCCAGAAACTCTATGCAAACGAGACTTTCGAGCATCCCGTATTGTTAAATCTCGCCCTCGGTGAACAATTGGAAGAATGGGGTGAATTTAAAGTGGATGAGGAAACTTTCTCCCAGCTCGGTGAGTTTTCCCCGGCGGCGATTCGCATCTTTGATAAGGTCGGATGGAAATAAAGAGCCGGTTATGTTCTGGAATTATTTTCAAGGGCCTTGCTGCGGGCTTGGCACTGGCGGTTTTGATCCCGCTGGGGGTGGTGGTCCTACGTGCCAGTCAGCCCAGCGATACAGCATGGGCGGCGGTGGTGGAATATCGGCTATGGGGCTACGTTTTGCAGACTTTGCTGCTGGTGGCGCTGGTGACTGGGATCGCGCTGGCAGTCGGGGTGCCCACGGCTTGGGTGATCTCGGCTTATGATTTCCGTGGCCGGGCGCTGCTGGATTGGCTGTTGCTGCTGCCGCTGGCGATGCCGGGCTTCGTGGCAGCGGCCGCCTACGTCGATCTGATCGGCGGGTTGGCGCCATTTTTCATTTGGGTGCGGCAGCAGTGGGGACTTGAGGCATTTTTGCGGGTGCAAATCATCGTGCCGTGGGTCTGCGCGACCGGGATCTTGGGGATGACGCTGTTCCCCTACGTCTATCTGAGTTGCCGGGCGGTTTTCGCACGACAGTCCGCAGGGGCGATCGAGGCGGCGCGGCTGCTCGGCGAGAGTGCGGCGGGCGTGTTTTTCCGGGTGGCTTTGCCGATGGCGCGGCCGGCGATTGTGGCGGGTGGGAGCCTGGTGGGGATGGAGACGATGAACGACTACGGGGTGGTGAGCCTCTTCGGCCTGCAGCCACTCACGCCCGGAGTCTTCCGTGCTTGGGGCGAGGGCGAGGTGGTGGTGGCCATGCGGTTGGCACTTTTCCTGATGTTTTTCCTGTCTGTGGTTCTGGTGGCGGAGCGCTGGCAGCGCGGGCGGCGCGGCTATGGGCAGGGCAGTGGCGAGGGGAAACTGGCGCGAGTGCGGCTGGGCAGTGGGAAATCGCTGGCGGCGGTGATGCTGTGTGCGGTTCCCTTAATGTTCGGGTTTTTCCTGCCGGTGGGGCGGCTGCTGCGCTGGTGCTGGGATGTACGCGGATCCGCCGAGCTGGGCGGGCATGCGCAGGCAGCGTGGAATTCCCTGGCTCTGGCAGGGGGGGCGGTGTGCCTGCTGCTCGGCAGTGCGGTGGTCTTGGTGGCGGTGCAACGTGCCTACGGCTCGCGGGTGATTCTGATCGCGCAGAAAATTTGCCTGCTTGGCTACGGGCTTCCCAGTGCACTCGTCGCGGTGGGGGTAGGCGCATTGGTCGTTTTTCTTGCGGGAAATTTCCCCGGCGCGGGTGTTTTAGCGCTCAGTACATCGGTGTTTGGGCTGATGCTGGCCTATTTGGTGCGTTTTCTGGCAGTGGCGATCCAGCCGCTGGCCGCTGGCTGCGAGCGTGTTCCAGGCTGCCTGCGTGAGGCGGCGCAGACGCTGGGTAGCGGGCGGCTAGGTGCCATGTGGCGGGTGGATCTGCCACTCGTGAAGACCACCTTACTCGCAGGTGCGACTCTCTGTTTTGTGGATGTCTTCAAAGAACTCACACTCACTCTGGTGTTACGGCCGTTTGACTTTGAAACACTCGCCACACGCATCTACCGTTTCACCGATGAGGGCCGCATCGCGGAGGCTGCGGTGCCGGGAATGGCGCTGATGGTCCTGTGCTTGATCGGCCTTTTCCCCCTTTCCACCCTGATGAAACGACTCGAACAATGAGCTTGCTGGAAGTGTATGGAATTTCAAAAACCTATCGGCGCGGCGATGCTGCGGCGCTGGCGGAGGTGAGCTTTTGCCTTGAGGAAAGGCATGTATTGGCACTCGTTGGCGCAAGCGGGAGCGGCAAAACCACCATGCTGCGGATACTCGCTGGCCTGGAAATGCCGGATGCGGGCGAGGTGCGGCTGGACGGAAGGGTGATTGCGGGGGCGGGCAGCGGCGTGGCGGCAGAGCGGCGCGGGATCGGTATGGTCTTTCAGAACCACGCGCTTTTCCCCCATCTCACTGTGGAGAAAAACGTGCTGTTCGGAGTGCGGAAAATGGCGAAGCCGGAAAAGGGCCGGTTGCTGGCTGAGCTGCTTGAGCTGGTGGGCCTGCCGGGCATGGCACAGCGCTATCCACACGAGCTCTCTGGCGGCGAGCGCCAAAGGGTGGCTCTCGCGCGGGCGCTCGCACCCGGCCCCCAACTTCTGCTTTTAGACGAGCCCTTCAGCAGCCTGGACATGCGCCTGAAGCAAGCCGTGCGTGATGAGACGCGGGAAATCCTCCGCGCCCGGGGTACTGCGGCGGTTTTTGTAACTCATGATACCGAGGATTCATTGGCGGTGGCAGATCGCATCGTAGTGATGCAGGAGGGCCGCGTGCAACAAGTGGGTGCGCCGCAAGAAGTTTATTTTGCCCCGGCGAATCCCTACGTCGCCAAGTTTTTCGGAAGCTGCAATTTTCTGCCATTCCATCTGCTCGGATCACTGGAGCGGGCGCGGGTGAGCTGTCTTGTCGGCCCGCCGGGCGGTGCAGGTGGCGAGCGAGGACTGTGGATACGCCCGGAACATTTGTGGCTGGAGAAACCCACTGCGGCAGGTGGTCTGAGCGGCGAAGTGGAGCGGGTGAGCTTCGCCGGGAGCTATCAGCGGGTTTTCCTGAAATGCGCCGGAGATCTCTCGATCGAGGTCAGTCACACCCAGGGCTTCCCAATAGAAAAGGGGCAGGTCTGGGGAATTATCCCCGTGCGGCGGCTACCCGAGCAGTCAGGCTCCACGTAGTTTCAAACGCGTCAGGCTTTCTTGCATAATGAATGTCTCTTTTAGAAATCCGAGAGGGTTTTTTCTGCTTCGCCAGTTTTTTCTTTAATCGTTAGCGCTTCAACTTGATCAACTGGCCTATCAGAAATCGTGGAAATTTGATAGATCAGGGAACAAGTTGAAATTCTGCTAACTCCACCCGCGCCAGCGAATGGGCGGCGAGGTCCTCTACCTCGCTGAGCGAGCTGACTTGGCAGAGTTTTTGCCTGAGATCCTTGGCCCCGGGGAAGCCTTTGCAGTAGGCCATCAGCCGCGTACGCATGGCGGTGAGAGTTTGTTTTTCATCGCCATTGCGACGGCTTTCCACTGCCAGTTTGCAATGGCGGATTACCAGTTCCCAGCGCTCCTCAAGGCGGATTTCTGACAGCAACGTGCCATTTTGGAGAAAATGTTTCGCCTCACGGAAGACCCAGGGATTCTGCATCGCGGCGCGACCGATCATCACACCAGAGACCGCCGTTGTTTGTTTCCGGCGCGAGATATCCGCGCCGCAGGCAAGATCGCCGTTGCCGATGACAGGGATGGAAACCGCGCGAGCCACCGCATCGATCACATTCCAATCCGCCTCACCCGCGTAGCCTTGCGCCCGCGTCCGCCCGTGCACGGCGATGGCCTGCATGCCGCTATCCTCTAAAATTTTTGCCACCTCCACCGCGTTCACCGCGTCTGCATCCCAGCCGATCCGCATCTTCGCCGTGACGGGAACCTCAGCACCCACCGCCGCCGCCACGCTTGCGGCCACCTCCGCCAGTAATGGACAATCCCGCAGCAACGATGATCCGCCATTGCGCGAGACCACCTTGTTCACCGGGCAGCCGAAGTTGATATCGATGAAGTCCGGAGTGCGGCCGGCTAGGCCCTTATCGATGATTTTCCGCGCTGCCTCACCCATCCGTGGGCCATCTGCGCCGAAGAGCTGCACCCCCACAGGCCGTTGTTCTTCAGAAAACTCAGTGTATTTGCGGGTCCGCTCGTCCGCTTGCATGATCCCTTCTGCCGAGACGAATTCCGTGACCATCACATCCGCGCCCAGTTCTTTGCAGATCTGGCGGAAAATCACATCCGTCACCCCGGCCATCGGCGCGAGATAAAGAGGGAAGGCATTGTTGGAAAACCATGGAAGCACGCACCCAAGGTAGATGGCCGTTGCCGTCCCGTCGATCCGAGATTCCAGCCCGGCTCGACCCGGGCTTCAGATTGCTAAAATATTTCCCTGTCGTAGCTAACCATCCATGCGCCATCATCTGTTTTCCATCATCGCGATCGCCGTCTTGCTGTTGGCAGCGGTTTGCGCATTGGTGGATATGAAAATTGCTCTAGGCCTCATCAGCCTGGTGCTGTTGGCAGGAATCGCACTGCTGATCTTTCGAATCATGATGCAACGGCGTTAAATCCCCATTTCAAGAAAATATTCGTGCCTTACGGCCTGTTAGCTGCTTGTTTTCTGCGGTGTCCTATTTGGAAATTCGGAAACTTCACACCCACTTCAGCCAACGCGCCGGCTCGATTTTCAGCACTGGAAAGCAAGTCATCCGCGCTGTGGATGGGGTGGATCTTGCCTTGGAAAAGGGCGAAATTCTCGGTCTCGTCGGCGAGTCGGGCTGTGGGAAATCCACGCTTTCGCGGACGATCATGCAATTGGTTAGATCCACTTCAGGCTCGATTGTGTTGGATGGGGAGGATCTATCCAAGCTCACCGGCTCTGAGGTCCGGAAACGGCGGCTGGATTTTCAAATGATTTTCCAGGACCCCTACGCCTCGCTCAATCCACGGATGACAATTTTTTCGACTCTCGCTGAGGCAGTCCGCCAACGCCACCCCAAGCTCAAGGGGGAAGCGCTCATCACACGAGTGAAAACGCTGATGGCCACCGTCGGCCTTGATGCCACGGTCATGCGCAAATACCCGCACGAGTTCTCGGGGGGCCAGCGCCAGCGCATTGCGATCGCGCGTGCCCTCGCCCCTGAGCCCAAGTTGATCATTGCGGATGAGCCGGTCTCCGCGCTCGATGTTTCCATCCAGTCACAGATTCTCAATTTGATTAAATCTCTGCAAAAAGACCTCGGCCTGACCATGATTTTCATCTCCCATGATCTCGGCGTGGTCCACTACATCGCGGATCGTATCGCCGTCATGTATCAGGGGAAAATCGTCGAGTCCGGCGAGGCTAGCGGGGTCTTCCATCAACCGCAGGCCGAATATACAAAACGGCTCCTCGCCTCCATTCCAAGATTGGTTTGCCGTTAGCGCGGCGGAAGCCGGGGGAAAAGTAATTCATATTTCCTGCTTTTTTGGATTGCCAGAGCTGCGAGGGCTTCCTAGTTTCCGCGTCCCACGACTTTATCCTTCTTCTGAGATGTCCAAGCACAATAGCCTCAAGTCCAATGCCACCGTCGGCGGCAAACGCTCCGTCCTGAAACGCTTCGAACGCGTCAAGCTCCTCAAAGAGCGTGGCGAATGGAAAGCGGGCAAGTCCCCAGTCGGGCTGCCGAAGACGAAACACGAGGGTTGATTCTTCGTTTAAAGCGCTCTCCATTGCGCGCGGAGCCCTCTGGGTTTCGCGCCTTTTGCATTGAATCATTATGATTAACTCTGATGGCACCCGCCTGAACAAATACCTCGCATCTTGCGCAGTGGGTTCTCGCCGCGCTTGCGATGAGCTGATAAAAGCTGGCCGCGTGGAAGTGAATGGCAGCCCCTGTATCAATATGGGCACCCGCATTTCTCCGGGAGACCACGTGAAAGTGGATGGCAAGCGGGTGACACCGCGCGAGACGCTGATTGTGGCATTTCATAAACCGCGCGGCTACGTCTGCACCAAGGATGATGAGCTCGGGCGCGAGACGATTTACTCCTTTTTGCCTCAGTCTCTGCATTCGCTCCACCATGTGGGCAGGCTGGATATGGATTCTGAAGGATTGCTGATTTTAACCAATGATGGTGATCTCTCCCAACAACTGATGCATCCGTCGAAGTCGATTGAGAAGGAATACCTCGTTACTTCCAATCAGGCTTTTGAAAACTCCCATTTGGATCAATTTCTCGAAGGGGTCTTCACCACCGAGGGGAAATTGAAGGCAAAAGCCATCGAGCGCCTCTCATCCCGCCGCATCAAAGTGATTCTGGACCATGGCGCGAAACGCCAGATCCGCGTGATGTTCGATACCCTCGGCTACCAGGTGACCAAGCTGCTGCGGGTGCGAATCGGTGCGCTCTGGCTGGGTGATCTTGAGCCAGGTGCCTGGGCCTCCTTGAATGCGATGGAAATCCAGATGTTGTTAGGAAATCCAAATCCCGATTCTAAACGGAAACAGGTGCTGCCGCCGCCACGGAAAAAAAGCATGGGTTGAGTGCTTCTAAAGGCTTGCCGCCTCTAGCTGTGACTTTTAGGTTGCTGCGCACTTTCAGCTATTTACGAAGTCAATACCACGATGAGCGCCAAGAAACTCAAGACCGATCACGCTCTGGACACCGTCTATAAGCCACCAAAAGAATTTGCCGCAAAGGCCCGCATCTCCTCATTGGCGGAGTATAAGAAACTCTACAAAAAGTCCATCGAGAAACCCGAAGCCTTCTGGGCCGGCGAGGCGAAGGAACTCACTTGGCAGAAAAAATGGTCCAAAGTGCTCGATTGGAAAGAGCCCTTCGCCAAGTGGTTTGATGGAGGAAAACTCAATGTTTGTGAAAACTGCGTCGATCGCCACGCCAGCGGTGCCCGCCGGAACAAAGCCGCCATCATCTGGGAAGGTGAGCCGGGCGATAAACGCACCATCACCTACGGCCAACTCCAGAAGGACGTCTGCCGCTTTGCCAATGTGTTGCTGAAAAATGGTGTCAAGTCCAAGGACCGCGTCCTCATCTACATGCCCATGGTCCCAGAGGCCGCCATCGCCATGCTCGCCTGCGCCCGCATCGGGGCGGTGCATAACGTGGTCTTCGGCGGATTTGCCGCCGAGGCAATCGCGGATCGCCTGGATGATTCTGGTGCTACCACTGTCATCACGGCAGATGGCGGCTGGCGGAGGGGGAAAATTTTCGCACTCAAGCCCGTCGTCGATGAGGCATTGACGAAGTATGACAAGGTCAAGCGCGTCATCGTTCTCAAGCGCGGTGGAAATGAAATTGCCATGGATGCCAGCCGCGATGTCTGGTGGCACGATGAAGTCGCCAGCGCCTCTTCCAAGCACGAGCCCGCAGGGTTCGACTCCGAGCACCCGTTGTTTGTGCTCTACACCTCCGGCTCCACTGGCAAGCCGAAGGGGATCTTGCACACCTCCGGCGGCTACCTCACCGGCACTTACTCCACCTGCAAATACATTTTCGACATGCGCGATGAAGATGTCTATTGGTGCACCGCCGATGTCGGCTGGATCACTGGGCATTCTTACATCGTCTATGGCCCGCTGGCCATGGGGGTGACTCAAGTGATGTATGAAGGGGCTCCGAATTTTCCAGACTTCGGCAGGTTTTGGCAAATCATCGAGGAATATGGTGTCAGTATTTTTTACACCGCACCTACCGCCATCCGTGCCTTCATCAAGGCGGGTGATCATTTCCCTGCGGCGGCGGATCTTTCCTCGCTCAGGCTGCTGGGCTCCGTCGGCGAGCCAATCAACCCGGAAGCATGGAATTGGTATCACAAGCACATCGGTGGAGGCAGATGCCCCATCGTGGATACTTGGTGGCAGACGGAGACTGGAGCCATCCTCATTTCCCCGTTGCCCGGTGCCACGCCATGCAAGCCCGGCACCGCCACTCTGCCGTTTTTCGGGATCGATGCCGCGATCCTCGATGATATCGGCCAAGAGTGCAAAGCTGGCGAAGACGGCCGCCTCGTCATTCGCAAGCCATGGCCGTCCATGGCGCGCAGCATCTATGGTGATAAAGAACGCTATAAAAAAACCTACTGGTCAGATTACGCCGGTATCTACACTGCGGGCGATGGCGCCCGCCGCGACGAGGATGGAAATTTTTGGATCATCGGCCGCCTCGATGATGTGCTCAACGTTTCCGGCCACCGCCTCGGCACGGCGGAAATCGAGAGCGCACTCATCTCTCACCCCTCCGTTGCAGAATCTGCCGCCGTCGGCCGCCCTCATGAGATGAAGGGCCAAGCCGTCGCCGTATTCGTCACCCTCAAGGCGGACTTTGTCGAATCAGAGGAACTCCGCATCGAGCTGAGAAACCACGTTGGAAAGGTCATCGGCGCGATTGCCAAGCCGGACGACATCCATTTCGCGCCCGGCCTTCCCAAGACTCGCTCGGGAAAAATCATGCGCCGTTTGCTCAAAGAACTCGTCGTCACCGGCAAAGTGACCGGCAATATCACCACGCTGGAAGACCCCTCGGTGATTGAGGCGCTCCTTTTTAAAATCACCAACCCCTAAACATAAGCATTTTTACTCCATGACTCCCACCCGCTACTATGTAGCCCGTTTCGCCCAGGCTTTCGGATTCTTCCGGCGAAACCAGCGTATGTCTGAGGCTGCGAGCGAAACGCACCTGCTGCGCGAAGCCGAGGCGCAACTTGGCATCGCCATTTGGGCCAAGGTCGAAAACATCGATGCTCTCTCCGTGGAGTATTGGAATCTGCGCAGATTCATCAAAGAGAGAAAGGCCACCCAAGAGCAACTCTCCGAGTGCCAAGCCCGGCTCGATCAAGCGCATGAAGAACGCGCCAACGTGCTCAACAATCCTCCCGAGGATCAACAGGAGCTGCTGGACGAACGCGTCGTGCTGCTCACCCAACTCGAGAGTCTGGCAGCCAAACGCGATGGGATCATCGCTGAGGCCCGCGAGGTCCGCCGCTCTTATGATGGTCTTAAAATGAAACTCGAAGTCATCTCCAAAGAAGCGAGCGGCGCAGCCGAGGGCCACTCCCAAGTCGCTCCCGTCAAATCCAGGCTTCAGGAATTACAAAAACAATTCGGCGATCTCAAGCAGCAACGAATCGATATCGGCGAGCAGATCGATAAAGGCGATGTCCAATTGGACGCAGTGGATGAGCAACTCAAAGAAACCCGCCAGAATCGCCGTGTTTCCGCTTCACTGGCATTCCAAACGATCGGCGATGGTAACAAGGAAGTCTCCGCCCTCCGCGCTGAGAGTGGCTTGTTAGACACTCAAATGCGCCAGCTTTACGCCGAGATCGGCCGCTACGCAAGCCGCAACTCGGGATGGGATGCAGCATGCGCGGCAGCGACTTCAGAGCATCGCGGCCTCGTCGATGTGATGCGCGCACTCCGCCGGTCCATCTCGCTCAATCATCACCTCGCGAAAAACAAGTGATTCGAGCCCACGGCTTCCCGAGGATCTATTTTTCGTGCCTTCTCTTTAATTTCATGCATTCCCTCGCCGCGCCGCTGATTTCCCTTTGCCATGTCCACCGAGCTGACCCGTAATTTCTCCATCATCGCCCATATCGACCACGGGAAAACCACGCTTTCCGACCGCCTCATGGAGGCCACCAACACCGTCAGCATGCGGGAAAGTAGCGCCCAGCAGCTCGACTCCATGGACCTTGAGCGGGAAAAGGGCATCACCATCAAGGCCCACCCCGTCGCCATGGAATACAAGGCC
>Ga0105045_10005430_pt1 | contig 11235 bp, 9 predicted proteins | sample MAT02_FD_78089 | JGI IMG/M metagenome (GOLD analysis project Ga0105045, IMG submission 78089) | Freshwater microbial communities from Lake Fryxell liftoff mats and glacier meltwater in Antarctica - MAT-02 (megahit assembly) | ecosystem: Environmental > Aquatic > Freshwater > Ice > Liftoff... | reverse complement strand
GCCCTAGCGAACGTTTAATTTAAGTGATAATGAACGAAGTACCTCACAAGTTCAGATCAATGAAAGAAACCTAAAGGCGAGTTTTTTCTGTTTAGATATTTTTCGGAATTTTGATGTTAAGAAAATGAAACAGCCTTGTCCGCCACGGTGATGTTTCCCCTTAGCAAGTTTGCTTCGGTTCCTGCGTTATCGAGTGAAATCGTTCACTCGATTTGCTCATTCTTCGCAACCACTTAGTCATGTATCAAGACAAAAGAAAAAGAAGCTAAACAAATGTAGAAAAGATTAAATTTAGAAATTAAAGTCAAATTGAAATTTAAATAAATAAGATTTAAAATTATCACCGAAACTTGAGTTAATTACACATATAAATATATTAAATTCTAACTAACAATTATTTTTTTGGAGTAGACTCAACTTTCTAATTTTCATAAAGATACTGTCCTTGATTTCTTCTTCAATTTGACCAATATCTTTTCTGTTGCATCTTCAGGGCTACCATTGTTTACAATTTTAATTTTGGCTGCTTTGTAGAAAGCATCTCTTTGTTGTAGCATTTCTTTTAGTTTTTTCTCTTTATCCTTTTGAGATAAGCCTTTAAGTAAAGGTCTATCAAAATCATCTTTTAACCTTTCGGCCAAAGTCGAAGGTTTGGTATTTAGGTAGATTACTTTACCTTTTTGATTTAGCATTTCCATGACACCTTCTATACATGGCAGTCCGCCGCCCGTGGCTACGATACAGTTTGTCATTTTCCACGATGCGATGAGTTCTTTTTCAAGGGTTCTAAAATACGCTTCTCCATGTTTTTCAAATATTTCAGGTACTGAACTTTCTTCAATGCTAGTGATGATATCATCTGTATCGTAACAAGGAAGTTGCAGCTCATAGGACAGTAGCTTGCCAATGGTGGTTTTGCCACTTCCTGGCATACCTATTAAAAATATAAGCATAAAGGGGTGTTTAGGTTTTGGCTGAAAAAGAAAAGCGATACAGTTAAGATTAACTGTACCGCCTTCGTTTTGTTTAGATATATTGGTTAATTATATCCTGGATTTTGTTGTAGATTAGGGTTAGCCGACAGATCAGCAGCAGGTATCGGAAATATGTTATACTTCGGATCTACCGCTTGTCCTTGGCTTACACCGCCTTTCCAAGCCCACAAGTAGTCTCCTGTGGTCAGTTTGTTGAATCTCACAAGATCAGTTCTTCTATGACATTCCCAGTACAATTCACGTGCTCTCTCATCTAATAGGAAATCAAGCGTAAGTTCAGACTCTGTAATATTGCCTGCAGTTCCTGTGTACGCCCTTTCTCGTACGGTATTGGAATAACCTAATGCAGTAGCCTTTGATCCATTTGCACCACGTAAGATTGCTTCTGCTGCCATAAGATACACATCTGCCAACCTGAACATAGGGAAATCAGTGTCTGGAAAATCTGCATTAGATCCAAGTTGACCTGTTGATGTAACATTTTTAAACTTAAGTACTGCGTAACCATTGTTAAATATACCCATATCTTCTCTGGTATTAATATCCAATACCTGTCCATTGGTCCCAAATATGCCTCTCTTATCAAAACTTGTCAATTTCAACTGATAAGTATAATCTGGTCTCGCTAGGTCAACTATTAGGTCATGACCGCCCGATTTAGCAATATTGATAGCGCCTGCTCCTTCATTAAGAATACCATCTAACTGTGGATCACCTAAGGTCAGCATATCATTGCCATTAGCTCTCAATCTCAAGCTTCCTATATTTAGTTCGGTTATGATTCTGAGCATTTTTAGTTCCGCATTCCAAACCAGCGGCGCTTCTCCACCTGGCACTGCAGATCCAACTATACTCCAATCTCTTTTTTCAAGGATATAAGTATTATTGACTAAGTTAGCTCGGACAAAATACAAACCAGCGTTTGCGACTTTTATATTCGCACCATTGCTTTCTAAGGTTCCATCCGCACCATTATCACCAAATTTGCCAGAATTAGGAAATCTAAAAAGTGTAAATTCATCATTAGCATTAAAATATTTATATCCTTCGAACGTACCATTTTGACCAGGCTTTGACGCCAATGTACTACTAATGTCTCCTCCATTAAAGTTATTGGATGTACTAGCTACATAAATTTTTGATAAATTAGCTCCAACATTAAAATCAACTACGACACCCGTCAGGTCAGCAGGGAATTTCTCTACAAATTGTCTTGTGGCTCGAGTTCCACCCCAACCACCAGATACACCAGAGAGTAATGGATTGATAGAACCACCGATTCCAGCTCTGATAATGAAGGTCATACCACCAAAAGTCCTAGTATTATTACCATCAAAAGCAACTGGAAAAATCATCTCATTTGACTTATGATTGTCCGCCAAAAATAAGTGACTGTATTGTGGCTCCAATGAATAGCCCGCATTGATCACTTTCTCACAAACACTCAGACATTCATTATATTTTTTCTGACCTGTATATGTTTCAGCATTCAGGTAGAGCTTAGCAAGAAGTGTCCATACTGCAGCTCTATCTGCACGTGCATATTGGTTTGTCCTAGGTGCTTTGATGGTGTTTTCGATATCCAACAACTCTCTTTCGATATAATTAAACAACTCCGGAGCTTTAATTTGATTTGGAAAAAAAGCACCAACCTTGTCATTTTCTGTGACAAAAGGTACATTTCTAAATACATCCAAAGCATGCCAGTAGCTCAAAGCTCTCAAAAATCTTGCTTCTGCCCTATAATCTATTATTTCAGCCCGAACAGGTGCCGATACATTTCTATCATTGAGTTTCTCGTCTGTCGTTTCTCTTAGAAATTCGTTACAAACAGAGATTTGGTAAAAAATCCTACTGTAAAAGGCAAAAGTGAATCCATCTGATGGTGTCCAATCAAGGTCATGAAAATCATAAATTGTCTGGTCATTCCATCCAATAAGTGCTTCATCGGTTGTCAATTGTTGATGATACCAAAAACCTCTTAAATATTGGCCAAAACCTTCATCGATACCAGATATATCTGCAGCTCCGGCCGGACCTTCTTGTCCTGAAACAGCTAGGCCTGCATATAATTTTGCTAAAAATTGTTTGTAAGCAGCTTCATTTTTAAAAACGGTGCCTGATGTAATAAGATTAGGATCTAATGGTACCGTATCTAAATCTTTAAAACAAGCACTAAACGTAGTAGCTATTACTATAAAAAGAAAGACATACAACTTTTTCATTATGACTATTTTTTAGTTCGTTTATTAAAATTAAAAGTCAACACTTACCCCAAAGACAAATGTTCGTGGACGTGGGTATATATTATTATCAATACCATTGCCGAGCTCAGGATCTAATCCTTCATATGTTGTAATAACAAATGGATTTTGTACCGTTGCGTACACACGCATGAACCTACCAATGAGCTTATCAAAACTATAACCCAACGTAATATGGTCTATTCTAAAGAATGAAGCATCCCTTACATAATGATCGCTAAAAATTGTATTTCTCTGCTCCGAAATATTATTGGTTACCGCATCTCTATGCACATTCTGCAAATAATTTGTAGGGTGGTACAATCTTTGCAAGTATCCCATATCGGTCGATACATTGTTATAAACATAATTGCCCAAATTAGCTCGACCTGCAAAAGAAAAATCTATATTTTGGTACTTTATATTACTGGTAATTCCCATCAATACATCAGCTGCTGGATTTTCGTAACGGTATTTATCTCCATCATCTACGACACCATCGCCATTCCTATCGGCAAACTGACCTTCTAGAATTTTACCAGTTTCGTTATACAATTGTTGGAATACAAAAAAGGAAGCTGGTGCAAAGCCCACACTGTGTATTTGAATATTACTGCCCACACCACCTGCTATTCCGCCTGTGGCAACACCAATATATGTTGGATCTTCTGTAGCTGTAAGTTTAGTAATTTCATTAGTATTATAAGCTGCATTAAAGCCGATATCCCACGTCATCTTATCGTTACTGATAGGAACGAAATTAAGGCCAAGTTCGACACCTTTATTTACCATGTTACCAATATTAGTATTTATAAAGTTGGTAAGGTTAGTTCCTGCTGGCACTTGAATAAAATTCAATAAATCAATGGTATTTCTCTGATATAAATCGAGGGTTCCGTATAGTTTGTTATTTATGATGGAATAATCGAGCCCAACATTGTACGTGGTGGTTTCTTCCCACTTGATATTGGCATCATATCCATTAGGACGATAAGTATTGATAAACTCGTTACCAAATTGGTAAGCTGCATTTGGTAAGCTTTGTTGGTAAATGGCTTGATAAACATAAGATCCACCAATCGATTGCTGACCCGTGACTCCCCATCCTGTCCTCAATTTTAAAGCATTAAAATAGGTATTCTTATTGTCCACCAGTTTTACTGCAAATGCTGCTGAAGGGAATAATCCTTGTCTAGCATCAGGAGAAAATCTGGAAGTTGCATCACTTCTTAATGACAAAGTTAGTAAGTATCTATTTTTAAAACCATAATTCAATCTACTAAATAACGATACTAAAAATAACTCGTCTTGGATATTATTTCTTTCAACGGTTTGCGCAGGCGTATTAGCAACATCAGAATTTCTGAAGGAATTATCTGTAAAAAACTTCTGCCATGAATACCCTCCCATCAAATCAAAGGAATGATCCTTTATGTCTTTTTTATAATTCAGATAAAACTCCATAACTGAATTTGTTCTTTCTTGCTCGTAGTTGTTTTCTACCCCTCCACCAAAGTTTTGTTGGAAAGCAAAAGCAACTTCATTATTGCCTGGTATAAATAATGAACCTTTACCTTTGGAGTAATCGTATCCAACATTTAAATTCGCTCTAAGGCTTGGTAAAAACTTAAACCGGTAATCTGCTGAAACATTCGTAATATATCGCACTACTTCTGATCTATCGTCACGCAGATTAAGCAATGCCACTGGATTTGCCGGTGCAAGGCCATTGGGATTCCCTGTACTTTGATCTATCCAAGTGGTATAACCGCTATATTGGCTATTTGCGTCAAGTGGTGTCTGTGTCGGATCCCAAGTTAGTGCTGACCCTATGGCACCACGCTCCGCAAACCTATTGTTGCTAAGCATCGTTTTAAGTCCAAGGTTCAATTGTAGTGTATTGTCTAATAATTTAGGACTTATATTGATACCAGCAGAATATCTCTCAAATTTATCTGTCAATAATAAACCTTCTTTGGACGTATAACCAAGGGAAGCACGATAAGGAAATGCCCCAAGACTACCTGAAAGGTTGACATTGTGGTCTTGACCAAAAGCAGATCTATATATCTCATCTTGCCAATCAGTATTAGATGATCCTAATAAACCACGTGAAGGATGGCCTTCAGGGTAAGTAGATTCTATCAAATTTCTATATTCGTCCGTTTGAAGGACATCTACCCTATTTGAAGCATTTCCTACTGAAACATTACCCGTATATCCGACACTAAACTTTGATCCGAGTGATCCTTTTTTGGTCGTAATCAGAATGACGCCTGCAGATGCTCTACTACCATATATAGCAGTTGCAGATGCATCCTTCAATACGGTCATTGTCTCAATATCGTTTGGATTTATGATATTCAAAGGATTTCTATTTCCAGATACACCACCACTTTCTACAGGTATACCGTCTATAACTATTAGTGGGTCATTGGAAGCACTAAGTGAAGACTGTCCACGTATCCTTATCTGTGCACCGTCGTCAGGTCCTCCACCTGTAGTAATAGCAACACCGGCTACTTTACCAGCAAGAAGTTCTTGAGGACTTGTGATGGCACCTCTGTTAAAATCTTTGGCAGATACCGCTTGCACAGAACCTGTGACGTCATCTCTCTTTACGGTACCATACCCGACCACTATGATGTCTTCAAGCAATTGACCTGCTGATAGCTGCACATTGATAGTAGTACGACCATTAATTGATTCTTCGCTTTGATTGTACCCTGTGTAGCTGATGATAAGGCTTTTGGTACCTGGTGCTAGTTCATAAGAAAAGGAACCATCGAGTTCGGTGATCGTACCAGAAGTAGGTACTTCTTTACTTACGATGTTGGCTCCTATCAGTGGCTCACCTGTCTGAGCATCGGTGACTACTCCACTCACTACCTGTTGCGCAGATAAGACATGCGTAAAGGCAAAGAAAATCATTACGATAATAAATGATTTCATAACTTTGGTAAAAAAACTATGCATGTGGCTATTTTTAATGAAAATAAGGGTAAAATTAATAATAGTTTTCACTTTGTGTCTATTTAACATTAACTTTTTTTAGGTTAGTCATAAATAATTTATCCATATCCATTAAACGCTGAAAAGAAGTATTACCAATTTAATAACTACGCGTGTTAAGACTACAGTCCCAATATAGTTTATACGAAGTATTAGTGTCGTAGGATTTGTAAACCTGAGTGCCTTCAAAGTGGGCTTAGACTATAAGTTTCATTAGAAGGAATACGGAGTTCCTGCGTAGTTACTATTAAGTTACTTCGGGACATGGTCGGGACAACGTCGGGGAAAGGTCGGGATATGGTCGGGACAGTCAGGCACCACAAAAACACAGTATTTAATGATATTTTTCAGTCTTTAAAATCGTGACGCAGTAATTTAGAATTAAACTATCTAGCGGCATTATTTTATAAGTAACTCAATGTAACTATAACGGGTTTAGTGTAAATAATCGATAGTGAAAGACAAAAAATTATACGAAAATTTAGAACTATTGATTCTTGATTGGAATTAGCAAAACAAAAATTGTCATAAAAATCTTGATTATGATGGTAAGTATCTTATTTATTATATTTTTGCAAACAAATTTATGCTATTATAATTTATTAATTATTAATTATCTACTATGAAAGGAGTCGTTCCAGTAAGGGTTATCAGGGTGTTTAAACTTGTACAATACCTTTGTGAGTTCCCACCAAAATCAATGGAAAAACTAGCAGAAATGCTCGAAATAAGTCCCAAAACTGCATACAAGGATATCCATGTGCTCGAAGCTGTGGGATATGACATCCATATTGATGAAAAACATCGATACGCCATTAAGAATAGTGGTCGGACAGAGTATCACCTTGATGACAGCGAGAAAAAACTTATCATAGCAACACTGCAAAAGACGGGGCTGAAAGGCACAGAAGTACAGAGTATCGTCCAAAAACTCAAGACTAGACAAATGGTTTCCGACGTAGGTAGCCTAGCCATCATGAAGCAATTGAAGATAATAAAAATGTTGCTTGACGCTGTTGACCAAAAAACATCAATTATCATCAAAAATTACAAATCTACGTCGACAAACGCTATCACTAGAGATAGATTTGTTTTGCCACTTTATTTTGATGAAATGAGAATGGCCGTTACCGCTTATGATTTTGACAAAGCTAAACCTAGGATATTTAAAGTAGCTAGGATGTCAGATGTTGAACCAATCACCAAACAAGCTTCTATAGATCTTCCGATAGAAATGCCCATAGTGGACACCTTCGGATACGCAGGCAATATGGCTTACGATGTATCGATATTGATGTCGAAACGTGCCTATGCTATCCTAACAGAAGAATTTGCGTCTTCAGTCAGCCACACTACTACGTCAGATAATACTGACTTCCCTTATCTTTACAAATCAAGGGTATGCGGATATGAAGGTATTGGGAGATTTGTATTGGGTATGATGACAGAGATCAAGGTAATAGGTGGCGAAGGGTTTAAAAGGTATTTGAGAGAAAAAATAAATAAAATGACCATTCTATCATTATAATTTGATGATTTTCAGTTTGGAAATAAAAGAAAATACCTTATATTCGTGGAAATAATGACAATATGATTAGTGGACGAATCACAGTGGAACCAGGTAAGAAATCTGGGAAGGCTTGTGTTAGAAGGTAAGGTTTATGGTAAGTGATGTTTTAGGGTATCTAACATCAGGAATGAGTATGGATGAATTAATTAGAGAATGGCCAGAACTAGAAAAAGAAGATATTTTGGCTTCTTTAGACTATGCGGCAAAAAAAAGAAGAAAAAAATATTTGTGCAATAACAAATTGATTCATACACTTGATGAGAGTGTAAATACTATTTTTAAGTCCACTCCGAAAACACCAATTATTTGACAACCAGTCGTTTTTACCCCTTACCCGACGACACCCGGCCCCTAAAAGGGTGACTGCCTGAAGGAGTGAACACCAAAAGGGGAATATATTTATTATCAAATTAGTCTATGTATTAACGATGTAAATGTAGTCTTGTAATTACCTTTCGGACTGGACTCTATAATATTAGATATCAGCAATGAAATTGAAACTTGAGCAATTAAATAATATTTTTTAGATCATCGCACCAGCTTATTTTTTTCATTAACCAAAATAGAGAATGAAACCATATATTTTTGTGAGATTAAAATAAAAACGAAATGAATAGAATAGATTTTTTGAAAAAAATTGTGGGTGTCGGCTTCCTTGGTATGATCGGAAAACAAACTAATAAATGTCAAATTACAAACACATATGATGCTAATGAAATTTATCGTTCATATGTACGAGGACTCGTTTATTCCCCAGGAAAAGTCTTAATAAAGAACCTAATCAAAGACACCTCAATAAATATGATACGTGAACCTAAAAACGAATACGATGACTTTGCCATTGCATTGTATGTCCAAAATCAAAAAATAGGATACGTCCCAGCAGAAGACAATATAATACTTAGTAATTTACTAGTGCTCTGTCCAGATAATTAGTTAAATTATAATGGCTGTTATTTTTTCCAAAGCTCAAGGCGAAAAACACAGGCATAGCAGTAGCTACGGCGAGTATTTTTAACGCATAGATTTGGAAAAAGAACCACATTTCATTAAGTTCTTTATCTTGACAGAGCACAACACGCCAAACATGGGCGCTACACCGCAGAAATAACCGCAATAAACCACGATGCACCACATTGGGAGCAAGTCGAATTCAGGATAATGAGTCATCAATCTATTCTGACTTAAAATCCTAAAATAATTATTGAACCATTTACCAAAATAGAGAAATATAATTCCTTACTTTGCAGACATAAACAACATTGAATCAAAAATGAGATTAAAGATCATATTAGCACATAAGGCTGAAATCATTGTACCTTGGGATTATCAGTATGCTATCCAACAATGGATATACCAAACGATATCAAGAGCAGACGATACATTGGCTACTATGCTGCACGATCAAGGTTATACATATGAAGGTAAATCGTTTAAGCTCTTTTCTTTTGGACCATGGCATAGTTTTCCATTCAGGGCTATACCGAATGAAGGGATTAAATTTAAGTCACCTAATTCTGAGATAGAAGTAGCTTTTGTATTACCATCTGTATTATCTTCTTTTGTATCAGGACTATTTCAAGACCAGCAACATAGCTTCTATTATAAAGGCGGAATCATTATACCAATCACTACCCAAAAAATAGAAATTCTCCATGAACCACTTTTTATAGATGGGCCACAGACCTACACTATAAAAACAGGAGCGAGAATATCCATAAAAGTCGAAGGCATAGACAATCCACAATACATCGGACCTGACCACCCTGAGTACCACCAAAGATTTGTCGCTAATCTGATACATAAACACAAAGCATCTTTAGAAAACAAATCAACAAATATTGCAGCATCTGATATAACTATGAAGGTCATCTCAGACTATAAAACCCAAAAGATTAATGTACACAAAGATGGACATCACATAGAGATGATAGGCTATAAATACGATCTAACATTATCTGCTCCCGCAAGCGTGCATCGGACATTGTACTACGGTGGTGCTGGTGAAGAATGTAGTATGGGTATGGGCTGGGTGGATGTTTTGAAGGAGTAAATGAGTGAAGGAGTAAAGGAGTAAAGGAAGGAAGACGATTGAATTTCAGAATAGATTTTAATAATATAATTAAATGGATAATTATCAGCAAATATTAAATGAGCTCTACAAAAAGATAGCAATCTTTAACGTAGAGCTATCAAAGTTATTAGTTGAGTTAAAAGACGAATTTACAAATGAGAAAGAAATGGTTTTCCATGAATATCATATAAAAAATGACGATGCATATGTCATTTTTATGATCAATTTCCTATTGGACTGCAAGATAAAAGTTAGGACATTTGGTAAGTCGCCTTATAAAAAATTCAACATGGAAGTTACAAATAAAGTACATGACAAAATATTTTTGTATGCTCATTCATTTTATCAAAATGAAGTATTAGTTGCGAAAGCCCAACTTATCAATACCTTTTACAATGATGTTTCGGGACGTTTTGGAGTTTTAGAAAATAGGAAACAATAATAAACCCAATATGAGATTAAAGATAAGGATAGCATTGTTGGGTGTAGAGAATCCAAAAGTATGGAGAGAAATGTGGGTACCGATGGGCATCACCTTTGATACATTGCACAGTATGCTGCAAGAAGGGATAGGATGGAAGGATTATCACCTATACTCATTTCAAGAATCTTTAGAAGGTATGTATTTCCATATCATGAGTCCACCCATTGAAGATGTTCCTGGTATAGATGCTACCAAAATAATTATAGATAATATACTCTGGGGCTACTACGATAGCCATCAAATGTCACAAGGCATTGAAAAAAAAAGAGGGGCAGACAAACTTTATTATGTTTATGATTTAGGTGACCAATGGGAACACGAGATAATGGTCATTGATTATGATGCGACACCTATAAAATATGCTGAAATCACTAATGGTGAAGGCGCATGTCCACCTGAAGACTGTGGTGGGCACTATGGATATAAACGCACCAAAGACTATCTGGCTGGAAAGATGGGTAAGGAAAAGTATTATGATTGGTTTTCAGCAGTGGATGCAGAAGAACTTGATGTGTTTAAGTTTGATATGGTGATGCATAATAAGATCTTGAGAAGGATGAGGTGAGATGCAAACATTGAAATAAAACTATGTTTAATTTTTTAAGAAAATATATTCGATTATTTTAAGCAAATAAATACTAATCTATGTCGTTTCAATTTAAAATACAATTAACAGGAATCACAAACCCATCAATAACAAGAGAAGTTGTGGTGAATGAAAAGATCACATTCCAAAGGTTTCATGAAATCATTCAGGTATGTATGGGATGGGAAAATTATCATATGTATGAGTTTTTGCCCGTCGGCAATCTGCAGAAAGGTTTGAAGCTTAACTATAAATCTTCCAAAGTGAAGTT
>Ga0105045_10005427_pt1 | contig 11238 bp, 9 predicted proteins | sample MAT02_FD_78089 | JGI IMG/M metagenome (GOLD analysis project Ga0105045, IMG submission 78089) | Freshwater microbial communities from Lake Fryxell liftoff mats and glacier meltwater in Antarctica - MAT-02 (megahit assembly) | ecosystem: Environmental > Aquatic > Freshwater > Ice > Liftoff... | reverse complement strand
GTCGTTCAGATCGAGCGTTCGCATCCCCACCATCTGCTGATGACTCAAGACGAGAATCTCCTGCTTGTGACGGCGCTGATTCCGATGTACTGGCTGCAGAAGCACTACACGCTGCTGGTCTCCGACGGCACGAGGCCGCGACCTACGCCGTTGCCATTCCAGACGCCGTCCGGCGCCGTGTCGCTGCCGTTGTGGGGCGGTGGTGCTGACGATGAGGAGCTTGTGGTTGGACCTGCAACGGTACGGGAAGCAGGTCGCGCTGAACATGGCGCGCTGAGTCGGTCGCCTTCGCGTCTTCGAGGGCGTCGGCGGGCACACGACGAACGACGACGCGTCTACGATGCCTGCTCGGAGTTTACCGCTCCTGCGTACCCGTTGTATCAGTCAGCGCCTTCATGAATGCCACCAACTGCTGCTGCTCACGCGGTGTGAGATCCAATCGATCCGGCGGTAGCGTTTGATTATCGAGACGGATGCCGATGCCCGCACCGCCGCCCCGATTATAGAAGTCAACAACCGACTCCAGCGTGCGATACGCACCGTTGTGCATGTACGGTGCGGTCAGCGCGACGTTCCGCACCGATGGGGTTTTAAAGGCGTACCGATGGGGCTCGGCGCGCGTGAGCCGAAAGCGACCGATATCGGGATCGATGGTGGCGTTCGCGGTCACGGCGCGTGATGGTGTGCCCAGCACTTCCACCTCGGCCTCCCGGTACGCGGGGGGCACCATCCCATTGGTGAGCGGCAAGAAATGGCAGGTGGCGCAATTACCTTTGCCCACGAAAACGTTGAAGCCGAGTCGTTCGTCTTCGGTGAGCGCCCCTATCTCGCCGCGCAATGCGCGATCGACCGGTGAATTCAAGCGTGTGAGACTCCGCTGATAGGCGGCCAGCACCGTGCGGATGTGTGCCGCGGTCACCGCAGAATCGCTGCGCGCGGGCGTGCCCGCGAACGCAGTGCGGAATTGCGTAACCAGCGACGTATCTGTCGAAAGGCGGGCAGCAATGCTGGATAGGCTGCCATGCATTTCATCCACATTCTCGACCACATCCGTGACTTGGTCCTCGAGATACGTGGTTCGGAGATCGGCGAACGATCCGAGTTGCAGGCCGCTGTTGATGACGGTGGGCGTATTGCGCGCCAACGGGGCGCCACCGCGCGCCTGGTTGACGGTGATACCGTCGGTGAATGCCTTGTCGGCGAGGTGGCAGGAACTGCAGGCGCGTTGGCTGTCGCCGGAGAGCTGCGTATCGTGGAAAAGTCGTGCGCCCAGCGCGACCTGCTCGGGGGTGCCGGGTGTGGCGTCGAGCGGTGCAAAGCCCATTACGTCGAAGGCCGCGCTGTCGAACACGGTGGCGGCGTCCATGCGGAATGCACGTCGCTCCGCGGGCAGTCCAATGGCCATGCGGAGACGGACAGACTGCATCGCTTGACCGAGTGGAACGAGCCGCTGCGCAAGAAAGGTGAGGTGGTCGAACGCGTCACGGTCGGACGTTGCCATCAGCATGGCGCGCGTGTCGGTCATGAGCGAATCGACGAGCCGCCACGTGCTGTCGGCGCCACGATACGGCGCCAGCGTGCGCAGTACGCCCTCGAGCGCGGCGTCCGCCTCGGATAGCGAATGGCCGGCCACCGGCGAATCGAAGCCAGTAATGCCGAGTGTGGCGATGCGGGCCAGTTCCAGTTTCACGGCATCCCAGACGTGCGCGTCCGTGGCGTGCTGCGCGCCTATCATGGTCTGCGCGCGCGTGACCAGCGGGCGTAACGTCGAGGTCTCCCGGAGGATGGCTTCCTGCTCACCGATCGGGTCGTCGCCGTACAGGCCTTCTTCAATCACCTGAAATCCCGTCGGCGGAAAAACAGCCTCGGGGCCCTCTTCTTCATCAACTTTCGGTAATGCCGGACCGTTCATCTCCTTGGCCGTGCTGGGGGTGTAATACTCCAGCGCCAGCTCGACAAGTTTGAAGGTGTGGCGCGCGTTGACGAAAGCGCGCTGAACGCGCGGTACGTCAGCTACCGTGCGGAGTGCCATCGCCGCCGAATCCAGCTCGGCAACGCGCAGCGCCAACGTGTCAATGTGCGCGCGCCACACGACCACGCTCTGCATGGCGCGCGGGTCATTGCCTGACGATGACGAGCCCGGCGTTGGTGACTCGGTGCCGGATGGACTGCAAGCGCCAACGGCCACCGGACACGCGAGCGCGAGGAAGCAACGAAGCCTGATATTCATAGTCTCTTGAAAGATGACCGGCCCGGAGCGCGAAGCCCCGGGCCGGCAGTAGCAGCAGGAATGCGAGTTAGCGCGGCAGGCCCTTCACCAATACCATCATGCTCGCCTGATTCTCGTTCGGACGCAGCGTGCCACCGTCCACGCCACGATACTTGTCAGCGCGCCAAGAGTGCGGCTGGAGTGAGATCATGAAGGTGTTGGGTTGGCCCAGCTGCGTGGATACGTCGACCATGGCACCGTACTCCCAACCGGCACGGCCCGCCGGACGAGCGTTGACCGCGTTGTACAGCGCGGCGTCGGGCATCGTACGGCGATGATCCAGCTCGAGCACCGGCTTGATTTCACGCGTGGCGATATTGTACTGGTAGATCCAGCCGTCGTGCGTTTCGTCGCCGTAGCCGTTGTCATCTTCCTGCCAGTACACGAAGTTCGTGCCGACGTAAATATTGTCGAGGTTCTGGAAGGTGCGCGCCGGGTTGGTGGCCGACTTGTCGTCGCCGTCGGCAAGCAATTCCAGCGTGCCCTGCAGCGGATTGGTGGCATCAAGGCGCAGGCGGTAGGCGCGGCCGTACTTGGTGCGGTTGTAGTCGGCGTTGACGCCCGTGTTGTTCTGGCCCGTGGCCACGAAGTAGATCTCGCGGTTGTTGGCGTCCGAACCCTTGCGGTAGTCCACATCTTCCACGCGGGAAAAACGCATCGCGTTCAGAGCCGCACCTGCTACGTTGATCTGGCGGCCCGTGAGCGTCTTCTGGTTGGCGATCTGACGGAACTGTACCGGATACGTCTGCCCGATGGCCATGTCACGTTCGCGGCTGTTGTTGTCGGTGCGCGCGAGGACGTACAGGTTGCCGTTGTCGAGATCGCCCACCGTGTTCGACAGGTACATGGCCACTTGGCCGCCTTCCGCGCCCGAGTCGTCATCGCCGATGATGATGACGGTACGATTCGGGAACGCGACCTTGGGGAGCGGTACGGCGTTTTCCGTATTGAACCGTCCCAAGGCCGACAGGTACTTGGGCGTGTTGGCCGGGCCAGATGGATCGACCGCGAGAATTTCCGACTCTTCGTTGCTCTCGCCTGCAGTGATGAAGGCGCTGAATCCATGCTCTTCTACTGTGGCCAGCGTGGCCGAACAGAGGCGGTAGCGGCCGGCCGTGGAGTTCACCACGTAGTCGCCGGAGATCGGCTTGAGGTCCTTGTCGAAACGAATGCGCGAGACGGCGAAGTTGTCTTCATGATTGATGAGCGTCGTGAAGGAGCCATCGCCGTTGCGGATGAAGGCAGCGCCATCGGCCGAGCCGCCGAATACGAACGACGGGGAGCCGGTCAGCACGTCATCGCTGCTGACCATGCTGTAGATCTCGACGCCCGGAACGAGCGACTTGATTAGGGCCGGTGTAACTGACTGGTTCTTGAGTGCCACCGGCGACGGGCCGGGGGTCGGATTGAGCACGCTGCCGTCGTTGTCGTCGCCGCAGGCGGACAGAAGGATGCCGCAGGACGCGGCGAGAGCAACGCGAGTGAGAAGTGCCGAGCGCATAGTGATGTGCCGATTCGGTGGTTGAGATGCGGCAGCGGATCAGCTGCACCCGGGAATCATCGTCTGCGTGTGTGATGAACTGGCGATCAGCTGGTCACGTCAGTGTCACGGCCGTGCAACGGTCACATTTTTTCACCACGAGAAACGTCGGCTGGTCGGCCCGCCTTTGGATGGCTTGACGGCTGAGTGCTATACACATATATAGCACCAATGCTCATCGTCATTCGCCCCGGCTCCGACCTGCCCATCTACCGCCAGATCGTGCGACAGGTGGTGGATGCCATTGCCGGTGGGCGGCTGGTGGGGGGCGAGCAGCTACCGTCGCACCGCGAGCTCAGTGAGCAGCTGGGGATCGCGCCGCTTACCGTCAAGCGTGCGTACGACGAGCTCGAAGCGCAGGGTTACCTCGCCACGGAGCGCGGTCGCGGCACGTTTGTGCGCGAGCGTTCGCCCCGAGCGGCGCAGCGCGCACAGTCGGTGGCGCTGCACGAGGCTGCACGGGCGCTGCTCGCGCAGGCGTATGTGGCCGGGCTGACGCTCGGAGACGTGATTGCGGTTTTGCGCGATACCGATCGCGCGCTGACCCATGACTCGGCCCCTCGCGGCCGCAAGGATGACTAATTGACACATGCTGTGACACGCCATCTGACACGCACTGATACCGTCCTGGCCTTCTGTCGGGTCGAGCGCGGGTACGTGCGCGGCAAGCCGGTGCTGCGGGAGTTGTCGTTCTCAATGCAGCGCAACGAGATCGTGGCGCTGCTGGGAAAGAATGGCTCCGGCAAAACGACGCTGGTGCACCTCGCGATGGGACTGTTACAGCCGCAGCGCGGGTCGGTGCACACGTTCGGGCTGGTGCCGACGGAGCATGCGGTGAAGGTGAAGCAGCGCATCGGCTACGTGGGGGAACAGCAGCAGTTTCCGCCGCAGCTTACTGTAACGGACATGCTCACGCTACATCGGCGGCTATTTCCTACGTGGGATGTGACCCTCGAGCGAGAGCTCCTCGACCGGTTCGGGCTCGGCGCGGCGCGTGGGAAGCTGTCCACGCTCAGTAAGGGGCAACGGCAGCAGGCGGCACTGCTCTGTGCCATCTGTCATCGTCCCGAATTGCTGTTGCTCGATGAGCCAGCAGCCGGACTCGACCCGTCTACGCGGCGCGAGTTTCTGGAAACGTCGATTCAGTTGCTCAACCGCGAGGGTACGGCCATTCTCTTTTCGTCGCATCATATGGGTGACGTGGAGCGACTTGGGGGGCGGGTGCTCCTGCTCACCGAAGGGACGATACGACTTGACCGACCGCTCGACGTGCTGCGTGAAGCGCACTGTCTGGTCGTCGTCCCTCGGCATGTGAGTCCCGACGGGGAGCGGCTGCGCGCCCAGGTGGGTGTGCTGCATCTCCGGTTGGTGGGGCAGGAGTGGCACGCCATCGTAGATGGCGAGCCGCTGGCTACGGAGCTGCGGTTCCGTGCGGCGCTTGGTACGATGGATCTTCAAGCGTCCGCACTGCCGCTGGAGGAACTGTTCATAGAGATGGTGGCGTCACCGGCGCCGGTTGCGCCTACCGATGCGCGCAGCGCGCCGGATGTGGGGACGGTCGCGTGATGCGCACGCTGATGTGGTGGACGATCCGCAATCCGCGGCTGCTGCTGATGTTATCGATCGCGTTGATCATCCTCGGCGCAGATGCGTTCCTCGGCTTTCTGATGGCACTCCCGGTCTTTCTGTCGATGGTGATTGTTGTACAGTTGCCCATGGCGGGTTTTGAGGCGTCGCTGCCGGTACACGGTCGAACCCTGGTAGCCAGTCGTGTGCTCGTGTTGTCTCTGCTGATACTGGTTCCCCTGAGTGTGTGGGCCGTGTGGACCAGTATGCGCGGTATCGAGTTGGAAATGGGGCGTACGGTGTGGGATGCGCTGGGTGTGGCGACTTTCATGATTTTGACGCCGGAGCTGGCGCGCGGTGGTGCGGCGTCTGCGTCGTTCCGACCGCAGCTCGTGGCATGGATTGGGTTCCTCGTGGCTAGCGCGGCACTGATGTTGGTGCCGGTGCCTGGGGTGCGCGCGGGATTGGCGTTGCTGCTCGTGGTGGCGGTGTTGATCCTGTTGTGGCGGCGAATACCGGAGGCGGTGCTGATTGCTCCGCTGGTGTCCGGGGCGGGAGCGGAGCGTGGCGTGGTGCCTCGCGAGTCGCGACGTGGCGCGCTGCGTTCTCTGCCAGCAGGCGCTGGCGATGTTGGTGGCGCCCTCACGTGGCGTGATTGGTGGCTGCTGACGCATATCGTCGCGGTACCTTCCCGCTGGTACGTTTGGTTGCTACTCATGGGCTTTATTGCCTTCTCTGAATCATTTAGTCTAGCCACGTACTTCGTCGTATCCGCCCAGATGCTACCCGCCGCCTTGCATTGGCTGTATCCATTGCCATTGTCTGCGCGTGCGCGTCTTCACCTGCTGCTTCTCCTCGGGCCAATCGGGATGAGTGTGATGAGCGCATTGGGCGCAAATTTCTCTTTGGGAGACCTGATGAATATGGACCACCTTTCATATAGCGCGCCGTACGCAGACGAGCCGGGTGCGTGGTTTGATAACCCAACTGAGGTGCCGCTGGCGTTCTGGGAACGCGCTCCTGCAACGGGTGAATCGAGAGGCCGAGCACCGACAATCGTGGCGCCGTGGGGCGAGCGGGTGCAACCGTTCACGCTCCCCGTTGCAGGCCTCCTGTTCTATAACCCGTATAGCACGCGTCGCGCCAGCAGCGCACAATTCATCGACTGGCAAGTTTCTCGCGCCACGCAGGCTGTGTATGGACGCGCCATTTCGCGGACGGAAGATAAGCGCGGCCAGCGGCCTCGTCGTCTGACCCGCTCGCTGCGCATGCAGGTACTGATGGGAGCGGCGTGCCTCACGTACGCCATGTTGGCGTTCTGCATGGTGCTGTACACGCGTCACGTCGCGTCGCGATGGAGCGCCCGCGGGCGAGTCATCGGCGAGTGGCTCAGCGTACTGACGGTGACACTACTGATGGGCGCGGAGCTAACATGGGGCTTGAGAAGCGGCACGGATATCGTCGTCCCACTCCTGCAATATCTGATGCTGCACCTCTCTGATGCACTCAACCATTCTCTACCGCTCATTGCCGTGGTCGCCGCGCTCCCCGTCTCGGCCGCTTACTGGGCCTTGCGTTGGCTGTATCCCAAGATCGAGCCGATGCCGGTGACGGTGGCGGCCAAGTAAGGATGCCGCGAGGCCAAAACGGATAGACGGATACCGTTGGAGTCGATCGTCCCCCACGGTACGGCGCAGGAGCGACGCTCCTTTGGTGATCGGGTGTTGCGCGAGCAATTTGTCGCGCTGAACGACCGCGCAATCGCTGGTGATCTCACGGCGATCATCACTCACACTCGCGACCGCTCATAACTCGTTGAAGGTCGGCGACCCGGCGCCAGCGCCTTCTCACTCACGGTGATCGACGTCAAGCGCTGATACCACAAGGTCGCGTAACACGCCAACGTCGATCGCCCGCAGTGCAACCGCGTTACTTCACCACCCAATCGGTCTGCAGCATCACCCGATCCCAACCAATTTGCAGCACACCCGTCTGGGCGCCCGGCGCCGTGGACGGCACCAGCCACATGCTCAGGCTTTCTAACGGCGTGGCCAGCGTGCTCTGACGCAGCGCAATACGCGCTGCGTCTTTCTTTTGGTCGTACGGCCCGACGTTGACCTGCGCGGCACCGCTGGTCTCGGCCTGCAGGATCAGCGTCCAGCCGGTCTTGGTCGGCAGGACCTGCGCCACGTATCGTCCCTTTGGCACCGCTTGACCGCCCATTGTAAGATCGACGTCGGTGCTGAAAAGCGTGGCTGCGTTCGCGCCCAGACGCCACACTTTGTCCAGCGGCACGAGGCTGTCGGTGGTGATTTGACGACCGCGGAGGTGCGGCTGACCGTAGTCCAGGCGTATCAGCGCCTGCTTGCCGGCCGCGCGCTGCGCGGCGGTGTCGGCAAATGCGAGTGCCACTTCCGTGGTGGCGCGGGTGCTTGGCGCAGCGCGGCGGGCGCCGGCTTGCGCGTCCAGCGAAAACGGCGCGAGGGTCAGCGCCGAGAGGGTGGCAAATGTGAGAACGGAGCGCATGGAAGAGTCGAGGAGGGAAGGTGAGCGCAGCGAGTGGCGGTCGTCACTACGGACGGCTGCTGGTACGTTGCAAGGCGAGCGTGACCGCCGCATACGCGTCGATCACGCCGCCGGTGCGTGAGAGGCTGCTGAACTTTACCGGGGCGCCACCGCCCGGCGGTGTCACGTTGAGATCGGGGAAGGTACGCACGGATTGCAGCAAAATGTCCTTCACCTGCGCACCTGTCAGCTCCGGAAAATACGCCATGAGGAGCGCGGCCACACCACTTACCACCGGCGCCGCCATGCTGGTGCCACTTTCGCGTCCCACCGTGCTGCCGGGCAACGTAGAAAGAATATCCTCACCGGGCGCGAACAGGTCCACACGGTCCTTCCCGTAGTTTGAGAAACTGGTGGGCAGGGTAGGGAGCCCCTTCCACGACGACGCCCCCACCTCGATCCAGAGCGACGACCGCGACCCGTCGTCGAACACGTTCGTGGGGAACGACGGCGTCACATCGTTGTTAGCCCCATCGTTGCCCGCCGCGTGTACCAACAGCACGCCCTTCGACTCGGCGTAGCGCACCGCACTGTCCACCACGGGCTTGTTCGGCGAGAAGCCTTTGCCGAAGCTCATGTTGATGATACTGGCCCCTTCGTCGGCCGCGTAGCGAATCGCGCGCGCTACGTCGACGTCGCGTTCATCGCCGTCTGGCACGGCGCGTACCGCCATGATCGAGACATTTGGCGCGATACCCTGCACGCTGCGCCCGGTACCACGCGCGGCGCCGATAATGCCCGCCACGTGGGTGCCGTGCGAAGCATCGGGTCCCGTGACATCGCGTGAACCCAACGATGACACGCCACTGCGCGGGTTAAAGAGCGTATCCAGCCCGTAGCGAGCCTGGCCGTCGTACGCTTTCAACGCCTTCGCGAGTTCTTCGGTGGAGAGGCCTTGCTGGTCAAGCTGCAGCCAGATGTTTTTCGCCTGGTCGAGCTGCGCCGAGGTTGGCGTGTAGGCACGTACACGGGAACTGGTGAGCGGGCCACTGCCGAGTGCCTGCTGGAGGGCGGCGGATACCATCTGGTGTGTGGACGAAATACTGCGGATCTGACCGAGGGTGCCCGTAATCTCCTGACGCTTACTGCCGTACGCCCGCGTGACGGTCTCGCACTGCGCGTCGGTGGGTTTGCTGATGCCACTGCCCGCCGCTTGTCCACGGCATGCCGCATACAGACGCGTGACTTCGAACGTGTCGTAGTGCACCGCCTCACCGGTGGCCGTGGCGGTGAAGTTCCAACCGAAGCTGTCGTCGACGAGACCGTTGTTGTCGTCATCGCGACCGTTGCCGGCCACTTCCTTGGGGTTCTTCCAGAGCACGGGGGCGAGCATGGTGTGCGCGGTGTCGATGCCACCGTCGATGACTGCCACGATGACGCGGCGTTGGGGCTGGCGATTGGCGAGCAGTTCGCGCAGCGCGCGTTCCGAGCCCACGCCAAGCACGCGATCTTGTGCGTAATCGAGTCGGTGCCAGTCGCTGCGTGCGCTGTCACCGACTTCGGGCGCGAGCGGCACCACCGCAATCGGCGGCTGCTGCACGGGCTGCATGGTGGGCTCTGGGTTGACCGCCGCGCGGGCGCACGCTGACAGCAGCAGGGCCGCGGCGATCGGCACGATTAGCGCGCGGTACGCGAAATGCTGCGGGACTGGCGATAAAAGTGCACGGGACTTCTGCACGGTGCGCATTAGAGAATCGGGCTGTGCGTGAACTAGCGGGAGACGAACAGAAAACAGCGGGAAACGAATAAAAACAACAGCGGAAACACGGAGAACGACGGAGAAACGAGGAGAAAGACGGAGAACAACGAACGACAACGAACCTCAACGAACCTCAACGAACCACAACGAACAACGGTGAGAGAACGTGGTGTCGGTGAATATGGAGTCAGGAGGGGATGATGGGATTGGCCGCCGGCTCGAACAAGGCACACACAGCACCGGCCGGGTCTTCAATCACGGCGAATCGACCGGACGGGCCGGCGATTGTGGCCGGACGCACGATCTTTCCGCCGCGCAGCACCACCTGCGCCAGTCGTGCGTCGAGGTCGGTGACGGTGATGTACACCAGCCACTGGGCGGGGAGCCCCGCATTCTGGCCGCGCGCGTGGCAGACGCCTGCCTGCGGTGTGCCATCGGGGGCGTTCATCATGTAGTCGTCGTACTCGCCCATCGCGAGCGATTGCGGGGTCCAGTCGGTGACGGCCGCATAGAAGTCACGCACGGCGGCGGCGTCGGATACGGTAAGGTCTACCCAGCCGATGCGGCCGGGTGCGGGAGGCGTGTAATCGCTCATGAGACGCTCGGCTGAGGAGTGACACAGGAGTCTGCGGGTGAAAAATGCACCGGCGCTCAGCGTGAGGGGGCGTCGAGCGGGGTGCGGCGACTCCCGTGCTTGGTGTACACCCGCCGCGCCACGCCGGTGCGCTGCGCGGCCTGCTTGATCGCGTGCATGCGGTCGCGGGCTGCGGCATACGCGGTTTCATGGTGCACAATCGGCGCCGGATAGATGTCGCCGACGATGCTGCCCGTCATCTGTTGCATGAGTAGCGGAGTGTGCTCGGGACGCACGAGGTCGGCATCGGCGAGCCCCGCCAGCTCCGGTACCCAGCGGCGCACGAAAGTGCCCGAGGCGTCATGCTCTTCGGCCTGCTTGTACGGATTGTAGATGCGGATGGTGTTGATGCCGGTGGTGCCGGACTGCATCTGGCACTGGGTCCAGTGGATGCCAGGCTCGTAGTCGGTGAACCAGCGCGCGAGTACCGGGCCGCTGTGGCGCCAATCGAGCCAGAGGTGATAGCTCGCGAAGCTCATGACCATGGCGCGCATGCGAAACGTGAGCCATCCGGTCACGCGTACCGATCGCATGCAGGCATCGACCAATGGGTAGCCGGTGCGTCCTTCGGTCCATGCCGCGAGCCGGTCGAGGTCTGGAGTCTCGGGCCGAAGCCCGTCAAAAAGGGGCGCGTAGTGACTGTGCTCAAGACGCGGCTCGTCTTCGAGCTTTTGAATGAAATGACAGTGCCAATGCAGCCGAGAGGCAAAGCTGACGAGGCTGTGCATCCAGTGCGCACGCTCTGGGTCAGGACGCGTATTGTGCTCGTCGCGTAGCACACGGGCCTGGCGTCGCGCCGCTTGGTACGCCTGCCGCACCGAGAGCGTCCCTACTGCCAGATACGGCGAGAGGCGGCTGCAGGCATCGGGGGCTTCGTTCGGGGACGACATGGCACGTCGATAGTGCTGGCCTCGCCAGAGCAGGAAGCTGGATAGCGTCTCGTGCGCGCGAGCCTCGCCGCCGCG
>Ga0105045_10005426_pt1 | contig 11238 bp, 11 predicted proteins | sample MAT02_FD_78089 | JGI IMG/M metagenome (GOLD analysis project Ga0105045, IMG submission 78089) | Freshwater microbial communities from Lake Fryxell liftoff mats and glacier meltwater in Antarctica - MAT-02 (megahit assembly) | ecosystem: Environmental > Aquatic > Freshwater > Ice > Liftoff... | reverse complement strand
TTCGACGGGCTGTTGAACCTGCCGTTTTATGGCGCCCTTGCCTTCACACTGACCTATACCTTGCTGGTTACGCCGCTCTCGATAGCATTGGGGTTCGTGATTGCGCTTGCCGTCAATGCGGTGCCAAGGCTGCTGCGCGGCCCGATGATCTTTGTGTCCCTGCTGCCGATGATCGTCACACCCCTTGTCGGCGCCTTGATTCTGTTCTGGATGGTGGATGCGCGGGGCATCCTCGGTGCCGTGATCCAGTCGCTTGCGGGCGATCCGAATCTGTCGGTCAAGGCATCCACGCCCCTGATGTGGGCGACGCTGATCGTCTATGGCGTGTGGTCCACAGCGCCTTTTTCCTTCGTCGTGTATTACGCGGGCCTGCAGACCGTGCCGCAAGACACGCTGGAATCCGCAATGATCGACGGCGCAAGCCGGTGGGAACGGATCCGCTACGTCGTGATACCCCATCTGCTTCCACTGACGACCTTTATGGCGCTGATCAAAATCATGGATAATTTCCGGGTCTTTGAGCCGATCGTCAGCTTCAACGCTGAAGCCCATGCAAAAAGCCTGAGCTACTTCATCTATTCCGATCTGGGTGGTGAGACGCGGCTGTTGTCCTCGGCAGCGGCGACCTCGGTTCTGACCATTCTGGGCGTGGTGATCCTGTTGTCACCTGTTCTTGTCCGCACCTGGCGAAACTTTGGAAAGAGCACGGCATGAGCACGCGTCTGGCCGACCGCCGACCGCCCGCGTTACAACTGGCGCTGACCGGGTTTCTGATCCTGTGGTTGATCGTCGCGGCCTTTCCTTTCGTCTGGACACTTTGGGGCAGTTTCAAGGTCGAGGGCGACTTCTTCTCAAAGGCCGACTGGACGCGCGCGCTGACCGGGCCTTTGACGCAGGCAGAAACCGGTGGGTCCGTTACCGGAGCGGGCTATGCCGGCGCCTGGGTACAGGAGGAATTCTGGCGCGCGGCGATGAATTCCACCATCGTTGTGATCTTCGTGGTGTGCATTTCGCTGACCTTTGGGACTCTGGGGGGTTATGCGCTGGCGCGTTCAACCTATCGCTATGCCTTCTGGCTGCTGATCGTCGCGCTCGTGTTCCGGGCGATGCCGCCCATAACACTTGTCTCGGGCTATCTGCTGCCCTTTTTCGCATGGAATCTATGGGGGCACCTGCCAACCGCGATCATCGTTCTGGTGGCAATCAACCAGCCCTTCACGTTGTGGATGCTGGCCAGCTTCTTTCGTAACATCCCCAAGGATCTGGACGAGAGCGCTATGGTCGATGGCTGTTCGCGGTTCCAGGCCTTCCGACATGTTATCATTCCCGTCATGTGGCCAGGCGTGATCACCACGGGACTTTTCAGCTTCCTCTTGGCTTATAACGACTTCGCAGTCACTGCGATGCTTCTGTCAAAAGAGAACCAGACGATGATCCCCAAGATAGCGTCCTTCCTCGGCACGACGCAGACCAAGGGGAACGTCATGTTCGCCGTGTCATCCGTCGTCTCGGTCACCGCTCCCCTGTTCGTGCTGGTGATGTTCTTCCAGCGCCAGATAGTCAGCGGCCTTACCGCAGGCGCGGTGAAAGGATAAATCATGGCCGATATTCAGCTAAAAGACCTGTCGAAACGCTGGGGCAACTTTGTCGGCCTGAAGACGATGGACCTGCACGTCGCAGATGGCGAGTTCATTGTGCTGCTTGGGCCGTCGGGCTGCGGCAAGACCACGACGATGCGGATGATCGCGGGGCTTGAGGACGCATCGGCCGGGGACATCCTGATTGGCGGTGCGCGCGTCAACGATCTGGAGCCCAAGGACCGCGACATTGCGATGGTTTTCCAGTCCTACGGGTTGTACCCCACCATGACGGTATATGAGAACATCCGCTTCCCTCTCAAGGTTCGCAAGGTCCCCGCGGCAGAGCACCATGACCGTGTGATGCGCGCTGCAGCAACCGTGGAACTGACCGAATTTCTGGAGCGCAAGCCCGCAGCACTTTCGGGCGGGCAGCGGCAGCGTGTCGCGCTGGCACGCGCGATCGTCCGGCAGCCCAAGGTCTTTTTGATGGACGAGCCGCTGTCGAACCTGGATGCCAAGCTTCGCGTTTCGACCCGAGCGCAGATCAAGAACCTGCATCATGAGCTGAAGACCACCACGATCTATGTCACGCACGACCAGATCGAGGCAATGACGCTCGCAGACCGCGTGGTGGTCATGAGCCGCGGTGAAGTTCAGCAGGTCGGAACCCCGCTGGACATCTATGACCGGCCTGCGAATACCTTTGTCGCGGGCTTCATCGGCAGCCCGGCGATGAACCTCATGCAAGGCACGCTCACCGCCGGTACCTTCGAGAGCGCGCATGTCCGAATCCCCGGCCTGGTCGCCCCGGACGGGCCGGTCACATTGGGGTTCCGCGCCGAAGACGCGGTTATTGCAGAGGCGGGAGAAATCACAGCGCCGATCTATTCGATGGAGCTTTTGGGGGATTCGTCCATGGCAACGGTGCAGGCGGGTGGAGCGCTGGTCGCGATCAAGGCGCCCAAGGATTTTGCGGGCCGGATCGGCCAGACTTTGCACGCAAATATTCCGCCGCGCATCTGTCATCTGTTCGACGCTACCAGCGGACGGAGGATTTCAGGATGACCGAAGCGGAGGCTCATGCCGCAAAGTCGCGCGAAACGCTGGAGGTGATCCACCGTATGGAAACGGCGCTGGGTGCCGGGTCCAACGACATGGCCGCGCATTTCCATGCAGATTTCGTCTGGCGCGGGAATCAGGGCTCAGGCACAAAGAAGGGCCTTCCGGAGTTTCGCCGCAACTGGCAGTTGCCGCTGCGCGCGGCGTTCACGAACCGCATCTACCAGACCGAAAAGTTCCTTGCCGACGGCGATTGGGCCGCGTGTTTCGGGCATATCGAGGCTACCCATTCCGGCCCGTTCATGGGGATACCCGCCACCGGCAAACGCGTCATCATCCCCTACATGGATTTTTGGCGCGTCGAGGACGGACGCATCAAGGACAACCCTGTCTCGGTCGATCTGGCGCACGTGCTGTTCCAGCTTGGGCGTGATGTCTTCGCCGGCGAAGGATGGGAGGCGTTCGACACTGGCGACCGCACGCCGCCACATCCGCAAGTTACCCCCGTATAAGGAGTGCACCCTATGGCTATTCTCCATCTCAAATCCGGCAAGCCCGATACCGCCCGCGCCGAAGATGACGCCAAGGTTCGTGCCACGGTCGAAACCATCCTGTCCGATATCGAGGCGCGTGGGGATGCCGCCGTGCGCGAACTTGCGCAAAAGTTCGACGGTTACAATGCGCCAAGCTTTCGACTGACACCGTCCGAGATCGAGGCCGCCGTGCAGAAGGTCAGCGCGCGGGACATGGACGACATTCGATTTGCCCAGACGCAGATCCGTACCTTTGCCGAGGCACAGCGTGCCAGCATGACCGATATCGAGGTTGAAACCCTGCCTGGCGTGATCCTCGGCCACCGCAACATTCCTGTGCGGTCGGTGGGTTGCTATGTACCGGGAGGAAAATTCCCCATGGTCGCGAGCGCCCACATGTCGGTCCTGACGGCGAGCGTCGCGGGAGTACCGCGCATCGTGGCCTCGGCGCCGCCCTTCAAGGGCGCCCCGCATCCCGCGATCGTGGCCGCGATGCAACTGGGCGGCGCCCATGAAATCTACGTTCTTGGCGGCATTCAAGCCGTGGGAGCCATGGCGATCGGCACCGAGACGATCGAGCCGGTCCACATGCTGGTCGGCCCCGGCAACGCCTATGTCGCCGAGGCCAAGCGCCAGCTTTACGGTCGTGTCGGTATTGATCTGTTCGCCGGGCCTACCGAAACGATGGTCATTGCCGACGACACGGTGGATGCCGAGCTTTGCGCGACCGATCTTCTGGGGCAGGCTGAACATGGCTACAACTCGCCCGCCTGTCTCGTCACCACCTCCCGCCGGCTGGCCGTGGCGACGATGGCCGAAGTCGACCGTCTGCTGACGATTCTTCCAACGGCCGAAACCGCAAGCACAAGCTGGCGCGACTATGGGGACGTGATTGTGTGTGACACACATGACGAGGCACTGCATGTCGCCAATGACATGGCCTATGAGCATGTGCAGGTCATGACCGACCGTGACGACTGGTATCTGGAACACATGCACAGCTATGGCGCACTGTTCCTTGGCCCGCGCACCAATGTGGCAAACGGCGACAAGGTTATCGGCACCAACCACACTCTGCCGACCAGAAAGGCCGGACGCTATACCGGCGGTCTCTGGGTCGGAAAGTTCCTTAAAACCCACAGCTACCAGAAGGTCACTACTGATGCGGCGGCGACGATGGTCGGGGAGTACGGATCGCGGCTTTGCATGCTGGAAGGCTTCGTTGGTCATGCCGAGCAATGCAACATCCGCGTGCGCCGCTATGGCGGGCGCAACGTGCCTTACGGGGTGGCCGCAGAATGAGCCGGGTTGTTCAGGGGCGCGCGCGGAGCGCGGCAACGGCGGGGCGGACTGAATGAACCTGCCCAAAACCCCATCTTTGCGCGTTGACGGACGGCGGGCGCTGGTCACCGGGGCATCGTCCGGCATCGGCCTTGGTGCAGCGGTGGCACTGGCCGATGCGGGGGCCGAAGTCACTCTGGTTGCCCGGACACGCGAGGCTCTGGACGCCACATGCCACGCCATCCGTGCAGCCAGTGGCAAGGCTGAGGCGCTGGCTTTCGATATCACCGACCTTGCCGGGATGGCGGCGGTCGTCGCCGAACGCGGGCCGTTCGACATTCTGGTGAATTCGGCCGGTCTTGCCCGGCACGCTCCTGCACTGGACACCACAGCCGCTGATTACGACGCGGCAATGGCGCTTAACCTGCGCGCCGCCTATTTCCTGACACGAGAGGTCGCGCGGGGCCTGATCGCGGCCGGAAAGCCGGGCAGCCTGATCAATATCTCCAGCCAGATGGGCCACGTCGGCGGACCCGACCGCGCAGTCTATTGCGCGACGAAACACGCGCTGGAGGGGATGACCAAGGCAATGGCGCTGGAATGGGCGGCGCATGGCATCCGCGTCAACACAATCTGCCCGACCTTCATCCGCACACCCCTCGCCGAACGGACCCTTGCCATTCCCGAACGCAAGGCCTGGATCCTTTCGAAGATAAAACTTGGACGCGTTGGCGAGATCGAAGACGTGATGGGTCCCGTCGTCTTTCTTGCGTCGGATGCGGCGGCGTTGATCACAGGCACCCATCTGTTGGTGGACGGAGGCTGGACCGCAGAATGACTACCATTTCCGCCAAGGTCACCGCCACCGATGTTGCCCGCCTTGCCGGCGTCAGCCAATCGGCCGTCAGCCGGGTCTTCACCCCTGGCGCGTCTGCCTCGAAGGCGACCGCCGAAAAGGTCCGCGCCGCAGCACAGCATCTGGGCTATCGTCCCGACCCGCTGGCACGCGCGATGATCACCGGCAGGACCCGGATCATCGGCCTTGTCGTGGCCTATCTGGAAAACCAGTTCTACCCGCTGGCGCTGGAACGGTTGTCGCGTGCGTTTCAGGAACGCGGTTACCACATCCTTGTGTTCATGGCCGAAAACGCGACCGAGAAAGTAGCCGAGGTGGTGGATGAACTGATCGACTACCAGGTTGACGGGATCATCACTGCCTCGGTCGCGATGTCAAACGACCTTACCGCGCGGTTGACCTCGCTCGGCATTCCGGTCGTGAATTTCAACCGTGGGCAGGACGATCCGCGGGTCACGGATGTAACCTCGGACAATGTGGCGGGCGGACGACGGGCGACCGACTTCCTGATCGCCACCGGCCACCGCCGTATTGCCCACATCATGGGCTGGCAGGGGGCATCCACCGGGCGCGACCGGGCAGAGGGATTTCGTCAGGCACATCAGACTGCGCGCCTTGAACCCTTTGCGATGATCGATGGCATGTATTCGCGCGATACGGCCGCAGCCGTCGCGCGCGCGCTCTGCGCGTACCCCGATCGCCCTGACGCGATCTTTGTCGGAAATGATCACATGGCCTTTGGGGTGATGGACGAACTCCGGTTCGGACTGGGCCTTTCGGTGCCAGGCGACGTTTCGATCGTGGGGTATGACGATGTGCCCATGGCCGCATGGCCGGCTTATTCCCTGACCACCATCAGACAGCCGGTCAACCGCATGGTCTTGGCTACGGTCGAAGCGATCCTTGGCCAGATCGAGGGTAAGGCAAGGCCGAAAAAGACCCGGATCGATGGACCTTTGATGGTCCGAGGTTCGGCCCGAACTCTGGAAGGATGGACGCCATGAAGGGCTTTTCGAACCGCTGGAAGGACTTTCCCGACTATATCATCGGGATCACAAAGGAAATCTGGGAAGATCGTGGCATCGCCACGCTGAACCACTATTACAGCGCGGACATCCCGGTTCGCAGCCCGATGGGGGTATCTATCGGCAATCAGGCGGTCATTGCTGCCACAATGGCCACGATCAACGAATTCCCCGACCGGGAGCTGCTGGCAGAGGATGTGATCTGGTCGGAACATGAAACCGGGCTTTTGTCGTCACATCGGCTTTTGACCCACGGCACCCATTCGCACGACGGCCAGTTCGGCCCTGCGACCGGAAAGCGTTGGTCGATCCGGGTAATCGCTGACTGCGCCGCCAAGGATGACGTCATCTTCGACGAATGGCTGGTGCGGGACTATGGTGGATGCGTCCGGCAACTGGGTCTTGACCCCCAGACTTATGCCGCGCACCTGATCGCGAGGGAGGGCGGATCGGCCAAGGCCGCGCGCCCGTTCGGGCCCGACATTGATGTGCAGGGTGCCTATCGCGGGATCGGAAATGACAACGCCTGGGGCCAGAGGTATGCCCGTCTGCTGGCGCGGATCATGGACAAGGACTTTGCTGCCATCACCGCGGAATATGACCGCGCGGTGATCGGTGAATACCCTGGTGCCCGCACCGCCATCGGCTGGGGGCAGGTCTGCGAGTTCTGGCTGCGTCTGCGTTCTGCGTTCCCTTCAGCCGAGTTCCGCATCCACCATACAATTGGCATGGACGGCGGAATGCTGTCGCCGCGCGCCGCAATCCGCTGGTCGCTGGACGGTCTGCATGAAGGCTGGGGCTGCTTTGGTCCCCCGACCGGGACCCGCGTGCATGTCATGGGAATGAGCCATGCGGAGTTTGGCCCTTTCGGCCATGACGGTGCATCGGTTCGTCGGGAGTTCACGCTTTACGATGAGATCGCGATCTGGAAGCAGATCCTTTTGCAAACAGGCGACCAATCATGACCTCCCTCCTTTCTATGACGGAAATGGAAGCCCGCATCGTTCGGTATGGTGACCTGCGTCCCTGCAAGACTGCGTTTATCGACGCCCACACCCCCGGCTCGGACCAGAAAGAAAATTTCACGATCATCGGCGGAGGCGTGTCGGAAAGCTCCGATCAGCACGTACATATCCGCGAGACGCCCGGGTTCAATATTGGCGCCGCTGGTCAGCCGCCGGGGTGCCGCAACTCGCTCCACTCTCACCGGACGGCCGAAGTGTTCTTTGTGCTCAAGGGGCGGTGGCGCTTTTTCTGGGGCCGCTACGGGACGGCTGGCGAATTCATCGCGGAGGAGGGCGACATCTTCAGCATCCCTACCGGGATATTCCGCGCCTTTGAAAACGTCGGCACCGACTACGGGATGATCATGGCGATTCTTGGCGGCGACGATGCGGGGGGTGGTGTGATCTGGGCGCCGCAGGTCATCACCGACGCCAAGGACTATGGTCTTGTTCTGGGCAGGAACGGCAAACTTTACGACACTAAGAAGGGTCAGCACCTGCCCGAAGGCGTTTCGCCAATGCCGCTGTTGACCGAAGACGAACTCAAGACCTACCCCGAGCCCACCACGGCCGAAGTGATCCCGCATTGCGTCGCCCGGTACTTGGATCTGATGGCGCTTTCCGACCGCCAGCCGGCCAAGGTAATCGGCGCCGAGGGCGTGCTACGTGATCGTCCTGGGTTCGAGGTCGAATTCTTGTCGCGCCGCTCGCTCCCCGACACCCCCTACTGCGCAGAAGGGCACGAAATCCTGATGCCGATGCGCGGGAATTGGCGTTTGATATGGACGGGGGGCGCGACCGTGCTGAACCCTGGCGACACTGCTGCCATTCCGCCGGGGCTGGAGCATTCCCTCGCCCCTTCGATGACCGGCGAAGCGAGCCTGTACCGCGTCATGAGTACGGATGATCCGGCCGGAGCGACGGGACGCCTGTTGTGACGAACCCAGTGCGTGCCACGAACAATGGCGCACCGATGACTTACACTGAACCAGCGCGAGGATACCAGTCATGACCCTGCTTGCCACCCATGTCGGCTCCTTGCCAAGGCCCCAAGATGTTGTGGATTTCCTTTTCGCACGCGAACGCGGCGAGGATCTGGACATGGCGGCATTTGACGCCTGCATGACCGCAGCCGTTCTGGAAAACGTGCGCCGCCAGAAAGTGGCAGGCATCGACATCGTCTCGGACGGCGAGTGTTCCAAGATTTCCTATGCCACTTACGTCAAGGACCGCTACACGGGCTTTGCCGGGGACAGCCCGCGCAACGCCCCGGCTGACCTGAAGCTTTACCCATCCTTCCTTGACCGCATCGCCCGGTCAGGGGGCACGCCAAGCTATGCGCGGCCGCAGTGCGTGGCCCCTGTCATGTCGCGCGGGCAGCACGAACTGGCGAAGGATATCGCGAACCTGAAGGCTGCAATGACCGCACATGGCGTGTCGCGCGGGTTCATGAATGCGGCCTCGCCGGGGGTGATCTCGCTCTTTTTGCAAAATGCCTTCTACGCCACACGGGCTGAGTACCTTGCGGCACTCGCCGGGGCGATGCGTGACGAATACCGAACCATTCTGGACGCGGGCCTGGATCTGCAACTGGATTGCCCGGACCTTGCGCTGTCACGCCACATGCTGTTCACCGATCTGTCGGATGACGAGTTCCTGAAGGTCGCCGAGACCCATGTCGAGGCGTTGGAAATGGCACTGGACGGCTTGCCGCAGGACCGGGTCAGACTGCACATCTGCTGGGGGAATTACGAAGGCCCGCATGTCTGTGACATCGGCATGAACAAGGTTTTTCCGTTGCTGATGCGGGTGCCCGCGCGTTATGTCCTGTTCGAGACGGCAAACCCCCGACATGGTCACGAGTGGACGGTGTTCCGCGACCGTGCAGAGGAAATCCCCAGCGACAAGATACTCGTTCCGGGCGCAGTCGACACGACCACCAACTTTGTCGAGCATCCTGACCTTGTGGCGCAACGCCTTGAGCGGTTTACCCAAATCGTCGGCAAAGACCGCGTGATCGCGGGCAGCGATTGTGGTTTTGGTACCTTTGCGGGCTTTGGCGCGGTGGACCCCGAGATTGCATGGGCAAAACTGGCGAGCCTCAAGGAAGGCGCGCGGCGCGCGACGGCGTAGATCCCTGCAATGTCGCACCTTGTCCTGATCCCCGGCATGATGTGCGACGCGCGCATGTGGGGCAATCTCCCCCTTGCGCTGCACCCGCTGCAGGTACGGCATGCGGTGCCTGTGGGGGCCGAGACGATGGTGGGGCTGGCCAGGCAAGTCCTTGACGCTGCGCCCGCGACATTTGCGCTTGCCGGTCTTTCGTTGGGCGGCATTCTTGCCATGGAAATCCTTGCCCAGGCCCCCGACCGCGTTGAGCGCCTGGCGCTGCTGGATACCAATCCGCTTGCCGAACGGCCGGAGGTCAAGGCCCGCAGGCAACCGCAGATCGACCGGGCGATGGCAGGGGATCTCGCGGGGGTCATGCGCGACGAGATGAAGCCGAACTATCTGGCGCGCAGGGACGATACCGCCCTGCTCGACCTGTGCCTCCGGATGGCGCTGGACCTCGGGCCCGAGGTGTTCCGCCGCCAGTCCCTTGCCTTGCGCGACCGAGCCGACAGGACGGAAACGCTTCGACGCTTCGCTGGTCCTGCGCTGGTTCTGATGGGGGCCGCAGATACGCTGTGCCCCCGGGACCGGCACGAACTGATGCATGGTCTGATGCCCCAGTCCCGGCTGGTCATCGTCCCCGGTGCGGGCCACCTGCCACCTTTGGAACGACCGCTCGAAACGCTCATATCCCTGAAATGCTGGCTGGAAAAATGATGAACACCACGCTGCTTGAACTGCTCCGCAAGGTTGACACCCCCACCGTTTGCAACGCGATTGAGGTGGTCGAAGGACGTCGCGGTTTTGCGAACTTTACCCACGGCACGATGATTTGCTCTGAGCTGGGCGTCTCGGTGGTGGGATACGCGGTCACCGCGCAGATTGCCGCACTGGCCCCGCCAACGGAGGCGCCGGACGTCATCCGCACACGTCGCATGGCCTATTACAAGGCGATGCATGACGCACCCAAACCTTCGGTTGCGGTGATCGAGGATCTGGATTTCCCCAATTGCATCGGGGCCTATTGGGGTGAGATCAACACCACAGTTCACAAGGGCTTTGGGATGACCGGCGCGCTGACGAACGGCGTCATGCGCGATCTTGGCGATATGCCCGCCGGCTTTCCGGTGATTGCGGCGAGCGTTGGGCCAAGCCACGGCTTTGTGCATGTGCGCAGCGTCGGCGCGCCCGTACGGATCATGGGGATGCAGGTTGCAATGGGTGATGTCATCCACGCCGACCGCCACGGCGCGCTCGTCATTCCGGCCGACGCTTTGGTCGGGCTGCACGACGCAATCCTGCATCTGCAGGACACCGAAAGACTGATCCTAGGACCCGCACGGCAACCCGGATTTTCCTTTGCCGATTTCGAGCACGCGTGGCTGGCTTTCGAGAAGGCCAGAACCTGAGCTTATAAATGGACGGGCCATAACCGGGGCGCAGGGTAGGATGCGCCTGCTGGGCTGGCGCAGGTAGCCGCGTTCACATCCTCAAGGCTTGAGAATTGCCGATTGCGCAATCGCGCATCACGCCAAAGGCGCGTCTGCGACACGACGATCCAGCGCACAACCAGCAAAACCGCACCCTCGACCTTTGCTTTGTCTTTGGGTTTGTGCCGCCGCGCCGGCAGTGAACCAGTGGAGGCGCCACTGGTTCGGGCCCACTGTAAGCGGTGCGTCCGACCCGTGGTTTCGGCCTTTCGGATTTTCGGTCATTCCACCCTGCAAATGAGTTTTGCGGGAGGATCGCTGTGGAGCACCAAATTGAACACCGGATGGAGGTTCCCAG
>Ga0105045_10005425_pt1 | contig 11240 bp, 7 predicted proteins | sample MAT02_FD_78089 | JGI IMG/M metagenome (GOLD analysis project Ga0105045, IMG submission 78089) | Freshwater microbial communities from Lake Fryxell liftoff mats and glacier meltwater in Antarctica - MAT-02 (megahit assembly) | ecosystem: Environmental > Aquatic > Freshwater > Ice > Liftoff... | reverse complement strand
TGCTAGATGTTGATTTCGGAACTTTTCCTTTTGTAACAAGTAGCAATACCATCACAGCCGGTGTTTGCAGCGGTTTGGGTATTGCTCCGCAAAAAATAAAAGAAGTATTTGGTGTGTCAAAAGCCTATTGTACAAGGGTTGGCAGTGGTCCATTTCCTACTGAACTTCATGATGAAACAGGCGAATTAATTAGGGAAATTGGAAATGAATTTGGAAGTACCACAGGAAGGCCACGCCGCTGTGGCTGGATTGATTTGGTTGGATTAAAATTTGCTTGCATGATCAATGGGGTAACTCAAATCATTATGACCAAATCTGACATATTAGATGCATTGCCAAAATTGAAAGTTTGCAACGCATACAATATTAATGGAGAAGAGGTGAATGAAGTCCCTTTTCAAATGAATAAGTTGAATATTGTACCTATATTACAAGATTTTGAAGGTTGGGAAACAGATATCACCGCAATAAAAACCTTTGAGGCGCTGCCAGAAAAAATGAAAAATTATGTAGCTTATCTCAATAAATTCTTGAATGTACCCGTTAAGTATATTAGCAATGGGCCAGGTAGAGATCAATTAATAGTTGCATAACAAAAAAGAAAAAAAAATATGCCATTTTATTTGGCTAAATAAAAAACTCTTAGAAATTTTACATTACAATTTATTTTATGGCAAAAAAATCTAACAAGGAAAAAACCACCACGCCAAAGCCAGACGCTGAAGTAAAAAAAGCTCCTGCCAAATCTGCATCAAAGGCAAAAAAAGAAGAGGATGAAGAGGATGAGAATGAATTAGACGAGGATGTAAAGCCAGTTAAAAAAGGGAAGGCAGCTGCTAAAAAAAGCAATGATGATGATGACGACGACGACGATGATGCCGATGTAGAAGTAGAAGATGAATGGGAGAAAGGCGATGACACGGATGATGATTGGGATCCAGATTTTGCGGAATTTGATGTGCCTAAATCAAAATCTAAGAAACCCGCCGGAAAAAAATCTGCCAAAGAAGAAGATGATTTTAAAGTTGATGATGATTTTAAAGACCTTGGTTTTGATGACATTGGTGGTGGCGGAGGTTTTGATGATGATGATGATTTTTAAAATTTGCTTTTTAGATACTGAATGATTAAATGATCTAAGTGAATAAAGCTGTTTCTTTTCCAATCGATGATTTTTTAAATTGTAAGATAAAAATGTTGAACTTGGCTAACCAGTTCAACATTTTTTGTTTTTTGGATAATCACCAATACAATTTTGAGGCACCCGCCTTTGAATGCTTGTTGGCGGTGGGTTGTAGTGCCAAATTGTTTGCCAATGCAGGGGATGATGCTTTTGAGCAAGTAAGAAGTTGGCAGCAACAAAATTCAGGTTGGTTATTTGGTCACCTCGGTTTTGATCTTAAAAATGAGTTGGAAGATCTTCATTCTGACAGCGCTGATAAAATAGGGTTTTCAGATATAGGATTTTTTGTACCCGAAACTGTATTGGAGTTAACCAACAATAACATCAACATTTATACAACAGGCAATGCTATAGAAATGTACGATGCTTTGATGGCTTGTGCAAATACAATCGATTCTTATCCTGCTACTCCTAAAATAGCCATCAAGCATAAAATATCAAAAGAAGCTTATATAAGCAGTGTTCAACAAATACAAGCGCATATACTGCAGGGCGATTGTTATGAAATAAATTATTGTCAGGAGTTTTTTGCAGAAAATGCTACCATAAATCCATTGTTGCTGTATTGGCAATTGACCAACCTTTCCCCTAGTCCATTTGCAGCCTTGTACAAATTGGATGATAAATTTTGCATCAGTGCCAGTCCAGAACGTTACATAAAAAAAGTGGGCAACACACTCATTTCCCAGCCCATTAAAGGCACTGCAATAAGGAACTTAAACAATGCTCAAATAGATCATTACAATAAAGAGCTGCTGCAAAATAGTGAAAAGGAAAAAAGTGAAAATGTGATGGTAGTAGATCTTGTAAGAAACGACTTGAGTAAAATTTGCAAAGAAGGTTCGGTAAAGGTAGCGGAGCTTTTTGGCGTATATAGTTTTCCGCAAGTTCATCAAATGATCAGTACCATCAGCGGTGAGTTGGCCGATAGTCTTGATTGGATAGATGTTATTAAGGCTACTTTTCCGATGGGTTCCATGACGGGTGCCCCCAAAAAGAAGGTGATGCAATTAATTGAGCAATATGAATTCAGCAAAAGGGGATTGTATTCCGGTGCAATTGGTTACCTGCACCCAAACGGCAATTTTGATTTTAATGTAGTAATACGTAGTATTTTGTACAACGCAACCAATCGGTACGTATCTTTTCAAACAGGTAGTGCCATTACATTTGCCAGTAACCCCGAGCAAGAGTATGAGGAATGTTTGCTGAAAGCTGCAGCTATTAGGCAAGTGTTAATTAATACCAACCAGGTGTGAAGGCAACCTTTGGCAAATAGATGGTATCTGTAGCCAAAAATCCAATAAAAATCCTATTCTTCTAACTGCGTTACCCCTCCACTTACCGCAAACTTCATACTGTCCCCAGCACTGAAGTGATTGATCTGTTTTGTCCTACTTTTTGGAACAATGTACACATTACCTGCTACAGAATAAGACATCGGTACATAAACTGAAACATAATCCTTCAAACCAAATTCTTCCATGTCATCTTGCGTAATAAATCCAATTCGCCAAACATCTGTATTATCAACATTGACCAACACATTTTTGGTAAACTTTTTTTTATCTCCTGCAAATGCTTCAAAGAAATCCTTAACAGTAGTGTAAAGAAATTTTATAACCGGTGCTTTGTGCAGTAATTTATCCAATGTTTCCTCCAATTTGCTAAATAAGAAAGACGATGACATATAGCCAACCAACAGCACAAGAAAAATAACAACTAGAAACCCAACCCCAGGAATTCGCCTGATATTACCGTATTTATCTTCCATAATGCCAGGTAATATAAAATGAATGATGTTGGGTAAAATGCCATCAATGAAATTAAAAGCAGCAGTTATTGCCCAAATGGTAATAGCTATCGGCCCTAATACCAATAGCCCTTGTAAAAAATATTGAAATAACCTTTTGTAGGTGGAAGCTTTTGTCATAAGAATTAATTATACGGCAAAGATAAAATATTGGTTATACCTACGTAGGTATTTATAAAATATTATCAATGGTAAAATAATGGGATGGAAACTTTGGTAACAGTAAAAGTTTCCTTAGTTTTGCAATCTAATATGGCAGATACAGAAATAGGATTGAGAATAAAGCAAAAAGCGCATGATTTATTGATGCAATACGGTATTCGTAGTGTAAGTATGGATGATATTGCCAATGCTTTGGGAATGAGTAAAAAAACCATTTATCAGCATTTTGCCGATAAAGACGAATTGGTGGAAGCAGTAATCAGCGATAAGATAGTTGAAAGTCAAATCTGTTGCATTCGTGATAAGGATTCTGCCAAAGATGCCATTCACGAGGTATTTTTAGCCATAGAAATGATGCAGGAACTTTTTCAAAATATGAATCCTACTGTTATATACGATATGGAAAAATTTCACCCTAAATCCTTCACCATTTTTAACCAACACAAACAACAATTTCTGTATAAAGTAATTAAGGAAAACATTGAAAGAGGTATTAGCGAGCAACTTTACAGATCGGAAATAGCTATTGATATCATAGTGAGATCCAGGTTAGAAAACATGATGTTAGCCTTCAATCAACAAGTTTTTCCAAAAAGCAAATTCAATTTAGTAACCGTACAAACCCAACTGACAGAACATTTTCTTTATGGGCTAGCATCATCAAAAGGATATAAGCTCATTTTAAAATATCAACAAGAACTTTTAAATCAACCTACAAATGACACAACAAAATAATGGAAAATTAACTGGTGCTTTTTTGGCAGTAAGTTTCATTATACTGGTTTCACTTTCTTCCAAAGCGCAAACCAACAATGAGTTTACCCTTAAACAAACAGTGGATTATGGAATGAAAAATGCTGTGCAGGTAAAAAACGCTTTACTAGATATTCAAATACAGCAACAAACCAATAGAGAAGTTACTGCACTTGCTTTGCCACAATTAAATGGAAGCCTAGGCATGACACACTTTTTTAATATTCCGGTTACTACCTTACCCAATTTTATTAGTCCTGCTACTTATCAGGTATTAAAAGATGAAGGCGTACAGAATAGTAGTGGCAATCCCATTACTTTTCCAGCGGGTGGATTTGGAAATATTGCAGCTCAATTTGGCGTGCCTTGGATAGCAAGCGGCGGTTTGGATCTTTCTCAAATTTTATTTGATGGACAAGTATTTGTAGGCTTACAGGCACGAAGTGCGGCCATAGAAATGGCAACCCGTACTGCGGATGTTACAGCAGAGCAAATTAAAGTTAATATCAATAAAATTTATTACCAGTTGGTGGTTGGCCAAAAACAATTAGGTAGTATAGAAGCTAATATTGAAAGGTTTAAAAAGCTATTAAACGATACCAAAGAGATTTATAAAAATGGTTTTGCAGAAAAACTAGATGTTGATAAGGTTTCGGTACAGTTAAATAACCTCAACACAGAAAAAGAAAAAATACTCAGCCAGTTAAATGTAGGCAATGCCGGGCTTAAGTTTTTAATAAATATGCCACAAAAAGAAACATTGGTTCTTACAGATACTTTGAGCAATGATGAATTGAAATCCAATTTGCTGGAAGATGCCTACAGTTACGATGATCGCAAAGAAATACAGTTGTTAACGGTAGCCAACAAACTAAATGGTTTTAATGTAAAGCGCTTCCAACTTAGCCGGATACCAACAATAGCAGCATTTGCATCTTACTCAAAAAATGCACAACGTACTAAATTTAATTTCTTTGATAAAGGCGATTGGTTTAACACATCGTTTGCTGGTATTAAAATTACAGTACCCATTTTTGATGGTTTTGCAAGAAAGGCTAAAATTGAAAATGCAAAACTTTCTTATGCCAAAACCACCAATAGTTTACAGCAGGCAAAAGCATCTATGGATTATGAAGTGGCAATTGCAGGAATGAAAATTAAAACAGCCATACTTACAGTTGACAATCAAAAGCAAAATATTCAATTAGCAGAGGAAGTGTACAATACCACCAAGAAAAAATATGAACAAGGCCTTGGCAGCAACCAGGAAATATACACAGCTCAAACAGAATTGAAAGTAGCGCAAAATAATTATTATAGTGCACTGTATGATGCCATTACAGCAAAAATTGATTATTTAAAAGCTGTTGGAAAACTATAATACGCTATTAAAAAATCTTATCATAATAAAACAACCATATAAACTACAGACAATGAAAAATTATTTCTTAATTGCCATAGCAGGCATTGCTCTTTTATCATCCTGCGGTAGCAGTAAAAAAGAAACCAATGCAGTATTAATTGAAAAGAAGGAAGCATTGGGTAAAGTAAAAGCAGCAAAAGAAAAACTAGAAAAACAAATCAATGACCTGGAAGCAGCAATTAATAAGTTAGACCCAGCAAACGCTACTGCACAAAAGCCTAAACTAGTAGCAGTACAAACATTGGCTGTTGCTGATTTTAGCCATTTTATAGAGTTGCAAGGCAAAATAGAATCTGAAAACATCAGTTATATAAGCCCAAGAACCGGCCCTGCACAAGTAAAAGAAGTGTTGATTAAAAAAGGGCAATTGGTTAAAAAAGGCCAACTGTTGTTAAAGCTTGATGATGCTATTGTAAGGCAAAATTACGCTGCTGCAAAGCAAGGTTTAGAAACCATCAAAACACAATTGAGTTTTGCTAAAAATATTGCCGAGCGCCAACAAAATCTTTGGAATCAAAATATAGGCACCGAGGTTCAATTAATCAGTGCAAAAAGTAATGTAGCTACTTTGGAAGCTCAATTAAAATCGGTAGAAGAAAATGTAAAAACGGTGAATGTGCAATTAAATGCGTCCAATGTGTACAGTGATGTATCAGGTATTGCAGATGAGGTAAATATTCGGGTGGGGGAAACCTTCTCCGGTGTAACTGCACAAGGGGCTCAAATAAAAATTGTAAACAACAGCCATTTAAAAGTAAGCGGCAACATTCCTGAAAATTATTTAAAAAATGTTACCCAGGGTGTGCCTGTAATTGTGCAGGTGCCAGATATCAACAAATCTTTCAATAGCACTATAACCTTTGTAGGCTCCTCTATTGATGCACTTACAAGAGGGTTTGTAGTAGAGGCAAAGCTACCTGCCGATGCCAATTTGAAGCCAAACCAGATTGCCCTGCTTAAGGTAAAAGATTATGCAGCTTCATCTGCCATTATCATCCCTTTAGGTACCTTGCAGAATGATGAAAAAGGAAAATTTGTAATGGTAGCAGTAAACGAAAAAGGAAAGTTGATAGCAAAAAAACGCCCTGTAAACATCGGGTTTTTAAATGGTGATATGTTGGAAATAAAAACAGGTTTGCAAGCTGGCGATGTAATCATTACAGAAGGTTTTCAAAGCTTGTACGAAGGGCAATTGATTACCACGCAATAGTGATGCTAGCATGCTGGAAATTGGTTTTTTAAACCTGTTAGCATATTAAAAGCATTAAAAATAATTAAATGTTAGCCTCAAGCTCAATGGGATTTTTCCCTGGTGTATAGCAACGAGTTGGAGACACAAAACTACAAACATGAGTGCATTAGAAAATTTAAAGGAAAAGTTTAAAGAGTTTAAACCCACTTCCTGGTCTATTAAAAATAAAACATCTATTTACCTGCTGATGTTGTTCGTTACCATTTGGGGTGTATTCCAGTTTGTAACATTGCCCAAAGAGCAGTTTCCCGATATTGTAATACCCACTATTTATGTGCAAAGTATTTATGTGGGCAATTCGCCAAAGGATATAGAAAACTTAGTAACCAAGCCAATAGAAAAACAAATAAAGGGCATTACGGGTGCTAAAATTAAAAAGGTAACTAGCAGCTCTCAGCAAGATTATTCTGCCATTACGGTAGAGTTTGAAACAAATGTAAAAACAGATATTGCGCTGCAGAAAGTAAAAGATGCTATTGATAAAGCCAAAAAAGATTTACCAACTGATCTAACGCAAGAGCCTACCGCATTAGAAGTAAGTTTTAGCGAACAGCCAATTATGTATGTGAATGTAAGTGGTGATTATGATTTGGTTCGGTTAAAAAAATATGCTGATGACCTAAAGGATAAATTAGAAGAACTAAGCCAGATAAACCGGGTAGATTTAGTAGGTGCTCCAGAAAGAGAATTTCAGATAAATGTAGATAATTACCGCATGCAAGCCGCTAATATTACGTTTGATGATATTGCCAATGCAGTAGCAAGAGAAAACGTGGACATCAGCAGTGGTTTATTGGATATTGGCAATATGCGGAGAAATCTTCAGCTAAAAGGACAGTTTAAATCTGCTTTTGATATTGAAAAAGTATTGATAAGAAACACAAGCGGTGCACCCATTTACCTCAAAGATATTGCTACCATTAAAGACACTATTAAACTAAGAGAAAGCTATGCCCGATTAGATGGTAAAAATGTAATAACCTTAAACATCATCAAGCGTGCAGGCGAAAACCTTATCGAAACAAGTGATGGTATTAAAAAAATTGTGAAGGAGCTGCAGGCCTCACAGTTTCCCAAAGATTTGGGTGTTGTTATCACCGGCGATCAGAGTAAAAAAACTCGAACCTCTTTCAATGATTTGGTCAACTCTATCGTAATCGGTTTCATACTCGTATTGATTATTCTTATGTTTTTCATGGGGGTTACCAATGCTTTTTTTGTGGCCTTGAGTGTGCCGCTTAGTATGTTCGTTGCCTTTATGTTTTTGCCTGCGGCAGATTTAATTGTTGGCACGCATGTTACCCTCAACTTCATTGTGTTGTTTGCCTTATTGTTTGGGCTAGGTATTATTGTAGATGATGCCATTGTGGTGATAGAAAACACCCATCGGATTTTTATTGAAGGCAAAGGAAATATAACGGCTGAAAAAAGTGCTATGATGGCGGCCGGCGAAGTTTGGCTGCCCGTATTGGCTGGCACACTTACTACTTTAGCGCCGTTTATTCCCTTACTTTTTTGGCCGGGTATCATTGGTAAATTCATGGTGTATTTACCTACCATGCTCATCTTTACATTATCAGCTTCTCTTATAGTGGCCTTTATCATGAACCCTGTTTTTGCAGTAGATTTTATGAACCATGCAGAGGGGGAAAAAGAGCCCAAATCAGCCATTTTTAAAAAGCCACTTTTATGGGTAATTATTGGGGTTGGTATCTTGCTAAATGTAATTGGAATGTCGCAAAATGCCGCTATGGAAGGTATCGTTAAAGGCGATGATTTGGTAAATCCCGGTGCCTCTTATCATTTCTTTGGCAACCTTTTATTGTTTTTTGTTTTCCTCGTTGTTTTAAATCGTTTTGTGCTAGACAGAGCCATTCACAATTTTCAAAACAAGGCGCTACCATGGATCATGAGTCATTACGAAAACCTTTTGCGGTGGTCATTAAAAGGGTGGAGACCGGTGTATTTATTGATCGGTACCATTGTATTGTTTTTTCTATCAGGGGTGTTTTTTTGGGCAAGAAATGTACCAGTGGTATTTTTTCCGCAAGGCGACCCAAATTTCATTTATGTGTACCTCAAATTGCCCGTGGGTACATCAGTGGAATATACGGACTCTGTTACGCATATACTAGAAACAAGGGTTAATAAGGTATTGGGATTAGACAACAATCAAAAAAATCCCTTGGTAGAAAGTGTTATTACCAATGTAGCAATAGGTGCCGGCGACCCGCAGAGTGGCGATAGAAGTACCCGAAGCGAATTAGGCCGTGTACAAATTTCCTTTGTAGAATTTGAATATCGGGACGGTGCTTCCACAAAGCCTTATCTCGATTCTATCCGCAATGTGCTCAAGGGTATTCCTGGTAGCGAAATTTCCATTGATCAAGAAAAAGGTGGACCGCCAACCGACCCTCCCATCAACATAGAAGTAGCAAGTGAAGAATTTGATAATCTTATTAAAACTGCTGTTAACCTAAAAAATTATCTCGATTCTGTAAACACTCCCGGTGTAGAAGAATTGAAGATGGATGTAGATTTACAAAATCCTGAAGTTACCCTAACGGTAGATAGACAGCGAGCCCTTATAGCCGGTGTAAGCAGTGCTCAAATTGGATTGCAATTGCGTACAGCCTTGTTTGGTAAAGAAGCCTCTAAGATTAAGGATGGTGAAGATGAATACAAAATTCAGATTCGCAACGAACAACTGCACCGCAATAATCTTAGTGATTTGCTCAATATGGAAATTGTGTTTAGGGATTTTGCAAGCGGTGGCCAAATTAAAAGAGTACCCATTAGCAGTGTGGTTTCGGTAGATCTTACCAGTACTTTGGGAAGCGTAAAAAGGAAGAATCAAAAGCGGGTAATTACCCTACGTTCCAATGTGCTATCTGGCTATACACCAACAGCCGTAAATGAAGCCATTACCACACATATAGAAAACTTTAAGCAAAAGCCTGATGGAGTAAGAATTACCCAAACAGGCGAAGGCGAGCAACAAGCAGAAACCGGTGCCTTCTTAGGAAAAGCCTTGGTAATAGCATTGGCGCTAATCCTTTTCATACTGGTATTGCAATTTAATTCTGTAAGTAAATCTGTCATTATTTTAACAGAAATTATTTTTAGTGTAATTGGTGTGTTGCTAGGCTTTGGTATTACCAAAATGGAAGTATCGGTGGTAATGACGGGTATTGGTATTGTAGGTCTAGCCGGTATTGTGGTTAAAAATGGTATATTGGTAATAGAGTTTGCAGATGAATTGCGAAGCCGTGGTGTAAAAACCAGAGAAGCGGTGGTGCAGGCGGGTAAAACACGTATTATACCGGTGTTACTTACAGCCCTTGCAGCCATACTAGCCCTAGTGCCATTGGCAACAGGGTTTAATATAGATTTTGTAGAAATGTTTGCAGATCTTGATCCACATATTTTCTTTGGGGGCGATAACGCTGTGTTCTGGAAACCGCTTAGCTGGACAATTATTTTTGGATTAACCGTAGCGTTTTTTATGACATTGGTGATAGTGCCCGCTATGTATTTAATAGCAGAAAGATTAAGGCGACCCATGCGTAATATGTACGGCGGCAAATGGATAAGCATGTTGGGCATACCGCCATTAACCATTTTGTTTTTACCATTGATGGTTATCACAATGATACTACACCGTAGGGCAGTAAATCGTAGAAGACAGCGCCTAAAAACTAACGATGAAAAATGGAATGGTAGCTGGTTTTAAAACAGTGAATATTTAATAAATTAGCTCTTTTTTAAAGTTCACAAAGTGTAAAGCTTTGTGGGCTTTTTTTATGGGTGATTGTGGAGTTGAACTATGCACATTGTTTTAACGATAGCAGTGTTCATACTTTCGTCTTTATGAGGCTATAGAAGTGGTTTAGAGTGATGGAATTGGAGAGATTAGAATGATTAGAATGTATAGGCAGTGTTATTCCCAAAAGCTACAACTGATGGATTAAAATATTTAGTAAAGCCTACATTTTTGAAGATAATAAATTTTAAAGGTAAACCCATTCTCAAGAGAATTGGAAATCATCGGATAGAAGAATTGATTTATCAGGATTTAAAATTTTTCAGTCTACTTCTATTGGTGAAGACTCCATCCACAAAGTAATAGTTTACTTTCCAAAAATATATTGTAGTAAATATAAGTTAAGTTTATCCAATTTAGTTTTGTGTTAAAAGCCCTTATCTTTAAGAAAATTTTAAAACAATGGCTTCTATTTTAGAAGACCGCAACGAACAATTGGGAAAGAAATTTCAAAGAATATAATACAAAAAGCATTAAAAGCAATGTGCGAAAAAGGAGTATCAGGCAACGAAGGAGTATTAAAAGGAACCAAATATTTTATACGCCAAAAGGAGTGAAATAAATCCCCTTTTTACATAAGATGTTGATAGAAATTGATTGATAGAATTATAAATTATTGATAATCAATTATTTAAATCAACCAAGATTAAGTGAAATAAACACATAAAACACATAAAAGTCTATAAAAGCGTATAAAAAAAGTCTAAAGAACAACCAAATCAACCTAAACAAAACCGATAAAAACAGCATAATTGAACTGATAAAGGCAGGCGAAAAACTGCCCCAATAGGCCTACTTAAACACCCAAGAAAAAATCTAAGAAACAATAAT
>Ga0105045_10005424_pt1 | contig 11240 bp, 7 predicted proteins | sample MAT02_FD_78089 | JGI IMG/M metagenome (GOLD analysis project Ga0105045, IMG submission 78089) | Freshwater microbial communities from Lake Fryxell liftoff mats and glacier meltwater in Antarctica - MAT-02 (megahit assembly) | ecosystem: Environmental > Aquatic > Freshwater > Ice > Liftoff... | reverse complement strand
GCACGGGGAGAGGCAAAAAGGCTGGTTTTTGTTCATAAAGTAGCGAGTTTTCAGTCTGAGCACCAAGGCTGATGAACTCCAAACCGTGCGATTTCCAAAAGCTTAAGTTGGTGGCATTGGACTCACGTCCGCCGCTCTTAAAAACAAAAATCAAGCAACACAACTATTCTGCAGTGCGGGGCATGAGCATTCCGGCGACTGCGGCGTTCATCACCGTGGCCAGGAAGCCGACGAAGAGCGCCCGCATACCTAGTTTAGCGAGATCGCCTCGGCGTTCTTCCGCCATCGCGCCGATGCCACCGAGTTGAATGCCGACCGAGGCGAAGTTCGCAAAGCCACTGAGGGCGAATACGGCTAATTTACGCGAATCGAGCGAGAGCGTGCCGAATGCGATGTCGTTTTTCAATGCGAGATACGCTACATGTTCGTTCGCGGCGAGCTTCATTCCAAGTAAGCTTCCGACCTGCTGCGTCTCCGAAGGTTGCACGCCCATCAAGAATGCGACCGGCGCGAAGAGCCAGCCAAAGATCATCTGCAATCGCAGGTTATCGGGAATCCAATCGAGTGATTCCGCGCTCATACCCGCGCGGATGAGTTGCGGTTTGACACCACCAATCATCGCATCAAATAGCGCTATGAACGCGATGAATGCAATCAACATCGCCGCGACGTTCAGCGCCAAGTATAGGCCGTCTTTCACCCCCGCAGCAGCCGCAGCTATCGCGTTCGGGTGTTCGCTGGGCATATCGACGTTCGCATCGCCCATCGTTTTCGGTTCCTCGGTTTCGGGCAGAATCAGCTTCGTGAGGTAGAGCGCGCACGGGCACGCCATCACGCTGGTGCAGAGAATCGAAACCGGGTCGGCACCATAGCTGATGTAAATCGCCATCATGCCGCCGGAGATCGTCGCCATGCCGCTCCCCATGAGCGCGAGCAACTCGGAGCGAGTCATGCCGAGAATGTAGGGCTTCACGATGAGCGGCGCTTCGGTCTGGCCCATGAAGACGTTCGCGGAAACCGCGAGCGTTTCCGCGCCGCTGGTTCGCATCAAGTACGACATCACCTTGGCAAAGATGCGCACGAAGAACTGCAACACGCCGTAGTAGTACAGCACGCTGAAGAACGAAGAGACAAAGATAATCGGCGGCAACGCCTTGAACGCGAAGACGAATCCCGAAGGGCCATCGACTTTCGCCAACGAGCCAAAGACGAAATCGGCCCCGGCATCGGAACACGCGATCATGATTTTGAAGCCTTCCCCAACAACTTCAAAAATGGCACGAACCCAACTCAACTTCAACACCATCAGCGCGAGAATGAATTGCAAGCCGATGCCCCAAGCGATCGTTTGCCAGCGGACCTGCCGCAAGTTGTTGGAACAGATCGCCGCGAGCGCGAAGAACGCCAAGTAGCCGAAGGCCGCTTGGCCGCGTGTACCGAGAACGCCGGATGTAAGATAAGCCACCGCGACTATCAATAGGATTGCACCGGCTATACCGAATCGCCAAGAACGCGGGGATCCCTCCGCGATGGGCGCGTGTGAAGCCATGGAAAGCACTCGTTTTGTTGGTCGAGAGGAGTAGCATTGTTCTAGCTGAATCGTCGCCCCAGCAAAACCAGAATTGCCGATTATTGAGGAGATCGAGGCGATGTTGCAAGTTACGCTCGTGGAGCCAGGGCTTTTTGAATCGCGTGCTGCGGAAACTCCGGTACTCAAGCCGGGCCATGCTCTGGTGCGGGTGCGCCGGATCGGCGTGTGCGGAACCGATCTGCACGCCTTCGCGGGTCGGCAGCCCTTCTTCACCTATCCGCGCATTCTCGGCCACGAACTCGGGGTCGAGATTGTCGCACTTCCCAAAGGCACTGCCGGGTTCAAAATCGGCGATCGCTGTTGCATCGAGCCGTACTTGAATTGCGGCAAGTGCAAGCCATGCTTGAAAGGGAAAACCAACTGCTGCGAAACCTTGAAGGTTCTCGGCGTGCATACCGATGGCGGGATGCGCGAAACCATCCTCGTGCCGCTCGAACGGCTTTATCGCACCGATGCGCTCAGTTGGGATCAACTCGCACTCGTGGAAACGCTGAGCATTGGCCAACATGCCGTGCAGCGTGCCCAGTTGCAACCGGGCGAAGATGTTCTCGTGGTGGGTGCCGGGCCGATCGGTTTGGCCGTGGTGCAGTTCGCGTTACTGGCGGGGGCGCATACTCTCGTGCTGGAACGGAATGCGAATCGGCGCGCCTTCGCGGAGCGCTTCGGCGTGAAGGCTATCGATGATGCTGGCAAGCGCGTCTTCGATTGCGTCTTCGATGCCACGGGGAGCCAAGTGGCGATGCAGCAAAGTTTCGAGCGCGTCGCGTTCGGCGGGAAGCTCGTCTTCGTGGGATTGGTTCAGAATACCATCACGTTCGACGATCCACTGTTCCATCGCCGAGAGATGACGATACTCGCCAGCCGGAATAGCGCCGGTGCGTTCCCGCAGATCATGCAAGACATTGAAGCGGGGAGAATCGATACGAACCCGTGGATCACACATCGGCTGGGGTTAGCCGAAGTGCCAGATGCCTTCGCGGAACTGCCGATGCAACTCGATTTGATTAAAGCAATGATCGAAGTGTAATTGGAAACGGTTTATCTGAACGGTCTGCAAGGTCGTGGTATGTCAGCCCAAGGTCAGCGCTTCGCGCAACGACGAGCGCAGCCTTGGGTGCAAATTACTCACCCTCGGGCTTCACGATGGTCGGTGAACTGGAAACGGCAGCATCGCGGTCGATATTCTTCTTTTTCAATTTCGTATGCAGCGTATCGCGCGAGATTTTCAAGACGCGGGCCGCTTGGCTCACGTTGCCCGCTGTTTGCTTCAGAGCTTTTACGATGGCCCAAGTTTCGAGGTCGTCGATCGCCAAGCTGGTGGGAGCGTCGGTCACGGCGGCGATTTCCGTTGGCGAAGGGAGCATTGTGGAAATTGGCGTGAGCGGGAGATCGTCGGCATCAATGACATCCGTTTCTGCCATCGCTGCGGCGCTTTCAAGTACGGCCCGCAACTGGCGGACGTTCCCCGGCCACGGGAAGGCGTAGATTAACTGCTCTGCGGCCGGTGTTAGCCGGATCGACCTGCGTAATTGTTGCGAGATCCGTTCGAGGAAGAACCGCGCGAGTTCGATAATATCCGTGGGGTGTTCGCGCAGCGGAGGCACGCGAATGCTAATCACTTTCAGCCGGAATAAGAGGTCGTGCCGGAAGCGGCCGGCTTTCACTTCGCTATCTAGGTCGCGATTCGTGGCAGCGATCACGCGTACATCGACTTTAATGTCCTTATCGCTACCGGGTTGCCGAAACGGTTGATTTTCGATGACACGCAGCAGCTTCCCTTGGCATTCCAGCGACAAATCGGCGATTTCATCGAGGAAGAGCGTCCCATCGTGCGCCTGCTGGAGCAGCCCGGCATAATCTTGCTCGGCATTGGCAATCGCGCCCCGACGATAACCAAAGAGTTCCGCTTCGAGCGTGAGAGGGGTCATGGCCGCGCAATTGACCACCACCAATGGCCCCTGATTGCGCGCGCTGTTCTTGTGTAGAGCCAACGCGACGAGTTCCTTGCCCACCCCGCTTTCGCCCGTAATCAACACCGTGAGTGATGAAATCGAAGCTCGGCCAATTTGCTGCCGGACCGCCATCATCTGGGTACTATCGCCGATGATTTCTTCGGAATACGAAACCGAGTGATGTAACCTTTGAATCTCCGCTTCAAGCTTGCGGGAATGGCGAATTCGCTCGAGTAAATGGCCCAGGAATGTCGCTGCGGTGCTGATGATGGGGTACGCAAGATCGCCGAATTCCTGGTCCTTCTTGTAGGCATGAATAGCCGCAAACGGTTCTCTTTTTAAGGACATTGAGTTGATGAGTGGAACGGCAATCGCATCCTTGCAATTCACCAGAATCAAGCTCTTGGGGTCGGCTTCGCCTAGACCCAGACTGCCCAGCCTCCAAACGGGCGAGCCCTTTCGGACGCTCTCCGTTAGTGATCGGCTCGAGTCTAGGTCGAGGCTACTGAGTGGAGGCACGACAATTTTCGGTGATGGCTCCGTAGGATCGAGATCCACGCACGCCGATTGTGTGGCATGAGTCAGCCGATTGATCGTCTCGAGCGTGAGCGTGATGAGTTCGTCGGCATCGGTCAAACTCACGGCGGTGAGCATGTATTCTGTCAATGCTTGATGCGTTTTCTGCTCCAGCTCCGGAACAAGGAACGTCGTCCCTGTCAACGATGTCTCGAGTTTCGGTGTCCTTTCCTTCTCGCTCGGTTCCGCAGCAACGCGACGTGGGGGATTCTGCGTGACGCGCGTGGCCCGGTTTTCCAGCGCGTTCGGCGATGCTGGGAAGGTTTCAATCTTCATTGCAGGAGGGATCGGCGAAGGGGCACTCACACTCGGATCCAACGGTTTCCGAATCGCATACCGCAGCACGACATGGCCGATTTGTAATTCCATATTCTCGCGGAGTTCCGTGGCACCCGTCACGCGGTTGCCATTCACTTTGGTTCCGTTCAAGCCAAAATCCCGAATGAACCATTTCCCAGCTTCAAAGAACACTTTGGCATGAAGCCGCGAAACAAGGTCATCGCGGATCGTGAGTCCGTTTTCCCGACTCCGGCCAATGGTAATCGGCTGGCCTGGTATCAGGTCGACGAATGCGGGCGAGCAATCTCCAGCTACTGAAGTAAGTCGAGCGTTCATAATCAAACCTAGTGAAGACGTAGCCACCCGGAACCCTAGCGTGAAAAAAACAATAATGCGAATTTAACGGGCGATCGACGAAAGCCTTAAACAATCTAGTACACAAGATTGTAGAATGCCGAGCAAAGTGCAAACCAACATCGTCGACGATACCTATTGAATTGCTATGATAGCAATCCATTATATCGAGAGGTAAATTTACATGCAGAAAATCATACGCGGGCTGGCTTACGTGTTAGGTGACAATATCGACACAGATCAGATTATACCTGCCGAGTATCTCACCTACAATCCCGCAATTCCAGCCGAATATCGAATGTTCGGAAAGTTTGCTTTGTCCGGCGTACCCGCCGCGCAAGGCGGATTGCCGAAAGGCCACGTGCCGTTTCACGGCCCAGACGATGAGTTCATTTCACCCTACAAAATTATTATCGGCGGTAAGAATTTCGGCTGCGGATCGAGCCGCGAACACGCACCCATTGCGTTCGCGGCTGCTGGAATTGCTGCCGTGGTGGCCGAATTTTACGCACGCATCTTCTATCGCAACTGCGTGAACGGTGCGTATCTCTTGCCGGTGGAATCCGAAGACCGACTCATCGAACGCATCTGCACGGGCGATGAACTTTCGCTCGATATCGATAATCACGAATTGAAAAACCTCACGACGGGCGAAGCGTGGAAACTCAAGAGCCTCGGAGAGGTGACACCGATCATCGAAGCAGGCGGCATCTTTGAGTACGCGAAGAAAGTGGGCATGCTTGCAAATTGAAAATTGTTTCAAATCCGCGCCAATCACCCGCTGATCGGCATGGATTGGATCAACAGAATCCGATGTTCTTGGCTCAAAGTCGCGCGGCGACGACAGATTTACATCCAGGTGGTGAAGTCAGTCGCGCGGCGACAAACCGCTGACACGCTTTTGGCTTGACCATTTCTCTGAATGCACTATTAGTATTCAAATAGCCTAATCACCTCACCTGAATCAAGTCTCCATTGCCCGAGTAAGAGCGAGTTGATTTCGGAACCATTAGTACACATTTCATTCTTCGTCTCGAAGACACTCATCGATATTCTCATTTTGCAGATTTCCCTTGTAGGTGATCGCCATTCTTAAATATGAAAATACAGAACATAAATGAGCGAACCCTCACGTTATTTCGCCACATTGGCCAGGGAGCAGTGTAGCTTTTCCGACAGGAAATTCCAATTTCTGAGATTCTTCTATTGACGATCGAAGGTAACAACGGCGGCTGTAACGGCTGGCGGACGCAAGGCAATTCGCTGCGGCTGATGGAACGCCAACGATTCGGCATCTTCAATATTCAATCGCCGGGCTTCCCCTTGAACAACATCAGCACGTCGAATGGTCAATCGAATGCGGCATTTGGCAGTCGGCACACAGGTGGCGCGAACTTCTGCCTGGGCGATGGCTCTGTGCGATTCGTGCGCGATAACATCTCGGCTGCGGCCTACAACGCGTTTGGCTCGCGTAACGGTGGCGAAACGATTGCGTTGAACTAAATCACAATGGTTGATAGTCGGAGCGATTCAAGAACTTTGGCCACAGAGGCACGAACAAGTCGTGCCTCTGTGGTTTTGGTGTTTGTTCGGGATGCCCCGGCTCGCGCGTCCGGCTAATTCAAACGATCAGGGGCAATTTTTCGCTGCGCTCTTGTCGAATGCGATAAGCCTGCTAAACTTGCCGAATCACGAAAGTGGAAAAAGTGTTTACCCACATGGTTGGGGTGTGCATCGCGGCGAGGTCCAGTTTTTGGTCCCGCACTGCGAGAAAGCAGCACAAGGATTCATCAAGACACGACACACAGTTTAGAGTTAACGGTTCACGGTTATTAAGGGGATTCCGGGCGATGACGATCACGAAGGAACGAAAAACCGATCTGATTAATCAATTCAAACGAGCGGAAAACGATTCCGGCTCGCCCGAAGTGCAAATCGCCCTGCTCACAGCTCGTATCAACGAACTGACCGAACATATGCGCGCGCACAAAAAAGACTTCTCGAGCCGTCGTGGCTTGCTGAAGTTGGTCAGTCAACGCTCCGACCTGCTGAAATACCTCCGCCAGATCGATCGCAATCGCTACCTCACAGTTATTCAGAAGTTGGGCCTGCGGAAGTAATTTTCCCCGTTGTTTCTTCGTCGTTGTCGTGTCGAACGGTTATCCTTGTCTGCGTTGCATGCCCCTTCCGCTACCTCTAGCGAAAGGGTCTGTCTGTGCCTGTCACACGTGTCGAACGTTCTATTGGTTCCGGTCAACTCAGCATCGAAACCGGCAAGCTCGCTAAGCAAGCGCACGGAGCTGTTCTCGTCCAACTCGGCGAAACGGTGGTCCTTGTGGCTTCCGTTGCGGGAAACCCGATACCGGGCCGCGACTTCTTCCCGCTCACCTGCGATTACCGCGAAAAAACCTACGCAGCGGGCAAGTTCCCGGGCGGCTTCATCAAGCGCGAAACTCGCCCCAGCACAAAAGAAACGCTCACCAGCCGGTTGATGGATCGACCTATCCGCCCACTCTTCCCCGCAGATTATTTCAACGAAGTTCAGGTCATGGCGAGCGTTCTCGCCGCAGATACCGATAACGACCCCGATGTTCTCGCTCTCATCGGTGCGAGCGCCAGCCTGCACATCTCGCCGATTCCTTTCTCGAAGCCATTCGGCGCTGTCCGTGTCGGTCGCGTCGCCGAAAAACTCATCCTGATGCCGACCCACGCGCAGATGGAAGAAAGCGATCTCGATCTCATTGTTGCGGCCACCCGCGATGCTATTTGCATGATCGAAGGCTTCGCCCGCGAACTCCCTGAAGATATCGTCGCGCAGGCCATCGAATTCGCGCATCAAGGTTGCGTGGCCGTCATTGAAGTGATCGAAGACATGCGGAACAAGATGGGCCTCGGCGAGAAAGTATTGCCACCTGCCGCACCCGCCAACCCGCTGACCGAAGAAATGTATCAGAAGATCGGCGACGAATTCAAAAAGCGTTACCTCACGGAAGGCAAACTCGCACGCTATAAAGCCGTCGATGACCTCAAAGCCGAAACGAAGAAGAGCTACTTCCCCGAAGGCTCGACGACTCCACCGACCTACACCGAATCGCAATTCTCCTCGGCATTCTCCGCACTCCGCGAACGCATTTTCAAAGAAATCACGCTCAGCGGAACTCGCATCGACGGTCGCGGACTCGATCAACTCCGGAACATCTCGTGCGATGTGCAACTGCTGCCGCGCGTCCACGGCTCGGCACTGTTCCAACGCGGTGAAACGCAAGCCTTGGTTGTGGCCACGCTCGGTACCGGCCAAGACGAACAAAAAGTCGATGGCCTGCAAAACGAATACTCGAAGAAGTTCTACCTCGATTACAACTTCCCTCCGTTCAGCGTCGGCGAATGCAAGCCGATTCGCGGCCCAGGCCGACGCGAAATCGGCCACGGGATGCTCGCGGAACGCTCGCTGAAAGCGGTGCTTCCACCAGCGGCGAAGTTCCCCTACACCATCCGACTCGTTTCCGAAATTCTCGAATCGAATGGTTCTTCGTCGATGGCTTCCGTTTGTGGTGGAACGCTCGCGCTGATGGATGCTGGCGTGCCGATCAAACGCCCCGTTGCGGGCATCAGCATCGGCCTTTGCACCGAAGGCGATGAGTATGTTCTGCTCACCGATATTCAAGGCGATGAAGACCACTACGGCGACATGGACTTCAAAATCGCAGGCACGCAAACCGGCGTGACCGGCATTCAACTCGATATCAAGATCGACGGCATCACGCACGACATCGTGAAGGAAACGCTTGAGCAAGCCCGCATCGCCCGCATCAAGATTCTCAAAACGATGATCGGCACGCTCACGAAGCCGCGGATCGATATTGCCGCAACCGCCCCTCGCTTGTTCCAAGTGAAGATCAGCCCAGATAAAATCGGCCTACTCATCGGGCCAGGCGGCAAGACGATCCGCGCGATTCAAGAAGAGACCGGCGCTCGGCTCGATGTCGAAGACGATGGCACCGTCACGGTTTCCGCGAATGACCTCGATGCCGCAACCGCAGCGAGGAACAAAGTGGAAGCGCTTTGTGCGGAAATTAAGATTGGCGCGATCTACGATGGAAAAGTGACGAGCATTAAAGACTTCGGCGCGTTCATCGAGATTTCGCCGGGCCGCGATGGTTTGTGTCACGTCTCGCAACTCGATAACGGCTTTGTGCAACACCCATCGGAAGTGGTAAAAGTCGGCGACCGCGTGCAAGTGAAAGTGATCGAAATTGATGACCAAGACCGCGTGAAACTCTCGCGCAAAGCACTATTGCCACCGAAGCCCGAAGGCGAAGATTCGAGCGCTCCCCCACGGGAACGCCAAGATCGCGGCAACGGTGGAGGCGGCGGAGGCGGTGGTGGTCAGCGCCGCGACCGTCGAGATTAACCGATGAGCGGTGGACGTAAGTTCACCAAGTCTTGTTTAAGTAACATTACAATACAATTGAGCGGCGGACGTGAGTCCGCCGAGTTTTGTTTTAACAAATGTTTGGTTCAGCACTCGGCGGACTTACGTCCGCCGCTCATATTTTGAGTCAGTTCTTTTCTTCTACTTTATCGGCTTTCATTTTGATGATTTCAAATCCATTCAGAAACTGTTCCATCTTGGGTTTTGCCTTTTTGAAGAAGTTTGTAGTTGTCCAAGTGAGAACTTGAAACGAACCTTCCTTGCCAGTGTACAAGTAGACGTGATAAGTGAGTGCAAGCTTTTGGATTGTCGCGTCAATGGTAACGCAAATGTACTCTTGGCCGTTGACGAGCCGTTTTTCTTCCAGTAACACTTTGGCATTTTCATCGAGTTTTTTCAGATTGTTCACGAAGAAGTCCCTTAATCCTTCGATTGGTACTTCGACTTGCTCAGCGACGATCATCGCGAAAACCTCGTCTTCCTTGGTGCCGAATGAGACTTCAGCTACCGGATTGATTTGCCTCGTTGACTTCACCCAAGTATCCGGCACGAGCGAAAGCTTGAACGTCTTGTTTTTCCCGGTGTAGGCGAGTTCTGCCTTCTTATCTTTGACATAGGCCACGACTTTCTTGTTGTCGTCGGGCTTCTTCTGATCCTTGGCATAAATCCATGTGCCATCGTCGCGGAGAATCACTTCCTTGCCGTCTTTCGTTTTCACGCGTTCCTCGGCCCATGCAGTCACTGCCAAGAATGCAAAGCCGATCGCCAAAAGTAGAACCTTACGCATACTGATGCTCCTGGGATTGATGATGGAAAAATTGTAGCGAACGCGTCGGCGATCACCGAATGAATATCAGGAAATCGGTGGAACAACTCGCGCGTGCATCGCCTATAATCAGGAAGATTCCCGACACTTTACCTGGATCATTCTCATATGCTCTATGCGACATTATGTGCTGCGGCTTTCGCTTGTTCTGCACCGGTTGAACCTGCCAATTGGCCCAGCTTCCGTGGCGATGGCACGAGCATTTCCCCCGCGAAGAATCTCCCGCTCAAATGGAGTGCCACAGAGAACATCGCGTGGCGGAACACCTTGCCGGGCTATGGCCAATCGTCGCCGGTGGTGTGGGGCGAACACATCTTCGTCACGGCCATTGATGGAGCCGAGAAGGAGAAACTTTTTCTCGTCGCGCTCGAATCGAAGAACGGCAAAGTGGCCTGGCAGAAAGAACTGGCTTCAACTTTACCCGGCAAGAACAACCAGATGATGAGCCGGGCCGGGCCGACACCCGTTGTCGATGCGAATGGTGTTTACGCCTTCTTTGAAAGCGGCGATGTCCACGCTTTCACGCACGCAGGCAAAGCACTCTGGACACGTTCCATCAGCAAAGACTACGGCAAGTTTGAAAACGCGCACGGCCTGAGTAGTTCACCCGCTCAAACCAAGAATGCCGTCATCATTCTCATCGACGACATGAGCGCATCGTATCTGCTCGCGCTCAATAAGCAGAATGGCAAAACCATGTGGAAGACCGAGCGTGCGAAGCGCAGTTCGTGGTGCTCGCCCGTGGTTGCGAACCTGAACGGCAAGCTGCGCATCGTCATCAGTAGCAACAGTTCGCTCAGCGTGTACGATGCCGAAAGCGGAAAAGAAATCGCTATGATGGATGGCCTGACGGGGAACAACGTCGCTTCGGCGGTGGTGGTTCAGGATCGCATTTATATTGGTGCTGCGGAAAATCGCATGAACCCGGACATCGTGGCTTCGGCGAAATCGAACTGCTGCGTGAAGCTCGTGGAAAAAGATGGTCAAGCGAAACTCGAAATCGTCTGGCAGGCGAAGAAAGCGATTTCCAGCTTCGCTAGCCCGCTGGTAGTCGATGGCTTCGTGTACATCATCACGAAAGCGGGGGTGGTGCATTGCCTCGATGCGAAGACCGGCGAAGAACAATACGCCGAGCGCTTGCCGAGTTCGGCTTGGGCTACGCCAATCGCAGCGAACGGGCATATCTACTTCTTCTGCAAAGATGGTTCGACAGCGGTCGTGAAAGCCGGT
>Ga0105045_10005423_pt1 | contig 11241 bp, 8 predicted proteins | sample MAT02_FD_78089 | JGI IMG/M metagenome (GOLD analysis project Ga0105045, IMG submission 78089) | Freshwater microbial communities from Lake Fryxell liftoff mats and glacier meltwater in Antarctica - MAT-02 (megahit assembly) | ecosystem: Environmental > Aquatic > Freshwater > Ice > Liftoff... | reverse complement strand
TCGAGGACGCGCTGGCCGCCCTGCGCCGCGGCGAAGCCATCGGCCTGCCCACCGAAACGGTCTACGGGCTGGCGGCGGATGCGTCGAACCCCGACGCGGTGCGGCGCATCTTCGCGCTCAAGGGCCGCCCCGCCGACCATCCGCTGATTGTGCACGTCGCCGATGCCGGCCAGATCGATCGCTGGGCGCGCGACATCCCCGACGCCGCGCACACGCTGGCAGCGGCGTTCTGGCCGGGCCCGCTGACCCTGATCCTGCGCAAGCAGCCGGGCGTGCCCGACGAAGTCACCGGCGGCCAGGCCACCGTGGGCCTGCGCTGCCCGGACCATCCGATCGCGCTGGCGCTGCTGCGGGCCTTCGACGGCGGCCTGGCCGCGCCGTCTGCCAACCGCTTCGGCCACGTCAGCCCGACCAGCGCCGCGCACGTGCGCGACGAGCTTGGCGCCGCCGTGCCGGTGGTGCTGGACGGCGGCGACTGCCAGGTGGGCATCGAGAGCACGATCCTGGACCTGTCAGGCGCAACACCGCGCATCCTGCGCCCCGGCCGCATCACGCGTGCCCAGATTGAAGCGCTGATCGGCAAGGTCGCCGAAGGCAGCGCCAGCGACAGCCCGCGCGCCTCGGGCACGCTCGACGCCCACTACGCCCCGCGCACGGCGCTGATGCTGCTCAGCCGCGAAGCCGTCGCTGCCGAAGCCCGCGAGCAGGAAGTCATGGGCAAGCGCACGGCGGTGCTGGCTTTGGGCGCGCTGCCGGCCGGCCTGCCCGGCATAGCCCTGCCCGCCGACCCCGATGACTACGCCCACGGCCTCTACGCCGCCCTGCGCGCTCTCGACGCACTCGGCGCCAACCTGCTGCTGGCCGAGCGCCCGCCGGAATCCGCGGCCTGGATCGCGGTGAACGACCGCCTGCGCCGCTCCGCCGCCGGCGCCGGCGCCGGAATCACCAACGACGGCCCCTGAAGCGCAAAACCAACTGGAAGCCAGTATGGAATCGGCCGATCCGGACCGTGGCGTGTGTCACTACACCCAGACGGCGTGTCCGTGAAACCGGCGGCAGGCCAGTTCACCGGCTCGGAAACCGCTGGCCGACGAGCGGCTGCAGGTCAACTCCAGCGCAAGACCCGGGACATCACCCACGTCGACCTGGCCGAGCGGCTGAGCGGCTGAGCGTTTCCCAGCAGGTCATGAACTCATTCGAGAAGGGGCGGCGACGCGTGCCGGTCTCGCTGCTGCCGCTGATCGCGCATAGGCTGGAGACCACGCTCGATGCGCTGGTCACGCACGACGCGACGCCGGCGACGGCCGCGCCGAAGAAGCGCGGCCCGCAGAAGAAGATTCCCTGACCTGCCCCCTCTAGCCGTACCAGCGGTTACTGATAAAGCCCGGGGTTGAAGGGTACAACTTTCTCTTGCTGCTTTGCTCGGTGGTTGGCGGCAAACCTCGCCGGTGGGATTCGCCCGCAACTGCTGTGCGGCCGAACTTCGTTGTAGTCGCTTCGCCACTCGGAAATGACGTCCCTGGCCTGCGTTAGTGACGTGAACCACTGCTCGTTGCGGCACTCGTCGCGGAACTTGCCGTTGAAGCTCTCGATGTAGCCGTTATGCATCGGTTTGCCCGGTTCGATCAGCAGGTGCTCAACGCCATGCGTCTGCGCCCAGGCGATGAAGGCGCGGCTGGTGAACTCTGGGCCGTTGTCCGTGCGCACGGCGCGGGGGTAGCCGCGGAACCGGGCGATCTGGTCGAGTACGCGGACAACGTAGGCGCCGCTGATGCCGTGGTCGACAACGATATCCACACTTTCGTGGTTGAAATCGTCGGCGATCGTCAGGCACTTGAGCCGACGGCCGTTGGCCAGCGCATCACTGACGAAGTCCATGCTGAGCACCTCATTGGGCGCATGGGCCGGAACCAGTTTCTGGCGCAGGGCATCAGGAAACTTGACCTTCTTGCGCCGACGCACGGCCAGCTTTTCCGCTTGATAGAGGCGGTAAATCTTCTTGTGGTTCACGTTGGGAAACTCCTGGTCCAGCAGGTCGTGCAGGCGGCGATAGCCAAAGCGGCGCCGCGCCTGCGCCAGCTCGACCAGCCGCGCAGACAGGCCTGCGTGGCCGGAGCCGGAACGGGCTCATGGCGAAAAGCATCGCGGGACAGCCCCGCAAGGCTGCAGGCCTGACGCTCGCTCATCTTTTCCAGCTCGATCATGCGTCGGACCGCCTCGCGCTTGCATTGCGGGGCTAGCGTTTTACCGCAAAGCCCACCTTCAGGGCCTCGATGTCCAATTGGGCCTCGGCCAACAGGCGCTTCAGGCGCCCGTTCACCTGCTCCAGCTCCTTCAGGCGCTTGGCGTCGTCCGCCTCCATGCCGCCGTACTTTGCCCGCCAGCCATAGAAGCTGGCAGGCTGGAGCCCTGCTGGCGGGCTAGCTCCGCCACCGCCATGCCGGCCTCTGCCTGCTTGATTAACCCGATGATCTGCTCGGTGGTAAATCGGTGTTTCTTAATGTCCGTCCTCTGAGGTTGACGGACTTTACAGCTTCACTTGGTACGGCTCAGAGGGGGCAGGTCATCGGCTACCGCTTCACCTCCGACGGCCATGAGCACAACCATCTGGTCCACGACTGGGAAGTACAAGCCGCCTATCTCGCCTATCGCCGAAGGTACAACGATAAGGCGCTGGCGAAGCTTCAGGAGGCATACGGCGAGCGTATTCCCACCCACAATCCGCATTTCATCATGGGCACGATGAAGGCGCATCCGCAGACCTTCATCATCATCGGCATCCTGCGCTCAGGGCTCGATCCGACCGAACTAGATCGGCATGGCGGACTCTTCTAGCAACAAAGCCAGAAGATGCGGGCCTTGTGCTTCACGGCGTCGGGGGAATTGCCTCCGGTCCAGTCTTGGAGTGCGCGAAACTGCCCGCTCCATTTCTCCCACCACCCCACTAAAAAGAAGTGAACCTGACCCCCTTATTTCCCCACCAACGACAAGGCCCGCCGATGCGGGCCTTGTGCTTCATGGGCGTGAAACGGTGCTTCTCGTCTCGCCCTTTCATCCTTCCTTCGAAGGCAGCGCCAAGTCACTCGCGAGCTGCGTTTGGAACTGCACGATCTCGGGAAAACCTTTTCCCGATGGCCGTTCCAGCCAACATGGAAAGGGCCAGCAAGAGGTAATCCAAAGGCCAGAGTGGTGTCACGTGAACACCCCCGAGCAGCGAAAATGCCAACGGAAGTGCCAATAGCTCGGACAAAATGAGGATGGCAATCGCATGCGAGTACGGCGAATACTTCTGAACCCATCCCATCCTCACAAACACTCCAGCCACAACGAGAACGTCAATGGCCGAATGCAGAACATACTGCGAAGCAGACCCTCCTCCGACCTCAAAAAAACCCATCGCGGCCCCGACAATAACTCGCAGCACGAGGAGGAAAATGGCAAAAGAAACTACTCTGGCCTTATTCACAACATTTCCCTAAGTTTCCGCGTTCGCAGAAACACGCGTACCCGGCAGGGCGAACAGGCCTATTCCTAGCGATCATGATGACGGCTCGAATCGATCGGACGTGGACGCAACTCAATCTCTGGTTCAGAGCTTTCCGCCTGCCCAGAGGGCCCGCTGCTAGTCGCCCGATCAACACCGGATTCGACAGCGTCTCCAACGACTTTTCCTACCGCACCACCAACTGCTTCCGCAGCATTATTTCCAAATCTTCCGTCTAGGACGCTCTCCGTGACTTCGGATGCTACATCGCCAGCAACAGACCCGGTTGCCTGACCCAGCGGCTCTTCTCCAGAAGCCACCTTTGCCGTGATCTCAACTGCATCAACGACTGCGCCCGCGGGAGTTACCCCAACGGCGCCTTTCAACAGCGAAACCCTCGTCTCGTTATATTCCGTTACAGCTGCTTGAGCCTCTTCGTGACTCTTTCCGTCAATCCGCGCACGAATATACCTTCCAATGTTGTTCGACATCGCTTTCACGGCGCGGCCGTCCGGATCAATGAAAGTGTATGGATTATTCGCCGCGTAATTGTACCGGTTGAAGTTCCACCCGTTCTGCATGTCAGACGCCATCGGGTCTACTGACAAGAACCTCCCGATCGCCGGATCATAGTAGCGCTGCTGCATATACGTCAGGCCGGTCGCGGCGTCCATCACGTGTCCGGTGTAGCCGATGCCGTCGACTACCTTGCCGATGGCGCCGCCGTAAGGGTCGTAGTTGGTGCGCTCGATGACAGTGCCGGCCTGGTCGGTCATCGCCACCGGGCTGCCCAGGGCATCGGTGTGCTGGTAATTTAGCGCCGTGATCGCGTTGCTGGGCCAGTCGTGGTCGATGATCGCCACCAGGCTGCCGGCCAAGTACACGTTCTCGTGAGTGGTCTGGCCACCGGCCGCGGGCAGCTTGGACGAGAACAACACCTGCCCGTTCTGGCTGTACATCGACAGCGTGGTGCCGGCGCTAGGCCGCCAGGCCAGTACGCGACGGCCCAGGCCGTCATACCGGTAGTACTCCTGCCCGGTCACCTCGCGCAGGCGATTGCCGAAGTCAAAGCCATGGCCCACGCTGTTCTTGTTGCTCAAGTTGCCCTGAACGTCGTAGCTGAAAGTGTGCACCGCGGCGCCGCCGCTGTTGAGCACGCTGGTGAGCCGGTTGTTGGCGTCGTAGACGTAGTTGGCGAGGTCCTTCACGCCGGCCAATTTCCATGAGCGAAGGTTGTCAAGCGCGTCATAGGTAAAGTGATGGTTGTTGTCGCCCCCGAAGTAGGTGTGCGATCCCGCATACACCAGTCTGTCTAGTCCATCGTAGGCCATCCAGCGGGTGTGATTGGTGTTGGTGTAATCTCCGATGACGGTCACGTTGCCATTGCGATCGTAGGCATAAACGTGGTTCAGAGCGCCGCCGCTGTCGGTGCTCCTTTCTGGCAGCTGGCGGGCGTTCTGCACCATCGTGTGGACGAGGCCGTTGCCATAGGTGAACTGCTTGATCACTCCGTTGGGGAAGTACTGCACGCCGGTGGCATAGGTGCCGGCCTGCGTAGCCTGGCCCAAGGCGTTCGGCGCATAGTTCACGATCAAACCGGTCGGGTAACTTTGCGAGGACAGGTTGCCGTTGGAGTCGTATTGATAGCCTAGGTTCCAGGTGTACCAGCCCGGCTGTGTGATCGATTCTCCGATCAGCATCTGTCGCTTGTTGTAGACGTAACTGTTGATCAGGACGGTGGTGCCGCCGTTGTTCCAGGTGTGCACGGTTTCGGGCAAGCCATTCGCCGTGTAGGTCCAAGCCTGGTTGCCGTTGTAATCGGGGAACATCAGGTGCGACAGACGGTTGCGGGTGTCATAGGCCCGGTCCACGCGGCGGCCGGAGGCGTAGGCGACGCTGCGGGCGGTGTCGCATGACGCCTGCGCCGTGTCGGGCAGGGGCAGGCCCGCCGCGGACCACGCCAGGTTACCGGCCAGATCATAGGCCATCACCGTGGCGCCGGTTTCCGGCTCGATGGTTTTACAGAGCCGACCATGGGAATCGTAAACGTAGCTGCGCGTCTGGTGAACGCTGCCGTCAAGACTGCGGCGCTTCAAGCTGGTGGTGCGTCCAAAGTTGTCGCGATAGATCTCGGTGGCGGCTCCGGCAAGCTGGGTAATACCGTTGGGAGCGTCGGTGGCTGGCTGATCAAACGCCTGGAACTGGGTCACCGTTTGCTGGCCGCGCGGATTGGTGGTAACGGTCTGGAAGCCCGACACATACTGATTGAGCGTCGTCAGCAGGCCCAGTTCGCTGTCTTGAGACGATGAAACGGCCCGCCCAAGCGCGTCGTGCGTCGTCCAGACCCCTTGCGTGGGGCTATTGACGCTGGAAAGGCTGGCTACCGGGTAGGCGCTGAAGCTCACGCGCCCCGAGGCATCGTACTCGTGCATGGTGAAACGGTTGGTCACGGTCGGGTTGGTGGTGTCGTACTCACGCACCACCCGTGGCCGCCACAACGCATCAAACCAAGTCACGCGCAGTGCATTGCCCGTGGCAGTAGTCTGCCGCCAGCTGCCGGCAGGCATATCGAACTCCGCGGACGTGGTTTTCTCGAACGCCCGGTACGTCGCATTCCATGCCGTGCTGTCCCCTGTCGGGAAGGTCGCCAGGTTGACGCGCCCCGCCAGATCGTATCCATAGTCCGTGGCGAATCCATTCTCGTCCGTGGTCCGCGTGATCCATCCATGGGCGTTGACCAGCGCCGATTGAGTCAGGCCGCCTGGATGCGTTATCAGCCTGGGCACGCCGCGATACCAGTCGGCCAGCAGGATGGTGTTGTTATTGCCGTCCTTCACCGATGCCAGCGTGCCGTTGCCGTTGTAACCCAGCGTTTGCTGCACCAGCGTCGCGCCGCCCACGGGGCTGGGCGCGTACATGCGAATCGGAAGTGCCGTCGACGGATCGTAGTCGATACGGGTGGTGATGATGTTTGGCGCGGCGTCGGTGTTGATCTCCGTTGCCAGTTGGCCGACGACCCACTTGGCGAAATCGTCGTAATAGGCCGTGACGTCAGTGCGGGTATCGCGCACGGTGAACGGGCTGGCCGACAAGCGGCTGAACCGGGTGATACTCAACGGCCGGGCCAGGCTGTCGAAGGTGTTGGCCTGCCAGATGAAGTCGACGGCCTGCTGCTGCGTCGTGGTCTTCAGCAGGGGGCGGTGGTACTCGTTCGACCAGCTGTCGCCGGTCGCGCGGCTGCCCAAACCCCATCGCTTCTTGTAAACACCGTCGACGAAGTCGAGGTCGTAGACATAACGGGTGGTCTGGAGCGCGTTGGTCGGGATGTCGTCGACATTCGTCGTGGCGACGGGCGCCGTGCCCGAGCCCACGTCCACGCGCAGCAATTTGCCTTCGTTGTACCGGTAGCTGTTGCCGTGGCGGTAGCGAACCCATTGATTATTGGGGCTGGTCACCGTGGTGGTGGCGAAGCCGGCGCAGGCATCGCTGACACAGGGCGGCTTGATACACTCGTTCCAGGCGAGCCTGCACACCGGAAATTCCCAGGTGGTGCCGGGATACATGTGGAAGCTGGTCCCGGGTTCGTAGGCGTAGTCCCACTGTGCCGGGACCATGCTGGCGCCCGTGAGGCGCTTGGACTTGAGGGTCCAGGCTTGGTACTGGAACGGGAACACCGCCGAGTCGTCGTTGGTGTCGTTGGGGTAGCCCTGCCGGACCTTGACGTTGTTGCACGTCAGCGGGACGTTGCTGCGGCCGTGGCTGGACAGGTCAGTGGTGAACTGACCGACCGCGCCCGAGGGATGGGTGATCGTTCCTACCGGCTGCGCGGCGTAGTTTGGTGGCATCTCGTCCGTCATGCAGTCTCGATAGATCTCGCCGAGCATGAAGACTTCGGTGTACATGATATCGGCGTCGGTGAACGAGGTGAAATCGATCAGCCAAGGGTGCATGTCCGGTGGAGTGACGCGGGTCAGCGTGTTGCGGCCCTTCGGGGTCGTGGCGTACTGATAGCTCCACGTACGGCTGCCGTCGGTCACCGAGGTGGCGCGACCATTGGTCCAGCTCACCACCAGCTGCCGACCGTCCCCGCCGATGCCGCCGATACCGCCGCTGTTGATGCTGACCAGTTTAGCCGGGGCATTCCAAGCGTTGCCGTAGGTGTAGGTGACAACATTTCCGAATCGATCCTCGATGCGCGAAACGTGCAGGACGTTGCGGCGCACCGAGAAATAGTTCATGAACTGTGCGCCACCTGGATTGAAGATGGTGTTGGGTACCTTTAGGACCGGCTCGTAGTGCTGGGCCATCCAGTCGAACCAGTACTTGGTGCCGTCTGGCGTTACCGCCAAGAATCCTTCCCCCGCGCCATTCTTGATGGTGGACAAGCAGCTGATGTGCACCTGTTCGTTCGTCATGTAACGGAAAGGTCCGCCCACGCTCGGTTTCTGGGTGCCGACATCTGTTTCGAGCATCTCTCCGGTGGAAACGCCGGGGATGTTCAACTGCGGGCCTTGCCAGAAATCTGAAGCGACGGCGCCATTGAGCATTACTAGCGGCATGCCGCCGACGCTGCAGCGCAACTGACCGCCATTGGAGTCGACCCAGTTGGGGGCATGCACCGAACTGATGCCCGGGATGTCGGCATCCCAGTCGCCGAACATGCCGTCGGTGGCCCGATGGCGCATGTCGCGCACCGAGTAGCCCCGCGACAAACTGATCGCCGGGCCCGTACCAGGGAGGCTCACGTCCGTAGCCGCGAATGAAAGCGCGCCGTTGCTGAGACTGACTTGGTCGCCCATCAGGTTGTCGCCCAGCGGGCTGACCTTTTCACTTTCTGTGATGCGGTCAGCGTAGCGCTCCCAGGGCGCCTTTCCGGTCTGCGCTTGCACGGCGAATGCCATCCCGAGCAGGGCAAGCGCCATGCCCACGCGTTCGGACACTGAGGCCCCCCGTTCGGCTCGTGATCTGTGCGCGAGCACCAAGCGTCGTGTCGCGCAAGAAACGAAGGAAACCAATCGGTTTTTCATTGAGACCCCAGAGATTGGCGAATGGGCGCGCTGGTGATTCAGAACGCGAGTGCCAAGTTGCAGGCGAGTATAGGCAGGGCTCACCGGCTAACTTTGTTTCCCTGGTGACTTGTCCAATCGCACTAACGACGTGAGCAATAGTGAGCAGGGAAGTGACTCTGTTGTCCCGCCAGCGCGGCCACACTTTCCCCGCTCGCCCTGCGCCAGGCCAACGAACGGTTCGCGCTGCGCTATGGTTGCTGGACGTGAGTGGTCTTATCGATGATGGCCACAGCCCCGTCCCGTTGTTATCAGGAGCGCCCATGAATTGCCTGTCCCCTCTCCGCCCCTTCATGGCCGCGGCCCTGCTCGCATTCACGCTCCTGGTTACCGGCGTTGCCTGGGCGCAGCCCGAAACCGGACCGCTGGTTGTGTCGGTCGTGCAAGCGGGCAAAGCAACGCTCGGAGGCGAAACCAGATTCATGGTCGAGCTTCGCAACACCGGCCTGCGGGCCCTGACCTTACCGGCGCGGCCGGACTGGGGCGCCGAAGGCGCGCTGGAAATGCGCGTCACGCCGGTGGGCGCGGTGGCCGCCGCCACCCGCAACGCCCCGAAGCCGCCCAACCCCGCTCGCAACACGGGCAACACGGCGAGCCGCCGCGGCGTGGCGCTACCGGCCGGGGAAGCCTTGGGGCTGTATCGCACCGTGAAGACGCGCGAACTCTTTCCAGCGGCGGGCGACTTCGATCTGGTGGTCGTGTACCGCGGGCTGGGCGGGGGTGACGTGGTATCGACGCCGCTTCGGGTATCCGTCATCCCTTGACCTCGTGCGGCGAACTCCGCTGATGGGGCGCGCCATCAAGCACCCCACTTGCGTCCGCCCAGGACTCCGGATCAGCGTGTCCCGTGCGATGCAGAGCACAGGGCGTTGCGTCATGTTGCGCTTCGTCACAACGCCCTGCCGCAGCTCGAGAGCGTCTTCTTGCGGACGCGGCCGCCGCAGTGACGCCGTTGGAGTTCGGATGCGAACCGGTGGGCCGCGGCCCGCAGCGCCGGCGTAGGCTTGCTCACCGAAGTCATGCCGGCAGGAATGTGATGTCTGGCGAAGCCATCAGGCGACAGGGTGGATGAGTACCAACGACAGACCACTGGGTGACGTTGCATTCAACACCCACACCCATGACAGTTACTAGAGACGCCTCAAACGAAAAGCCCCGGCCAGGCCGGGGCTTTCCTGCGCGCGGTTGCCGCGGCGGCGCTTACTCCGCGGCCATCAGCGCCAGCGTGGTGTCGAGCATGCGGTTGGAGAAGCCCCACTCGTTGTCGTACCACGCGCACACCTTCACCAGCGTGCCGCCCATCACCTGGGTGAGCGTGCTGTCGTAGATCGAGCTGTGCGGGTCGTGGTTGAAATCGATCGAGACCAGCGGCTTGGTGTTGAAGCCCAGGATGCCCTTGAGCGCGCCTTCGGACGCGGCCTTCAGCACGGCATCGATCTCGTCCTTGGTGGTTTCGCGCGCGGCGACGAACGACAGGTCCACCACCGACACGTTGATGGTGGGTACGCGCATCGAGAAGCCGGTGAGCTTGCCGTTGAGCTCGGGCAGCACTAGGCCCACCGCGGCGGCGGCACCGGTCTTGGTCGGGATCTGCGACATGGTGGCGCTGCGGGCGCGGCGCAGGTCGCTGTGGTAGACGTCGGTGAGCACCTGGTCGTTGGTGTAGGCGTGGATGGTGGTCGTCAGGCCGTGCACGATGCCGATCTTCTCATTGAGCACCATGGCCAGCGGCGCCAGGCAGTTGGTGGTGCACGAGGCGTTGGAGATGACCGTGTCGGACGCCTTCAGCTTGGCGTGGTTGACGCCGAAGACGATGGTGTTGTCCACGTCGCTGCCGCCCGGCGCCGAAATGATCACCTTCTTCGCGCCGGCGGTCAGGAGAGCCCAGGCCTTGGCCTTGCTGGTGAACAGGCCGGTGCACTCCAGCACCACGTCCACGCCCAGCGCGCCCCAAGGCAGCTTGGACGGATCGCGCTCGGCGAACACCTTGATGCGGTCGCCGTTGACGATCAGGTCGCCGCCGTCCACTTCCACCGTGCCGGGGAACTTGCCGTGGGCGGTGTCGTACTGCGTCAGGTGCGCATTGGTCTCGGCGTCGCCCAGGTCGTTGACGGCCACGATGGTGATTTCGTGGTTGCGCTTGGCTTCGTACAGCGCACGCAGGATGTTGCGGCCGATGCGGCCGTAGCCGTTGATGGCGACCTTGATGGACATGCAGGCTCCTGAACCGGCAAGGGCCGGCGGGTTGGGTGGAAGACCGGGGATTTTAGCAACCCCGGGGCCCCAGTCCCAGCGGCAGGCGATTTGACCTGGCTCAACTGGCCCCGGCGCAGGGGGGCGGACACTGGCGCCAGTTCCCCAACGGAGACCCGCCATGCGGATCCTGCCAATGCTTGCCCCTCTTGCGGCCTCCGCCGCCCTGCTGTTCGCCACCCCCGTCCTGGCCCAGCAGGCCGGCGACTGGACCTTTGGCCTCGGCGCCCACGTCATCTCGCCCAAGTCCGGCAACGGCAGCCTGGCCGGCGGCGCGCTGGACGCCGACGTCGGCGACAACTGGCGCCCGACCATCACGGGCGAATACTTCGTCCGCGACAACTGGGGCATCGAGGTGCTGGCGTCGCTGCCGTTCCAGCACGACATCGAGCTCAACGGCGTCAAGGCCGGCTCCACCCAGCACCTGCCGCCCACCGT
>Ga0105045_10005422_pt1 | contig 11242 bp, 12 predicted proteins | sample MAT02_FD_78089 | JGI IMG/M metagenome (GOLD analysis project Ga0105045, IMG submission 78089) | Freshwater microbial communities from Lake Fryxell liftoff mats and glacier meltwater in Antarctica - MAT-02 (megahit assembly) | ecosystem: Environmental > Aquatic > Freshwater > Ice > Liftoff... | reverse complement strand
TTCATCTTTACTTTTTGGTTTGGCTCCCTCTCCCTCTTGGGCAGGTATTTGTCTTACTTCAAAAGCTGGATGAGTAGTTTTGAGACTTCTTTGGATTTTTTCCTGAAGTTCCTTATCTTGGATTTTGTTTGCAAGAGTTGGATTTTCAGTTATCAAGTCCATCAAAGCTCTCTGTGCTGAATCTGAATTGGTTTGAGCCTCATCAGGTTTTTGCTCGGTTAAAGGTTTTTGTTTTTCTTTTAGATTTTGGACTTCTGCAGAAAGTTTTGCGATTGCTTCCAAAACAGACTTCATTTCAGACCCAGCTTCGTCAACTCTTTCGGTTGGCATTTCCTGTTCTGAACTTGGCGTTTCTGTTTCTTTGTCCTCGTCCCTTTCGTCTTCTTGACTATTTTCAGAAGAGTAGTTTGACAGGTTTTCTTCGCTCATTTCGGTTTCTTGACCGTTGATTGAGACTCTGTAGGTTGGTGTGTCGGTTGCGAGAACTTCGAGTATTTCAACTTTAGATTCTAGGCAATCGCCGATTTTGTATTTTGACATAGTTTGATTATTTGGGTTTGTTGGGTCGAGCGACCTTGTGCGTTTGATTTCACTTGAGCCTTGACCAGGTGTGATGTTCAAAAAACTCAAGCTAGGAAGTTCCCAAGCACGATAAACTTTTATTCCACTTGGCAAAGTTGCGATTTCTTCTTTGAACGGGCTGAATTGGACTGAAACCGATTTAATTTGGTTATTTGTCAAAGCTTCTTGTAAATTTCCAAAATCCTGGATAATTCCTTGCTTGTCTCTATAATACATTCTCGCAGAACTTGGCACGGTAATGTCTCCGATAAGTGCTGATTCCAAAACGCTACCGTCTTTTCTTTGGTAATTTTTGATTTCCCGAATATTATCCAAACTACAACCTGAATCAATTCCGTTATGGTTAAAATCAATTATTGTAGTGCTTCCGTTTCTAAAACCCTTTGGTTCAATTATAGTTTGATACCTATCAGTTTCTCCACTGACAATTACAACCTCAAAGACCATTTTTGTGTCGACGGCTCGGACTGTTTCTAAATTGATTTGTGATTCTTTAAACATATTTAATTTTATAATCTAAGATTAGCATTTTGTTATATGGTATATCAATTTTATTTGCGAATTAAACCATAACTTTCCAGTTCTTCGATGGTTCCAGCTACATAAACACACCTACAACCTTGCTCTCTTGCAAAAACTAACATTACACTTCTTTCGCCGTATTTTTTGTCATTTGGTCGGTGGTTGAGCCTTACACGATCATCATTTGAAGTCCAAACGCCTACGTATTCTTTACCGTCAATTTCTGCGAGTTTGAAATTTGTGTTATGATAAATATTTGACTCCATTCCTTCCAAAACTGTTTTTTGCCTGTTTTGAATAAAAGCTTGTTTTTCTTTGTCATTATTTAGTTCAAAAAGCCCGTCTTTGGTCGTATTATTAAAGCCTTTATAATCTTTAGGTAGATTTACCATTTCAATTATATCTTGGCTATATAAGCTTGTTTTGACGCCTTGCCAGCCAAACATTGCCACTTTTGAATACAAATCAATAAAACCTTGAATTTCGGACTTTGTGTGGGTTGTGTTGTAAAATTGGTTATAAATATCTAGCGAACTTTGGGCAAAAAGACTAACTGCTTTTTTATACCTTTCAAGTGGCATAAATTGCTCGATATTCTCAACTTCGTATTCTCTAGTTGTTTTGTCTTTGACTAGTTTTGAACTGTTTATTTGCTTTTTAATTCCGTCAAAAATGATAGTCTTTGCGATTTGATAATTCTTAGAATCTTTCAATCTTTCGATATCTAGTTCAAATTTTGGATTTTTTTTTTGACTTCTTTGAATATCTAAGTTGTCAGTTTGGTTGGATTGGTCGTTTGCCAGATTGTCGCCCACATAATCCTCAAGTTCAATTCCGAATTCTCCTGCCAAGTTTTGGATAGATTCTTTGGAAATTCTTAATCCTTGAGTCAAAAGTAGTGGACTAAGTTTTTCGATTATATCTATTTTCTGATCACGAATTGCTAATTTTTCATCATCAGCTTCCTCACCAAAAAAGAAAGGATTTAGTTCTGGATTATAAAATGGGTCAAAAAACTGTATGATTTGCTCGGTAACGTTTTTGTAAAAAGTTTTATTTGGATTGACCACTAGATTCACAAAGTTGTCTTTTGTCTGCTCTGCGTTGCTATATTTGAGTGATTCAACTAGTCCAATTATAGACAAAGGCGTCAAGTAAGCGGCACCAAATTCAGTATTAATAAAAGCCAGCATTTCCTTTGGATTTTCAAAATTTTCTTGTAAATTAGCAGAAGTTATCGGCATTGGAGCGGTAATATAACCTGGTAATCTTTGCGTAATTTGGTCTTTGAATTTTATCCAGCGGTCAATAGAAAGGGCTTGGTATTCCTTGTCAAGAGAGCTCAGAAAGGCGGTGTCTGGTGCTAAAACTCTTTTATTTTCGAGTGAATTATTTGCCTTATTTTCCAAACTGTAAAGTATTCTTTGTTTGAGATTAAAGTATTTTGCCGCTGCTTTGGCTGGACTAAAACCAAAAGCAAAATTGCCATTATCAATCGCTTTGATGTGAATTACCTCGTCAGATTCAAAGGTTTTGATTATAGATTGAGTTGAGTTCAATACTTCGTATTTTAGAATTTTGCGGTTATTGTCGTCTACCATTACTTTGACGCGGTGTCTACCCTCAGCCATAAACGGCTCTACTTTGATTTTAGTGTTTCTACCATCTTTTTGTAAATAAACAATCGCATTGCCTCCACCCGAGCCGTAAAGAGCTTCAAAACTATCACTTAGGAATTTATCATAATCTAGGCTTTTTAGCATTTCCAAAAGTGCTTTTGACTTTGTTTTTCCACCTCTAAAACCATAACCTTTTTCTAGGATTTGCTTTTTAATTGACTCTTTTATTCCCAAAATAACCGGGTCTTTGCAAACATTAGTAATAATTTGAGGGTCGACTGAATGATCAAAAATTGAAATATTATTTGAGTAAATATTAGAATCACCAAATTCGTGGTTGCCAAAACTTGCTCCTTGATGTTTTGCGTTAAAAAATTCCACCATATTCCTTTGATTTGGCTGGGTGATGTATTTGTCGACTAATTTTTCAATAAAATTCATAAGGCGTTTAATTATTTTATAAACTTAAATTATATGGTATATCAAAAAAAAGAGCCAAAAGCTCTAATCAAAAAGAAATTCAACTCCATTTTCTTCGAGCCAAGTAAACCACCTTTCATTATCCCAGCTAAGATAATTTGGCTTCATATTGTCCAAATCTTCGTTTGTGTAATTGCCCGAACTGGCAAGTTGTTTGTAGTCGTTGTCCATTTTTTCATTTATGGCGTGAATATAAACAGCAATGACTGATTCGATTGTAGGTGGTCTAAGTTCCAAACCTTTTTCAAAAAATTCATAACCACCGTTCGTAACAAAAAACCACATAATTTGGTCAAAAGTGTCCAATCTAAAACCGTAATCATCGTCGTTTGCGTTCGTTTCTCGCTTGATTTTGATAAAAGATAGGTAAAAGTCTTTAGCTGATAACTCGAATAAGAAAAAAGCCCAAATCTTTGAATTCTTTGATTGTAAGACTATTAATTGTTTCGCCAACATTTTCTACTTTAGCTCCAAAACCTTCCAAAACACAAACCATTTCGTTCATTACTTTTTCAGTTTCATCTACAGCTTTTACGGAGGTAAGAGTAGTAAGTTTGTGTTGAAGTTCAGTAATTGTTCTTATACTTGCCTTAAAAATACTTGTTTTTTCAATTTTGAATAATTCTAATAATTCTGGAATTGGTCTGTCTACAGTTTTATTTTCGTTGATAAAATCAATAATAAGTTGTTGTTCTGCTGTTAGTTCGGATAGATTTGACATAATAATTTAGTTTATTGGGTTAATTAATTTTTTTAATTTTAAGTTAGATAACTTTGATTTTATAGGTTTTAAGCGAGTTCCTTTATAGAGGTCTTCGGCAATTTCAAACAAAGATTTTTCTGGGTTTCTTTCTATGTGCCTTTTTGCTTTTAGCGACAAATTCCTTAATCTTGCCTCGTTACAACCCAAAGTAATAAAAAGTATGCAAAACATATAATAATCACTTGGGAATAGATTGTGCCAAGCTTTATTTTCGTAATCCAAAAGATTTTTTTTTAACTTGTTTTTGTGGTAATCTCTGCTTCGATAATTCAAGCTTTTTTCAAACTGTTTCTTATTCGTGTCAACAAAAAAATTAGCCTTTCTTTCGGCTAAAAATTGCGAAATAGAATCGTGAGCCATAATGAGATTACAGTATTAATCAAACTATAAAAACACTATGGCGTCAACTTAAATTTTTTAGCTTATAAGCATTGTGTCTGTATAGATTAAACGCCCATTTTTGACAACTGGGTAAAACATAAACTCAATTTCTACTTTTTGGTAGTCGTCTTGTTTTTCTGAATAAGTTCCGAGCGATTTAACTGCAAACTTGTATTCTCTAATTCCTCCGGCGATTTTCTTTTCAATCCCAACCGTGAAGTAATTACCCATTTGATGAACTGTGCTGACAATAGGTGCCATAACAGGAGAAGTAATTTTGATATCTGGAATTATTCCGTTTTGTTCGTTTCCTGTAGAGCCAACTTTGAAAGTGATAGTTTTGGTCACAGAGTCTTGACTCCAGCAATAATAACCATCCTCAAGCATTTTGTCGTTATCTGTGTAGCTATAATCTATAGAACCAATAGCTAAAGAAATATCTGAAATCGTAACATTTCGACTAAAAGGCAAGATTAAAGTTTGACCTGAAATAGCAACTGAACTATTAGCTCCTGTCGCTGAGTTAATTAATTTATCTTCGAAAGTAGGAAGTAATTTGATTCCGGCTCCGGTAATAAAAGCTTTAAGTTCCAAGTCATTAAAAGGAACTGTGATTTTTAGCTCGCCTTTGAAATCTTTGAGAACTCCGTCAATATTGGCTGTTCCACCTGTAATATCGGCAAGTTTGGCTTCCATTTTCATATCAAATTTGTTTGTTGACATAATTCTTTTTGAAAAGTAAGCACCGATAAAGTTTGACTCATTATTAGCCGTTTCTAGCTCATAAAGTCTGAAAGTGTTGACAGCGGAGGAAATAATACTAATTTTGGTGAAAACAGCATAATTTATCGTTCCTGCAACTGTTCCTTTTGCCATTTCCATTGTCAAGGTTCCGTAATTACTCGCAGTTCCTACGAATTTTTGGGCTGAGAAAGTGATTGTGTCGGAAATAGTTGTGGACTCAAGAATTACGTCAAAAGTTCCAGTCAAAACAAGTGAGCTTAGAGTTAGTCTAAGGGTGTCAGTTGCTCCAATATCAATTACATTATTAAAAGTATATTTCCAGCCACTAGTAATTGCGGTAGTAACGATATTTTCAACATTTTTATTCGTATTATTGGTCAAAGGGCGGTCTTGTGGTTTGCTTGGGTCGTAAAGGAAATTGTCGCCCAAAGAAACTGGTTGTCCAAAAGTTGAACTAGTTTTGGTTGCAGTTGCTATTGCCGCACTTACGGTCAAATCGCCAAAAAAAATCTGTTTGTTAATTTGATCAATTTGCTGATTATAGCCTTTTAGAACGATTGGCGAAATGTCATCAACCGACTTTGAGATATAGCCTTTTTTAGTTACTTTTTTGATTTGTCCCATAGAATAGTTATTTTAGATTGTAAATAATCTAATTTAATATAAACATTTTATTATATGGTATATCAAAGGGAGGCAATCCAAGAGTAGTCTTTTTGGGTTTCTAATGCTAATCTGACGCAAGAAGTAAAACAGTCAACCTGATCATCGCTTTTGCCCGTAGGGAAACTTAGACATTCTTTGATAAAATCATTCCAATCAAAACTGGCATTGAAAAAGACTTTACCAGCTTCGACACTTGGCAAAATTGCAGACAATCTAGTGGCTTTTGAATCTCTTGGTGGGATGTCTTTTATGGCGTTTATTTCAGAATCTATCAAAGATTGCACGACGGAAATTCCAGTTGCTTTGGGTTCAAAATAACATTTGGATTTTTGTGTGTAGCCGTTTTGTTTTACCCATTCTTTGAAATGAATTATGAATTGTGGCAAACCTAGATTGACTTTGGAAATTGCCCAAATATAGACATTATTTTTGTAATGCGAGTAGCAAATTGTCGCTGAATTGTCCGAGTTTTCGAGTCCGTAGGCGGTGTCTGAAAAGAAGTTTTTTATAATATCGTCTGGCAAATCAGTAGTAAAAAAGCGTTTTTGTAACCATTCTTTCTTGATTACAAGTCCCTCTGCTGGTGCTGGTCGTTGCTCGTATTGTCCGTTGTAGGCACGACTTCCGAGAATTATTTTAGCCTCTTCAAGCATTTTCTCGCTAAATCTTTGACCAAATAAAAGCCCGTCCGTGTATTTTTCTTTTAGATGTTCTGGACTAATTGAATCAGTTTGAGTGGCTGGCAAGCAAATGTGGCTGTAATTTAGCTTTTTGTCTAGGATTTTGCCCGAGATGTCATTTTCGTTTAATCTTTGCATTACGACAAGTCTGAGTCCTGTTGCCTGGTTATTTAATCTTGAAAAAAGTGTTTGAGAATACCAATCCCAAGCTGTTTTGAGGGCAAGTTCGCTTTCCGAGTCTTGAGTTGTGTGAGGGTCGTCAACTATAATTATGTCAGCACCTTTACCCGTTACACCGGAGCCAGTCGAGGTTGTATTTCGTGATCCGCCTTTGTCATTTTCAAAAAAGGTTTTTGTGTTTTGGTCGGTCGTGAGTTTGTAAATAGTTGACCACCTGGATTGATACCACTGGGACTGAATTAGACGCCTTGTCAAAACTGCATGCTCGATTGACAAACTTTGCGAGTATGAGCCTGTGAGGAGCTTTATGTGAGGTGCAAAAGTCCAAATCCAAGCATTCCAGCAAACTGTAATTGTTAGTGATTTTAGAGAGCGTGGCGGGATATTTATGAGCAAATCTTTTTCTTTGGTTTCCTGTTTGGCAATTCTTTGAGCTTGTAATTGGAGAATTTGGCAAATTTCCTGGATGTGCCAATTAAAATCAAATTTAGTTTGAGGCTCGAGAATATTCAAAGCACTTTTTAGAAACAAATAAAATTCTCTTTTGAAAAGTTCTGATTCAATTTGTTCAAGAGTTGGGATTGTCATTTATTTTTTGTAGAATTAAAAGTTCTTCGGTTGAAAGATTTTTTAGATTGAAGTTTTTTGAAGGATCGATTATTTCACCATCTTTGCCTACTTGGTCGCCTCTGTTGTAAGCTATTGGCAAGTTTTGACTAACCCTGAGAATTTCCCAACCTTTTTTTACATTTGGAATATCGCCAATTTCAAACTTCTCCGAGCCACCGACAAGTTTTGCAACTTTTATTTCGATGTTGTCTATTGCCCTTAGAATATTTTGATTTTTGATTTTTATTGTTTCATCATTTTCTAAATCTTTTTTAGCTTTTGCAGTTTGGGCTTTTAGAATATCTTCTTTTTCAGTTCTCCAACCTTTGGTGTTTAGCTTCCAAAAGCCATTTGAGGCTGTTTTTTGAGCAAGTCCTTGCCAAGTCGTTAAAAAGTCCTGGACTTCAAAAATGTCGTTCTCAAAGTAATTTTGCTTAATATTTTCCCAATCGTATTTTTGTGTTGACATAGATTTTTTAAGATTTTAAGATTTTCATTTTATACTGGATTTTTCTTGAGAAAGTTTTTGTATCCAAAATTTCGACAAAACCATTTTTAATTAGCTTTTTCAATCTAGCCCCTGCAGTTTGTCTTTTGATTTCCAAAAGTTCGGCAAGTCCAGTATTTGTAAAAGTTTTATTTTTTAGATAAATTCTAATAAAAAGTTCAGTTTGTTTTTGGATATTTTGAATCCTTTCAGCTTTTGGTTTTTCCAGTTTGTGCATTTTCTGGACTATTTTGAACTGTAAATTTTGGGTTCTTATTTCCAAGTATTTTGCGATGCTGGGTTTTTGCATAATTTAGATTTTTGAAGTTATTTTAAGTAATTTACCATTTTTGTCAACAATTAATTTTCTATAATTTTTTTCATTTGGATATTGAAAGCTATCAGTTGAAGCAAACGATTGATTTTTTATGTAATAATAAAAGATTATTTCAGTGTTCCCATTTTCAGCCATTTCAATGGAATAGAGTCCCAAAGTGTTTCCAATTACTTCAATTGTAAGTTCTTCCAAAAAAGATAGCAAAAGAGTACTGGTATTTTCAATTAATTTTGAATCAATGAGGTTTGACATAATGAGGTTTGACATAATTTAGTTGGAATTAATTTTTTAGCTTTCTTTTTCCGTGACTTTATTGTTTTGAGTTTCGAGCCAGTTTTTGACTTCTTTTTGGGTTTTGTAGATCTCGTATTTTACATTTGGCTTTTTTTCATAATACTCACAATTATACCATTCCATTTTACAATTTTCAAAAGCAGGTGTAGCAGGTTTATTACTGCAATTGTAGGTATGGTTTTTTGTAATTAGTCCAAATTTGGCTTTCGTAATTTTGTGTTTATACTGGAAAAAAGAAATCATTTTTAGTTTTTGCTTTGACATTTCCAAAGATTCTTTTAGCAAATTTATCGTTCCTTTTTGGTCAAATTGTTTTGTTTTTTGAGTCTTGACTAATTTCATCGCTCCGCTTTGGTTTTTTGGTTTTATCATATTTTTGAATTGTTTTATTTGGAAAAAAAGCGAGGTTTCAATTCGCTTGGTTTTAGATTTTTTAATTTGATTTTGGCTCAGTTTCTAAATCAGGAAAAGCGTTTACGATTGCAGCTAATTCTTTACCGGTAACTTTATCAAAAAAAGCCTTTGTCGTTTCATTTTCGCAAAAAAACTTTACATCCGGAGTCAAGCCCTCTTGGAAATTGGAATTGTCTTTGTCGTAGTAGTTATTTTGGCAAGGTGTGAGGTCAATTTGGACTGAGTCTTGAATTTGCGTTTGGAAACCACCAGTGAAAAAATCACTTAATTTTGTGTCTTGTGAAAGCTGGTCAGCCAAATCTCCCGCTCGGATACAAGTTAAGAAAAGAGCAATTCCCTCCTTTGTCATTTTGATTTTGAAACATAATTTACCGGTAAAATTAGCGTCAATTACTGCTCCGTTAACGCTTTCAATATAAATTGATTCTCGACACTCTGGACGCAAAACACGGCTGCGATTCGTTACAGTGCCTTTGCATTTGTCAAATTGGAATATGTGCTTTGACTTGCAAAATATCATTTGGTTATTTTCATCGAACTTTGTTATTTCAAAGTCTGTGAGGTCAAAAGTTGGTTTTTTGAGAATGTTTTGAGAAAGCATAATTTTAGTTTGTAAGGAGTTATTTTGAGATTATTTTTGCAGTATGCAGATCCCAGTCTTGGATTATTTGAGTGCTTATACCTCCACTTCGTCTTGTAATTTCAAAGATAATTTCGATTCTTGGAACTTTTTCATTTTTGATTTCTTTTTTGTGCATTAAAATTAGCAAATCTGACATTTCTTCGATTACTCCACAATCTTTAATATCGCTTAATTGTGGCGTCTTGTTGTCTCTTTTTTCCAAATCACGATTTAGCTGGTGAAGTAGAAAAACTGGAATTTTAAGCTCTTTTGCGAGAAGTTTAAGGTTGCTGACGATATAGTCGTATTCTCGGTTTTTGTTTTTGTCGCTTTCAAACTTACCGTCTGTGCCGATAAAAGATAACTGATCAATTATAATTGCCCCTAGTTTTTCTTTTAGACATTCTCTTTTTGAAATTGATAAAATTTGCCAAATACTAAATCTTCCGTCAAGAATGTTTATCTTTCCTTTTTCCAAATCTACCATTGCTTTTCCGATTCTTTCTTCGCAATTTACACGAGCTTTTTCGTAATTAGCTTCTCCGTAATTTTCAGTAATACTTGGATTAATATTGGCTAAATTGGCAATTAATCTATCCAAAATTTCGTCCTCAGACATTTCCAAACTAAAAAATAAAACTGGCTTTTGCTTTGATATTTCGAGGGCTGTGTGGATTGCAAAATTTGTTTTTCCAGTTTTTGGTCGGGCGGCGATTGTAACTAAATTTCCGTCTTTTATTTTTACATTTTGGTCGTCAAAACCTTTTAATCCAAAAGAAGTTCCTTGAATATTTGCGTTTTCTAATTTGTGAGCAAGCCAATTTTCGAGTGAAGTTTGCATTGTTTTAATTTTGACACCGTCTTTTTTGTTTTGGAAATTTTTAATTGTTTCTTGGATTTCAAGCATTGATTTGTCGGCTTCTGATTCGCTTAATTTTTCGGAAACTTCGTCAATCATTTTTTTGATTTCCCTGAGTTGGTAATTCTCTTTTAGTATTCTCAAACCGTCTTTTACAGAGTTAATTAAGGATGATTTTGCAGCCAAACTCAAAATCTGGAATTGAGTTAAATTTGAGTGATTTCTTTGTAATTCCGATTGGATAGTCAAAGTGGAAAATTCTATTTTATTTAGCCAAAGTGTGAACATTACTTGAAAAACTTCTTTGCAAGTTGGGTCTATAAACATTGATTCTTTTACTTCACCGCCAAGTTGGTCAAATTGTTCTAGTGAGTGATTCCCACTTACGAGTAGACATCCTAACAAAGACCTTTCATTTTCTTTGTGATATTCTAAATCTAGTTGTTTTTTTGGTTTTAATTCTTCGTACATATTTTGGATTGATTTAAGATGGTTTTTAGAGGTTTTATTTTTATAAATGATAAAATACTTAGAAATAGTAATTTTGTTTGAAATTCGCAAGCTCACGACCTTGTAGCCCTGATGTTTCGTTTATGAAGTCTATTGCCGAGATTCTAGTTTTGTTTTTGGTCTGATTTTCTTTTGTTTGTTTTTCTTTTTGATTTAGTAAGTTTTTAGCTTTGACATCGTCTACCCAGCCTCCCCAGTGTTTGATTGAGTATTTCTCTGTTTGGAATAGTTTTGGTGGATTGTCTAAGATTTGGTTGAATTCGTCAATTGTAGTTTTTTTATTGTTTAGTGTTTTGTGTATTTTGAAGAGTACTTGTCTTTCCTGAGGCTCTCCTTGATCTAGATTAAGTTTTGTAGCTATGAGTTCCTTAGTTATTTCTTTGCTAACTTGGACAACTTCATTTGGAATTGTATCTAGTTTATTAGAATTAATAGAGAGAGAAGGATCTTGTGTTTTAGTTAAGTTAGTTTGTTGTAAAAATTTGACTTTTGC
>Ga0105045_10005419_pt1 | contig 11243 bp, 9 predicted proteins | sample MAT02_FD_78089 | JGI IMG/M metagenome (GOLD analysis project Ga0105045, IMG submission 78089) | Freshwater microbial communities from Lake Fryxell liftoff mats and glacier meltwater in Antarctica - MAT-02 (megahit assembly) | ecosystem: Environmental > Aquatic > Freshwater > Ice > Liftoff... | reverse complement strand
TCACCAACGACCAAGGCGAGCGTCAGATAATGGATGACGCGGCCAGGGCCGATGCGCAAAAGAAAATCCGTACCGTGATCGAGGCGAACTGCAAATAAAGTCCCGTCTTTGACCGGTGCGGCAGCGAATGGGATCGATGCGTGTCGTAGGTGTGAATGAGGATACCGGGGCGTTCAGTAGCCAGCCTTTGCGCCAGCACGGCGGCGCGCAAACAGGCCTGCCAAGCGGGCACCCTGGGCCTCGAATCGCGCCCGTCGCGCCACCTTGGGGTCCACCCGCAAGGGGCGATACAACTCCAGCCTATCTCCATCTCGCAGCACCCGGCTGCCGCTCACCTTGCGTCCCCAGATGCCCAGCACCCACGATGGTGGTGGAGCGCCGCCCAGGCGATGGAACTCGCTGGCTCGCAAGGCCTGCTGTGCGGTGCAGCCAGAAGGCAGTCGCAGTGACTCCTCGTGGATCTGGCGCGGACCAGGCGACCAGGTCAGGGTGACGCAGATAGTCACGTCAGCTTCCATAGACCTGCTGCGCTCGCTTGACGAAAGCATCGACCAGACTAGACGCGATGCGGTCAAATACAGGCCCGATCAGCGTACCCAAGGCGATGTTGTCGAATCCGTAGTTCAGGTTCAGTTCGACCCGGCAGGCACGCTGGTCGCCATCGCCGAGTGGCGAGAAGTGCCAATGCCCTTCGAGCTGCGAGAACGGACCCTTGACCAATTGCAAATCTACCGCGCGCGCCGGCGTATGCTGGTTGCGGGTGGTGAACGTCTGACGTACACCACCGATGGCGATACCAACTTCTGCGGTCATGCCGTTGTCATGCACCTCCAGCACGCTGGCGTGGTCGCACCAGGGCAAGAACTGGGGATACGACGCCACATCAGTGACCAGGGCATACATTTCCTCGGCCCGATACCAGATCAGAACCGACTTGTTGACTGTTTTCATAGAATGCGAGTCTGCGCAGGATTGTAGACAAGCCTTGTTCGCACGATCGACAACCCCATCTTGCAATCATGGCCAAGAAATCCGACTCCACCGCGCAAAAACCGTCTCGCATCGCCGACAACAAGAAGGCTGCCTACAACTATTTCTTCGAGGAACGTTTCGAAGCCGGGATCGTGCTCGAAGGTTGGGAGGTCAAGTCGCTGCGCGCCGGCAAGGTGCAGTTGACCGACGGCTACGTGGTGATCCGCGACGGCGAGTTGTTCCTGATCGGATGCCAGATCAATCCGCTGGGCACTGCCTCTACCCATATAAGTCCGGACAAGGTGCGCACCAAAAAACTGCTGATGCACAAGGAAGAGATCAAGCGGCTGATCGGCAAGGTGGAGCAAAAAGGTTACACCCTGGTACCGATCAACCTGCACTGGAAAGCCGGCAAGGTCAAGTGCGAGGTGGCGCTGGCCAAAGGCAAGGCCGAACACGACAAGCGCGACACGATCAAAGACCGCGAAGGCAAGCGCGAGGTGGAGCGCGCCATGAAGACACGCCAGCGCTGACGCGTTTTTTGCTGACACGCCTCTGCTGAAGCGACCTCCACGCTGCCAACGCAGACGACGCGTCGCGGTAGCACATTCACCGATCAAATGCTTTCGCGGTTGGCCTTCTTGCGCTCGTGCTCTTTCAGGTGCCGTTTGCGCAGCCGAATGCTCTTGGGCGTGATTTCGACCAACTCGTCTTCTTCGATGAACTCCACGGCGTATTCCAGCGTGAGTTGGATCGGCGGCGTGATCTTGATCGCGTCTTCCTTGCCGCTGACGCGAAAGTTGGTGAGCTGCTTCATACGTACCGCGTTGACAACCAGATCGTTGTCGCGACTGTGAATGCCGACAACCATGCCTTCGTACACCGGATCGCCGGCCTTGACGAACATGCGGCCGCGGTCATCGAGCTTGCCCAGCGCATAGGTGACGATCTCGCCATCGTCCATACTGATCAACACCCCATTCTTGCGGCTCTCGATGTCGCCGCGGTACGCCTCGTAGCCATCGAAGATGTTGCTGGCCAGGCCAGTGCCTCGGGTCAGGTTCAGGAACTCGTTCTGGAACCCGATCAGCCCGCGCGCGGGAATGCGGTATTCCAGCCGCACCCGGCCGCGGCCGTCCGGCTCCATGTTGACAAGGTCGCCCTTGCGCAATCCCAGCGCCTGCATCACGCCACCCTGATGGGATTCTTCGATGTCAACCGTCAGCATCTCGATCGGCTCGTGTTTATCGCCATTCACCAGCTTGAATACCACCCGCGGCTTGGACACCGCCAGCTCGTAACCTTCGCGGCGCATGGTCTCCAGCAAGATGGTCAGGTGCAGCTCACCGCGCCCGCTGACTTCATAGATGCCTTCCTCGTCGGTGTCGCTGACACGCAGCGCCACGTTGGCCTGCAACTCGCGGTCGAGCCGGTCCCGCAGCTGGCGGCTGGTGATGAATTTGCCTTCGCGCCCGGCCAGCGGCGAATTGTTGACGCAGAAGTTCATCGTCAAGGTCGGCTCGTCGATCTTGAGCATCGGCAGCGGTGCCGGGCTGACCGGGTCGGTGATCGTCACACCGATGCCGACCTGCTCGATGCCGCTGACCAGCACGATGTCGCCCGGGCCGGCATCCGTAGCCGCGACCCGCTCCAGCCCCTCGAATTTCAGGATCTGCTGCACCCGTGCCTTGCCCGATGCGCCGTCCGGTCCTTCCATCACCAGCACGTCCTGGTTCACGCGCAGGGTGCCCTGGCTGATACGCCCCACGCCGATTCGGCCAACGTAAGTCGAGTAGTCTAACGAACTGATCTGCAGTTGCAACGGCGCGGCCGGGTCGCCCTTGTTTGCCGGCACATGCGAGAGCACGGTATCGAACAGCGGCGCCAGGTCCTTGCCCCACTGCTCGCCGGCTTCCCCCATTTCCATCGACGCCCAGCCGTTCAGGCCCGAGGCATAGACCACCGGGAAATCGAGCTGCTCCTCGGTCGCGCCGAGCTTATCGAACAGGTCGAACGCGGCGTTGATGACATAGTCTGGGCGCGCTCCTGGGCGGTCGACCTTGTTGACCACGACGATCGGCCTGAGGCCCAGCGCCAGCGCTTTCTTGGTCACGAAGCGGGTCTGCGGCATCGGGCCTTCGACCGCATCGATCAACAGCATCACGCCATCGACCATCGACAACGCGCGTTCGACCTCGCCACCGAAGTCGGCGTGGCCAGGGGTGTCGACGATATTGACGTGGGTGTCTTTCCAGTCCACCGCACAGTTCTTGGCCAGGATGGTGATGCCGCGCTCTTTCTCCAGGTCGTTGCTGTCCATCACCCGGTCGGCGACTTTTTCATTGGCTCGGAAGGTGCCGCTTTGGCGTAGCAGCATATCGACCAGCGTGGTCTTGCCATGGTCGACGTGGGCAATGATGGCAATGTTGCGAATCTGTTTGTAGCTCATGATGTTCTTTCAGGGAAACGGTGTCGGTCTTTCAGGGGCCGGCAAGAATTTGTTCAATTTCCAGTGGACTCAGCAGTCGGTCGGGAATCAGTTCCCCGGCGCGCACATGGGCCGTGCCCAGCAAGGCCTGCGGTGACTGACCGAACACCGCCACGCGGGCCGCATCTGGCCAGGTACCGCGTCGGCGCACGCCGCTGAGGAATCGACCCGCATCGGGTGGCTCGAGCGATACCGGCACATGCTCACGCAAAAGGTCGTCCACCGGGCGCAATTGCGCCAGTCGTTCAGCCTCCGGCATCTGTATCAGGGCATCGAGCGACACGCAATCGGCTGCCGGAAAGCCACCGGTCTCGGTCCGGCGCAGCGCCGTCAGGTGGGCACCGCATCCCAGCGCCTCGCCGATGTCCTGTGCCAGCGTCCGGATATAAGTTCCTTTGCTGCACCGCACCTGCATCTGCAATGACCAGACCCCCTCGTCGCGGGTCAGTGCCAAATGCAGCGCACGGATGGTGACATCGCGCGCGTCACGGGCGACCTCGATGCCGGCGCGCGCATACGCGTACAGCGGTTTGCCGTCTTTTTTCAGCGCACTGTGCATGGGAGGCATCTGGCTGATCGCTCCGGTGAACTGCACCTGCGCCCGCGCAACAGCTTCCGCATCGACATGCACCGGCCGCTCCAACGTGGTCTCGCCTTCCGTGTCGCCCGTACGGGTGACGATACCTAGCCGCGCGACGGCTTCGTATGTCTTGTCGGCATCCAGGTGCAACTGGCTGAACTTGGTAGCCGCGCCAAAGCACAACGGCAAGACGCCAGTGGCCAGAGGATCGAGCGTACCGGTATGGCCGCCCTTCTCTGCGCGCAACAACCATTTGGCCTTTTGCAACGCCTGGTTGCTCGACAGGCCCAGCGGTTTGTCGAGCAGCAGCAGGCCGTGCACGGGGCGCCGCGCCACCCGCTGTGATTGCCCTATCGATTCAGGTCTTTTTCCCATACGCTCGCTCTGCCGGCCAGCGCCCAATCAAACAATTGGAATCTGACCCCGATTGTTCAGTCCTCGTTCTTGGAACGCGAGGCGACAGCCTGCGCAATGAGTGCATTCATATCGGCGGCACGCTCAGTGGTGCGATCAAACATGAAATGCAAGGTAGGCACAGTATGAATGTGCAATCGCTTGAACAGGCCAGCGCGTAGAAAGCCGGCGGCCTGGTTCAAGCCGGCCTGTGTTTCTTGCGGGTCGCCCTGCAACAGGCTGAAAAACACCTTGGCATGCGCATAGTCGGGCGTGACCTCGACCGCCTGTATCGTGACCATGCCCACCCGCGGATCCTTCAGCTCGCGCGCGATCAACTCCGTCAGATCGCGCTGGATCTGATCGGCCACCTTGAAGGCGCGGTTGGGGGTTGCGGATTTGCGTGCCACGATGCAGGATCGGCCTTTACAGCGTACGCGCGACTTCGCGGATTTCGAAGAACTCCAGCTGATCGTTCACCTGGATGTCGTTGTAATTCTTGATGTTCAAGCCGCACTCAAAGCTCTCCTTCACCTCGCGGGCATCGTCCTTGAAGCGCTTGAGTGACTCGAGCTCGCCGGTGAAGATCACCGTGTTGTCGCGAATCAGGCGCAAGCGCGCCGCGCGGCGCACCACGCCTGCAGTCACCATACAACCGGCGATCGAGCCGATCTTGCTGACCTTGAACACCTGGCGGATTTCGGCGGTACCGATGACTTCCTCTTTCTTGTCCGGCGTGAGCATGCCCGACATCGCCGCCTTCAACTCATCGACGGCATCGTAGATGATGTTGTAGTAGCGGATGTCGACACCGTTGTTTTCGGCGTGCTTGCGCGCGCCGGCGTCAGCCCGGGTGTTGAACGCGATGATGACCGCCTTGGATGCGATCGCCAGGTTGACATCCGACTCGCTCACGCCGCCTACGGCGGCATACACCAGTTGCACCTTGATCTCGTCGGTCGAGAGCTTGACCAGGCTCTGGGCCAGTGCCTCCTGCGACCCTTGCACGTCGGCTTTGACGATGATCGGAACCGTCTTGATTTCGCCCGCCGTCATGTCGGTGAAGATGTTCTCGAGCTTGGCAGCTTGTTGCTTTGCCAACTTGGTATTGCGGAATCGGCCGGCTCGGTAGGTGGCGATCTCGCGCGCTCGGCGCTCGTCGGGCAGCACCATGAACTCGTCGCCCGCCTGCGGTACCTCGGTCAGACCCTGGATCTCGACCGGAATCGATGGCCCGGCCGTCTTCACCGACTTGCCGTTTTCATCGAGCATTGCCCGCACCTTGCCGTAGGTCGATCCGGCCAACACGATATCGCCTGCCGCCAGCGTGCCGGACTGCACCAGCACGGTGGCCACCGGGCCACGGCCCTTGTCCAGCCGCGCCTCGATCACGAGACCCTTGGCCATCGCTTCCACCGGTGCCCGCAGTTCCAGTACTTCCGCTTGCAGCAGCACTTGTTCGAGCAGCGCGTCGATTCCCTCGCCGGTCTTGGCCGACACCGGCACGAACGGCGAATTGCCGCCGAGGTCTTCAGGGATGACCTCCTCGGACACCAACTCATTCTTGACCCGCTCCGGATTGGCACCGGGCTTGTCGATCTTGTTGATGGCGACCACCAACGGCACATTGGCCGCCTTGGCGTGTTTGATGGCCTCGCGCGTCTGCGGCATCACGCCGTCGTCGGCGGCGACCACCAGAATCACGATGTCAGTGGCCTTGGCACCCCGCGCGCGCATCGCGGTAAATGCCTCATGTCCGGGGGTATCCAGGAACGAGATCATTCCGCGTGGCGTCTGCACATGGTAGGCACCAATATGCTGAGTGATGCCACCGGCCTCGCCCGCAGCCACCTTGGCAGTGCGGATGTAGTCCAGCAAGGAGGTCTTGCCATGGTCAACGTGGCCCATGACCGTGACCACCGGCGCGCGCGGCAGCGATTCACCTTCGGCCTGGCTGGATTCTTCGTCCGTGAACGCCTCCGGATCGTCGAGCGCGGCAATGATGGCGGTGTGCCCCATCTCCTCAACCACGATCATGGCGGTGTCCTGATCCAATGGCTGATTGATGGTCACCATCTGGCCCAGTTTCATCAGGTGCTTGATCACCTCGGATGCCTTGACCGCCATCTTGTGCGACAACTCAGCCACCGTGATGGTCTCGGGCACATGCACCTCCAACACCCGGAACTCGGCCGGTGCAGACTGCATACGGTCGTCGCGGCTGTCACGGTCATGGCTGCCACGACGTCCACGGGGACCGCCGCGCCAGTTGCCGCGACCTCCGCCCGTGTCGCCACGGGTCGGAATCGCTTTCTTCTTGGACGGATCGCCGGCCCAGCTGCTGGAGAGCTTGGCCGATTTGACTTCCTTGCCAGCACCGGGGCCGGCCGCGCCAGCCCCTGCGCCTGTTGTGGCCCCGGGCTTGGCACGGGCCACAGCACTGCCTACGGCTGGCTTGTGCAACGTGCCCTTGGCTACTGCCGGTTTGATCTCTTCCGGTTTCTTGGCCACCTGCACGGTCTTGGGCGTTGCCAGCATCGTGCGGATCGCCGCCGCCTCAGCTTCCGCCGTACGCCGACGCGCGCTCAAATCGGCCGCGCGTGCCGCCTCTTCGTCGGCGCGCACCTTGGCCTGCGCTGCCGCCTTCTGCTTCTCATCGGCACGGGCCTTTTCCGAAGCTTTTGCAGCAGCTTCTTCCGCAGCGCGGTCGTCCGGCGTACCGCCTGTGAGGGCGGCCAGCGCCTTCTGGCTGGCGGCGGCTGTCACTGCGGCCACCTCGGCCGCAGCGCGGGCCTTGGCTTCCTGCTCTTCGCGTTGCTTGCGTTTTTGCGCCAGGTCTTCCTCCTGGCGGCGGATCAGCTCTGCCTGGCGACGCGCCTCTTCCTCACGGCGCGCCAGCTCGGCGTCGTCAACCACCGGCTGCGCAGCCGCCAGCTCTGGCATCTCCACCGGCACTGGTGCCTCGGTGACGCTGTCCACGCCATCGTCGCGACGGATGAAGGTGCGCTTCTTGCGCACCTCAACCTGAATGGTGCGTGCCTTGCCGGATGCGTCGGCCTGCTTGATTTCCGTGGTCTGCTTCTTGACCAGCGTGATCTTCTTGCGCTCGGACGCAGCCGTGCCATGACTGATATGCAGGTAGTTGAGCAGACTATGCTTGTCCGACTCGGTCACGGGGTCGGTCGCTCGCGCCTTGGGAACGCCCGCAGCCTTGAGTTGCTCAAGCAGCGTTTCGGTGGTTTTTTTGAGTTCGTTGGCAAACTCGGCGACTGTCGTACTGGACATATGTGTTGCTACCTTTACTTCGGCCAGACAAGCCTTGTGGGCAATTGCCGGCCATCACTGAAACTGCGTGGACATGACCATCACTCTTGCGCGGCGGCTTCATCGGTAAACCAATGTTCGCGCGCTTTCATGATCAATGTCTTGGCGTCCTCCTCGGACTGACCGGTGATCTCCGTCAACTCGTCGACCGCCAGATCGGCCAGATCGTCCAGGGAATGAACACCCTTGTCGGCCAACTTGCCGATCAGTTTGGCATCCAGGCCCTCAAGTTCGCGCAGATCCTGCGACACAGCGCCGACGTTTTCTTCATGTGCGATCTCCATCGTCAGCAAGGCGTCCTTGGCGCGGGTGCGCAGTTCATTGACGGTGTCTTCGTCAAAACTCTCGATCTCCAGCATTTCCTGCAGTGGCACATAGGCCACCTCCTCCAGGCTGGTGAATCCCTCGGCGATCAGGATGTCGGCGATCTCCTCGTCCACATCGAGCTTTTCCATGAAAAGGCGCCGACCGGAGTCGGTCTCGTCGGCCTGCTTCTGCGCCGATTCGTTCGCGTCCATGATGTTGATTTTCCAGCCGGTCAAATCAGAGGCCAGGCGCACGTTCTGGCCGCCGCGACCAATGGCGATGGCGAGGTTTTCCTCATCGACCACCACATCCATCGCATGGCGCTCCTCGTCTACAACGATCGACGACACGTTGGCCGGGGCCAGCGCGCCGATGACGAACTGCGCGGGGTCGTCGCTCCACAGCACGATGTCAACGCGCTCGCCAGCCAGTTCGTTGGTGACGCCGTTGACGCGCGTGCCGCGCACGCCGACGCAGGTACCGATCGGGTCGACCCGCTTGTCGTGCGACACCACCGCGATCTTGGCGCGTGACCCTGGGTCACGGGCGCAAGACTTGATCTCCAGCAAACCTTGTTCGATCTCGGGCACCTCGTTGCGGAACAGCTCGATCATGAATTCGGGCGCTGAGCGCGAAAGGATGATCGGGGCACCGCGCAGTGTCAGGTCGACCTCCATGATCATGGCACGCACCCGGTCTCCCGAGCGAAGGTTCTCCTTCGGGATCATCTCGCTGCGTCGCAGCCGTCCTTCGACACGACCGCTCTCGACGATGATGTCGCCTTTGTCCATGCGCTTGACCGTACCGACGAAAATCTTGTCGCCGCGACATGAAATCGTTGAGCAACATTTCGCGCTCGGCATCGCGTATCTTCTGCAGGATGACCTGCTTGGCCGCCATCGCACCGATGCGCCCGATCGGCACCGAATCGACCGGCTCCTCGATGTATTCGTCTACTTCGACGTCCTCGATCTGCTCCAGCGCTTCGAACAGCAGAATTTCCTGGTCGGGCAACTGCAGACCGGCCTCATTGGGCACCACATGCCAGCGGCGGAAGGTTTCGTAACCACCGGTGTCGCGGTCCACCGCCACACGGATGTCCACGTCGCCCGGATACAGTTTCTTGGTAGCCTGCGCCAATGCCGCCTCGACCGCCGCGAAGACCACGTCACGTTCAACGCTTTTCTCGCGCGAGATGGCTTCCACCAACATCAACATTTCGCGATTCATGTCACACCACTCCCATTTCAATCGATTCTGAAGCCCTGGCTCCGGCAAAAACCGCCCATGCGAAGGGCCCGCTCATCCACCCACCGGATCCGCAGCTGCACCGCGGCCCTTGAAATTCACCAATGGCGCCAGTCGCGCCTCTCGTACCTCATCGAGCTCAAACCCCAGCGACTGCAGCGGCGCTGTCGCGCGGTGCTTGCCAATGCGTTGACCCGGCTTGACCTTGGGTACCTCGCTCCAGACGATCTGCCATACCGCCGTCGCACCTTCCGCAACCGTAGCCCGCGCCAGCGTGCCCCGAAACTTCTTGCGATTCGCATGCACCTGGCCTTGCGCCGCCGCGCCCAGCGGCGACTTCAGCGTGATGTCGATCTCGCAGCCCAGGAAACGCTCAAAATCGCGCTCCCCGCGCAATGGCCGGTCGATACCCGGAGACGACACCTCCAGCCGACGGTACTCGACACCATCGACTTCCAGCGCAAACTGCAGCTGGCGAGTCACTTTCTCGCAATCTTCGACCGTAACCCAATGGGCCTGCGACCCATCCGCGGGCGCATCGGGAACCCAAGGCAGGTCGATCGTGATGCGCAGCAGGCCGCCTGCAAGCCGATCAATCTCGACCAGCTCGTAACCCAGCCCGGTCACCGTCTGCTCGACAAGCTGCTGCAGCGCCATTGGACTCACGCTCCCTGTCTGTGTTTCCTGTATAAAAACTGTCCGACCAAAAAAAACGGGCGGTGAAAACCCGCCCGTTTGGTCGTGAAGCGAAGATTCTACTGCATATCAGGTGCGTTTGTCACCCAGAAAAGCCGGGTTTCGTGGGTACTGCCACCGGTCTTGCGCCGTTTGCGCGCAGGCGCACCGGCGTTTCAGACCACCGATGCAACCAGGGCCCGGGTATACGGGTGCCGGGGAGCGTCCAGCACCTGTGCCAAAGGCCCGGACTCGACGATGGCACCGTCTTTCAGGACCAGAACGTCGTGAGCCATGGCCCGGATCACATCCACGTCGTGGGTGATCAGGAGGTAGCTGAGCTTGCGCTCGCGCTGCAGCGTCTGCAACAACTGCAACACCTGCTTTTGGATCGTTACGTCCAGGGCGCTGGTGGGTTCATCGAGCACCAGCAACTGCGGCTGCACGATCAAGGCTCGGGCGATGGCCAGCCGTTGGCGCTGACCGCCTGAAAACTCATGCGGATACCGGCTCAGCAGGTTGGGAAACTGCGATTCGTGCAGTCCGACTTCGGCCAGGGCGTCGAGCACCTGCTGCTGGCGCTCGGATCGGGAGAGCGTGACATGGTGCACCAGCAAACCCTCCCCGACAATTTCCTCCACGGTCATACGCGGCGATAGAGAGGAGAAGGGGTCCTGAAACACCACCTGCACCGTGCGGCGCAACGCCTTGTCAGTTGCCGCGTCACGCCCCCAGGTCTGCCCATTGACTTGCATGCTGCCATCAAACGCCTGCAAGCCCAGCGCGGCCAGCGCCAGAGTTGACTTGCCCGATCCCGATTCGCCGATGACGCCAAGCGTGTGGCCTGCGATGAGCGTAAACGACGCGTCCTTCACCGCGACAAAGGACTTCTTGCGGAACCAGCCACGCACGCCAGGTATTGGAACCGGATACGCCACCGATACCTTGGTCGCCTGCAGCAACGAGGCCTGTCCGCCAGCAAGCGCCTCGTTCGCATCGACCTCCATTACGTCGCGGCGTGGTTTGCTGTCGATCAGCTTGCGGGTGTAGGCATGTTGCGGATTGGCAAACACCGCATCGACGTTTCCATGCTCCACCAGCAGCCCGTTTTCCATCACTGCCACCCGGTCGGCGAACTTGCGCACCAGGTTCAGGTCGTGCGTGATCAACAGCACCGCCATGCCGGTTTCCTTTTGCAGGCGAACCAGCAGGTCCAGGATCTGTGCGCGCACTGTCACGTCCAGCGCCGTGGTGGGC
>Ga0105045_10005418_pt1 | contig 11243 bp, 11 predicted proteins | sample MAT02_FD_78089 | JGI IMG/M metagenome (GOLD analysis project Ga0105045, IMG submission 78089) | Freshwater microbial communities from Lake Fryxell liftoff mats and glacier meltwater in Antarctica - MAT-02 (megahit assembly) | ecosystem: Environmental > Aquatic > Freshwater > Ice > Liftoff... | reverse complement strand
AGGATACCTATGGCAAGAAGCCCATTCCCACCCGCGGCGGTGGTTCCATTCCCATCGTGGCACTCTTCGAAGAGGAATTGGGCCTGAAGACCGTGCTTTTCGGTTTTGGCTTGGACAGTGACAACATCCACAGCCCCAACGAGAAGTACGGCGTGTTCAATTACATGCAGGGCATCCGATCGATCTCGCGCTTCTTCTACCACTATGCTGGAATGATGAACGGGAAATGAGACAGAGTGCCGAGTGGCCAATTCTCAAGTTGGCCAGCAGAACCACGGCATAAGTCTTGCCAACTGGCCAACTCGCCTCTTGCCACTTCCTTGACCATGCGCTTCATCTTCCTGCCAACACTGGCGCTCTTTTTCACCAGCTGCCTTTCCTACAAGGAGGTGGTGATGCACGATGTCGCCGATGTAGAGATCCGCAAGCTCGACCTGAAGGGCGTTGATCTGACGGCCCATGTGCGTTTGGAGAACCCGAACAGCTACCGCATTCACGTGAAAGACCCCGATGTGGACCTGTACCTGAACGGCACCTTTGTGGGCAAGGGCATGCTGGACAGCACATTGGTGCTGGACAAACGCACTTCACGGATCTACGAGATCCCCCTGCACGCGGAATTCAAAGGCGCCAACCTGCTGATGATGCTGCTCGGCGGCGCACTGTCCGGCGAAATGAAGATCGGTGCCAAAGGGTCGGTGGTCGGCCAGGCGGGACTGCTTCGTAAGCGCTTCCCTTTTGAGGTGGAGGAGACGGTGGATATGCGGGGGAGGTAGTTGAGGTGTGCTGAAGGCAACTACGACAGAAGCTAAGCTATTTGCTTGTACAAGCAAATAGAAATTGAATGGTATTCACTGGCCCTTAGGTACTTGAATAATCGGGAGTGTTCTGGGAGTCCACAACAACAAATGTTCGCAATTAGTCGTATTCGCTTGGTAATCATATACTTGTATAATGTATGTTGCAATACACAATCCCGCATCTATTTGCTTGTACAAGCAAATAGATAATCCAGATCCTATCCTCTGCGAAAAGACCGCGTCGCATTCATCGTCCTACAACAACAGCTTCCTTCCGCAGCACGACCGGCACCCCAAAAAGCCCTTTGGCCTGTGTGCTCCGGATGGTGCTCCCGACAACATCTCCGGGATCCCGATACACCGCGCGGGCAAGTGGGAACTCCTCCATATGCCCATCCACAAAGTGATAAGTGATCATGGTGCGGCCTGCATCGACAAAATCAACGGAGTGGTCAGAAACCGCCACTGGGCCATGTCCCACGAAATTGAGCCAAAGCAACAGACTCGTACCCAACGGTCCAACGGCCAATAAGTTGAAGAGGAACCACTCAAGACGCTCCATGCCGAGCCAGAGTCCGGAGCGCATGTATGGCAACAGGTTACCTGCGAAGCAGAGCGCCAAGAAGATCCGGAATAGAAGGTCCGGGGCAACAAGGGTCCAGAAAACGACAGTGAAGAAACTGAACAGTCCAACGAAAATGCCCAACCCCATTACAGTACTGGGCCAGTATTGTTCGCGCGCCGTGCCCTTCACTTTGGGCTGTTGATGGGTAAAGCCCGGTGGAAGTCGGTAACGCGTCAGGTCTTGCTTCCTTTGGACATTCATGTCGGAGACGAAAGATACCGCCAAGCACCACGCCAACCGTTTGGCGCAGGAAAGCAGTCCCTACTTGTTGCAACACGCACACAACCCGGTGGACTGGTTCCCATGGGGTGAGGAGGCCTTCGCCAAAGCACAGAATGAGCGGAAGCTGATGCTGGTGAGCGTGGGGTACAGTAGCTGCCATTGGTGCCACGTAATGGAACGCGAATGCTTCGAGGACGAGGCCATCGCCAGGCTGATGAACGAGCACTTCGTCTGCATCAAGGTCGATCGCGAGGAGCGGCCCGATGTGGACCAAGTATACATGACCGCCGTGCAGCTCATGACCCAGCGCGGGGGCTGGCCGCTGAACTGCTTCACCCTGCCCGATGGGCGGCCCGTATATGGCGGAACGTATTTCCCTCCGGCCCAGTGGTCGAAGGTGCTGGCAGAGCTCCACTCGACTTGGCAGAGCGATGCCGAGCGCGTGATGGAGTATGCCACACGCCTTACCAAGGGTATCGCCAGCGCGGCTTTGGTGGAACCCGCCTCACCGGATGCCGACGTGAACAGTGATCAGCTGGCCGAGATGATATCCCACTGGGAACCGCTCTTCGACCGCACCCACGGCGGGCCGGACAAGGCACCCAAATTCCCGCTGCCCAACAACTACGAGTTCCTGCTGCGTTACGCCTTTATCACCAACGACAGCGCGCTGAAGGAGCACGTGGAACTCACCTTGGATAAGATGGCCCTCGGCGGCATTTTCGATCAGGTGGGCGGGGGCTTCGCGCGGTACAGCACCGATGTGCTTTGGAAGGTGCCACACTTCGAGAAGATGTTGTACGACAATGCACAACTCGTTTCCCTCTACAGCCAAGCCTACCAAGCATTCGCGAAGCCGCTGTACAAGCAGACCGTAGAACACACCCTCGAGTTTATTTTCCGCGAAATGACCGGGCCGGACGGTGCCTTCTACAGCGCATTGGATGCCGACACCGAAGGCGAGGAAGGCAAGTACTATGTGTGGACCAAGGACGCGTTGATGGCCGTGCTGGGACCAGACTACGACCTCTGCGCCGCTTACTACACTGTGAATGATCGCGGCCACTGGGAACACGGCAACCACATCCTTCTGCGCGACACGGACAACGCGCAGTTCGCGGCGGAATTCGGCATCAGCGAGGCGGAACTTAAAACGCGCGTAGCAGCTATCAACGGCCGCCTGCTGGAAGCCCGCAACAGGCGACCGCTTCCGGGCTTGGACGACAAGTCACTTACCAGCTGGAACGCCATGATGGTGAAAGGCCTTTGCGATGCCTACGAGGTGTTCGGGAAGGCGGAATGGCTGGCAGCCGCCGAGCGGAACATGGAGCTGCTGCTTTCTACCGGAAGGCGCCGCAACGGCGGTCTGTGGCACAGCCTGAAGGAAGGAAAGGCAAGCATCAACGGCTATCTGGAGGACTACTGTTTCACGATCGAAGCCCTGGTGGCGTTGTACAGCATCACCTTCAACGAGCGCTGGCTGACCGAAGCAACAGCGTTGGCCGAGCACGCCATCCGCCACTTCCACGACGAGGCCAGCGGTCTGTTCCACTTCACCAGCGACTTGGATCCGCCCTTGATCACACGGCCGCGCGAGGTACACGACAACGTAGTGCCCGCTTCCAACTCCAGCATGGCCAAGGCCCTGTACGCGCTGGGCACCTTGCTCGACGAGAAGCACTACCTGAGCATCAGCAAAAATATGATGGTGTCCATGGCGGACAAAATGGCGGACTACCCCAGCGGCCACAGCAACTGGGCGCAACTGGCCCTGATGCACACATTCCCCTGCCCGGAGATCGCTATCACCGGGCCTGAAGCACTGCGTCTGCGCGCAGAGTTCGCACCACATTACCTCCCGAACCGGCTCTTCCTTGGAAGTACCACACGCAGCAAATTGCCGTTGTTGAAGGACAAATTCCTGCCAGCCAGCACGATCTTTGTGTGCTTGGACAAGGCCTGCCAACTGCCAGTACCCACCGTGGGCGAAGCCCTCAAGCAATTGCCATGAAGCACATCCTCTCCCTCCTGCTGCTCGTCGTCACCTTTGGTGCCGATGCGCAGGTGCTGCAGGTATTGCCCGGCACGGAGGATCCCGGCGAGTTGCGCTTCAACCCGCTGTTCATGGCGCGCAACCGCATTGCCACTATGGTGGGTGAGCAGTCCGTGAAGCGCGACAACCGCCCTATGCAGCCCCGTGCCGAGAAGCACGTGTATCGTTTCGATGAGCAGGGCCGTACCGTATATGCCAACCACAGCTTCGGGCAACCGGGTACCGGCCGCGACACGGCTTCCACCCTGTTCACCTTCGATGAGCGGGGAAACCTGCAACGTCGCCTGCGCAACGACCTGAGCGGCTATTTCGGTTATGATGTGCTGCGCGATGAGCAAGGCAGACCGGTGCGAGAGACCTTCACCCGCATAGAGAACCTAAGCACCGATCGCTACGAACTGAAGCCCGGTACCATAACCGAGATCAGCGACGAGCAATTCCGTTACGAAACCGTGAACGATAGTGTGTACAAGCGCCTCTACGTGAACAGCCTTGGGCTACCCTACCGCGAACAGACCTACACCAGCAACAAACTAGGCTATCTCCGCAGCATCGAAGACCGCTACTTGGTGAACAACCGCCGCTCGCGCATCACCTTCGACTATGACGAGAAGGGCCGCCTGGCAGAACGCATCGAGCAACCCGACCTTGCCCAGCCGCGTACCCTGCGCCGCACGTGGAAGTACGACGCTGCGGGCAACATCACCCATGGTGAACTGTTCCACGACGAGAAGCAGATCGATCGGGACGAGTACCTCTATGAAGCCAGCGGCATGCTCAGTGCGCGCTTGACCCTGGACCTGGAAACAGGCAACATCAACATCATCAAATTCCGGACGGAGAAGCGTTAGTCGTTGCTTCTCGGAACACTTCGTTCCGGAGCTTGGCATGGTCCTCGCCGATGGTGCCACCTTTGGATATTGGCATCTGGAAGTCCGTCGTTAATATCTTTCAACGCATGCGCTTTACACTACTGATCGCCATCCTTCTTCCATTGCTTGGCACAGCCCAATCAACTGTGCTGCATTGGGCATATGGGCCGTTCGGTAACCAAGGCGATGCTGCTTTTATCGTAGAACGCGGGCGCATTTATCAAGCTGCTGGACCATTCGGGCAAAATGGGCCGTGTATCTATGTGTTCAATGAAAGCGAAGTGTTCCATAGCGCCGATGCCTTCGGAAGCAAGGGCCAAGGTGCATTTGTCGCTGAGGGTGACATCCAAGGCACAGGCAGGATCAACCTCTTCCGCTGTCAGGGGGCCTTCTGCGCAAAGGGTAGCTGCGCGCTGATCATTGAAGGCAATAAGGTGTACCGTGGCGATGGTCCATTCTGCAACAAGGCCGAAGGTGCATTCGTGATCGAAGGCAACATGATCTTTCTGGCCGAAGGGCCCTTCGCAAACAAGACCGACGCCATCCTGCTTGTCCAGGGTAACCTTCCGATGATCGCTCTGTTGCCCATTCTCGCGGGTTTGTGAAGACCTCGAAAGTGTGGTCGAAAACAAAAAGTCAGGCGCAATGGAGAAAGGCGAGGCTATGTACGTTTGAACGCCTTGTGGCTTGGGAGGCGCTGATCGAACAAGCTCAGATGCTGCACCGAAACTTGTTGATGAGTGGCCAGGCTTCGTACTATTGTACCAAGAGCCACTCCCATGAGAACCACCGCTACCCTTGCCTTGGCGTCCCTTTTCCTCCTTAGCTCCTGCAACGACGAGGACAAGGTCGCCCCTCGTCCTCCAGTCGGTCCCCAAGACATTGCAGGCCAAGAGTTCCACTTCAAGGTGAAGGCCGAAGAATGGGTCGCCTACGGCACGCCTGGAGATGATACACACGGCTACACAGTCAATAAGAATGTGTACATCCTCACCGATGACCTGGCGCAGAACGGCACTGTGCAGGTTTATGTGAAGCGCGCCAACAACAACTTCGTGCAGCTCCCTTTGCTGGCCCACGAAGGCGCCCCGGGCGGCGTCAATTGGCGCTTCAGTTACCGAGCCAACCTCGTTCAGATCTTCATCGATAAGAACGGAGATGTCTTCAGCCCAGCCGATGAGGTGATGTCGTTCAAGGTGGTGGTATTCGGCGGACAGTAGGCTCTCGCCGTTACCTCAGCCCATTTTGGCGTTTTCCACGCCTGACTGCCGGTCAGGCAGGTTAGCCCCTTTTCCGTACTCTGGAACCAAGTAAGCCAGATCATCGAAATCACCGTCTGCGAAACGGGTATTCGCTTCCGGTAGCATCGCTGCGGCCGAAGGGCGGATCCTTGGTAGGTGCGTGATAATGGATTGAACGGCCCAAATGTGAGCGGCCTTGTCAGCTCCATCGCCAAAAACCACTCGAGGTTCGGGTAGCCCGGCCCAAGCTTCGTCCAAGATCAAGGGAGCCGATCCAGCCAGCGGCTTCCCGTCGGTGGTGTAGGGCTGTGCGAAGACCTCCATGCGCCTCGCATCTATCATGGGCCAGAGGATGCCTTGCAGATCACTGTGCTCCATACGTGCAGCAGCCACCAACGTGCCCAAGGTGCTTAGTCCGATGATGGGCTTGTCAAGCGCGTAACACAGGCCTTTGGCAGCGCTCAGGCCGATGCGGAGACCCGTATAGCTACCCGGCCCAATGCCCACGGCCACGGCATCGAGTTCCTTCAGCGACAGGCCCGCCTCTTCCATCACTTCGGCGATGAAGACATTGACCTTCTCGGCGTGGGCGAGCTTCTCGCTATTTATCTCGCGGATTGCGAGCACGACCCCATCACGTCCAAGTGCCACGGAGCAGAGCTTGGTGGCGGTCTCTATGGTGAGGATGAGGGGCATGGAGTATGTATGCACTGACTTAACGCAGAGGCGCAGAAGCGCTAAGGTCGCAAAGAATGGGACCGGCTCTCACCATTCATTCATTCCAACCACGGACAGACCTACCGGCAGCCGGTGACGAAGTCCTGCTTCCCTACGGTTCCGCGAAGGCTTAGTGGACGCCGATGGATCGGCGTGAATGGGACAAGCCGTGTCCAGCGGTATCCATCCGCGGTTACGTTATGCCGGGATCAGCGCCAGCAGGTCACACCTAAGCCCAAAGGTCTCGCGCACACCGATGCCTTCCCCCCGCGAAACTCTGCGTCTCCGCGCCTCCGCGTTCTTCTTTGCCTCAGCTATTGAAGATGGCGGGCAGCTTCATGGCCACGCTCATGTCGCCGCTGATCTTCACCTTGCCGGCCATTACAGCGGCCATGGGGTTGAGATCACCGGTAAGGAGCTGATGGAAATCCTCTGACGATACCGATACGGTACAGTCAGCTTCCTTCTTTTCGGTGCTTACGATGTTGCTGTCGCCGGTGCCATCCACGTGGATGGAGTCGTCGCCCACATCGAAGCGGATGCTGTTGCCGAGGGCGGCTGCGCTAGCAGCCTTCTGGTTCACGAGAGGGAGGAGGTCGTTGATGGTCATGGTGTTCGGGGGTTGGGATTTTAGATCTTTTGAAGTCGACCCAAGGGACCGACGGTAATGGTACAAGGAATGAAATTGGTGCAGTTCATCGAGCGCAGCATCCTATCCGAACACTGTTTGCAGTTTCATGGCTACGCCCATATCGCCGGAGATCTTGAGCTTACCGGTCATCATGGCGGTCATGGGGTTCAGTTTGCCTTTGGTGAGGGCGAGGAAATCCTCCAAGCTCACTTTCACGGTGCAATCGGCATCCTTGTCCTCGGCGCTTACGGTGTTGGTTTCGCCGGTGCCGTCCATGAAGAGCTTGTTTTCGCCGAAATCGAATTTCAGGGTTTTGCCCAAGGGCTTTTTGCTGCCTGAGCGTTCGCGCACGCCTTCCAGCAAGCGCTGGAAATCGATACCATGGCCATTGGTGGCGGCCAATGCAGGTGCTGGTGTGGCTGCGGCTGTTGCAGCAGGCATGGCCGTGGGCGCCGCTGCCTTGGGTGCTTTCTCCGAGGCGCTGGCATAGCTCACTTCATCGATCACCATTTTGGCGATGATGTCGCGCATGATCTCGCTGGTGCCACCGCCGATGGTGCCCACACGACTATCGCGGAACATGCGAGCGATCTTGTACTCCTCCATGAAGCCGTAGCCGCCGAAGTGCTGGAGGCAGGTGGTCATCACTTTGTCGCTGAGTTCGGTGGCGAGCAGTTTGGCCATGGAGCATTCCTTCACCGCGTAGTGGCCATCGGCGTTCATGCGGCTACAGTGGCGCACGAACTGCTTGGTGCTCTCGATCTCCGAAGCCATTTGCGCCACACGGTGACGCAGCACTTGGAACTTATTGATCGGGCGACCGAAGGCTTCTCGGGCGGCCATGTATTCAAGGGTATAGGACAAGGCGCTTTCACAGGCGGCGTAGGCACTGATGGCACCGGCGAGGCGCTCCAGCTGCAAGCCGCCCATGAGGTAGTAGAAGCCCTGGCCTTCCTCGCCGATCAGATTTCCCACAGGCACTTTCACGTTATCGAAGCCAAGCTCCGCAGTATCGCTGGCGTGCCAGCCCAGCTTCTTCAACTTGGTGGTGGTGATGCCCGGCAGGTCGTTATCGATCACTAACAGACTTACCCCACCAGCACCGGCCTTGGGATCGGTCTTCACCACAGCCACGATGAAGTCGCCGTACACACCGTTGGTGATGAAGGTCTTGCTGCCGTTCACCACGTAGTGATCGCCCTGGCGCACAGCTGTGGTCTGGATGTTCGCGACATCGCTGCCCGCTCCGGGTTCGCTGATGCCGATGCAACCCACGAGATCACCGGTGATGATGCCCGGCAGATACTTCTTCTTCATCTCCACGCTGCCGTACTTCAGGATGTACGGGCTGCTCATGTACTGCACTACCAGTTGGGTAATGGTGAAGCCGCCGGAGAACACGCGTGAGGTCTCTTCGCAGAAGACGACGTCGTAGAAGAAGTCGAGCTCCATGCCACCGTACTCCTTGGGGTAGCCTAAACCCAAGAACCCCATGTCGCCCATCTTCTTCCATACGTCGCGTGGGATGCGCCCTTGTTCCTCCCAGATCTCTATGTGCGGCACCACTTCCTTCTGGAGAAATGATCGCAGGCTGTCGCGAAAAAGTTCGTGTTCTTCGGTGAAATAGTAGGCGTCCATGTTGGTTGGTCGTTGTTCGATGTGTGTTGTTCGGTGCTACGCCGAAGCGGTTTCGCGGCGCACGAGCCATTGCTGTACTCCGTATGGGATCATTCTGCGCATGCTGAAAAGGAAACGCATCCGTGCTCCAGTGACGATGAAGTCCTTCCCAGAGGTGAATGTGTTCCAGACGTCCTTGGCGACCTCTTCCGCCGTCGTGGTGACTAGGCCGTTGAAGGTGCGCACACCATCCAGACCATTCACGCTCTTGAACGCGGTGTCGCTGATGGCGGAAGGGCATACTGTGATACATCGCACCTTGCTGCCCTGCAACTTCAGCTCTTCCTGCAAGCCGCGGCTGAACTGGTACACAAAAGCCTTGGTAGCCGCGTAGGTGTTCATGCGCGCCACAGGCTGGAAAGCGCTATTTGAGCTGATGTTGATGATCGTTCCTGCATCGCGCCGTAGCATGTCGTCCAAGAAAATACGAGTGAGACGGTAGGTGGCCAGGACATTCACGTTCACCATAGAGAGCTCGCGTTCCACGGGTACTTTGTGAGTGGGGCCGTAGGTGCCGAAGCCGGCATTATTCACCAGCACATCCAGTTCCCATCCGTTGGCCTTTGTCCAATTCAACACTTCTTCGGCGCCTTCCGGCCGGGAAAGGTCGAAGGCAAGGGTATCGACGGGTGTATGGTTGAACTCGGTCTGCAAGCGCGCCTTGGCCTTGTCGAGTTCCTCGTTGGTGAGCGCCACCCAAAGCAGGTGGAAGCCACCGCGTGCGAAGTGGCGCGACATCTCGAAACCAATGCCGCTGGAACCGCCGGTGATCAGGACCTTCTTCATAATCTGGAGATGCGCTCCGCCCACTTTACGAGCGTTGAGTTATAGGGCGGAAAGAGCATGCTGAGGGTGCCCCAGCTACGCTTCAACACGCCGCGTTCGTTGGAGAATTCGACGAAGCCGTAGCGACCGTTGCTCTTGCCGATGCCGCTATTGTTGACGCCTCCAAAAGGCAACATGGGGTTGACGCTGGTGAGCATCAGATCGTTGATGACCGTGCCACCGGCCGTGGTGTTGTGCAGCAGGTATTCGGTGTTGCGGCGGTTGTTGCTCAGGATGTAGAGCGCCAGCGGACGTTCCAGCCGCGCGATGAGCGTCGGCACCTCCTTGATGTCCGTGAAGGTGATCACCGGCAGCAGCGGTCCGAAGATCTCCTCGCGCATGATGGACATCTCGGGCGTTACGTCGATCAGCACATGCGGGGCGATGAACTTCTCCTCCTCCACCAACTCGCCGCCGATGGCAACGCGGGCGCCCTTGGCCACAGCATCATCGATCAATCCTTTTACCCGCTGGAAGTTGCGAACGTTGATGATACGGCCATATTCCTGTGAGGCACGCACACCCTTGCCTTCGGTATCGTACATGTTGTCCACGCGCTTTGCAAAGGCTTGGAGGAACGACTGTAGTTTGCTTTGGTGGATCAGCAGATAATCCGGCGCAATGCAAGTCTGCCCTGCATTCACGCACTTGCCCCAGGAGATCTTCTCGGCGGCCTTCTCCACGTCGTAGCCATCGTCCACGATCACGGGCGACTTGCCGCCAAGCTCGAGTGTTACCGAGGTGAGGTGCTCGCTGGCGGCCTTCATCACCACCTTGCCCACAGCCGGACTGCCGGTGAAGAAGATGTGGTGCCAAGGCTTGCTGAGCAACGCAGTGGTGGTGGGTACATCGCCTTCCACCACAGCGATCTCGCGCTCATCGAACAACTCGCCGATCATCTTCTTGATGAAGGCCGACGTGGCCTGCGCCATTTCCGAGGGCTTTACCAGGATCACACTGCCTGCTGCGATCGCGTGGATCAGCGGGTTGATCGCCAACTGCAGAGGGTAGTTCCACGGTCCGATGATGAGCACATGGCCCTTGGGTTCATGGCGGATGTAGGACTTGAGGCCCGCCAGTGCGAGCGGCACTCCGGTGGGCGTGTCCTTCACCCAGCCGTGCAGCTCATCGTAGATGTGCTTCATGCAACTGAGGATGGGGAGCAGCTCGGTGGCGATGGCCTCGTCGCGGTTCTTGTGCAGGTCCTGCCACAGCGCGTCGGTCCACTCCTGCTGGTGCTTTTCGTCGCGCAGGTAGCGTTCGATCTTGCGGATGCGTGCCAGGCGCTGTTCCACCGTGGTCTCTTTGGCCAGTTGCAGGTTGGCATCTGCATGTTGCAGGGCGAAGAGGCGCTCGGCCTCGGCGATGTTGTGGAATCGTTCGTTGCTCATGGCTTTTCCCAGATGACAGCAGCGGCGTGCTCGTGCCACAGCAGGTAATGATCGGCGTAACGTGCATCGATGCGCTCGCGGCGCACTTTCAACGTGGGGGTCAACAACTGATTGTCCTCGCTCCACATCTCCCCTGCTATCACAAGGGTCGAAACACGTTCATGGTTCGCGAGTTCGGCGTTCACGCTT
>Ga0105045_10005417_pt1 | contig 11243 bp, 8 predicted proteins | sample MAT02_FD_78089 | JGI IMG/M metagenome (GOLD analysis project Ga0105045, IMG submission 78089) | Freshwater microbial communities from Lake Fryxell liftoff mats and glacier meltwater in Antarctica - MAT-02 (megahit assembly) | ecosystem: Environmental > Aquatic > Freshwater > Ice > Liftoff... | reverse complement strand
TTACCGGCCTTCCATGATCCGGTACAGCGCGTCGCGATCCGCAACGTCCACCAGGGCACCGCCGGAGTCGAAGCTCGGCAAGGGTGGCAGTTCCCTGACGACAGGCCGTTGCGAGAGAAGCTGCCGCAATGCGGTCTCGACGAGCTCGGACATGGTGCGTCCGGTCGCCGCCGACTCCTGGCGGAGCCGGTTCATCACGCCATCCTCGATGTTCAGCGTCGTTTTCATATTCCTGACCATACAATTCATATGGCTATATGGCAACGCTGGACGTCACCGGAAATCATGACTCCGCGCATGCTCCGCCCCGAGCTGCGCATCCAGTGGCACGAACAGCCGCCCCCGCACCGTCACCACGTTGGATTCCACCTGCAGCGTGCCCCGCACCAGCAGCAGCGGCGAGGTGCTGATCTTCAGCGCATCGCGCTCGAAACGCTGCGGGGTGACGACGATGTTCAGGATCCCCGTCTCGTCCTCCAGCGACAGGAATACGAACCCCTTGGCGGTGCCAGGCCGCTGACGACAGATCACGAGCCCGGCGACCGCGACCTGCTCGGTGTCACGCCCGTTGACCTGCAGGTCGCGCGCGGTGCGCACGCCGTTGGGCTGCAGCAGCGGACGCAGGTGTCGCATGGGATGCCCGTTGAGCGAGATGCCGGTGACGCGATAATCGGCTTCGGTCAGCTCGGACATCGACATGCGCGGAAGCGACGCATCGGGAAGGATCACCGAGGGGGCCAGCGGACCGGCATCACCGCGCACGGCCGCGAGCACCTCCCACAGCGCACGCCGCCGTCGCGTGGCGAGTGGCTCGTGCGCGAACATGTCATCGAACGCCCCCGACTCGGCGAGCAGCCGCAGGGCACGCCGATCGAGCTTCGTGCGACGCACCACGTCGCCGACATCGCTGAACGGACCCTCGGTGAGCGCGGCTTCGAGCTTGCCGCGCGCCGCAGCGCCAAGCCCACGCACACTGCGCACACCAAGCCGCACGGCCGGTGACGCCGACTGCGGCGTGCGCAGCTCGAGCGTCGCATCCCACGAGGAGCGCGTGAGATCCACCGGCCGCACCTCGACACCATGCCGCTTGCCATCCTCGATCAGCGTGCCAGGCGCATAAAACCCCATCGGCTGCGCATTCAGCATCGCCGCCAAAAACTCGGCATGATAATAATGCCGCAGCCACGCCGACGCATACACCAGCAGTGCGAAGCTCGCCGCATGGCTCTCGGGGAATCCGTAGTCGGCGAATGCATTGATCTGCGCGAAGATGCGGTTCGCGACATCATCCTCGATGCCGTTGGCGCGCATGCCCGAGAGCATCTTCTGCCTCAGTGCCTCCATGCGTTCGTGGCTGCGCTTGTGGCCCATCGCACGACGCAGCGTGTCGGCCTCGCCGGCGGTGAATCCGGCGCAGGCGATCGCGACCTGCATGCCCTGCTCCTGGAAGAGCGGCACGCCGAGTGTGCGTTTGAGAATCGGCTCGAGCGACGGGTGCGGGTAGACGACCTCCTCGGTGCCGGCGCGGCGTCGGAGGTAGGGATGCACCATCGCGCCCTGAATCGGACCGGGCCGGATCAGCGCCACCTGCACCACGATGTCGTAGAAGCAGCGGGGCTTGAGTCGTGGCAGCGTGTTCATCTGCGCACGACTCTCGACCTGGAACACACCGATGGTGTCGGCGGCGCAGAGATCGTCGTAGACCGCCTGGTCGCTGGTGTCGAGCAGTGCAAGGTCGATGGTCACGCCGCGCGTCTGCCTTACGTAGACCAGGCAATCCTGCAGCACGGTGAGGATGCCCAGGCCCAGCAGGTCGATCTTGACGAGGCTCGCGGCATCGAGGTCGTCGCGTTCCCACTGGATGACGGTGCGCCCCGGCATCGACGCCGGCTCGATGGGCACCACGGAGGAGAGTGGCTCGCGCGTGAGCACGAATCCCCCGACATGGATGGAGCGATGGCGGGGCAGCTGGTGCAGTCCGTCCACGATGTCGGCGAGCGCGCGCACGCGCGGATCGGCAGGATCGAGATTGGCGCGCTGCAGGATGTCGCTCGGCGGTGCCTTGCGCGGATCGGCGTTCGGTCGTACCGGTGCGGGTGCGGTGGAGACGTATGCGGGATTCGTCGCACCGCCCTCGGCGACGGCCGGACCCGCCACTGATGCCGCCGTGGCGGTGTCCACCCGTGACTTCTCGTTCGGTGTCACGCGTCGTGTGCGCTCGGCGGGAATGCGGGCGAGTCGCGCGGCGATGTCGGTGACGTCCGCGGTCTCGGTGGCGCGGCTCGGGTCGCAGCTGCTGGTGCCGGCGCTTCGTGCAGCCGCCATGTCGACGATCGCAGTGAGACGCTCATCGCGTTCGAGTCGCTTGCGGAACTCCGGCCGGCCGGCGGTACCGTCGCTGTTCATGCCATCGAATCCATCCACGTCGGCCGACGCGGTGCGAATGGCCGGTCGATGCACGGTGAGCGGCGTGACGGGTGTCGATGGTATCGCAGTGAGTGGTGTCGCGAGGGCTGGTGTCGCACTGACTGGTGTCCCACTGGCTGGATCGGCGGTGCCCGTGGCGAGGGCCTGTTTCGCGAGGTCGCGCCTGATGTGTGGGCGCTGCGCGTCGGGCAGGTCGGCGCGGTGCACCGGTCCGCTGGCGCCGATGCTGGCCGGTGTGGCCTCCACGAAGCCGCTGCGTCGCAGGTCGTCGGCGGTGGCGTTGCCGATGCCGGCGCGCAATGCGGCGGCGGTGCTGCGCGCGCTGAACCGGTCGCTGACTGCGGCCAGCGCATCGCCCTGCTCCACGGAGAACCCGAGCACGCGCGCGGCATCACGCACGGCGCTGCGGCCGCGATAGGTGATCTGCTCGCAGACCATCGCTGCATGCTCGCGTCCATAGCGCTCGTACACGTACTGCAGCACGCGTTCACGCTCGCGATGGGCAAAGTCGATGTCGATGTCCGGCGGCTCGCGACGCTCATCGCTGAGGAACCGCTCGAAGAGCAGGTTCATGCGCAGCGGGTCCACGGCCGTGATGCCGAGGCAGTAGCAGACGGCGGAATTGGCGGCCGAGCCGCGGCCCTGGCAGAGGATGCCTTCGCGGCGCGAGAAGCGCACGATGTCCCACACGATCAGGAAGTAGCCTGCCATGTCGAGTCGGCGGATCATGCCCAGTTCGTGCGCGAGCTGCTTCTCCTGCTGCGGCGTGCGCGTCGGTCCCCACCGTTCGGTGGCCCCCATCTCGACCAGTTGCGCGAGATAGTCGTCTTCGCTCACGCCGGGTGGCAGCGGAAAGCGTGGCAGCGACGGCTTGAGCTGCGCAATGCGGAACTGGCATCGCTCGGCAATGGCCCGCGTGGCGCGCAGGCCCGTCTCGTGGCCCAGCCAGCGCTTGTAGTGCAGCGCGGTGGACTTGAGGTACCACTCGCCGTTGGGACGGAGGCGTGTGCCCATGGCATCCAGCGGACGTCCATGCCGGAGCGCGGTGAGTGCATCGTGCGTGGCGCGTCCCTCGCGGGTGGCGTAGTGCACGTCGTTGGTCACCACCCATGGCACGCCGATGCGTCGCGCGATGGGAATGAGCTGTCGCACCAGCAGGTGTTCCTCGGGCAGCCGGTGATCCCAGACCTCGATCGCGAACGCATCGTCGAAGATGTCGCGCAGCGTACCCGCGACGCGGCTGGCCTCGGCGGTGTTGCCGGCCGCCAGCGCCTGCGCGATCGCGCCACGCGGACAGCCGCTCAATGCGAAGAGTCCTTCACTGTGTTCCGACAGCAGCGCGAACGGCACCGACGGCGACCCGCGTTCCGGCACATCCATGCGGCTGCGTGTGAGCAGCGTGCTGAGGTTGCCGTAGCCCGTGCGCGACATGGACAGCAGCGTGAGGTGCTGCAGCGCGCCCTCGGTGTGGACGGTGACTTCCGCACCGATGATGCCGGCGATACCGACGGAATCGGCTGCCTGCGCGAATCGCACGACACCACCGAGTTCGTCGTGATCGGTGAGTGCGATGGCCGTCTGCCCGGTGATGACGGCGCGCGCGATCAGTTCCTCGGGCGCAGATGCACCATCGAGCAGCGAGAACGCACTGTGACAGTGCAGCTCGACGTAATCGGCGGCGTTCATGGGCGACCGTCGCAGCTATGTTTCGCCACATGGAGACTCCGGAGACACCCCGTCGTGACGCATTGCGGCTCACGCCTGCGTCGCACGAGGCGCACAAGGCCGAGATCCTGTCGACGGCCGATACCATGTCGGGCGAGGAACTGGACACGCTGCCGTACGGCATGATCCAGCTGGACGCGACCGGCCGCATCCTCAAGTACAACGCCGTCGAGAGTCGCCTCGCGCAGCTGCCGCAGGCGACGACGGTGGGGCGCAAGTTCTTCAGCGAGATCGCGCCCTGCACCAAGGTCCAGCAGTTCTACGGGCAGTTCAAGGACGGCGTGCTGCGCGAGTCGCTCGACACCACCTTCTCGTTCCACTTCGCCTTCAAGCAGAACCCGCGCGACGTGACCGTGCGCCTGTTCTACAGCAAGCGGACGCGCAGCGTGTGGGTGATGATCTCGGATCGCGAAGGCAACCCGATCGGTTGAACTTGACTGCAACAGCAACTGCAACTGCAAGTGCATTCTTATCGCAGAACTGCACAGCCACAGAACAGCACAGCCACGGAATTGCACTGCGGCTGAGCAACGGGCATTCGTGCAGGCAGTCAGCCTCTGCGGCACACGATGCACCGAAAAAGCTGGAGGAACTGCAACCGCAACGGCAGTTCCCAAAGCCCTTGTCCTTGCCCTTCCGCTGTTGCCGTTCTGTGGTCGTGCCGTTCTGCGGCTGTGCAGTTCTGTGATAAGAATGCTGTTGCTGTTGCCGTTGCCGTTGCCGTTGCTGATGTCAGTCATACCAGCCCTGCAGCACCCACGCGCCTGATTCGTGATACACCAGGAACGTGCCGGCTTCACGCGTGCGCAGGTACCAGTAGTCGCGCGCGAACGGGGTGCGCCACCAGGCGCCGGTGAGGCGTTCGGGGCCGATGCTTTCGTGCACGGTGAAGGTGTGCGACTGCCAGACGCCGGCGATGGGGCGGTGCTCGGGATCGCAGGTCATGCGCAGTGGCTGCGGCGTTTCCAGCAGGCGAAGCGCAGCTGGTGTGGCATCGCGTTCGCCGGCGAAGAGTGACAGGCAGGCGCCAGCCTGCGTGATCGGTGCGGCGTCGTCATGACGCGGCGTGATCGCGTTCTGCTCGACGGCAGTGCTGGCGGCCAGCGCGGCATCGTCGCCATCGACGAGTTCGGCCCACGCACCGGCATGTTCGGCGCGATGATCGTCGCGCAGCACGGGGCGCATCACGGTGCCGGGGCCCAGCGTGCTGCGCAGGCGTTCCAGTGCCGCCAGCGCCGCACCCGGGTCGCGCCAGCCGGCATCCAGCATGTCGCCCTGCTCGCCCGTCGCCGGCACCGTATTGGTGAGCGTGACGGTGACGCCGCAGATCGGCGCGATGATCGTCCAGTCGGCCAGCAGTGCGCGACACCGTTCGAAGAGCGGCGCGACGCGGGCCAGCGGATGCGCGGGCCGCACCTCGCGGGTGACGGTGTCCTGCGGAGCACCGTCGCGCGGGACGGAGCGCACCGCCGGGCGTGAGACCGGGCGCCCGTCGGCGGCACCGGTATCGGCCCGCTCCGGCGCTGTGTTCAGGCCCGCATCCTCCCGCGGTATGCCATCCAGGTGCAGCGTGATGCCGACCGCTGCGGCCGCGAGCCCGTCGCGGACCAGGTCGCGCACCAGCGTCTCCAGCGCGGCGCGCACCAGGAAGAGTGCTGGCTCCATGGTGTCGCTGGATCCGCCGAGTTCCGCGGTGACGCTGCGGTGCGCCTCGAGGCGGGCGAGGACCGGGCGGCGCGGATCGTCGCCGTGCGCCAGCCGCCAGGCGCTCAGGCCCGACTCACCCCAGCGCCGCTCGATGTCTGCCACCGGCAGCCCGGCGAACGTACCGACGGTGTGGATCCCCAGCGAATCGAGGGCGGCCACCAGTTCGTCGTCCAGCGGGAGGAAGGCGAGTGGCAGCGGGGCGAGGAAGGTCGCATCGCCGCCTGAGGGCACACAGAACGCACCGGGCTGTCCGGAGGCCACCTGCTGCCACGTGGCGGCGCGGGCGGCGGCGCAGGAGTCGGCAATGGCGACCCGGGCGTGCGGGTGCCAGCGCTGTGCGATGGTGAGCAGGGTACGGGCGAGGGTGCGTTCCCCGCCGATGGCCTCGAACCCCGTCGCCCCGACCCACCAGGTGCCATTGGCCGCACCGGCAGGCGACACATGCGGACTGGCCTGAATCAGCGCCGCCGTGGCGCGGGTGAGGGCACCGGTGATCGCGATGTCGTCCCACGGCAGGATGTCCAGCCGGGCGCAGCGGGCCCGGGCCTCGGTCACGGTCATGCCGGCGCGCACCCGGGCACGACCCGCCGCCGCCGTCACGGCGCGGAGCTTGTTCCCCTCCGAGAGCGCCAGCAGCTGCTCGTCCCAATGCCTCGCCTCGTCCTCAGGCTTTCGCGCCGCGACCGGCTCGAGGAGCCCCAATCCCAATTGCCGCGGACCCTGGCTGGCGCGCCAGACGGCTCCAACCGGAAACCGGGGAATTCGGACACAGGCAACGCGCCAGAGGGACGACATGGGGCGGGGGACACGCGGCGGGAGAGCGGGAACGAGCAGGCGTCTGGCAAGCAGGGCGAGGGACGAGGACGATACCGAAGAAAAACCGAAGCGCAAGCAAGGCGACAGTGCTGGCGGGGGCAGATCGTAACTGCTTCATCACAGAACTGAGCAGCCACAGAACCGCACAACCACAGAACGGCGGCACTGCAACAGCGTTGTGTGGTGGCTCCCATCGACCTGAAGCTCCTCTCGCCTCCTCGATCGTCCACTCGCTGAAAGCCTGACGGTGCAGCGAGTCAAGTCGCTCCGCTCCGCAACGCTGTTGCCGTTCCCCAAAAAATCCAGCTTCCACGCGCTGGACGTCGGTGGCCTGAACCGAACCCTTCCCAGCCGGCAGTTCCGTGGTTGTGCAGTTCCGTGGCAGTCCAGTTCTGTGATTCGCTGTTTGCCGTTTGCCGTTTGCCGTTTGCCGTTTGCCGTTTGCCGTTTGCCGTTCGCCGTCGGCCGCGTCAGCCACAGCCGCGTGGTGCCTGCGGGCAGATCGGTTCAGCGGCCCGGACGCGGGTCGCGCGTGGAGACCTCGACGCTGCCGAGCACGCACTTGCCGGTGATGCGCACGATGCGATGCGCGGGTTGCGTGAGCCGCGAGCGGTTTCGGTACTCCACCGACGACAGCATGCCGTCGACGCGCATTTCCACCGTGACATCCGGCGGCAGAACGAACTCGACATTGCCGAGCAGCACATCCAGCATGATTTCGGTCACGCCGTCGTTGAACACCGCCCGACTGAAGTCGAGATCCAGCGAGCCGAGTCGCACGCCATACTCCACCGCCGCCGGCATGACGTCGCTGACACGTTCGTCGATGCTGCTCAGCAGCACGCGCCGCAGGAGCGCCGGCGGACCGTACGCCGTCGCCACTGGTGCAGCCGGCCGCAATGCGAGCGGAGCCCGCACCGGCAGGTCCGCGACCAGGCGCTCGAGTTCGCCGGATTCGCGTGCCGCGAACGCGGCAGAGATCCGGCGATCGAACTCGGCCTCGTCGATCATCTCCTCGGCCCACGCGTTGCCCAGCTGTTCCACGACGGCTTCGCGGCGGGCGGTGATCGGGGTGTCGGTCATGGCACTCCATACGGGCGATGCAGCAAGTCGGTAACGGATGCAATATATCCGCGATGGCCACTGCGCCGTCCACGCGCCGTGCCCGCAGCCGTGACATGCCCCAAACGGGCTTCCGGTGTCTCATACCGCAACGTCACCGTACGACCGCCCAACGCCGGACCGTCCTTCACACCCGACCTGATACATGTCACACCGGATATCTGCCGCCGTACTGCTCTCGGCGCTGGCGCTCACCGACGCCGCCGCGCAGCAGGGACGTCCCGCACCGCGGCCCGTCACCGACACCTCCATCTTCGCGCCGCTCGTGCTGCCGACGGCCAACGAGTACCGCACCGGCAGCGGGGCGCCGGGCCACAGGTACTGGCAGAACCGCGCCGACTACACGCTGCGCACCACGCTCGACACGGCCGCGACGTCGGTGACGACGGAGATGACCCTCCGCTACACCAACAACTCGCCCGACACGCTGCGCTTCATCTGGCTGCAGACGGAGCAGAACGCGTTCCGCGCGAAGTCGCTCAACAGCTTCATCTTTCCCGAGGACTCACGCTTCGGAGCGCGCGGTTTCGAGGGGGGCTACACCATCACGCGCGTCGAGCAGCGACTTGGTACGCCCAGGGCACCGCGTCGTGTGAAGCTGGCCACACGTGTGAACGAGACCGTGACCAAGGTGGACCTCGCCGCGCCGCTCGCGCCGGGCACGTCGGCCACCATCGAGATGGCGTACAGCTTCACGGTGCCGGAGCATGGCGCCGATCGCATGGGCCGCGAGGGTTCGCTGTACGAGATCGCGCAGTGGTATCCGCGCGTGGCAGTGTATGACGATGTGCGCGGCTGGAACATCGAGCCGTACCTGGGGCAGGGTGAGTTCTACCTCGATTTCGGTGATTACACCCTCGAGATCACCGTGCCGGCAGGGTATATCGTGGCCGCCACCGGGTCGCTCACGAATCCCGCCGAGGTGCTGCCGAACGCACAGCTGGCGCGTCTCACCAAGGCCGCCTACACCGACACGGTGATTCGCATCATCACCGCCGCCGATCTGCAGGCCGGTGCCACGCGGCGGAAGACGGGTCTGCTGACCTGGAAGTTCGCGGCGAAGAACGTGCGCGACGCGGTCTGGGCCGCGTCGCCCGAGTTCCAGTGGGATGGCACCAGCTGGAAGGGCATCTACGCCTTCGCGTACTACCGTCCCAGTGCGGCGGTGAACTGGCACGATGCAGCCGACCAGTCACGCATGTCGATTCAGGAATACTCCGAGCGCTGGTTCCAGTATCCCTGGCCGCACATCTCGGCCGTCGAGGGACCCATCAGCGGCATGGAATACCCGATGATCGCGATGGAGAACAAGAGCGAGGATGTGTATGACCTCTACAACGTGATCACGCACGAGATCGGGCACATGTGGTTCCCGATGATCGTGGCCAGCAACGAGCGCGCGTTCATGTGGCAGGACGAGGGCTTCAACACCTTCATCAACACCTTCTCCGAGGCGCGTCGCTATCCGGCCAAGGGTGACCAGATGCAGCGCGCGTCGGAAGAGCGCGGCATGGTGGAGCAGGTCATGCGCGCCGGTGTCGAAGGCGCGATCGTCACGAGCCCGGACCGCATCGATCCGCGGCTGCTCGGTGTGTCGGCGTACGTGAAGCCGAGTGTCGGCCTGCAGTTGCTGCGACAGGAGATTCTCGGCCCGGAAGCCTTCGATGATGCGTTCCGAACCTACATTCGGCGCTGGGCGTACAAGCATCCCACACCGGCCGACTTCTTCCGCACGATGGAAGATGCGGGCGGTCGTCGACTGGACTGGTTCTGGCGCGGCTGGTTCGTGGAGAATGCGCGGTACGACCAGGCGGTGGACACGGTCGTGACGCGCCAGGCCGGCGACACGAACACGGTGATCGTGGGCTTCGGCAACCGTGAACGCGGCGTGCTCCCGATTCGCGCACGCTTCACGTTCACCGATGGCAGTACCGAGGAGTTCACCTATCCGGCCGAGGTGTGGAGCACGAACAGCGTGCGCTACATCCGTCGCTACCGCTTCGTCGGCAAGACGCTGGCGAAACTCGAGGTCGACCCGGCGAACCGCATTCCGGACATCACGCGTGCGAACAACACGTGGACGGCGCCGGGTGGTGAGAAGGCGCGGCCGGTGGTTCCGTGAGACGTTCACCTGGCCCGATCATGAAGCTGCTCGCCGTGGCGATCGCATGACGACCACGCCCGACCTGAACCGCAGGCCCCGGGACGACGAATTCGACCGCTACGGCCTGTCCCATCAGGGCTTGGTGCGCGCGGACAACCAGGATCACTTCCTGCTCGCGTCGATCCACAAGCGCATCGAGGTGCAGGGCACGAACCTCGAGCTCGGCGACCGGATCCACGTCGGTGAACAACGTCTCGCGAACATCGCGATGGTGGCCGATGGGGTGGGTGGCGGCGTGGGTGGCGCGGAAGCAAGTGCGGTCGCGGTGGAAGCCGCAATGGAGTACGTGAACAACTCGATGACCGTGTACTACGGCGCCGACACGGACTCGGAGCAGTTCGCCCAGCTGCTGCAAGCGGCGGCGATGCGCGCGCACGAGGCGGTTCTGGCTCGGCGCGCCGAGCGCGGCGTGAAAGGGACGATGGCCACCACGCTCACGTTGTTCATCGGCGTCTGGCCCACCTATTACCTGCTGCAGGTGGGAGACTCGCGCTATTACCTGTGGCGCGACGGGAAGCTGACGCAGATCACACGCGACCAGACGATGGCGCAGGACCTGGTGGACGACGGCGTACTGTCGCACGAGGCGGCGGCCAGAACGCCGCTCGCCAACGTGCTTTCGAGCGCGCTCGGCGGCAGCACCGCAGCGCCGGTGGTGACGCGGCTTCCGGCGGACTGGGAGAATGTGCACCTGCTCTGTTCCGACGGACTCACGAAGCATGTGAGCGACGAGCGGATTGCCGAGGTGCTCGGCAGCATGACCAGTGCGAAGCAGGCGTGCGAGCAGCTGCTGCATGACGCGCTGGATGGTGGTGGGTCGGACAACATCACCATCATCGTCGGGCGGACGGTCATGAAGGACGAGACATAGATGACCACGAGGCGCCGGTGATTCCGGCGACGTCGCGACTGCCTCGGTGACAGACGGTGCATCGCTGTGGCCAGGACTGCATCACGCACTAGATTCCCGGCCATGCCAACCTCGTTTTCCCCGTCGTCTGTGATGCCCGAGGTCGCCTCCCGCCAGACGCGGCGCTATCGCGAGATGCCGCCTCACGAAAAACTGGCGCTTGCGGACGGCATGTGGGATTTGGCGCTGGATGCCACCAAGGCGGGGGTGCGCATGCGGCGCCCCGATCTGGACGACGCGGAGGTCTCAGTGCGTGCGCGAGCCATACTTCGCGATGCGACCGACTGACCTCATCGCGGTCTTCGCGCCACCGTTGATCGCGAGCGGTATCGAGTGGATGGTGGCTGGCGGCGTGGCGGCGATCGTCTACGG
>Ga0105045_10005416_pt1 | contig 11243 bp, 8 predicted proteins | sample MAT02_FD_78089 | JGI IMG/M metagenome (GOLD analysis project Ga0105045, IMG submission 78089) | Freshwater microbial communities from Lake Fryxell liftoff mats and glacier meltwater in Antarctica - MAT-02 (megahit assembly) | ecosystem: Environmental > Aquatic > Freshwater > Ice > Liftoff... | reverse complement strand
TGAGTCGGGGTACCTTGTTTTGACCGCCGAGTTTTCCCTGCGATTTCATGTAGCGATTAAAGGTGTCGGCGGGTAAGGATTGGACGCGCAACGGCCGGAGAATTTTGCCTTTTATCAAATCATCGTAATATACATTGAGGCCGCACATGGCCGAATTCAGCCGCGATTCGAAGGCTTCGAGTTCCGCGGGCTCCCTGGCAAATGCTACCAACCACTCATGGTAAGGCAATCCTTCGGGTGGATCGAGCTGCGGTGCAACCGTAAACTCGGTGATCTCGCCGCCGTAGTCCGCCATGGCCATTTGCATCGCTTTTTCTACTTCTTCCGCAATAACGTGTTCGCCGAAAGCGCTTGTGAAATGCTTAATTCGTCCGGTTACCATGATCTTATAAGGCGCGCGGCTGGTGAATTTAATAGTGTCGCCGATGCTATATGCCCATAAACCGGCGTTGGTGCTCATAATGAGGGCATAATTCACTCCCAACTCGATGTCTTTCAAGCTCAAGCGCTCAGGGATATCATCAAAAAACTGCTCCGCCCGAATGAATTCGAAGAAAATTCCAGCGCGGGTGTTTAACAGGAGCGCTTTATCGGCTTGGTTGTCCTGAAAGGCTATAAACCCTTCGCTCGCTGGGTAGGTCTCGATCGAATCGATCTTCTTTCCAATAAGCTTTTCAAATCGGGCGCGGTAGGGTTCGAAGTTGACCCCCCCGTACACAAAAAGCGAGAAGCGCGGGAAAAGATGCGCGATTTCCTGCTTTCCGGAAACGCTTAAAAGCCGCTCGAAATAAAATTGCACCCAGCTCGGTATTCCCGAAATCAGGGTCATTTCCTGGTCGACCGTTTCCTGGATGATAGCATCGACTTTGGTTTCCCAATCGTCGATGGTATTGGTTTTAATACTTGGAAGCCTATTGGTTTGTAAATAGGCCGGTACGTGGTGCGCCACAATTCCCGAAAGACGACCAACGGAAATACCATTCTTCTTTTCCAATTCGGGGCTGCCCTGCAAAAAGATCATCTTACCGTCGATAAAATCGGCATTTCCCGTCTCAGCGACGTAAAGCAAGAGGGCATTGCGCGCCGCTTCGATATGATGAGGCATGGATGCCTGCGTAATCGGTATGTACTTCACCCCCGAAGTAGTGCCAGAAGTTTTTGATAAGTAAATCGGTTTGCCCGGCCAGGTAATATCGACTTCACCCGCTACCACCCTATCAAGGTATGGTCGCAAAGCTTCGTAATCGCGCACGGGGACTTTCGATTTAAATTGGGCATAGTCGCCAATGCTGGCAAAACCATGATCCTTCCCGAAAACGGTATGTTGAGCATCAGCGAGAAGCGATTTCAATAATTGATCCTGATCGGCCAAGGCGCTCTTCTTCCAATTATTGACGCGGTAAGCGGTGTATTGCGCGAGGGCTTTTCCCGCCCATTTCTTTAGGCTCATGATGAAAAAGCTATAAAGTCGCTTGGATCGAGCGGGGCGCCATTGTACCACAGCTCAAAATGGAGGTGGGGTCCATTGGTAAACTCGCCCGAATTGCCAATAATGGCGATTGACTCGCCGGCGCTCACACGAGCGCCCACCTTTTTGAGCAACACGGAATTATGCTTATAGATGGAAATCAGGTTTCCGGGATGTTGAATCTGGATAACATTGCCCCCATCTGAAGTAAAACTTGCAAAAATCACAACCCCATCGTACACAGCTTTGATAGCTTCGCCTTCGCGAGCGGCGACGTCGATTCCAAAGTGATCGATGGAGCTATCAAAATTAGCGGTGACTTGCCCGCGAACGGGTGGGAAGAATAATACTCCGGGCAAGCCCAGAAACTCGGTAGTTTGACTTGTACCTGGGTTTAGTGCGTATTGGTCTCTTGTTTCTATCTCGGAGCGCAGCAGTGAATCTTCCTTCGAAATACTAAAATCTAATTCGTCGTACACTACCGGGTTCGACTGTCCATTTATACGCGTAGAATCAGGAAAAACGTTGCCCCGCAATATGTTTTGTATATTTTCTAAGTACAATCGGTTGCTCTCTTGGGCACGTTCGAGCGAATCCACCACCACTGCGGCACGCATAGCTCGGAGCCGGGTTTCGGTATCGCTGTAGCCGGGTATATATTCCCGCAAGGGTGAAAAACTCAAGATCAACACTACGATAATAGTATTGAGGAAGAACACAGCCGAAACACCTGCTATAACGTTTAACGGACTCAAAAAAGCCGAAAAACGCTCTTCAAAAGTAGAGTCATTCATAAGCACCAGTCGGTACTTACTGTTAAGTTTGCGGATGAGCTTTTTCTTGTTGGTAGTAGCTTTTTCAGCCATGTTAACCTTTTGCGGGGCGTAAATATCCGAAATATTTATGGGGAGGTATAACCGACCATTCGCCTACTACCAGAAAATACAATATTTTTGTGCCTTTACCGTTAACCGCTTCAGAATTATAGCCCACTTGTTTACCCTGCGCCGCATAGTCCCTCTATTCATCGCATCGCTACTGCTTTTTGCGGCGACAGGTTGTTCGCGCAAGAAAGCCAGCTTCACCAGTAGGCTCTATCACACCACCACCACCCATTACAATTGGTATTTCAACGCCATGGAGCTTATCAAGGAAACGGACAATAACCTTTGGGCTAATAAGCAAGACGATTTTCTTGCCATTTTGCCCATTTATGTTACTCCATCGCCCGAGGAGCAAAAGAACCTTTACCCGCAGATGGATGCTGTAATCGAAAAGGCCAGCACTGCCATCGACCGCCATAGCCTGGATGTAAAAAAAGAAGGCGATAAAAAGAAGAAAGAGCACAATAAGTGGATCGACGACAACTTCGTTCTGCTCGGTATAGCCAACTTCTATAAAGGCAAGTATGCTACGGCTCAGGAAATGTTTAGCTACACTACTAAAAAGTACAAGACCGAATCGCGGTTTGATGCCGCCGTGTGGCTAGGCCGGACTTATATTGAGATGGGTCAGTACAATAAGGCTTTTACGGTGCTCAGTGCGGTAGAGAAAGAAAGTTCGGCCGAAAAACCAAAAGATTTCGACGCTAATTTGGAAACGGCATTCGCCGACTTACTTATGCGCCAAAAACGCTATAAAGAAGCCCTTCCCCACCTAGAAAATGCGAAGACCCTAACTCGCGAAAAGCGGATGAAGGCCAGGCTTGCTTTTATATATGGACAGGTAAACAAGGAATTGAATAAATCGCAAGAGGCCGTCGACGCTTTTAAGGAAGTGGTGAAAATGAAGCCCGACTACGAAATGGAGTTTTATGCGCTTATCAATCAGGCCTTGTCCTTCGACCGCCGGATGGATTCCCAGAAAATCGAAAATATGCTTTTGGCTATGGCCAAAGATGATAAGTACACCAACTACGCCGATCAGATTTATTATGCCTTGGGTGAGCTTGAATTTGAAGTTCAACAAATCGAAGAAGCAGTAGCCTACTACAAAACATCAACCCGGGTAAGCATAGACAACAATCGCCAAAAAGGAATGAGTTTCCTGCGCCTGGCTAAAATCAACTTCGACGATCGCAATTACACGGCCGCCAAAGATTATTACGACAGCACATCCACTTACTTACCCGAAGATTTTCCCAACTATGCCGGAATTAAAGCGACCGGTGAATCTCTCGTTGGCCTGGTAAGAGATATTGATATTATTACCTACAACGATAGCATTATCGCTCTCGCGGATATGGATGAAGATAAACGCAACAAGAAAATAATGCGGATGATCGCGGACCTCGAGGCTGAAGAAGCACAAAAAGAGGTGGAAAAACGCGATGCCTTGGAGCGCAGTAATTTCGCGGCCAGCGCTCCGGCCAAAGGTTCGGGATCTTCTTCAAAATCCTGGTATTTCTACAATACCAGTTCGGTTAGCCAGGGCTTTACCGAATTTCGAAGGGTTTGGGGGAGTTCACGCAAATTAGAAGACAACTGGAGGCGGTCGAACCGAACTTCCTTTATCGACCCTGATGCAGATGACGTAGACAACCCTGATAGCGCTGCAACTGTATTAGGTCAAAAACCAAAGTCGTCAGTAAAATCGCTCGAAGAGTATTTGGCATCCCTGCCTTTAACGGATGCTTCATTGGCTGAAGCTCACCGCGCCATTGTAGATGCGCTCTATGATTTGGGTACCATTTACAAGGAAAATCTGAAAGATGACAACAATGCCATTGAGTCTTTCATCCGCATTACAACCGATTACGATACCACCACCGTAGCATTAAGCGCATACTACCAGCTCTACCGCATCTATTTTGAAAAAGAACTTGCGGGTGGATTTGTAGGCACTGGCCTCCGCGACAATTCAGAATACTGGAAAAGCATTATTCTGTCAGACTATCCCAATAGCGAATTTGCTAAGCTCATACTTGACCCGGATTACGTGAGCTCTAAGAGCCAGCGATACGCCGACGAAAAGACCGTGTACGAAGAAACTTATAAAAAATACAGCCGCCGGCAATACTCCGATGCACTCGTTGCCTGCAATACGGTAATTCGCGATGAGCCGAATAATAACTTCTTAGCCAAATATTATTTGGTAAAGGCTCTCGCAAATGGCGCCCGCAAGGATGCCGATGCATATGAAGCCACCTTACGCGAGTTGATAGCCAAATTTCCTGATACGGAGGAAGGCGAAAAAGCAGCCGAACTACTCGGAGAACTAAATGCGGTTAGAGCCAAAATTGCTCGCGAGCAAAACGCCCCCAGCAGCCCGGCAGTAGAAACTCCAAAGCCGGGACCCACCCCTATTGCTTCGAGCGAATTTAAATTGGAAAACGAGAGCGAGCATTTCTTCTCCTTGGTTTTTCCTAAAACCGACGGTGATGCAACGAATATTAAGGAAACGATTGCTCAGTTTAATTCAGAGTTTTTCAAAGATGCCAAGCTCCGGATCACCAATAGTTTTATCGACAAGGACAAGCAAATTGTGATCGTTCGCAGCTTTATTAATAAAGATTTGGCCATAGAGTACTACACCACTTTCCTTGCTAACCAAACGGTGCTGAAGGATTTGAATGCTAAACCCTACTCGAAGTTTGTGATCACCACCAAAAATTTTACCGTATTATTTCGCAATAAGGATACAGATGGCTACCTTGGCTTTTTCCAATCGGCCTATTTATAACGCTTCGCCAAAATCTGTCGTATGTTTAAATCACAAAATAGCAAAGAAATGTTGAAAGCCACTGAGCCCAATTCTCCTGAGAAACTTAACCGAATTGTAGAAGGCACCCATTTGGAAGGTACCATTAACTCCGACAGCAATATCCGGGTGGATGGCTCCGTAAAAGGGACAGTCAATATAAAAGGGCGTCTGGTAGTAGGGCCAAACGGCCGAATAGACGGGGACGTAGTTTGTGAAAATGGCGATGTAGAAGGTGTGATCAATGGCATAATCGTAGTAAACGGTTTGCTCTCACTTAAATCTACCGCCCGATTGGAATGCGATATCACCACTAAAAAATTGGCAATTGAACCCGGCGCAGTTTTTAGCGGAAAGTGTGTAATGGGGGGTGGCGTAATCAAAGACATCAAACAATCAATCAACGACATTGATCAATCCCGACAACGAGCAGGCAACCTCAAAACCCAGGAAGGATAACCTTTCCAAAACGCCGAGCGATTTTTATCGATACTCGGGCATGGGTATTAAAATGGGCTTGGTCATAGCCATCGGAGTTTGGGGCGGCATCAAACTCGACGAATTATTTGGATTTGCTACTCCTTGGCTCACTATTCTACTGTCCATGGTCGGTGTTGGCGCGTCCATCTATGTTGTAATCGCCGATACTTCGAAGCCTTGAATACTGCGCGCGCTTCCTTCTACCTGAAAATTATACTTATAGCGTTTATTTCTGCGCTCGTATCCTGGCTGGTTGCGCGGTACGCGCTCCACATTTCGGTGCCAACCAGCTTTTGGGTAGCCTTAGGAGCTTTGCTGGGTTTAACGCTGCTCATACATATAGTATTGCAAAAAGCGAATGCGCTGAGGCCTGCGATGTTTGTGGCCTATTTTATGGGCTCACTCACTGTCAAAATTCTCTTCGCAGGCGGCTTGTTGATTACAGTGGGGTTGCTCGATAGAGCCAACCTGACTTTTACCGCCATCGGTTTCTTCATTACTTACGTGCTGCTTACCATTTTGGAAATCAACAGCCTCATTGCGCAAATACGTGTCGATAAAGGAAAAAATTAGGCCAGCTCAACTGGACTGAGCGCCCCGCCAAAAAAAGCCAAAAAACACCTTTTTTTTAAAGGAATAATCCATAGATTTGCAGTCGATTTAAAGCAGGCCAAAACTGCCCTAGTCGAGGCTGATGCGCAATCCTTTTTCACTCCTGAACCAGTCGTTTCTTCTGTCTTTTCCGCTCTTTCTTGCTGGATTATTCGCGCTCGTTACTATTTCGGGCGCTTTCGCGCAGCACGGCGAAAACGACACCGAACTTCACCAAGAAGTTAACCACGACTCCGACTCAACACACCACCAATCATCTGAGCACACAAAAGATCCTTTCGATGCCGGAGAAATGATTTTGCATCACATCTCAGACGCTCACGAAATTCACGTAATCGGCGATTTTGCAATTTATCTTCCTGTTATACTGTATACCGACATGGGTTTCAAGGTGTTTTCAAGTTCTCATTTCTATCACAATGAGCAGCATGCAAAATACCTGAAAGACGGCGTTGAGAAAAATGCGCATTACTTCGTCTATGACCAATACGCCCTATACCATGAGCATATATATTACCTCGACGATTCAGGGGCGTTAAACATAGATTACAATACGGGTGAAACTTCAAATGCTGTTGTATTTGACCTTTCCATCACCAAAAGCGTTGCAGGAATTTTACTCACTTGTGCCTTACTGATCATTCTTTTCGGCAGCGTTGCTAAGTCGTACAAGCGCAGGTCCGGCCAGGCTCCAAAGGGAATTCAATCATTTATGGAGCCTTTTATTCTTTTCATTCGCGACGAGGTTGCCATTCCGAGTATTGGTGCCCACCGCGCCGATCGGTTTATGCCTTTTTTACTCACGGTGTTCTTCTTTATTTGGATTGCCAATATGCTGGGCCTTATCCCATTTATTGGCGGGTTCAATATCACGGGCACTTTATCGGTTACGCTTGTTTTAGCGGCCATTGTATTTGTGATCACCACCTTCAGCGGCAATAAGCATTATTGGGGTCACTTGTTGTGGCCTCCTGGAGTTCCCACTCCTATTAAGTTCATTCTTGTTCCCATCGAGATTTTAGGAATTTTCATTAAGCCGGTGGTTCTTATGATTCGTCTTACAGCCAATATTACTGCCGGACACATTATAATACTCGCTTTTGTATCGCTCATCCTGATTTTTGGAGAGAGCAGTGCCACCGCAGGATATGGAGTAGGCTTTGGAGCCACACTCTTTATGATCTTTATGTTCTTTATCGAACTATTGGTAGCCTTCTTACAGGCTTACGTTTTCACGCTGCTTGCAGCACTTTACTTCGGTGATGCCACGCAAGAGGCGCACCATTAATTGGCTATAATTTAAACACATAAAAACAAAATCAAATGGAATTATTAGCTGTTCTTTTACAAGCTGCTGCTGATGCCGGTCTTGCCGGTATTGGTGCTGGATTGGCTGCCGTAGGTGCAGGTATGGGTATCGGTAGAATCGGTGCCTCTGCTCTTGAATCTATGGCTCGGCAACCCGAAGCTACCGGAGACATCCGTGCAAACATGATCGTAGCTGCTGCCCTTGTTGAAGGGGTTGCACTTTTTGCGGTTATTGTTTGTCTATTGGTTGTACTCTAACGAACATTTAAAGGCCTTGCTCCAGCGGTTGGCTGGAGCGGCCTTTTCTTTTTAACCTTTAAAACACACAATATGCTTTCTGTTAGTTGGGGTACTGTAATTTGGTCATCAATCGCCTTCCTCGCCGTAGCCTTTATCTTGGCTAAACTCGCGTGGAAACCGATTTTATCAGCTATTCGTGAGCGCGAAGAAGGCATCGATCAAGCGTTGAAATCGGCCGAGAAAGCCCGGCAAGAAATGTCGAATCTCACATCTAGCAATGAGCAACTGCTCAAAGAAGCTCGTGCCGAACGCGACGCTATGATGCGCGACGCCCGAGATACCAAAGATAAAATCGTTGCCGAAGCCAAAGGAAAAGCCGAGCAGGAATATGCGGCGATTTTGGCTTCCGCTAAAGCCGATATTCAAACGGAAAAAATGGCCGCTTTAGCTGAAATCAAAAATCAAGTTGCGCAACTCAGCATCGAAATTGCCGAAAAGCTAATACGCGATGAGCTCAAAAGCTCTGATAAGCAGCGCGAGTTGATTGACAAGTACATCCAGGAAGCAAAATTTAACTGATGCATCGGCAATCGAAAGTTTCGCAGCGCTACGCCAAGTCTTTACTTCAATTTGCTGAGGAGCAGAAAGCCGTGAAAGCGGTGGCCGAAGATATGGCTGTGGTAGCCGAAACCTGCGAAAATAGCCGCGAGTTGACCAATCTGCTCAAGAGCCCGATTGTGAAAACCGACAAAAAGATTGCTATTCTCCAGCAAATATTCAGCGGAAAAGTGGGGACAATTACTTCCAAGTTTTTCGAAGTTCTGGCTAAGAAGAAGCGCGAAGGAATCATCGGCGATATCGCTAAGGCTTTTACAGAAATGTACAAAGCCGAGCAAGGTATAGTTAGTGCTGAAATTACCACTGCGGGGCCGCTTGACGACGCTACAAAAGCAAAGGCTAATAAAATGCTCCAATATTTTGGCGATAAAACAGAATTGACCGAAAAGGTTGACCCTTCTATTATTGGCGGATTTATCATTCGCGTCGGAGACCGTCAATACGACGAATCGGTAGCGAATAAAATCCGCAATTTGAAACGCACGTTTTCAAAAAACACTTATTTAACAGACTTATAAAAATCATAAGATGGCCGAAGTTAAGCCCGCTGAAGTATCAGCAATCCTCCGCGAACAACTCGCTGGATTTAAATCAGAAGCCGAACTCGAAGAGGTTGGTACGGTTCTCCAGGTCGGCGATGGTATCGCTCGTATCTATGGTCTTACCAGCGTAAAAGCGGGTGAGCTCATCGAGTTTGAAACCGGCCTTAAAGGTATGGTTCTCAACTTAGAAGAAGACAATGTGGGTGCCGTATTGCTGGGTAACTCCAAAGCCATTAAAGAAGGCGACACGGTAAAACGAACCGGTAAAATTTCTTCTATCCAAGTGGGTGAAGGAATGCTCGGACGCGTTGTAAATACCCTCGGCGAACCGATCGACGGCAAGGGCCCTTTAGCTGGTCAACTCTATGAGATGCCCATCGAGCGCAAAGCTCCTGGTGTAATATACCGACAGCCGGTAAACGAACCGCTTCAAACAGGTATTAAGGCTATCGATGCCATGATTCCAATAGGTAGAGGCCAACGAGAGCTTATCATCGGCGACCGCCAAACCGGCAAAACCACTGTGGCGATCGATACTATTATTAATCAACGCGAGTTTTACGACGCCGGCAAGCCGGTGTACTGCATCTACGTAGCAATTGGACAAAAAGGATCGACTGTAGCACAAATCGTAAAAACCCTCACCGACAATGGCGCAATGCCTTACTCGGTAGTAGTTGCTGCAAACGCTTCCGAACCTGCGCCTATACAGTTTCTTGCTCCATTCGCAGGTGCGGCCATCGGAGAGTTTTTCCGCGACTCGGGTAAGCCAGCCTTGATCGTTTACGATGACTTGTCGAAGCAAGCGGTAGCTTACCGCGAAGTATCACTTCTACTTCGCCGACCTCCCGGACGCGAAGCTTATCCCGGCGACGTATTCTACCTTCACTCACGTCTTTTGGAGCGTGCCGCCAAGGTGATCAACTCCGACGAGATCGCAAAAAACATGAACGACCTTCCCGAATCTATGAAAGGTTTGGTGAAAGGTGGTGGCTCGCTTACGGCGCTTCCAATTATTGAAACCCAAGCGGGCGACGTTTCGGCGTACATTCCGACGAACGTAATTTCAATCACCGACGGACAGATATTCTTAGAGTCAAACCTCTTCCTTTCGGGGGTCCGGCCTGCTATTAACGTAGGTATTTCGGTATCGCGCGTGGGGGGCTCGGCTCAAATCAAATCGATGAAGAAAGTAGCCGGTACACTGAAGCTCGATCAAGCTCAATACCGCGAGCTAGAAGCTTTCGCGAAATTTGGTTCCGATCTCGACCCTGCTACCATGTCGGTACTCGGCAAAGGAGCGCGAAACGTGGAAATTTTGAAGCAGGCGCAAAACTCTCCAATGTCTGTAGAGAAGCAAGTAGCGATCATCTACTTAGGTTCGAAAGGTCTATTGAGCAAAATTCCAGTAAATCGTATAAAAGAGTTCGAACACGAATACCTCGAATTTCTCGACACCAAGCACCGCAACGTACTGGATATGCTGAAAGCCGGAAATCTCTCCGAAGAAGCTATTAAGACGATGGAAACTGTTGCAGCCGATTTGGCTGGGAAATATTAAATTCAGCATTAGCTGCATAACTGAAGATTAGTCCCGATGGCCAACCTAAAGGAAATACGATCGCGCATCACCTCGGTAAATTCTACCAGGCAGATCACTTCTGCTATGAAAATGGTGTCGGCAGCGAAGCTCCGCCGCGCACAAGAGGCCATAACACAGATGCGCCCTTATGCCCTGAAGCTGCAGGAAATCCTTCAAAATTTAACAGCATCGCTCGATGTAAGCGAGAATGCTTTCGCGAAGGAACGGCCTGTGAAACGGGTATTGGTGATAAATGTGACTTCCAATCGCGGCCTGTGCGGCGCCTTTAATAACAACGTCATCAAGGACAGTCGCGCTATCATGGCCGAGCATCCAGGAGCCACAGTGAAGGTGCTATCAGTCGGAAAGAAATCGTTTGACTTCTTCAAAAAGACCACGCACAATCCCGGCGTAGGTTATCCGGCAGAACCCTTTAGAATCTACGAGGATCTAAACTTCGGCGAAGCATCGATCATTGCTCAAGCAGTAATGGATAAGTTTACGGAAGAGAAAGTGGATAAAGTCTATTTAGTGTACAACGCCTTTAAGAACGCCGCTGTGCAGGTGCTAAATCGCGAGCAGTTTCTCCCCATAGTAGCTACTGCTCCAGAAAACACAGACAGCAAGGTTCAGGCAGATTATATCTTCGAGCCGAGCAAGGAAGAAATAGTAACGGAGCTGATTCCAAAATCAT
>Ga0105045_10005415_pt1 | contig 11244 bp, 9 predicted proteins | sample MAT02_FD_78089 | JGI IMG/M metagenome (GOLD analysis project Ga0105045, IMG submission 78089) | Freshwater microbial communities from Lake Fryxell liftoff mats and glacier meltwater in Antarctica - MAT-02 (megahit assembly) | ecosystem: Environmental > Aquatic > Freshwater > Ice > Liftoff... | reverse complement strand
TCAGCAGCCCCATGCGGTCTTCCTCGAAGACGCCGCAGGTGAGCGGGCCGCCAAAGACGGCGCCGGTATCGAGGTTCACGCGGTTGGCACGCCAATCGGCCACGCGTTCGCGCACGGGGGTATGGCCGTGGATGATGATGGCGCCGTGGTCGGCCTCGCTGTCGAGAAAGATGCCACGAATGCGCATCAGGTCATCGGGCGATTGCGCTTCGAGTGGCACGCCGGGGCGGATTCCTGCATGGGCGAAGAAATAGGGGCCAACGCGGTGATGGGTGCGCAGGCTGCGCATGAAGGCGATGTGGCGAACGGGGATTTTCGCGCCCCAGGTTTCGCGCGCGGCGTGCTCGGGCAGGCCCCAGCTGAGCAAGGCTTCGCGTCCGCCGTAATACATCCAGTCCGTCGCGGAGGGTGCGTCGCCGTCGAGGGCTGCGAGCAGCGTGTCCTCGTGATTGCCGCGCAGGTTCACCAGGGGGCAGGCGTTGAAAGCGAGCACGGCATCAATGGCGCCGGCGCTGTCCGGCCCGCGGTCAATGTAGTCGCCCAGATGCACAAGCGAGGCGCCCGAGGTGGGATTGGCCTTCAGATCGTCGGTAATCATTTGGTGCAGGGTTTTCAGCTTGTCCGCGCAGCCATGAACATCGCCAATCGCATAAACACGCGTACCAACCGGCAGCCTAGCCGGCGCCTTAAGCCACCTCATGAATCGAAGGTGCAGGAAACTAAGTTTCCTGCCGGGGTCGAGGGGCAGAGCCCCTCGCTACCTCGCACTCGCGCTGGCATCCGACCGCGTATTCCCTACCCGCGCAGCAAGTGCGGCGGCCATGAAGTCATCAATATCTCCATCCAAAACGGCGGACGGATTGCCCTTCTCCAGCCCGCTGCGCAGGTCTTTGACGAGTTGGTAGGGCTGCAGCACGTAATTGCGGATCTGATGCCCCCAGCCGATATCCGTCTTGCCGGCTTCAATGCCGTCGCTGATGGCTTCGCGCTTGCGCAGTTCGAGTTCGTAGAGCCGTGCTTTCAGCATGTCCATCGCAATGACGCGGTTGCGATGCTGCGAACGGTCCTGCGTGGAGGCGGCGACGGTGCCGGTAGGAAGGTGCGTGAAGCGCACGCCCGATTCCGTCTTGTTGACGTGCTGCCCGCCCGCGCCCGAGGCGCGGAAGGTGTCGGTCTTGATATCGGCGGGGTTGATCTCGATCTCGATCTTATCGTCGATCACCGGGTATACGTAGATGCTGGCGAAGCTGGTCTGACGCTTGTCATTGCCACCGAATGGGCTGATGCGCACCAGGCGGTGAACGCCGGTCTCGGTCTTGAGCCAGCCAAAGGCATTGGGGCCGGTGACCTGGAGGGTGGCGGATTTGATTCCCGCTTCCTCACCTTCGGATTGCTCGGTCAGCACGACCTTATAGCCGCGCCGCTCTGCCCATCGCATGTACATGCGCATGAGCATTTCGGCCCAATCCTGGGCCTCGGTGCCACCAGCGCCCGCGTTCACTTCGAGGTAGGCGTCATTCTGATCCGCCTCGCCCGAGAGCAGGCTTTCGATCTCACGGCGCTTCGCTTCGGCAGCGAAGCCGACGAGGTCTGACACGGCAGCGTCTGCGGTTGAGACATCACCTTCGTCCTCGGCCATCTCGATGAGTTCGAGCGCGTCGGATACGGATCGTTCCAGGCGCTGTACGCCTTCGACCTGCTCCACCAGGCGGCCACGCTCGCGCATGAGACGGGTGGCCTCGGTCGCGTCATTCCACAGGGAGGGGTCTTCGGCCTTCGCGTTCAGTTCGGCGAGGCGAATGAGGGAGGCATCCCAGTCAAAGATGCCTCCTCAGCAGGGACACCGAGGCGGTGATCTGCTCTTGAAGCTGGAGTGCATCTGCGCGCATGCGTGCTTCAGTAAAGCCCGCCGAGGCCGCTGTCCACACGTGCAGCCGCACCCGAACCCATTTCCGTAGGCGTGGTGGCCGAGTTTTCGGTCCCCGGACGGAAGGCTTCAAGAATGGTTTCGCCCCGGTCGGTCTGGATGCGGACCAGGGCCACGCCTGGTGGCGCGCGGAAAGGCACGGCCGGGCTGCCTTGCAGGGCGGCGGCCAGCACTTCGCGGAAAATCGGCGCGGCGTTCGTGCCGCCCGTCTCGCCGTTGCCCAGGCTACGCGGGTCATCGTACCCGATCCAGACCGCGATCACGATATCGGGCGTGAAGCCAACGAACCAATTATCCTTGTAGTCATCCGTCGTGCCGGTCTTGCCGGCAACGGGGCGGTTCATCCCAACGCCGGCGCGCGCGCCAGTGCCGCGCTGCACCGCGCCCTGGAGGATGCTGGTGATTTGAAAGGCGGCGATAGGATCGGCAATCTGGCGGCGGTTGTCGGTGAAGCGCGGTGGGCCGCCCTCGGGGCCACCCGCGCAATGGGCGCATTCGCGGTTGCCGCTGCGCCAGATGACGCGGCCGCGCTGGTCCTGCACACTATCGATCAGCGTTGGCTCGACGCGCCGGCCGCCATTGACAAAGCTTGCATAGGCGGAGGCTTGGCGTAGCACGGTTGTCTCCCCTGCACCTAGGCTAAGCGCCAGAAATCGGGGCATGTTCTCGATCACGCCGAAGCGACCCGCAACGTCGCTCACTCGGTCCATCCCTACTTCCTGCGCGATGCGCACGGTGACGAGGTTGAGGCTGCGCTCTAGAGCCAAGCGCATGGTGACAAACCCGCCACTCGATCCGCCACCATAATTGCCTGGGCGCCAGACACCCTGGGGGGTCGCGACCTCTACGCCGCCATCGAGGAAGCGCTGGTCGGGGGGAATACCCTGCTCCAACGCCGCGACATATACGTAGGGCTTAAAGGAAGATCCGGGCTGACGCATCGCTTGGCTCGCACGGTTAAACTGGCTGCGCTCGAAGCTCCAGCCCCCGGCCATGGCAAGGACCCGGCCGGTATTAGGATCAAGTGCTACAACAGCGCCTTCCACCTCGGGCATCTGGCGAAGCAACACGCGATCCGCGCGGGAGGGCGTGGTGTTACGCGGCGGTGCGGTGGGGGGGGGCGCCGCGGGCTCCACCATCACGACATCACCAAGCGCCAGAACCTCCGACATGCGTCGTGGCGGATTACCCAGCCGCACCGGCTGCTGGCCCTGGCTGGGCAGCAACGGGCGCGCCCAAGCCAAGTCCTCCAGGAGGATGGTGCCGGTGCGCGGTTCGGAAGGGGCGCGGAGGTTCGCGCGCTCGAACCAACCCACACGGGCGTCACGGTCGCGCATTTCCAGGACCACGGCCTGGCGCCACTCGGGCAACATCCCGGGCGGGCGGCCGAAGGCCTCCAGCGCTGGCAACCATTCGGTGGGGGCGTGCGCGCTCTTGGCGAGCGGGCCGCGCCAGCCGCCACGGCGGCGGTCAAAGGACAGGAGGCCATTGCGCAGCGCTGCCTCGGTGGCAGCCTGGAGCGCTGGGTCCAGGCTGGTGCGGACAACGAGGCCACCACCCTGCGTCTGCTCCTGCCCGAAGCGTGCGAGCAGTTCGCGGCGCACATCCTCGGTGAAATGACCACCCACGGGCACCACTTCGGGCCGTCGCATCGGGCGGGCCAGGATGGTCTCGGCGCGGCCGGCGGCGGCTTCCTGCGCGGTGATGACACTTTCCTCCAGCATGCGATCCAGCACCCAGTCGCGGCGGATGCGTGCTTGTTCGGGAAAACGAAGCGGGTTGTAATTGTTGGGCGCCTTGGGCAGGGCAGCGAGGAAGGCCATCTCCGACAGGGTGAGTTCGTCCAGCGCTTTGTTGAAATAAGCCTGGGCTGCGGCTGCCACGCCGTAGGCCTGGGCGCCCAGGAATATTTCATTGAGGTAGATTTCCAGGATACGTGCCTTGGGCAAGGCGTTCTCCAGGCGAATGGCAAGTAGCGCCTCGCGCGCCTTTCGAAGCACGGTTCGGTCGCTGCCAACCAGCATATTTTTGGCCACCTGCTGCGTGATGGTGGAGGCGCCGACCATCCGCCGCCCACTGCCATATTGCTCGATGTTCGTCACGACAGCGCGCATTACGGCGACGGGATCCACGCCGCGATGGCTCTCAAAATTCTGGTCCTCCGCGGCGATGAAGGCCTGCTGAAGGCGGCGGGGGATCGCTTCGATAGGCACGAAGACGCGCCGTTCGGCGGCGAGTTCGGCCATGAGGCGGCTGTCGTCGGCGTAAATGCGGCTCATCTGCGGGGGTGAGTAGTCGGCAAGCCAGCGGTAGTCAGGCAGGCCTGCCTCAAGCGTGCGATAGAGGCCGAAAGCCGCAACCCCACCACCCAACGCCACCACGGCGGCCAGCAGAACAAGTGTACGGATAAAACCGCCGAACAATCTGAATGGAGGATGCTTCGGCGCGGGCTTCGATGCGCGCTTGTCGGGTCGTGGCGGGATAACAGGGGCTTCAATCTGGGGAGCAGGCGCGTTCATGTCGCGCACTTAGCACAAAGCCAGGTGAAATCCCTTCGATTCTGCACATTGCTGATCCTTGGTCGCTTGGTTGCGCAGCTTTGTGGCAAGTCCCCCTCCTCGTTGGGAAGGCACTGGGCAGCGCCGGAGCGTCCCCACGCAAGAAAGCTGAAGCGCACCTAGCCTGTTGTGCAATCTCTGCTACATGTCGCGCTTCCTTAGCCGCCCCGGGAGATAACAAGATGGCCTGGAACCTTCGCACTCTTGTCGTGTTCGGCGCTCTGTCGCTGGCCGGCCCTCCCTCCATTGCGCCGGCAGTCGCGCAAAACCTCACCATGGCCGTGGGGGCGCCCGTTACGTCGATTGACCCGCATTTCCACCAGCTGTCACCAAACAACGCCGTGGCGGCGATGATCTTTGACCGGTTGATCAATACCGATGGCCAGTCACGCATGGTCCCCGGCCTCGCCGAAAGCTGGACCGCCGTCGCCCCCGATGTCTGGGAGTTCAAACTGCGGCGCGGTGTGCGCTTCCACAACGGCAGTGAATTCACCGCAGAGGACGTGGCCTTTACGTTCCAGCGTGTGCCTAATGTGCCCAACAGCCCCTCCAGCTTTGCTGCCTTCGTGCGCCCCATGCGCAGTGTCGAGGTGGTGGACAGCCACACGCTTCGCATCACCACCAATGGCCCCTATCCGCTACTGCCGCAGGATATGACGAACCTCTATATCCTAGACCGCGAGACCCATCAGGGCGTGACCACCGAGGACTTCAATTCCGGCCGCGCGGCCATCGGCACCGGGCCTTACCGCATGATCAACCATCGCATGGGCGACCGGATCGAGTTTGAGCGCAATGACCAGTATTTCGGTGAGCGCCCGGCCTTTGCCCGCGTGAATTACCGCATGATCACCAACGATAGCGCGCGCACCGCCGCACTGCTCGCGGGGGATGTGGAGTTCATCGATCAGGTGCCCACGGCCGACCTTACTCGCCTGCGCAGCGACCCACGCATGGCGATGAGCGAGGTAACTGGGCTTCGCCTCATTTATCTCAGCTTCGACCACCATCGCAACGAAGCCTCGCCTTTCGTTACTGACCATGAAGGCCGTCCCATCGCGCGCAACCCGCTGCGTGATGTGCGGGTGCGACGCGCACTTTCCATGGCGATTGACCGCCAGGCCATTGTGGAGCGCGTGATGGAAGGCGCCGGCACGCCCAGCGCACAGTTTTTCCCGCCCGGCGTCTTCTCCTTCATCCCCGATTTCCCTGCCGCGCGCGTGGACGCCGAAGGTGCCCGCCGCCTTTTGACTGAGGCCGGCTTCCCGCAGGGCTTCCGGATCACACTGCACGGCCCCAACGACCGCTACCCCAATGATGGCCGTGTGATCCAAGCCATCGGCCAGATGTGGACGCGTCTTGGCGTACGCACCGCAGTCGAGGCGCAACCTTGGACCACTTTCGTGGCTCGTGCAGGCCGAGGCGAATTCTCGAGCTTCCTGATCGGCTGGGGGTCCAATCCCGAAGGGTCGCACCCTCTGCGCAATCTCATTGCCACGCCGGATCGGGAGCGCGGCTGGGGCGCGAGCAATCGCGGCCGCTACAGCAACCGCGAAATTGACCAGCAACTGGAAGCCGCGTTGCGCGAAATTTATGACACGCGGCGTGAGCAGATGCTCATTGCCACCCAGCGCGCAGCCTTTGAGGATGTTGCCATCGTGCCGCTCTACATCCAGACCAATATCTGGGCGATGCGTCGCAACCTTCAGCACGCCTCTCGCACGGACGAACTGACCCGCGCGCAGGATGTGCGCCCCGCCGCCGCGCGATAAGGACACCCCACGTGACCGTCTATCTTCTTCGGCGCATCTTTCAGTCGCTACTCGTCATGGTGGCGATGAGCCTGATCGTTTTTGTCGGCGTCTATGCCGTAGGCGATCCCGTTGAAATCCTGATCTCACCCGATGCGGACCAGATGGAGCGCGAACGCGCCATCAAGGCACTCGGTCTTGATCTGCCGCTGTGGGAGCAATATGGCGTGTTTGTCTGGCGTGCGCTGCAGGGCGATCTGGGCCGCAGCTTCGTCTATAACGAGCCCGCGCTGCAATTGATTCTGCAGAAGATGCCTGCGACGTTGGAGCTGGCCTTCGGCTCCATGTTTATCTCAATCCTGATCGGCCTGCCGCTGGGCATGTATGCGGGGCTGCGGCCTGACAGCGCGGGCAGCAAGGTCATCATGGCCGGTAGTATCCTGGGCTTCTCGCTGCCCACCTTTTGGGTGGGGCTGATGCTCATCATGGTGTTCGCCGTGCAGCTGGGCTGGTTGCCCTCGACCGGGCGCGGCGATACGGCGGAGTTCCTGGGGCTGCAGTGGTCCTTCCTGACGGGCAACGGGCTTTCGCACATCCTCCTGCCGGCGGTGAATCTCGCGCTGTTCAAGATCAGCTTGGTGATCCGCCTCACGCGCTCTGGCGTACGGGAGACGATGCTGATGGACTATGTGAAATTCGCCCGTGCCAAGGGGCTTTCCCCCTCACGCGTCACCTTCGTACATGTGTTCAAAAACATCCTGATCCCGGTGGTGACGGTGGTGGGCCTCGAACTCGGCTCCACCATCGCCTTTTCGGTGGTGACGGAGAGCGTCTTCGCTTGGCCTGGCATGGGCAAGTTGATCATTGACAGCATCAACGTGCTCGATCGCCCTGTAATCGTAGCCTATCTGATGATTATCGTGGTCATGTTCATCACCATCAATCTGATCGTGGATCTGCTCTATTCGGCGCTGGATCCGCGTGTGCGGCTGGAGGGCAAGGCATGAGCGACCAGGCTTTAACGGCGCCCATTGCGCCCAAGGAAGAAACCCCCTTCCGCCGCTTCGTCTCTGAATTTGCGGCCAGTAAGATCGCGGTAGGCGGGCTGGTGGTCTTCACCATTATCGCGCTGCTTGCGATCTTCGCGCCCTGGATCACGCCGCAAAATCCCTATGATCTTGCACAGTTGGACATCATGGATGGTCGGCTGGAACCAGGTGCGGTGGGCGGCGGCGGTATGGTCCACTGGCTCGGCACGGACGACCAAGGGCGGGACATGCTGTCGGGCATCATCTACGGCCTGCGCATTTCGCTGACGGTGGGAGTGGGTTCGGCGCTGATCGCCTGCCTGGTTGGTGCCTCGCTTGGGTTGCTCGCAGCTTACGCGGGCGGGAAAACCGACAGCCTCATCATGCGCATCGTGGACCTGCAGCTTTCCTTCCCGACCATCCTTGCCGCGCTGATGATCCTTGCCTTCCTGGGCAAGGGCATCATGAATGTCGTCATCGCACTGGTGATCGTCGAATGGGCCTATTATGCGCGCACCGTGCGCGGCTCGGCACTGGTCGAACGGCGACGTGAATACATCGAGGCCGCTCAATGCCTGGCCTTACCGACCACACGTATCCTGTTCCGGCACCTTCTGCCGAATTGCCTGCCGCCTTTGATCGTGGTGGGCACCATCCAGATCGCCCGGGCCATTGCACTGGAGGCCACCCTCTCCTTCCTGGGCCTTGGCGTGCCTATCACCGAGCCCTCGCTGGGGCTACTGATCGCCAATGGATATGAATACATGCTCAGCGGGAAATACTGGATCAGCTTTTATCCAGGCATTGCGCTGTTGGTGACCATTGTAAGCATCAATCTGATGGGCGACCATTTGCGCGACGTGCTGAACCCAAGGCTGAAGAAATGAGCGGACCCACTTTGGAGGTCCGCAACTTGCGGACGCACTTCTTCACGCGTGCGGGCGTGGTCAAGGCAGTGGATGGCGTGAGCTTCACCGTTGGCCGCGGCAAAGTCATGGGTCTTGTTGGTGAATCAGGCTCCGGCAAGACAGTCACGGGGTTTTCCATCATTGGCCTCGTAGATGCTCCCGGCCGGGTGGTAGAGGGTGAAATTTTGTACCAGGGCCGCAACCTCGCCAATATCAGCGAGGAGGAGATGCGTTCGCTCCGCGGCAACCGCATCGCGATGATCTTTCAGGATCCGATGATGACGCTCAACCCGGTCCTTCGCGTGGATACGCAGATGATCGAGACGGTGCTGGCGCATGACAAGGTCAGCAAGGACGAAGCACGCCAGCGCGCGCGAGATGCGCTGGGCATGGTGGGCATCCCCTCGCCCGATGAGCGGTTGAAATCCTACCCGCACCAGTTCTCCGGAGGCATGCGCCAGCGCGTAGCGATCGCGATTGCGCTGCTGCATCGCCCTGAACTCATTATCGCTGATGAGCCCACCACGGCACTGGACGTCACGATCCAGGGCCAGATCCTGGCCGAGGTACAGAAGCTTGCGGCCAATACCGGCACCAGCCTGATCTGGATCACGCATGACCTATCGGTGGTGGCTGGCCTCGCGGACGATATAGCCGTCATGTATGCCGGTCGCGTGGTGGAGGATGGCCCCGTTTCCGAAGTGCTGGATACGCCGCTGCACCCTTATACCCATGGTTTGATCGGCTCCGTGCCGAGCCGCAACAAGCGCGGCGAACCGCTGCGGCAGATTCCGGGCATGACGCCCTCATTGCTCAAACTCCCGGCCGGCTGCGCGTTCCGGGCCCGCTGCCCGCGCGCCGATCAGGCGTGCCTGGCGGACCAGCACCTGCTGGAACTGATACCCGGCCGTCATGCTCGCTGCGTCCATCCGCATCTGGAGAGCGTCCCGGCATGAATGAGGCGCCGATCATCGAATTGCGCGGCATTACCAAGCGCTTCGAGAAAAAACTGGATATTGCCGGCAGAATTGCCCAACGCCTGGGCGCGTCTCTCCGCGAGGAAATTGTCCATGCGGTGGATGGCGTGAACCTCTCCATCCGCAAGGGCGAGGTGGTGGGCCTGGTCGGCGAATCCGGCTGCGGCAAATCCACGCTGGGGCGCGTTGTCGCCGGCATCCTTCCGCCTTCCGAGGGCACGGTGTTGTGGCGCGGGAAGGATGTGAACGGGCTGACAGGGTCGGCACGCAAGGAAGCGCAACTGCGCGCGCAGATGATCTTCCAGGACCCTTATGCCTCGCTCAATCCGCGCATGAAGGTGCAGGATATCGTGGGCGAAGCCCCGCTGGTGCATGGCATCACCACGCGAAGCGATTTCGACGAATATGTGGATGAGCAGATTCGCCGCGCGGGCCTCGATCCGGCCTTCAAGAAGCGCTATCCACACCAGTTCTCGGGCGGGCAGCGCCAGCGCATCGGCATTGCGCGCGCGCTCGCCGTCAAGCCGGAATTCCTGGTTTGCGATGAGGCGGTCGCGGCGCTGGACGTCTCGATCCAGGCGCAGATTCTTAACCTTTTCATGCGGCTAAGGTCAGAGCTTGATCTTACCTACCTCTTCATCAGCCACGACCTCGGCGTGGTCGAGCATCTGAGCGACCGCGTGGTCATCATGTATCTGGGCCGCGTGGTCGAGCAGGCGCCGAGCGAGGAAGTCTTCACCCGGCCAAACCACCCCTACACGGTGTCCCTTCTCTCGTCTGTGCCGCGTATCGAAGCGCGCAAACGGGTCTTTGCCGTGGTGCAGGGCGAAATCCCATCGCCGCTCAATCCGCCCAGTGGCTGCCATTTCCATCCGCGCTGCCCGCATGCGATGGAACGCTGCAAGGTTGAAATACCCAAGCTGCGCGAAATCGCCCCTGGGCATTTCTCCGCATGCCATCTGAACGGGTGATATGCCCGGGCGGGGCGATTTTGCCGAATGATTCCGCCCTATTTCGCGCAGTGGGAATCCGCCGCACTGGTCGGCGAATTCCTGGCGGGCCGAGACCCGGTGACCGATCCGAAATGGCGCGAATCCGGCGCGCAGGACGCAGCGGAATATGCCCGCTGGGCTGACCACCTTTGTGGCATGGCATGCCTGAAGATGGTCATGGCCCATCGCCGTCAGCCCTATTCCATCCACGACCTTCGCCGCCCTGTTCAGGCCTTGGGCGGCTATTTGGAGGAGCCGGACGGCAACATCCGCGGCCTGATCTATGTCGGCGCTGTGCGCTGGCTGAACGCGCGCGGCATCTCAGCCCGCATCGTTCTGGACGAGCCGATGCCGGAACTGGCGGCGGGCGCATACTACATTGCCTCCGTCCACCCGATGATCCGCACGCCTGAGACGGTTCCCGCGCGCACTGGCGGCCATCTCGTGCTGGTCTTCGGGCGTGATGAAGAGGGCCGGCTGCGCTTCCATAATCCCTCAGGCGCCACGCCCGCCGAGCAGCAAGACGTGCGCCTCACCCCCGAGGCCTTCTCGCGCTTCCACGCCGAACGGGGCATCCTGGTTCCGCTGTGAACCGCACCACCGACCGCGCGCTGATCTTCGGTACCGCCATGACCCGGACCATCGGCTGGAACACGCTTTTCGTTCCGTTCGCCCTGATGGTGCAACCCATGGAAGCCACACTCGGCTGGTCGCGGGCAGAGATCAACGTAGCTTTTACCTTGGGCATCCTCATCTCCGGAGTGGTAGCCAGATGTGGCTCGGTTTCTTGCTACAGCGTTTCGGTTCCGATAACTGGATCGCCTGCCGGTTGATAAGCACGTTTTGCCGGTGCTGCGGCCTCGCGCAGGGCGGGCGTAGCCCGACCGGAGTGAGGCTGCGGCACCGGCGTCTTCCTCACGCTGCCAGAACCTGCGGCAGGTGGTCGAGATAGGCCTGCTCCGGCGTTCGCGCCCCCAGGCTCGAATGCCGCCGCCGGGAGTTGTAGAAATCCAGATACCGGCCCCCAAGGTCTTGGCCCAGCGAAGCGCGCGCATCGCTCACGCTGTCATAGGCCCGCAGATAAACCTCCTCGTATTTCACCG
>Ga0105045_10005412_pt1 | contig 11247 bp, 7 predicted proteins | sample MAT02_FD_78089 | JGI IMG/M metagenome (GOLD analysis project Ga0105045, IMG submission 78089) | Freshwater microbial communities from Lake Fryxell liftoff mats and glacier meltwater in Antarctica - MAT-02 (megahit assembly) | ecosystem: Environmental > Aquatic > Freshwater > Ice > Liftoff... | reverse complement strand
TACCCGCATACGCCAGCAGCTCGAAGCGATCGTGCGGGGCGACCCCCGCGGCCGCGCCGGCGCACAGACGCAGTCGTGGGCCGATCCGCTCGGCATGGAAGTGATCGACAGGAGCAGGATCGGTGGTGGTGGTAAAGGGCCGACGGTCGCGGGCACCCTCGACCCCGGGGCGCTGCTCGGGCCGGATCTGTTGCAGGCGGCTGCGGACGACCCGCACGATCTGCTCCCACGTGAGGCCCTCCGCGAGCGCGTGCTGCTCGAGCACGCTCACGAGGATATCGGTGAACAGCAGCAGAGGCCGGTCCTGGTAGGCGTAGGCGCGCTCGCTGGCGCTGCTGGCGACCAGACGCACGATGCCCGGGGCTGGGTTGTCGCGCGAGCGCATGGTCGGTCCGGCGGCGAGCCGACGCCGGTGGATGCGGTCGCCCGCGCGCTGGGCGATCGCCGTCATCGTCGCGCGGTCCTCGGCCTCGTCGACGTCGGACGCGGGCTGGTCGGCGCTGACGAGCCCGGCGGCGTGACAACAATCGAAGATCGCGGTGACGTTGTCGGACAGGCGCGCGAGGGCGCGGAGCAGCAGGCGCAGCTCGCCGCCGAGCAGGCCGTTGAAGTGGTCGGCGTCGGAGTCGGCGATGTCCATGGGCTCGAGCACGGGGTGGGACCGGACGAGGGTACCGATATTGTCCGGAAACAGCGCCCCGTGCCCCGCGTAATAGACCACGACGACATCATCGCTGGCGGTCGCCTCGAGCAATGCCGCGAAGCCGGCGAGGATCTCGGCGCGGGTGGCTCGCGCGCCGTCGATGCATGCCTCGTCGGAGATGATGAAGCCCTGCCGCGTCAGGAACTCGCGCATGCGGAGGAGGCTCGGCCCGGTGGCGGTCAGGCCGTTACGCGGGCTGCTGATCAGCAAGGCGCGGCGATGCGATGTGGTGGCAGGCATGGCGGCGTGACCGATTGACGCTCGTATATACTAATAGATGTCGCCGCCGCCAGCGCCGGCGTCGCGCAGCTTGAAGCGGCGTCGGCCATGTCCGAGCTGGACGGCGGCGCTCGGCCGGGAGCCGGCCCGGGGCACGCCATACGCGACGGCGACGACCTCGAAGTCGTGACCGGCGAGCATCTCGGGCGAGCGGCTGGTCTCGCCGCTGCGCCGCCAGGCCACGAGCCGCTCGAGCGGCGGGCCTGAGGACATGTTGAGATAGTTATCATAGCCGGTGGTATCGGTGGGATCCTCGACGACGAAGCGGACGCGCTGCTGGACGGCGGGGTCGCGGGCGTTGAGCGGGTTGAGGGTGAACTCGATCTCGTCGCCGACGAGCTCGGCGCGGGGGTCGTTGCAGGTGATGGTGGCGGTCGCGCCGGTGAGCGAGACCTGGATCGGTACGACGTGGATGATGAGGGTGATCTGAGACATGGGTGTTTCGATGGGGGTTAGGTGGCGGATGCGGATCGCAGGACTTCAGCGCGCAGCGCGAGGATGTCGGCGGACAGCTCGGTGTAGGACCCGGTAGTCGGGCCCCGTTCGCCGAGGACCGCGTCGGCGAGCTGGAGGTGGGCGAGCGCCTCCTGCGGGCGGGCGAGCTCGTGTAGCGTCATAGCGAGGTCGAGGTGGGCGCTGGCACGGTCCTCCGGTTCGGCGCGTCCGAGCCGGCGCAGCGCCTCCTGACGATGGGGTAGTGCCAGGCCGGGCTCGCTGCGATCAGTGTGAATTTGGCCGAGCAGCACCAGCGGGTCGACGCGTTGGGGATCCCCGTCGGGGATCTCGCGCACGTAGGTCGCCAGCGCGACGGTGGCGAGGGCGAGCGCTCGCGCCGGGTCGTCGTCGACGTAGGAGGTGGCCAGCGCGTATTGCAGCGGACCGAGCGCGGCGTGCCCGGTGCCGAGGCCGGCCTCGACCAGGGCGATGCCCCGCTCGAGCGCGACCCGGGCCTCGGCGGTGCGCTCGAGCCGGAGCAGGGCGTTGCCGAGGTTGCGGTAGGGCTTCCACAGGGTCGGATGATCGGGCCCGTAGACATCGGTATAGAGATCGAGCGCACGGTGCAGACGATCGAGCCCGAGCTCGTGGCGGTCGCCCGTCGCCTCGAGCGCGCCGAGGTTGAGGTTGCTGATCGCCAGCTCGGGCGTCGGCCGGTCACCCGCGATCTGCTCGCGCAAGATCAGGGCGGCATCGTGCTCGCTGCGCGCGCGCGCCAGGTGCTCGGTGCGCGGGCCAGCGAGGTCGTCGCGGTGCTGCAACAACAGGCCGAGGTCGCTGTGCAGCTCGGCCTCGAGACGTGGGGAGGCCGGGAAGCGACCGAACTTGCTCCGCGCGACCGCGGACCACACCAGGCCGGTGTCGGCCGGTAGTTCATGGTGAAGCGCGACCAGCTTGGTGTGGCCGGTCGCCGCGGCGAATCCGAGGGTGTCACAACCTGCTCCTTCGGCCAGGTCGAAGGCGGCCGTGAACGCAGCGGCAGCTTCTTCGCCGCGGCGCAGATCGGCGAGCACGCGGCCGCGCAGGAGCTGGGCCTCGGCGGCGAGGCGCGGCGGCAGTGGTTCACCGAGGATCACGTCCACCGCGGCGTCGGCGTCGGCGAACTTGCCGGCGACCTCGAGGCCGCGGACATGGTCGAGGCGGGCGCGCAGGGCGGGGTCGTCGATGCCGTCGAGGCAGGTCTGCTGGCGCTGGAACGCGGGTGAGCACTGCTCGAGCGCGGGCAGCAGCGCGAGCGCGTCGCTGACGGTCTCGACGGTCGCGGCGTCGGCGTGGCCGAGCTGGAGGGTCATCGCCGCGAGGGTGTCGCGGGCGTGGTCGAGGCAGGTGTCGCGGCGGCGGTGGACCTCGGCGTCCTGGGCGGCGCGGTCATGGGTCGCGTCGCAGTTGTCGCGGCGGGCGGCGAGCCACTGCGCACGATAGTCGGCCAGGGTCTGCGTCACGAGTTGCGAGGCACGTTCGGCGTGCGGTGAGCCGGTGGCGAGGAACGCCTGCTGGATCGCCGCGGCGCTCGCGGGGGTCCAGGCGTCGCGGAAGTCGGCCTCGATGTCCTTGCATTGACTGACGACCTCGGGGATGAGGACGGCGGCGCCGATCATCGCGCTGACGCCGGCGACCGCGGCCCACGGGCCATACTTGCGCAGGGGGTCGCGGGTCAGCGCGGCCAGCAGCGCGGGCATCGAGGGCCAGCGCGCCGCGGGATCGCGGGCCAGCCCGCGCTCGATCGCCGCGTAGATCCGACGAGGGATGACGAGCCTTCGCGGGCGCCGCAGCGGACCCTCGATGAGTCCGGTGACCAGCGAGATCATGCTCGGCGTCCCGGACGGCCCACGACCGACCGCACCCCGCGAGCCGGGGTCGGTCGCGGCGCGACCCTCGGTCGTGGGGTCGGGCTCGGCGTAGGGGTGGCCGCCGTAGAGCGCCTCGTAGAGCGCGACGCAGAAGCTAAACTGGTCGCTGCGCGCGTCGAGGGGCTGGGCCGCGAGCTGCTCCGGCGAGATATAGAGGGGAGTGCCGAGGACGGTCGCGCTCGCGGTCAACTGAGTCGCCAGCAATGAGAGCAGTCGGGCACGCACGGCGGCGGCCGGGGCTTGTGGCGCGCGCTGGCCGGGCTTGACGGCGAGCCCGAAGTCGGTGATCTTCACGCGACCCTGGGCGCCGACGAGCACGTTTTGCGGCTTGAAGTCACGATGCACGAGGCCCGCGGCGTGGATCGCCGTGAGGCCGTGACCGGCAGCGACGTAGTGGCGAAGCACGTCCCGCCAGTCGCGCAGCGCCTCGTCTTGCCAGTCGCGTAGCGTGCAACCCTCGACCAGCGCCATGGCGATGAACAACTGATCACCGTGCAGGCCGCATTCATAGACGCCGACGACGTTGGCGTCGTCGATCGCGGCGAGGGCCTGGGCCTCGCGCAGCAGGCGAGCGCGCTCGAGCGGGTCACCTTGGTTACGCAGCCGCAGGAGCTTGATCGCGACCTTGCGCCCGAGCTGGGTATCCGTGGCGAGGAACACCTCACCCATGCCGCCGCTGCCGAGCGAGTCGCCCAGCAGGTACTTGCCGATCCGCGGCGCCTGCGAGGACTGCGACGCGGGCTCTCCCAGCAGCGCGGCGAAGGGCGTCGAGGTCTCGGCGAGGGCGAGGGCGCCGTGGCTGGTGGACTGCATGGTGTCGTCGATGCTCGCGGACATACACGGCAGTGCGGGGCCAGACCCGCGGCGATCAAACTCCGGTGCGAGCCTGGTTCGCGGCGCTTCCCGGGCCCGTCAGCGCGTGAGTGGTCCGCCACGGGTGGCGGTGACCAGCGCCGCGGCTCGTGCGACCATGTTGGTGTGCCCCGTTCTCTCGCCCCATGGAGCTCCGTCGCCGTATTCCTGGCGTACAGCGCCTGTACCGACCCGAGTGGCCGGGACACCGCGGGCCCGGGCTCCGGGATCACGTCGCTGAGCGGCGCGGCGAGCTCGGGTGAGACAGCAGCGAGCGCGACCGGCACTGCGAGCGACAGCGCCACGGACAACGCCACGGACGTCACCGCCACCGCCACGGGGGCCACCGCCAGCGCCACGGGGGCCACCGCCAGCGCCACGACGCAGGCGCCGACCGCGACCGGCGAGGACACCAGCGATCCGCCGCAGATCGACTGCCAGCGAGTTCCGGACGACCCTGCGTGCGACTGCGACGCCAAGCTCGGGGACGACTATCAGCTCGGCCCGTGCGCCCCCGCCTGCCAGGACCAGACCTGGCGATATGTGCTGTGGGTGACCAACTACAACGTGGCTGGCACGCTCGGCTATGGCGAGCACCAGGGTTTGGCGATCCTCGGTACGCACTATCGTTACGATCGCCGGTACGCCCCGGAGCACGGCATCGACGCTCCGTGGCGCGTCGGCGGCGCGCTGTGGGCCGTCGGCGCCGCGGTGTCGACCACCGAGCAGTTTCGCGCGCGGACCACGGCCCCGGGCGGCGAGCTCTACGAGCCCTCGGTCGAGATGCCCGGCGACGCGGACGACCTGTTCGCCGGCGAGACCTCGCCGCTGACGCCCGTGCTCGCCGCGCACCCGGTGGTCGACGCGGCCGCGCTGTGCGAGCTGCCGGCGTCGGTGCTCGACCGGCGCATGTACAACCACGGCCGCACGCTCGCCGAGGACGTCCCGAACCACGCGTGGGACAGCTTCTTCGCGCGTCGGGAGCTGATCCCGCTGCAGATGCTGGCGGCCACCGAGGTCGCGCGCCGACGCGACGGCACGACCGAGGGCACCGGGACCGCCAGCGAGGTCGAGCAGTGCCTGGAGACGATCCGCGACGGCTTCTGCGATTCACAGTGCGGCAATTGCAGCTATGTGCTGTCGACCGGCTTCGGCCTGCCGCTGTCGTCGACACCGGATAATCAGATCGACGATATCCCCAAGGGGACAAGTGGCCCCTATCAGGAGGGACCCTTCGGCGCGCCGGTCAACGCGCGGACCAACTTCAGCCGGCTCGAGGACGGGCGGATCGTCTGGTACGTCGGCGGCAGCTCGTTCGGGCGCGAGGAGGAGGTCGCCAAGTACGTCCCGGCGATGTGGCCCGATCCCGACCTCGTCACCCTCGACACCGCGTCGTTCGTGAGCGTGGTCGGTCCGCTGGGACCGGGCCAGCAGGTGCCGGACGAATACGACGATGCATTCACCCACTGCGTCGACCCCGACGCGTTCATCGCCTCGCAGAGCCCGATCCTCACCACGTCGTTCATCAGCGGCCGCTGGGGGCATAACTCTAATTCCGACGCGCAGGCGGACCTCGTGCAATTCCTCGACTGCGCTGACGCCCCCGTCCCCGCCGCCGACCCGCTGTGGTGGAATGACAACGCGTGCCTCGCGTGCGGGGAGCCGCGCCTGGGCCCCACCGACGTCCCCACCCAGGCCCCGTGCCAGGACCTGACCCACACCGCCACGAGCTACTGGGAGGAGGCCCCCGGCGCGCACGACGTCGACGACCTCGACCTCGGTCGCTATACCGCCGTCGGACCCGAGCGCGTCCCGGCCGCACATATGTCCGGCGTGCCCGACCCCGTGTGCGCATTCAGCAGCGAGCCGGTGCTGGGGATATAGCGAGCTTTGGCCGTGGACCGCCGCCGCGGGCTCACAGCCACGCGTATGCGCGGCGCAAGATCTCGCGGCCATTGTCCGGGATGATCGGTCCGTGCGAGAGCACGATGCGATCGAAGTCCCAGGCCAGCATGCGCCCGATCTGTTCGCGGGCCGCGGGGCGGTCGCGCATCATGATGTGCTCGAGCCACGTCGCGCCCGGCGCACGGTTGGCCAACAAGAACGCGACCAGGCGGGTGAGCGGCGAGGCGTGCCTGGCGAGGTTGAACACCGCGTCGGCGCAGATCAACGTGCGGCTGTCCGGGTGGTGGAACACCACCTCGTTCTCCATGGTCCGCGCGGCGAAGAACACCTGGTCGAGCGCACCGGCCCACTCGGGCTCGGGCGTGTCGCCGAGCACCCGATCCCAGCGCAGGTCTCGGCGCTTCTTCTCGAGCCCTGGGCAGGCGCACACGATCGCCTGCGGGTGCGCGTCGACCCACGACTGCACGCCGAGGTGATGAAACAGGCTGGGCGCGACGATCGCCGCCACCGGGCCCAGGGCGTCGACCTCCGCCCGCAGCGCCGGGGACAGCGGCGCGGGGCAATGCACGAACAAGCCAGCGCGCAGCCGGACGATCGTCATGCGTGTCCCGGTCTCGACACCCAGGAAGCGGAGTCGACGCTCGTGGGTCCAGAGATTGTCGGCCAGCTTCGTCAAGCGCATAGGACTTCCAGCGTGGCGGGCCCGCGCCGCGATGTCGAGGCCCGCTCGCGCCGCGCTTGCGTCGGGGAGCTCCTGGACGGCGTCGCAGGGTGTCGTCGATGCTCGCGGGCATACACGGCAGTGCCGGGTCAAACCCGCGGCGATCAAACTCCGGTGCGAGCCTTAGTTCGCGGCGCTTGCCGGGCGCGCCAGGGGCATGCTAGGGGTCGTGCTGAGGCCCGTGACCGAAGAAAAGCTCAGCGACGCAGAGGGAGCCCAGTTGCTGGCGGACTGGCGAGCCGGTGATGTAAAGGCCGGGGACCGGTTCGCAAACGCGTATTTTTCGGTCGTGTTGCGCTTCTTTCGCAACAAGATCCCGAACGACGTGGAGCTCGACGGCGTCGTCGGTCAGACCTTCGAGCAGTGCCAGACCACGACGGCCCCATACAAGGGCACAGGGTCGCTCCAGGGCTGGATCTTCGGGGTCGCGAGGTTCACGCTGTTTCGCCACTTCCGCGCCAAGGTGGCGCAGCACAAGGCGATGGACCCGCTGCCTGAAGACCTGAGCAGCGCCGATGTCGACGCGCGCGAGCCGGCGAGCGTGATGATCCAGGTCGACGACCTCCGCCTCGCGCTCAAGGCCCTGCGCCGGATCCCGATCGACCAGCAGATCGTGATTGAGATGCGCGTGGTCGAGGGCATGACCCTCAAGGAGATCGCCGAGGCGGTCGATGCGCCGCAACCCACGGTGTCGCGGCGGTGGCAGCTCGGCATGGCGGCGCTGCGCAAGAAGATGCAGGAGATGGAGAAGTCGCCCGCGAAATTCGCGGTCAGCACCCACTCGTTCCAGAGCTGGGTCCGCGAGGTCAAGGCGAAGCTCGGCGACTCGATGGAGGACCCGAATGCACCCGCCGAGCCCGACGATCCCGACGAGCCCGACGACAAGGCGTGAGCCACGGGCTGGAGAACAATGTTCTGTTGTGAAATGCGCGCTTCGTTGATCGCCGCGCGTGGACCCCGGCACTAAACCCAGGCATGGACGAGCACGACGACGCCGCGGACCTCATCAAGCGCCTCGGCGCGCAACTGAGGGGTGGCGACGGTAGCGAGGGTACCGATGGTACCGATGGTACCGATGGTACCGACATCATGGCGCAGCAGATGCGTGAGCGTCTGCGGGCGAAGGTCGCGGGGAAGCCCGCGCAGCGGCTCAACTACGCGGGTTATGAGGATCCCGAGCTGATCGGCGAGGGCGGCATGGGTCGGGTGTATCGGGCGCACGACCCGGACCTCGACCGCACGGTGGCGATCAAGCTGGTGCGCGTCCGTCAGCCGCTCGCGGACCTCCGGCTGCGCCGCGAGGCCCAGACGATGGCCCGTGTCCAGCATCCGAACGTGGTCCAGGTGTTCGACGCCGGCCGCCTCGAGGATGGCCAGACGTTCCTGGCGATGCAATTCGTGGCCGGCGACGACCTGCGTGTGTGGTGTCGACAAAAGCCGCGGACGTGGCGCGCGGTCCGGGACGTGTACTGCAAGGCCGGGCGCGGCCTGGAAGCTGCGCACCGCGCAGGCATCGTACACCGCGACTTTAAACCGGAGAACGTGCTCGTCGACGCCGCCGGCCAAGCGCGGGTGACCGACTTCGGACTGGCATTCGCGCAGGCGCAGGACGATCCCGGCGTGGCCGGCGTGACCGGCGGAACCCTGGCATACGCGGCCCCGGAGTGCCTCGATGGCTCCGCCGGTGACGCGCGCGCGGACCAGTTTAGCTTCTGTGTGGCGCTATACGAGGCGCTGCTGGTCCACCCATTTCTGCGCGCGGAGGAGATGTCGGGCAAAAATCCAGGCACGCGGGGGGCGTCGGGGTCGGTCGCCGCGTCGACGCAGACCCGCGGCCTCGACCAGACGCTGCGCCGGCGGATCCTCGCCGGTGAGATTATCGCCGCGCCGGGCTCGCACAAGATCCCCCAGCGGGTGATCAAGGCGCTGCGCCGCGGGCTGCGCGGCGTGCCGGGCGATCGCTTCCCCGACATGGCGCATTTGCTCGCCGTGCTGGAGGACGAGCCGTGGCCGCGGCGCCGAAACTTGCTGCTCACCGGCGGACTCGGGCTCGGGCTGATCGCTTCGGTGGCTCGCCCGGCCCTCGTCGATACGTGTGCGGTCGACCCGGAGCTGGGGCGGAGCATGGTCGACCCCAAAGCGCTCACGGACGCCTTCGTGCGGACCGGGGTGCCGATGGCCGCCCAGCGCGCCATTAATGTGCATACTGCGATCGGCGAATATGCCGACGCGCTGGCGGAGGAGCGGACGAGTCTATGTGCGGAGCGCAGCGCACCGATCGTCGCCGCTGCGGTGCTCGATGATCGCGCGCGCTGCCTGGACGACGCCCGGCGCAAGTTGGTCGAGGTCGCCCACCGCTTCGAGTCGGCCGATGCAAAGCTGGTCGAGCGATCGCTCGAGGTGTTCACCGCGCTGCCGCGTCCCGAGGACTGCCGCTTCGAGCAGGCAGCCGCTTGCCAGCTCGGCGGAGGAGACCCAGGTACTTTCGCGGTGAAGGCGCAGCTCGAGGCGGCGTGGTCGGCCGAGCTGTCCGGCGATTACGCCACCGCGACGTACATGGCGCGCGAGGCCGTCGAGCACGCGAGCCGGATGCCGTCGGTCGGGTCGACGATCGTTCCTCGCCTATATCTGGGCAGATTACTGGTGGAGCAGAAGGCGTACGACGACGCCGCCGTGGAGCTGCTGGCGGTGCGTGACGCCGCGATCACAGGCGGCTGCACCACCCAGGCATCGGACGCGCTCGAGCTGCTCGGAAAGGTCGGCTCATTCTCGCCTGGCTTCGACGACGCGCTCGTCGTCGACTGGTCGCGCGCGCATGTCGCGTTCGCCGGGTTTACCAGGGATCCGTGGCGGATGGCGGCGGCTGCCAACAGCCGCGGGCTCGTGCAGTTGTTTCGTCAGCAGGATCCCGATGGGGCCGAGAGGTCGCTCTCGGAGGCGCTCGCGCAGCGCAGCACCGCGACCACGACCCCGCAAAAGATCGATCGGGCATACACTCTGCTCAATCTCGGCACCGTGGCGGCCTACCGCGGCGATGCGAAGGCCGGTGGGTTCACCGAGCAGGCGCTGGCGCTCTTCGAGTCGGCGCTGGGACCGAATCACCCGAGGGCGGCGAAGGCTCTCTATAATCTCGGTCTCGACGAGATGGATCGCAATAATTTCACGGACGCGGGCCGATATCTCGATCGCGCCGAGGCGATCGTGCGTGAGGGTATGAGGGTAGGGCTCTTGCTGGCCAAGATCGTGCTGGCCCAAGCGAAGCGAGCCGAGGCGCAAGGCGACCACGACGCCGCCATCGCGCGGGCGACCGAAGCCCTGAGCCTCGCCGACCGGGCCCTCGGCCGGACGGACCCGCTGCGGCTCGACTTCCTCGCCGGAGCGGCGGTGATGTACACCTCCGCGGGCCGCCATGACGAGGCGGAGCGCCTGCTGTGGCGGGCCATCGACGAATTACCCGCGAGCACCGCGCCCGCGGCCCAGGCGGACCTGTGGCACCAACTGGCCGGGATTGAGAATCTTCGTTCCCGACCCAGTGCGGCGCTCTCCCACGCCGAGAAGGCCCTCAAGCTTTACAACAGCAGCGATATCGACCGCTACCCGACGCTCCTGCCGTACTTGGAATACACGCTCGGGGAGTCCCTCCTCGGTGTGCATCGTCTCGGCGACGCGATCCCACACTTACGCAAGGCGCTCGACGCGTGGACCCCCGATGGCCTGCCTGGGCAGCGGGGGAAGGCGGCCTGGCTGCTGGCGCAGGCGACCGTCGCGCGGCCCGAGGGCGCCGCCGAGGCTTGTAAGCTGGCCGCCGATGCCGTCGGGATATACGTCCAGTTCGACGATCCCAACGACCAAAAATTGGCCGCCGATATCCAAAAATTCCGTGACAAGCATTGTTCAACCCCTGACGGAGACCACCCATGACCTCGACCCCCATCATTTTCCTCACCCTCTCCCGCAACGCTGACGAGATCCAGGTCAGCAGTTCCGACCTACACCCGGACGCGTACGGCCTGATCTATTACTTCGCGCGGGACAAGGAGTCCGTGCCGGTGCGCTTCGGCGTGCCCGTCACCGCAGATCTCGGTGGCGAGTTCTCCAGGAGTGAGATCGAGGCGTCGGGCGCCGTTACGGACGGCGAGTCCACGCCGTGGACGGACATCACCGTGCTCGACAGTGGCACCTATCGACTGTCGCCGCCGCAGCACATCAACACGGATCTCACGATCACGATCACCGCGAAGGCGAAGCAGGCGGCGGGCAGTTCGAGCGGCGGTGGCTACGTCCGACTGCGTCGCGAGGGCGGCGGCGGTGGGCCGCTCTGACGTGGCCGTATGCCTGACGATCCTGCAACTCCGGGGGCGCGGCGCGCCCTGCTGCTGACCTGTTCGCTCGGCACCCTCCCGGGCGCCGAGCACAGCGTGGATACCATGGCGGAGCACCTC
>Ga0105045_10005411_pt1 | contig 11248 bp, 9 predicted proteins | sample MAT02_FD_78089 | JGI IMG/M metagenome (GOLD analysis project Ga0105045, IMG submission 78089) | Freshwater microbial communities from Lake Fryxell liftoff mats and glacier meltwater in Antarctica - MAT-02 (megahit assembly) | ecosystem: Environmental > Aquatic > Freshwater > Ice > Liftoff... | reverse complement strand
TCCATCGTGAGTGCCACCCCGCATCTCCCCGCCCTCGAACGCCGTCTCTCGTATTTGGAGCGGCTGGCCCGCCGGGATTGGGGGATGCCATCCGGCTTTGGCGGTCGCACCTGTTTTCAAGCAATCCCCGCGCTGGAGCTGGAACGCGCCGGAAGGGAATCCGGAGTTTTCCGCTGGGAGTGGATTGACTACTCGCTGGACCTCATTCGTAACCGAAAAGACTGCCAGGATTTTTCCATGCTCGGCCTGGTGAGGATGCTGTTCCGCTATCCCAATTCGCGATGGCTGTCGTCGGATCGCCGCGAGACGATCGGGACAGTGCTGCTTGGTGCCAAATTCTCCGAGCGCGATCCGGGGGAGGATTTCTGCTGCTGGCTCACGGAAAATCATCAGATCCAGTATCTCAGCTCCGAGTTTCTGGCAGGCCAGTTTTTCGGCGAGGCCGTCTTTGGAAACACCGGGAAATCTGGCTGCTGGCATTGCGAACGTGCTCGCAAACCGCTGCTGCGCTGGCTGGGTTGGCGGATGCGGTTCTCGTTCTCGGAATGGAATTCGAGTTGCTACTACGACGAGGATGCGGCGGCCCTGCTGAACCTCGCGGAATACGCGGCCGACGAAACCATACGGCGGATGGCGGGCGCGGTTTTTCATATGCTGCTCGTTCATGTTGCCATCAACAGCCTGGGCACCGTGCCGGCCGGAAGCCGCGGACGGGCCTATCTCGAGGACCAAATCTTCCCGGAGGAATCCCCGATGGCAATTTTCGCAGAGCTGATCTGGGGGAAGAGCGATCAGCCGGATGGGACAAAGCTCGGTCTATCGGCCGTGTTGCTCTCCGCCGGGGATTTCCAGATCGATCCCGTGGTGGATGCCATCGGAAGGGAAAACCCGGCCGAGTTTGAAAACCGGGAGCGGCATGGACTCGACCCGGAGGAGGCTGCCTCGTATGGCGTTTATCCTGAGAGCCTCGAGGATTATCCGTATTTTTGTGGTTCAGGACTGGACCAGCACCACCTAGTGACCGGCACGCGGTTTCGATATTTTGAAGGCCAGGAAAAATGGCCGGGCTATTTTTATTCCGGCGAATTCTTCTCCCGCTGTAAAGCTGAAGGGCGGACGTTCGACGCCCGCGCGATCCCCCATGCGCTCTCGCGCGCGGAGGTTTATACGTTCCGAACGCCGGATTACCTTCTCGGCTGTGCTCAGGCCTACCGCCCGGGGGCGCCGGGCTACCAGCAACTCGTCTGGTCGGCCACGCTGGGGCCACGAATTGTTGTTTTCACCACCAACCCGGCCCCTGCAGATGTGCCCTACGGTCGGCCCGGCCCATGGGTTGGAAACGGAGTCCTTCCCAAGGTTGTCCAGCACCGGAATGTGCTCATTGCGCTGCACCGGGTACGCCCGTGCCCGATATACGACCAGCCACCTTGGTACCGCGAGGACCGGGTGCACGCGTATTTTCCGCGAGGTCTTTTCGATGAGGTCGTGGACCGTAATGCTTGGTGTTTCGGACGCAAAGACGACGGATTTATCGCATTGAGGCCGCTATCAGAAGCGACATGGGTGGCTCCCGGAGATCTTGCACAGCGGTTGGGGACAGACCAATCCTATGAGTGGGAGGTGAAATCCACTGACGTGGCGTGGATCTGCGAGTTGGGCAACGCGTCGTCCCACGGCAGCTTCAAGAATTTTGTGGATCAGCTTTCCCTCGCGCTCGCGACCGGGGACACCGGGCATGTCATCTTTGACTCGCCCTCGCTCGGCCGGGTCGAAGCCGGATGGGACCGCGGGCTCACGGTTGCCGGGCGGGAAATTGCAATTCGCGATTACCCGCGTTTTTCCAACCCGTGGTGTGAGGTTTCGTTTGGCGCGGCGCGACTGCAAATCTCGGCGAATGGCTCGGAACTCGACCTGCCCTGAGGCTTATTCCCCGCGCAGGCGTTCCTCCAAAAAGGGCACTTCTTCCAATGTTTCAAATTGGGCGCCAAGAGCCGCATTCAGCCGACTCACCGACCAATCGCGTTTGAGCCAGCCAATCCAGAGGGATTTTCCGGTGGGCACCGCGGCATTTTTCTTTATAGCAAATAATGCAGGCAGGGATTGAATAGGGCAAAAAAGGCTAAATAACTTGAGTCCCGGCGATAAAGTCGCAATGGGACGAAGAGCAAAATCAAAGACAGAGACAAGTAGGTGGGAGCAGAACCCGGACCGGTAATTTGAGGTGAGCTAGATTCTTGGACCAGTAACCTCTACAAAAAGCCGATATGAATGATAAACCCCGTCAACGGTATAGTCCTGAGACGACAGAAGGGGGCAGGCCTTGGGCCCGACCCCTTTGGCTTTTCCGGAAAACGCACCAGCAGCGAGCGATTGAGCGCGTCAAAGGCGAGCGCGCCCGGCTTATCGCCACGCTTATCTTTCGTCCACACCGCATAGGCGCCGCGCTCGCGCTTGTCTTTGGCGACGCCATCCCAGAAGGTTGTCGCGCCATCTGCTGCCAGTGGAACCGGCGTGTCCCAGTGCGCGCGAAACATGCTCATGCCCATGGTCTCGGGCTGATCGAATGTGAGCTTCTCCTGGGCTTGCAAAGGCAAAGCGACGACGAGTGCAGAGAGAACGACGGCGACACCGGTTTTTTGCAATTTGAAGTTTGGATAGGGAGACATAATTTCCCTGTTGATTAGTTACGCAGCGATGCGTGCAAAGTTGTGTCGCTCGACACCGAGATGCCCTAATATCGAGCGTTCCAACACGCTGAACTCGGTGGCGTCGTCGCGGTTGAAGCACAACGGTTGGCGCAGCGAGATATTGTCGTTTTCCATCAGGCGCGGCTGTGGCAATACGTTGGGCGCGCCGCTGTGCATCATAAACGGGTGCAGCAAGAACGCATCGCCTGCGCGGCCTTCCGCCACGCGCAAATCTGTGCATTGCGCCATGATGTCTTTGGGATGCGGCCCGCCGCCTTGGGGATGAGCGGCGTAGAACTCTGACATCAGGGCCGGCGATTCCGGCGCGTACCAGGTTGCGCCGCCGAGCCTGGAGGAGTCGCGAAAGAGAATCAGCACCAGCAACGCTACTTGCGGACTGTCAAGATAGTGGCGAAACCACTCTTCTTTTCCGTCCCCATGCCAACCTCCCCGATTCTCCCCGGGCAGCGGAGCCTGCCAGCAGGCTCGCGGATCAGGACTCGCCAGCACATCCGGATCTGCCAACGAATAAACACCGTTGGAGCGAAAGTACTTGTTCGCGTTGATGCGCTCGGGGCCGCCGAGCAAATCGCACATCGCAGCCCACAACGTCGGCGCGTGCTGTTGGTAGGAGTAATGCTTCTCGGGACGCTGCTTGGTCGCGGTTCCGCGATTGTCCGGTTGATTGCGCAGTTCGCGCCACGACTCGGGCTCGTGCTCATCAATATCCATGTAGGCCAGCATTTCCTGCGCGCAGTGTTCGGCCAGGTCAGGCGCGATCGACGCAGGCAGGTGAATCGCACCGACGCTGAGGAACTCGTCGATTTGTTGAGATGAAAGAATGCGTGGACTGAGGGACATAAGAATTTCGCCGTCACTTCGTTCAAGAGTAACTCTTCGTTCAAGGCTGAGCGGGAGTGCTCAACGCAATGTTGTACTTGCGACTCAAATACTTTTCGACAGCCTCGCGGCGCGCGGCGTCGAAGACGTTGACAAAGAACACCATCTCCGCGATTTCGCCGTCCCACCAACTGCTCAATTCCGTCTTTTCGTCGGAGTAGCGACGGTGCCACTGGTTGTGTCCAATCAGCCGCGCGCTCTGGTGGCCCCCGACATCAACCGTGATGATCTGCCACTCGCCGAGCGGATATTTCAGTTGATCGGGCGCCGTGGCGCTGCCGTTGACAAAAGTTGTTGCGCTGCGCTTCTTCATCTCGTCCAGCACTTCCGGTGCGAAGAACCCATTTTCGCTCGCCGCACCGGAACCGAAATGCCGGAAGTGGGTGCGGCCTTCAGATAACAGTGCGCCGCCCGGTTTGCGAATGCGCGCCACAAAGGTGTAGGCACGAAAGCTCACGCTTTGCGGCAAGGCGAGCAGAGTACTCTCGCCATTGAAATCGAGCGCCGGCAAGCCGTTGATGACGTTCTTCACCAGCATGGGCCGCTGTTTTGAGATGAGCTGTGAAGCCGCGTCCAGCGATGGGTTGTCTCGTGCGTTAGCCCAACGTGCGACACGATTCTGCGTATCCAGTTGCAGCGCGCCGTCGGCCGATAGCCACAGGCCGATCTGGCCCAGCACCGGTTGTGCAATCGCTGCCTTTAGGGCGGCATCAGTCGTCGCGCCGCTTACCTTCGCAAGCACCTCGGACGGAGCGGCTTGTGCCTTCTGCGCCGCGAGTTCTTCGATGACTGGAAGAATCGCCGCTGCGAGCTGCCGGCCGCCTTCAGCGTTCCAGTGGATGCCGTCACTGGCCGGTGCCAGGCCACGTTCGACGACGGCCTTGGTGGAGCCTTCGGGCGCGCCGCCGGCCCAGTTCCATACATCAAAGTACTTGACGTCCAGTACTTTTGCTAACTGCGGCAACTCGCGCGCGTATTGCTCGCCCAGGCTCACCGACGGCCACACGCCGGCGGGAATGGTGGAAAGCAAAAGTACTTTCGCCTCCGGCATCGCCGCTCGTGTGTGCGCCACCAGCTGCGTCATGTTGGACAGGTAAACCTGCGTGGACACGCTGCTGATGTTGTGGTCGTTGGTGCCAAGCATGAACACCACGATGTCGGGCTGGACCAGTTGCAGACCCGAGCTCCACACGCTCGGCGCGATGCTCAGGAACTGACGCGATTCGGCATAGCCCCGGCCCCACTTGTGCACCACTGCGCCGCCGCGCGCTGCTTCAACACTAATCGCGTTAACTCCTAATAACGTGACGCTGCCGTTCGCGGGCCGCAGCGCCAACGTGTGCGGGCCGCCAGCATCGGCCGTGAGAGTAATCTTCTTTACCACCGATGCGGCTTTGGCATCAGCGGCAGCAGTGTCAATAGTCTGCGTCGCGGCGCCATTGAGACTGGCGGTGAAACTACCGCCGCCGGGATGCGAGGCGTAGAAGACTTCAATGGCACGGCCCTCGAACTCCACCGTGGTGACAGCTGCCGGATCATCGCTTTGTAGCGCTGTTCCCGCGGGGGAGAGAAAGGCGTCCTTGTCACCCTGCGGCGCAATGTTCAATGATTTCCAGGTGCCCTCGTTCTTGACCGTTACACCGCCGCTGTAGGAACCTTCGCTGCCACGCGCCACGCCCTCCACCAACGAACGCCAGCCGGAGCCAAATCGACCGTACTTTGCCTCCAGCGCCTGCGCCAGCGCCCCGGTGACGAAGCCGTTTTCGGTGTTCGAGTCGCCGACAAAAACGATGTTGGACCCGGCGGAAGGTCTGGCTGCGGGAGTACTCGATTGCGGCGCAGGCGACTGAGCCTGCGCGCAGCCGATGAGACAAAGCAGAAAGAGACTAAAAAGCAAGCGCATGAAAGTGAATGGACTTTAGTTGCTGAAGCGAGCTTGCTGCGCCGGTAATCCCCAGGTGTTAGTCCACGCCCCTACGCTGGTGTCCATCGCGCCATCATCCATGACCGTCCACATATTAATGGGAGTTGCGGTCTGAATGGGCTTGTAGGCCTTGACGTGTCCGTCCACGAAAAGCACATTCATGAACGTCAAATGGCTTGACCAAACATTAAAGTCGCCATTCCATCCAGGATAGACCTGGCTTCCGATACCATCGAACGCAATCAGTGTCGTTGACGGCGCGTCAATATAAGACAGTTTTTGCCCGCCATTGCCCATGTAAGAGTTGGGGAGGCCATCTGCATGGAAATCATTCTTGCGACTGCCAGTTGCAGACGGACACTGGAAGATCTGCTTGCTTTTGACATACGCCTCAATGCGTCCGCGCCAACTTGCGTAGCCCGCGGCGGGTGTTGGATACGAAGGCTGAGGGCCAACACCAGGCAACCGCTCATCATAGTCTTGCGTGTACTGCGCCAACCCCAAACCGATTTCCTTGAGATTGCTGGCGCAAGAAGTTTTGCGCGAGTACTCGCTGCATGCCGCGCGCCCCGATTTCGCCGCGCAACCGCGCAACCGCTCCGCCAATACGAGATATTTGGGCGCGCTTTTCGAGCTAAGTTGTTTGATAGCAATGGGCATGATTTTTTCGGCTCCCAGCATTTACGTTAAGGCTGTTTTTCTATTATTCCCCGTTTCGCGATTTGTTAAACATTTTTTTAAAAATATTTTTCGACGCGAAAGCACCTGAGAAGAAATGTTGACATACGGAGATGAACTGGTTTGTTCGCCGCGCCGGGAAAACGCACCAGTAGCGAACGATGAACCGCATCGAAGACGATGGCGCCGTTTTTTCCGTCGCGGTTTTCCGGCAGCCAATGCGCTGAGATCGCTTTGCCGAATTGGCCTCTGTCAATTTCTTTGGTTGCGCCGTTTTCGGAGAGAACGATTGGCGCATCCCACATCGGGCGCAAACCCGAAATGCCGGCAGTTTGCGGCGCATCAAAGGTGAGAGTAATTTGGGCGCGTACGGCGCCGGATGTTACCGTTAAGCTGGCAACGAGCGACCAGACTAATCTCTTCATAATTTTATTCACGTCCTATCTCAATTTTTCAGTCTGTCACTTTTTGTGGACTCTCGTTTGTGCCACTGTCCTGCACGCCAACAACCTTCGACTACTTCGCCGTGCGACGCGTGGAGTTTGAATTCGACGTCCCATTCAAGCGGCCAGGCCGGAAGCAAGAGTACTCGTTCCTCGTGTTGCTGTAACAGCATGTGCTGCAAAGCGATCATTGCTACGCCGCCGTGATCCTGTTCAGACACCCATCATAATTTGTTTCCGGAACTCCCGAAAGAAGCGTCTTGCGGCACCTCTATCAACAATTCCGTGCTCACAATCTCCTCCACGCCGGGCGCGGATTTCGCCATGAGCAGCCCGGTGGCATCCACGACGCCCGCGGTGCCCGGATTCGGCAGGTAACGGTCGCCCGCCCACACCGTGCCCGTGCGATTCGCCCAGACTGACGGCACGTGATAGCGCCGCGACTTCTCCTGGTTGTGTCGGGAAGGATCATCTTCGCAGTTATACGGGCTCAGAATGAAGTCGACCTTCGGCCCTGCTTCCGACCAGTTTTCCTCCACCATGTTCTCGTAACAAGTGATGACGGCGCATTTCCCGAATCGCGTCTCAAAAACTTCCAAGTCCTGCCCCGGAGTTATCAGCGACAGTTCATCACGGTACGGCCGCTGATCATCGGGCCACAGCGTGCGTTTATAGTGAATCCCAATTTCGTGCCCCTGGTCGAACAGGATGACCGCATTGCGGATGCCCCGGGCGCATTTCTCCAGGAACCCCAGCACGATCATGCAATGGCCGGCTCTGGATAAGTCGCGGAATCGGCGCAACGACGGGCTGGATCGGGTTTCGGCAAAACGAGCCAGGTCTATCCCGCAGTAACCTGCGGCAAACGCCTCGGGGAGCAGCACGATGTCGGGCGAATCCATCAGGGCAATCTCCACGAGCCGGAAGGCGCGCAGGTAGTTGGCCTTCGGCAACCCATCCACTGTTGCGATGGAAATCGCGGCTATTTTCATCTTGTTAAGATTTCGCATGAGTGCAGCCACACAAAGTGACAATATAATGAACGCGGGATTTAATCTTGCATATGGTTAAGTCACTTTCGATGTCCGTGCTGCGGTAAGCGCTGTCGGCATAGAGAGTTTGGAGAATTGCCGCTTCAGAAGAAACCAGTTTGCCAATCACGCAACTGTCGTGGACAGCCGCATGGGTGACCACGTAATCTTTCACCAGTTTGCTCTTGCGGTCGTACAGCACATGATTCTTGTAGCCGTAATGCGCTTTCTGGTTCTTCTTCGCCCATCGTGCATCGGTGTTCATGCGGGGTGCAGCTTTGTGGCTGGCAGCGAGGCTTATCGAATTGGTGTTCATTAAGGCACAGGCGCGGAAGTGCCCGCAGCGGACAGAGCGATGTTGTATTTGCGAGATAAGAACTCTTCCACCACGCGCCGCTGCGCATCGTCGGGTTCGGGGTAAAACACCATCACTTCAGCAATGGCGCCTTCAAAGTAGCGGCTGAGTACTCCCTCGTTGTTCGCGCTTTGTTGCAGACCCAGCAGAAACATTGGCGTGACACCTTTGGGCGCGACGCTCACGATCAGCGGCTGGTTCAGCGGCAGCGGGGTTTCGGCGTTTGGTTGACGGCCGTTAATCCACAAATCACCGGCGAAGCCTCTCAGCAAATCGGGCGAAGCAATCGCCGCGTTGGAATGGCCGAGCAGCGCGCCGTCCGCGTTCTTGGCGCGTAGCACAAAAGTATAATTCGATGCGCCGTTGTCGAGAAAATCGGCGAAGAGGAAAGTAATTTTCCCGTCGAAACGAACCGCCGGCTGGCCGTTGATGGCGTTTTCTACCCATTGCGGACGCCAGGCCGCGACCGGCTGCGCGGCTTCAGCGGGCGTTAGGCGGCGTGTCGGCGTGCCACTGGAGTCGCGCCAATTCGCCACGCGCCCCTCGCCATCCAGCACCATCTCGGCGGATGCGGAAAGCCACATGCGCGGCGGGCGCTGCAAGCCTTCGATTTTCGGCTGCGCTGCGCCGCGCGTAGTGAATTTCTCGGAGTACTCCGGCGCTGGTTTTTGCGCCAGATCCCCAATGACTGCGGATAACTTCTCGGCGATTTTCTCGCCGCCTGCCGCGTTGAAATGCAGCGCGTCCAGCATCCAATTTTTGTGTTCTTCGCTGGGGCCAAAGTACTCCGCTAAATCCCAGTAGTGCGCGCCGCTTTGCGCCGCGATGACGGGCAGCACTTTCAAGTACTCATTGTGCAACTGTCGCGAGCGCCCGACGCCGACACCAGCCGTCGAGACTACGAGTACTTTTGTCGTGGGCAGCGCCGCCTGCACGCGCTTCACCAATTGCTGAATGTTGGCGGCGTAACTCCTCGGCCCGGTTCCGGTGATATTGTGGTCGTTGGTTCCCAGCAAAATTATCACGATGTCGGGCTGCAACAGTTTCAGGCCGGAGGCGAAAACATTCGGCTCGATGGCAAGAAAATTATCAGTCGTGGCGTAGCCGCGTCCCCACTTATGGACGACGGCGCGCTTTGCGGTTTGGCCCGTGCGAGTGTCTCCGGCACGTGTGTCCACGCCCAGCAGCGTGACGCGGCCCGACTGTACCGTCGCCTTCAAGACGTGCGCACCCAATTTTAAACCTTCCAGTCGCACGCGCCGCACTTCCAGCTTAGCGGCGGTGGTCTCGATGGTTTGCTTCTTTGCGCCATCCACTTCGACAGTGAACTCGCCGCCTTCGGGCTGCGCCAGCCAGTACAGGTCAACCGCCTCCCCGATGAACTCGACGCGGGTTTGCAAGCCCGGAGTACTCCCGACCACGGCTGTGCCGTCCGGCGAAAGGTAAGGCGCGGGCGCGTCTTTGTTGTAAGGCACCATTACGTACGGCTGCCATGCGCCGCTGTTTTCGATTTTGAGATGCGGCAGATAACCCGCGCCCATCCCGACTACGGTGTTGAGCGAACGATAGCCGCTGCCGTGATAGCCGTATTCCTTTTCAAAACGCCGCGCCAGCTCGCCGGTGACATGGCCGATCTCGGTGTTGCTGTCACCGATAAAAACGATGTTGAGTCCGTGCGATAGTACTCCGGGCACGGCCGCAGAAACTGCGGTCTTGGTAGACGGCGCACCTGGCGATTTGGCGGAACTGCACAATAGCAGAACACCATGGTGAGTATGGAGTGTATCAATGACCTATTGAAAATGAAAAGCGCGGCTAATGTCAGGCAACCGATTTGGAGGGTGAAAGCCGGGAAGAGTGATCTCAAGAACCTGAGCAACGAACCGAACGAATGGATCATACTATCACGTTTTACAGCCTGACCCCAAGTTCCTCAGCTGCCATTGTTTGTTTTTGCAACTTTCGGAGATTCGCCCCAATGCGCTCGACGACTTAGCTGGCGCGTTGCGGAATCGTACATCAGCCTTTACTTTTCCCTGTCAGAAATCGCTCATTGTTCCGGCGAAGCCACTCGGGCTGCTGCCAAAGGAGATGTTCGGGGCCGCTATAGGTTCCTGGCATTGTGCCCCAGTAGTTGTGCTCAATGGCTAAATCCGTGAAGAGATCCAGCAGTGACAAACCGTCCGGCGACACTTCGAACCGCGATAAACGGGGCGGGTAAAAGAAACCGCCTTCGTCCAGAATCAAGGGGAGGTTGCGCCGGTTCCCTTCATGGGCATCCTCAGCAAAGCGTTTCCTCGCTTCCGCCCAGATGCGATCCTTCCATTCGACAAATCGTTCCGCCACCCAGGCATCCCATTTTTCGTTATCGAGATTTCCAAACATCCACATAATAGGTCGCCAGAACGGACGGATATTGGCAGCCGGCTTCATAAATTCGTCCCAGGAAACCAAGTCCTTCTTCAGCACCCGTCGGAGGATCTCATTGGCATGCGGATCGGCGGAATTGAAGTCCTTGTGGAGGACCGTCTCGCCGTAGAGTTCGCTGAAATACCAATCAGTCCCTGCATAGATATGCTGGTCAAACACCTGAACGTTATCCGGAATGAGGGCGTAGTCATGCGACGCGAAATCACCCCCGATCAGGATGTCGGGATGCCGCTCGCGAAGAAAGGCAACCGCCTCTTGGTGAAGCCCCTTGAGTTCCGGACCTTTTGAAAATTCACTATATTCGGGCTCGTTGTGGACTTCCACAAAAGCCACCTGTTTCTCAAGTTCCCGTTTTTTAAGAAGGGTGAGCAACCGGTCATGTTGCATCGCCAGATTCCGGAGCCGGTCAACCTCGGGAATGGCGTACACTTCCGCCCGAATCCGAGGATCGGCGACAAACCAGGTGCTATCCTGGTATTCCCAGCTGGTAAGAATGACAAAAATGCCGTGCTGCTTAGCCAATTCAAAAAGGCGGAACAATCGCTCAAGAACATCCAACGTCCCTCCCCCGCGGCCATTCATGGAAGAAAGATTCCAGCTATGTCCGGCAATCCAAGGACCAAATGTTATGGGCCCACGTGGTTGGCCATCCAGTTTAAAAGCCCAATTCAGGCCCGTCTCGACCCGGACTGTGTTGAAGCCCCTCTGCTTCATTTCCAGGACACATCGCTCAAGATCGTCATAGGGTTCGCCCGGTGTTGCCGCTACGATCCAGCTCCAGATCCAGGAACTGATGCTTA
>Ga0105045_10005410_pt1 | contig 11249 bp, 7 predicted proteins | sample MAT02_FD_78089 | JGI IMG/M metagenome (GOLD analysis project Ga0105045, IMG submission 78089) | Freshwater microbial communities from Lake Fryxell liftoff mats and glacier meltwater in Antarctica - MAT-02 (megahit assembly) | ecosystem: Environmental > Aquatic > Freshwater > Ice > Liftoff... | reverse complement strand
CATTGCCCGCCGTAACCGTCAAAGTCGCTCGTCGCTCCGCGACGAAAGCGTGTATTCTTATCGCATCCCGCCGCGAGACTTTAGGGCAATGGTTGCTTTTATTGCGGCTTCACGCTTTCGTCGCGGAGCGACGAGCGACTTTATGTTAGTGGTTGCTTTTATCGCGGCTTCACGCTTTCGTCGCGGAGCGACGAGCGACTATTTAAATGCCGACAGAACCCGGCCACAAGAGGACAACGGGGATACAGGACGTTTTGGTGCCCATGAAATCGATTCCTGCGAACGCGGTAAAGAAGGGGGAAAGGTTAATCGAAGGGCCGGATTTCTAATCGCTCACGTTCGGCAAAACAATGAGAGAGGAGATCACATTGAAAAAAGGCATTTCGGTCGTGACATCGGGATGAATTCCCTGCGCAATCTGCCCAAAGATTTGTTGACGAACTTCGGTCGATGTTCCCCAGAGGTGCAAAATGAATTCACAGATGTTGGTGTGGTTGTCGTCGCAACGATTCAGTCGCGAACCAGGGACGACTAGGTCCGTATGTTGCTGAATATTCAGCGTGTTAAATAGGAACATGTTTTGCAAATGCCCCTGTTCCCAGAAGGACGTGGGGATTTTGTCGCCGCGTACACAGCGTTGCCACCACTCATCCAGAAAAATTCGCGTCCAGGCAGAATTACGCACCAACATCACTCCGCCGTTGAGACCGCAAGGGCTGCCGTTGACTCGATATCTCAAACGCTCACCCATCAAGTCGAAACCGAAATCGTGACCGGCAATCACCAGATCTTTTCCGCTCTGGCAGAAGTCAGCCAGCTTGGACGTAAAGTCGATGAAACAAGCGTCGGAGTCGATCCAACAGACGTAGTCACTACCATCATCAAGGTGCCGACGCATCACTTTGACTTTTTCGTGCGAGGGTTCAAGCTCGACGTTATCGTATATCTCATGGATAAACCGATAATTGTGCGTTTCACAGTACCTCCGGTTGATGCTTGCGGCTAGGCTTGCATAACTTTGAATGTTGGAGGTGTTGAACATGACAACGGTCACAGACGGCAACACAGCTTGACCTCGCTTGAAAACCGGATCAATTCATTTCGACGAGACTGCATTGTAATTGAGGAGCTTCATGAGTGGACGCTGAATCGCTTGACCCGGAAAATACAGACAAAGCAAGAACCAAGTGGAGCCAAGATGGCGAAACCGGTGAGTTGACGTTTCACCCGTCGGCTCATCCTAACGTAACGCAATCCAATGCCAAACCACCGGCTCAAATTGAAGAGTTTGCAATCCTGCAAGTACTTGGACGAGGTGGTTTTGGGACCGTGTATCTGGCGTTCGACAATACGCTGCAGCGGGAAGTCGCGATAAAGATCCCTCATCATTCCTTAGTAAAGGAATCACGGGCGGTAGCCGAATATTTGCGTGAGGCGAGGGCGACGGCCAGTTTGGATCATCCGAATATTATTCCTGTCTATCGAGCGTCTAGCACGCCGACAATCCCCTGCTATATCGTCACAAAACGGATTCGCGGCTGTCATCTGGGTCAGTGGCGACTGAGTGCAAAGCCGTCATTTCAAGACATTGCGAGGCTGTTCGCCAAAGTCGCCAAGGCGCTGGCCTATGCGCATGGCAAACGACTGGTGCATCGCGACGTAAAGCCCGGCAATATACTGGTTGACGATGATGGCTATCCGTATGTCGCCGACTTTGGTCTGGCGCTGCGAGAAGTAGACGTCAGCGATCAGCCAGTGTATATCGGCACGCCGGTGTACATGAGTCCCGAACAGGCTCGTGGGGAGGGCCATCGGGTCGACGGTCGCTCCGACATTTTCTCGCTCGGTATTATGCTGTACGAATTCCTAAGCGGTAGAAAACCATTTACTGGCGATGACCGACGAGCACTGCTGCATGACATCCAGTTCGCGGAGCCAATGCATCCCTGCATGATTCGCGCAGAAGTTCCTCCTGAGTTGGCGCGAATCTGCATGAAGGCGATGTCAAAATCGGTTGTCAATCGCTATCAAACGGCCGATGTGATCGCTGACGAACTGCTCGCTTTTGACGCGGCATCCGCCAGGATCGACGATGGCAGTGGACCGACGCCGCTTGGTCGGCAGCCAAGTAAAACACTGAACGATCTCCCTGGCGAGGCAGCAAGCCGAATCGTTCCCAAAGGACTGCGACCGTTTGAACGCCGAGATTCCGATTCTTTTTTACAACTCTTACCAGGCCCCTATGACCGAGATGGTCTGCCCGAAGGTGTCCGTTTTTGGGTGTCGAGATTAACCGGTTCCGAAGGCGAGAAGCCGTTGACGGTCGGCCTGATCTACGGTCCCAGTGGTTGCGGCAAGACATCTTTGGTACGCGCCGGTTTGATTCCGCAGTTGCCCAGAGAGATAACGACGATTTACTTGCAGGCATCCAACGTCGGCACGGAAGCGGAACTGTGTCGACAATTGGTCAGTCGAATCCCCGCAATGGTAAACTACCCGATCGATGAACATGCGGACATCGCACAACTGTTGACCCACTTGAGGAGATTAGGGCAAGGTCGGACGGTCATCTTTATCGACCAGTTCGAACAGTGGCTGTTTGCCCATCCTGACAGTCAAAAAGAACCATTGACCCAGGCATTGCGGCAATGCGATGGAGAGCACTTGCAATGCGTTTTGATGGTACGTGATGACTTTTGGATGGGGATCACGCGGCTGATGAACTTCCTGGATGTCACGATTGCTGAGAATGTTGACGTGCGCGCCGTTGATCTATTCGATACGCGGCATGCGCGACATGTGTTGTCGTTGTTTGGAATCGCTTATGGTCGCCTGCCAGAATTGCGCGAGCAGTGGACCTCGGGACAATCTCGGTTCATTGATGCGGCGGTCAAATATCTCGCCGTCGATGGACGAGTGATCTGCGTCCAATTAGCACTGCTAGCGGAAATGATGAAGTCGCGGGCTTGGGAAAACGGAATGGACCTGTTTAGTGATGGCGGCACTAGCATTGGCACCAAGTTTCTGGATGAAACTTTTGATAGTGAAAACAGCTCTCGCCGAATTCGAATTCACAACGAAGGTGCTCATCGAATACTGCGCGCGATCCTTCCCGAAGCGGGGTCACGTATCAAGGGCGCTGTTTTGTCGGAAGAAGAACTGTTCAATGTTTCTGGTTATCGCGACCGCGCGTTTTTTAAACAACTGGTCGCCATCCTTGATCGCGAGTTACACCTGATCACGCCGACCGACCGCGCCGACGCCAGTGTCAGCGATGAATCTTCGGTTTCCGATTCGGCCTTAACCGGTTATCAGCTTACCCATGACTTTTTGATCGCCCCGATCCGTCAGTGGGTCGAGTATCGCAATCGAACTTCCAAAGCAGGCAAAGCAAAGCTGCGATTGGAAGAATTTTCCTTGCTCTACCAAGCGCGTCCACGGCCCCAGTCTTTGCCGTCGATTTCAGACTACATTGCGATTCGAATGAACGTCCCATCGCGAGACTTCACGAATTCACAGCGTCGAATGATGACCGTGGCGCAGCGACGACACTTGCGCACGCTTATGATTTCCGTGGTGGTCCTAACGCTGCTAGTCGCCAGCGGTCTATTTACCCGCAACTCGTTGCAAAGACATACCAATACATTGGCGAACCGTGCCCTTGTCGAACAATTGTTGCACGCCGAGTTTGCTGAAGCGATCCAGCTTGCAGACAAATTGCAAGACAATCATTACGCCCGCATTCAGGCCGCCGATGTTGTCGCTTATAGTCACGATCAAGCGCAACAGGTGCGCGCGGCGTTGCTGATCCACGATACGAATCCCCAAGCGTCAACGGCGATCAATGAGTATGCGTTTACTTGCCCCGTGGGTGAACTGGTGGCGTTGGTGGACGCCTATCAAATGCCGCTGCCTGCGTTTCAAGATACTGTGTTAGACATCTGGAACCGGCAGGACGAATCGTCTGGGAAACTGTTGCGAGCGGCTTGTTTGCTGGCTGACGACCCTGAACTCCAACAACATTTGCAAAAACATCAAGACCGCTTACTTCAACTCCTGCTGGCAGAGAACCCTGGTTGGATTAATGACTGGGCGAAGGGGTTCCAGTCCTCACGATCAATCCTGGTACCGCTGCTAACGCAGCACCTGAAGGCCGAGTCACGTTCGTCCGATTCGCTCAATGCAATCAATCTACTATCGGTACTTGCGGCGGACGACCTACGATTGCTCGTTTCGCTAGTGGCTCATGTTCGACTTGGAGAACTCCTGCCGCTGGTGCAAACCATTCAATCGCTTGCCATTCCCGAGGCTTCCCAATGGCTCCAAGATGACGTAAAGAAGGTTCGCGAGCAGATCTTGCCAACGGTAGATCCTGCTCGTCCTTGGGGATCTCCTTGGTGGTGTGTCGGCAATCGGAAGCCTGTGTCCATCGAGTACACGAAGTCGCTGCCTATGGCCTTACGCGAGCGACTTGACGCCGTCGAATCCGCAGTAGGTGATCATGCGATTGTTTCACATCTGGTGCCAGACTCGGAATTCAAATCCTTGAACAAGGAGTTGGAAACCTGCGGCTATCGCATTGCTGACTTGATGCCATTGCCTGATGCTCAACGCTCCTTAATGGTGCTGTGGATTCGTGATGGTGCTGAGTCTCGCTACATCCAACGAGTGACAGCAGATGAGCTTCGTAAACTCAACGAGCAACATCGCCAAGACAGATTTCTGCCAGACAACGTCTCTCTATCCATCGACGCAGGTCAGCTAGTCTACTCAGCCGTTTGGATCAAACCTCCGGTGGGCGAGTCCTTATTGGACGCAGACATGTACGTCGACATTCATCAAAGCGTGCATCAGGCTGATGGCTGGGGACCACTTTCTCAACGAGGACTTGGACTACCTAGAGCCAATCGTTTCATAAGCAAACAAGATGGTTTCGATTATTTCACCTCGGTGCGGTGGCAGGTCGCGAACGACATCCATTTCCAAGACAGTTGGAATCGGTCGGATGAAGCGAGTGCGAGAATACAAGCCCTGAATCGCTCGACAGCACCCGTCAGTAGCCGACATGTTTTGAATGAGTCTCAGGGATCCGATTCGGGTGTGACGAATGTGTGGTGGCTGGATATGCCGCTGGAGAGCCTTGCGACAGAAAGCTTGCCACGGCGGGAGCATCTGCGTGAAGCCCAACGCATGATGGAGCAAGCCTATTACCCAGTTTCGATTGATGTGGATTTTCAACAAGCCGATCAAGGACTGCGATACGGTTCGGTCTGGTGGCGTGGGTTGCCCACTTCCGAATCGCAAGTACAGCAAGGAACCAAGCTGAGAAATCTTTCGTTTGTGTTAATGATGCTCGGGCATCCCGAGACGCTGGAGGAAATTCTGGCCTCGAAACATCAGGAAGAGTTGCGGGGTGCAACGCTGGAAGCGTTTGGTGAGTTACAGATCCCCGTTGCCTGGTTGCTGGCACGCCTTGCGAATCACCACGATCTGAACCTCCGCCGTGCCTGTGGCTGCGCACTGGCACTATATCCTCAGAGCAATGTCTCTCAATCGATAGATGAGAACGTGCAAACGGCATGCATTCAAATCTTGTCGAAGGTTCGCGACCCTGGTCTGCGATCAGCTCTTAACGCGATCGCCGATGCCTGGCAATTTGAAATCGGCACGATTCCTGCGAATCCCTCCTATGAGATCGATTCGATGTCAAAAAATCGGCTCGTTATTATTCATCCTGAGGAACCGATCTGGTGCGGTTCGCCCGCGTCTGAACCTGGGCGCGATGGCGGCAAGGAACCATTGACATCCTTTCGCTTGAAACACGACTTTGCGATCGCAACGCACGAGGTAACCGTAGCGCAGTTTCTTAAGTTTCGCCCTGGCCATAAGTGGTCCAGTGGATATGCATCCTCCCTCGACTCGCCAGTGATTGATGTTTCCCTATTCGATGCGATGGCGTACTGCCGCTGGCTTAGCGAAGTGGAAGGCATGGCAGAATCGGATATGTGTTATCCGCCACTGCAAGCCATCAAACCATCAATGACACTTCCACAAAACTATCTGGATCGCTCCGGTTACCGTTTGCCAACGGAAGCAGAATGGGAACATGCCTGCCGCGGCGGTGCATCCCAGGGACGTTGGTTTGGCTTTGACCCCAACCGTTTGCATGCCCATGCCTGGACTGCACAAAACTCAGACTTTCAACTACATCGAATAGGCCGGTTACTACCGAACGATTTCGGCCTGTTTGATATGCTGGGAAATTCGATGGAATGGTCTCAAACCCAGTATCTAGTATATCCGCGATTGCAAGAGGAATCTTTGCAGGATCCCGCAGGCGAGAAACTCACGATTGAAGCGAACGATCGATACGCGACCCGTGGCGGCTCGATGCTGTACCAACCGTTGGACGCGCGGGCGTCGCAGCGAAGTTTTCATTCCGCAGAAACGGTGCGAGTTTACCTGTCGTTTCGAATCGCTAAAACAGTCTCAAAAGTTGAAAATAAAGAGTGACTCGATTGAATTCATCGGGTACCCTTTGATTTGGCTGAGGTATTTTTTCACACGATCTGTATTGAGTCCTGTCTATGAACCGAGAAGATTTTAAGCAATTGGCGTTAGCTGGCACGGTAACGTTTCCCAACACCTTTCCCCAGCTCGCTGAATTGAGTCTGCGGGCTGTCAGCGATCCAACGTTCGCGATTGGAAAATGCTCCGATAACGCGGTGCTGTTGGTGGCGACCGAGCGACCGTCGGCTCGAGTCACCATCATTCGGAGCATACCGATCGCTGATGTCCGGGCCTTATTGATCCCGCGAGAGCTAGCCAATGTTTGTATTCACAGTGGAACTTGGTATTTAGGCAAAGAAGTCGAGATTGGCTTACGGCTGCAACTCAACAACGCCTCACGCGTATTCGGGATCGCTTATCTAGCCGAGGCGACACCGACATTGTTGGAGGTGCATGCTGGCATGACGGCAGCGGAGAGCGCGCAGTACTATCCGCCATTGCCCTGCGACCGATCCCATAATCACTACGATCCGCAACCGGGGACATTGTCACCCTACGTTCAAGACCCGTGCGCTCCGCTGCGTCGTCTGTCTTGCGAAACCTTTGAGGCGTGTGTACCCATTCAGCCAAGTCAACGAATGTCTTGCGAAACTTTTGAGCCATCTACGCCACTGTGTCGTCTGTCTTGCGAAACCGTGGACGCTCACTTGGAAGCGTATTCCCGCGAGAATCAAAAACCTCTGCCTAGCGAATCGACCGGCCCCGCTCCATTCAAAGGAAAGACTGGGACCCAATGAACGACAACGCCGGTATTCACCTGCGAGTTGACGTCATTGTCCTTTCCCGGCCAAGCATTTTACCTGCTGCGGTTGTGGTCGATGCCATTGAGCGACAAAGCGATGTGACGATCGACTTGCACTTTCACACGGGCTGGCCACAGCAAGCCGATCGTAATCGCTGGCAATCGATCGCGCGGGCGCGGAACGAGATGAAGCAGCTTGGCAATGCGCCCTGGGTCATGTTCGTCGATGATGACGTGGTGCTTCAATCAGATTGCATCGCAACCTTACTGCGGACTTTGCAACAATCACCTTCGTTGGGCGCAATCGCTGCGGACTATGACGAAGAGCGTACGCATCCTCAATGGGACGGACATGTGGCGCTCGGAGCGTGCTTGTTCCGACGCGAAACGTTGCAACGATTGACTTTTCGTTCGACTGAGGAATCTTGCGAGTGCTGGTGTTGCTGCGATGATTTACGCAGTCAAGGAATCGGCATCACCTATTGCCCCGCAGCGACTGCGATTCACCTGCGAGAAAATTCCAGCCGTTTGAATCGCCCAGGGCGTTTGAATGATCAAAGTCGTTACAACGGTCAGGGTGCCGGGCGTCCTCCAATCGCTGGCGTTCGTGTTCTTGCTGCTTTCGATCGACGTGATATTGGACGATTTGAACACCAATTCTTGCGGTCGCTGCGAGCTTGGAATAATCGCGAGATCGTGATCGCGGTCGCTTATGGTCTCTATCCGAGTGAAATCCGGCGATTGGAAAGTTTACAAAATGTGCAGGTCATGCCCAGACCGGCAAATGGTGTCATGGTTCCTGTTCGACGGCTATACGATTTCGCATCGGTAACTGCCACGCTTTCGCCTCAGACGCCGGTCGCGTATTGGGATGTCGCCGATGTTGTTTTTCAAACTTCACTCCAGCCACTCTGGCAGGAAGTTCAAACGCATCCAACCCAGTTGCTGGCCGTTGCTGAGCCAAAAAGTTATCCCGATAACCTTGTGATTGTTCCCTGGACCGAATCGATTCACGATTCAGACCATCGTCGTAACGCACTGGAGTTACTCAAGCACCATTCGTTCCTCAATAGTGGGTTCGCCGCCGGAACCGCTGAGGTTATGAATCGGTACTTCCAGACAGCGCATCGCATGCGTTTCGGATCTGAGTTGGCTGGGACAACAGATTGGGGCGATCAGATGTGCTTGAATATATATTGCCATCGCAATCCAGCGGGCTGGCGTTCGATCGATCAAGCTTGGAATTACTGCATCCATGATCGACCGCTCGGTGAAATCAGTGTCAATTCACAGGGGGTGATCTTAAGCCGACACAATGGAAAAGTCGGAGTCGCCCATGGAAATGCAAGATCCCTTCGCCAGTTCTCCTTATTGATTCCACAAACCTAAGTCGGAGAACACATGCATCTTTTCTTGATATCGTTGCCCGAGCCAAGCCCGCGTCGCCAATCAGGCTTGGAAAAAGTTCGCTCCACGGGACTCCATTTTGAAATAGTTGATGGCGTTGAAGCATCGAAATGGCATGCCGAGGAGCTTCCCGTTGACAATTCGGTCTGGGGACGGAGATTACGGACCGGCGAAATCGGCTGCTACATGGCGCATCTCCGTGCTATGCAGCGGATCGTGGAGTATCGTCTGCCCTGGGGATGCATTTTAGAAGACGATTTTTGTTTTGAAGCAAATCCCGATTTTGGCTTGGCAGACATTGAACCCACGATGCCAGCCGATTTCCACTTCATCCATTTGCAACGAGATTTAGGGATCAATCTTCAATTTCAGATGCTTGAATCGGTTGGCATGTATCACCGAATTCAGGAAACGCCGCTTTGTACAGCCGGATATATCATTTCGAACCCCTTGGCCCAGTACATTCTGGAGCATCACCAAATCTGTCAGATGCCACTTGATCACCTGTTTTCGAAGTTGTCCTACGAAGGCAACTTTTACATTCCCCATAAGCCGCTTGTGGGTTGTCAGCTCGGATTCAATTCAACCATTCAGCCAGTAAAAATATTGCTTGATTGCGGCACTCACTTCGGGCAAGGGATCGCCCATTTTTTTTCATCTGGACTGATTGACGAAAGCGTTCAAGTTCATGCGTTTGAAGCCAACCCAGCTTGCCAAATTGCTCAACGAATGAAAGACTTTCCTCTGCGAATCACCACTCACGAGCGAGCGGTCTGGGTCGAGGATGGTTGGATTGATTTTGAACAAGACGCGAGTTGCGAGAACCAGCCGCCAACGGGGCAAAGCTCTTGCATCCAGGGGCTCGGCTTTGTTGGACCCGGCGCGAGGAGCCATGTAAAGGTACCCTGTATTGATCTGGCTACCTTTATCAACTCCCTGCCGCACGACGCCAACATTATTTGCAAAATGGATATCGAGGGCAGCGAGTTTCGTGTGCTAAGACATTTGATCGAAACAGGAACAATTCGGCGAATCAACACGCTGTACGTCGAGTTCCATGAACGGTTTATACCAACGGAATCAGCAGAATCAAAACAGACGTTGATCGCTGCGGTTGTCGCCCAAGGCGTAACCCTCCATGAATGGTATTAGCGACTTTGACGCAAAAAAGACTTGTTTGGTCACGCTGTCGTTGTTGCCACTGAACACGTCAGTGATTTCGGGAGACTTTTTGGCGTGATTGCTGGTCAACTGCACCGCATTGACGAGCATCGCAGTCGATTGCACCAGCGACGATACCGAATTCACCGCATTACCCGTCAATTGTTAGGCATCCAGCCGCGTTAGCTTGGCGTTGCGGCACGATTCAGTTCGCTTGCGCGCTCCCTAAGCTAAGTCGCGATTGGCTCCAATCGATAGTCAATGGCATCGCCTTGTCAGGCTCCGTTCAAAGGCGGGTAATGGATTGATGTTTTTGGAAGACATGAAGTGTGTCCCCGAGACTAGACGCCTGCCAGCAGTCCGTATCAAAGAACTTGATGGTGTGCAATATAGATCAAGCCAACGATGAACATAGACTAATCCGCTCGTCTTCGGCGGGTATCAGAGAGGTCGACGCTGCTGGATGTTTTGACTGTGGTACGCGATGGAAGCCGATGCTTCCAAACGTCTTGTAGATCATATAAGCGTGGCCCATGTTTGATCCTCACAATCGTTGGCTGGACATCCATGATCCCTCCAATCTAACCGGTCTAGGTGAACCGATCGATAGCAGTTTTACTGTTCATCCGACTTAGAGCTTTTGACGAGAATGGATGAGGATGCAGTGACCAATCATTGCTCCACCGACACGGGAAAAGAGCACTTAGGTCACGTTGATGCGCTGTTGGGCATTGATGCTTGTTCCGCCGTCACCATCGGTAAGCGTCATTCGTAAGATCCGAACATCTGGAGCGCCGCCGATCGTTCGGAATCGTAGCGACCGTACAAGCAGTTGCACTCGGCTGGCGGTCGCGGCCGCATTGAAGCTGATGATCATTGAGGTCGTGCCCACGCCGCCGCTGGCGTTTAATGTCCCGATGACCGTGGTGCCATCCAACAAGACATTATTGCCGCTCAGAGAAAACCGGCCCACGAACGTCACACGATTCGAAGCACTGGCACCTGTGCCGATCGAAACAGTCAATTTTCCTCCGACAAAATTGACGCTATCGGCATCCGTAACGGTTGCGTTACTGGCGAACGCGAGCGTTGGCAAACTGTTGGCGTCGTAGCTGAGCGGCCCGGTGGAACCTAGCAAAAGTTCAGGAGCGTCGTTTGCCCGAGCAACATTGATCTGACGGGTTGCCGTGCTGCTAGTGCCGCCGTCTCCGTCGGTGATTCGGAACGAGACGGTGCGCCGCGTCGTCGATGGGTTGTCGCTGACGGTGCTAAAGCTAATCGCTTTCAAAACCTGCGTGATTCGAGCTGCCGTCGCGGCGCTGGTCAAGCGAATGGTTAACGCTTGGGTTCCAATCCCACCGCTAAACGT
>Ga0105045_10005409_pt1 | contig 11249 bp, 11 predicted proteins | sample MAT02_FD_78089 | JGI IMG/M metagenome (GOLD analysis project Ga0105045, IMG submission 78089) | Freshwater microbial communities from Lake Fryxell liftoff mats and glacier meltwater in Antarctica - MAT-02 (megahit assembly) | ecosystem: Environmental > Aquatic > Freshwater > Ice > Liftoff... | reverse complement strand
TCCACCGCTCAACCGTCAGCTTGTGATGTTTGAAAACGCGCTCAAGGACCAGCAGAATCAAGCAGCGAAGTCGCCAGACTCAGACGCATCGTAGACTTGATGAATACTCGAACCATGATTGTCTGGGTTACCGCGTTGATGCTTTTGATTGCGGTCGCGAGGACGCTTCGCGTTGAGCCGCCGCGCTCGGTATTCTTGCCGTTTTCCAGCGTTCCGCTCCCTGAACTGTGCGCGTTCTATCGACAGTTTGCGATCGATTGTCCAGGGTGTGGGCTGACTCGCAGTTTTGTTTATGGATCACAACTGCAATGGTCAGATGCTTGGAAGTCAAATCCAGCCGGAGCGTTGCTATTCGCCTCGGTAATGCTGCTGATTCCCTGGCGACTGACGCAGTGGTTTTTTACTCGCCACGGAAGATCGAGTCTATCAACCGTTCGAATTGAAGCGGGATGGTTGACGATCATCGCTTTGGTCATGATGCTTCATTGGTGTTTTAAAACGCTTCTTTAAACCTATTTTTTGGAACGAGACTCGATGGCCGCGATAGCCTGTCTCTTGACTGGCAGAGAACGTGCCGCGATCGCAACCATAGTTCTTGACGGGCCCTCCGCCTTGGAGATCATTGCGGAGAATTTCACGACAAGCTCGAGGCGAATGATCGTTCCTGGTGATATTCGCTACGGCATTTGGCATGGCAACCGAACCGTATCGAGCGATGCCGTTGGTGAATCGGTTGTCGTCGTTTCGGAAAAATCAAAGACTGGCGAACAGATCCGTTGGGAAGTGCATTGCCACGGCGGTGAAATTGCCGCCAATCTTATTCTCGATGACCTTAGTCGATCGGGGGCGAAGGTTGTCGACCAGGCGTCTTGGCTTTCGATGACGGTCCCGGATATCTGCGAACGAGAGGCGATTGAAGTGCTGTCGCAAACCTCAACGATGCGAACCGCTGCGATCGCGCTGGGCCAACTTCGCGGAACGATTAAGCGGTTTGTAGAGGCGTCGCTGGCCGATCTGGAGACCGGAGGACACGACTCGATCTGCCGCACTCACGATCGCGTAAAAGCGATTTTGAGTTTTTCGGAATTTGGGCGCCACCTTATTCAGCCATGGAGTGTCGTCCTGGCCGGACTACCCAACGTGGGTAAAAGCAGCCTCATAAATTCGCTTGTTGGTTTCCGCCGCAGTATCACGATGGACGAACCTGGGACAACACGCGACGTTTTGCATGCCGATGCGGTCATCAATGGTTGGCCGATCTTGCTAAGTGATACAGCGGGTATCCGGCAAGACCCGAACGGTGACATCGAACGACAGGGAATCGAACGAGCAGCGACAATGATGAAGGAAGCCGATTTGGTGGTTTGGGTCATCGATGCACTTGGACCTGTTAGCATCAACGCCCTGATGCCGGTGGACCCATCCGTTCGATCAATCTTGGTGCTCAATAAAATGGACTTGTTTCAAGGTTCGCTGGATTCAATGGGGCCCGACGTCATTCCTGTATCCGCAACGAAATCAATGGGTATCGACGAATTGCGAGCCTCTATTGCCAATGCGTTGATTCCGATCGTTCCTGATCCCGAAACTCCCGTTCCGCTGACCCAAAGACAAATTGAATCGTTTGAATTGATCGTCTCCATTCCCGATAAAGCGACGATTCGGCGAGAATTGGAGCGTTTGGTTGGGAAACATGGTTGAACCTGCCCTCCAGTTTGCGCCTCAATTCGATTACGCTCGACAATCACCAATCAGTAACTTTGCATTTCACTCATTGCCGCTTCATTCGCAAATGATCACGATCATCGACTATCAGATGGGCAATCTTCGCAGTGTCCAAAAAGCCTGTGAAAGTGTCGGCATTGCCGCCAAAATCTCTTCGGACCCGCGTGAAATCGCTGGAAGCGACAGGCTGATTTTGCCTGGTGTGGGGGGGTTCGGGGAGGCGATTGCCGAGGTCCGCAAGCGTGATTTGGTGAAACCAATTCAAGACTTCGTCTCGTCGGGACGACCGCTGCTTGGCATTTGCCTTGGCCTGCAGATGCTTTTCGAAACAGGTTACGAAGGCGGAACCCATGAAGGGCTTGGGTTGCTGAAGGGTGATGTGATTCGATTTGATTGGAAAGCGTTGCAGGTCGACGAACCGTTAAAGATTCCACATATGGGATGGAATCAGGTTCGTAAGACCGCCGATGCACCAATCCTGCGAGAGATCGACGATCTCACGTACTTTTACTTCGTCCATTCCTATTTCGTGCGTCCATCCGATCCGGCTATCGTCGCGCTTCGATGTCACTATGGTACCGACTTTTGCGCAATGGTTTGGAAGGACAATCTATATGCGACGCAGTTCCATCCGGAGAAAAGTCAAGCCGATGGAATGAAGTTGCTTGCCGGCTTTGCAGCTCTGCCGATTCAGTCTCCATCGATTCACTCATAGGTCCTTCGTGTCAGAACCCCTTGTTCTTTTGGTCGATTGCGGCGACCAATATTTTATTCGCGTTGAGTTCAAGTTTGTAGAGGGGCGATTTCGTCAACGGCTCGATCTTTATCGTAGCGAACAGATCGTGGAACGTTGGAACGATAAGACGGACTCAGTAGACGAAGACTGGCCCGATGCGCCGCCGATTCAACAGTTGTCGCTGGAGTCAATCAATGGGTGTCCGGCGCTTCTGGGTGTTGGCCAAGCCGGCAAATCGCACTGGAGCATCAGCGTAGAGCCGGCGTTAAGTCAAAGTGAACCCGCACTTCGGTTTGACGTCGCTTGCCGAACAGCGATTAAGCCGGTATGGCTCGGTTCAACCTATCAAACAACTTCACTCCGCAATGAGACTCATGGGCCTTCACTCTGCTTGAAGCTAGACGCTGCGTTTCCTGGGAGCATGATTCGTGACACGCGAGTCAGTTGCCCGCTGGACGTCAAGGTTGAAGCAAAAAACGGAAGGAACAGCCGTTCGCAAACATTTCGGTGGGGTTACCGGGTTTGCCTTGGATGATTCGACGAACTCGGAATCGGCTTTGAATCAATCGTCCATCACCGATTCTTTGATCGCTTGCACGATCGCCATCCGTCCTAATGCCGCCGCCGTAACGCGATCGACATCCAGTCCCATCGATTCCGCAACTCGGATCGCAAGTTTCACATCGTGAACTCCATAGAACTGATTAGTGACTTTCCCTTTCCAGTAAATCGTCTGGTCAGGGCTGCGAAAGCTAGATTCGACGGCATCGGCCAATTCTTCAATCCAAATCTCGGGTACACCGCGTTCTCGGCAATGATCAATTGACCAGATTTCATCGCCCCGGCACTCTTCTAAAATTGCGAGCGCCCGGTGCCTTGGCAACTGAATCACAACTCCATCGCGTCAATCTTTGCGGCGACAATAAAGTCGTTGTCGCTCAAGCCACCGATGGCGTGCGTCGTCAGGACAACCTTGACGTTTCTGTAACCTGTCAAATGGAGATCAGGATGATGCTGTTCGGTCTCAGCAAGTTCGCCAATACGATTGATAAAGTCGATTGCTTTGACGAAGTTCTTAAAGACCCATTTTCTTTCGATCGCGATTGAGGCATCGTCCATTTGCCACTTCGGAACTTGAGAAAGCAATTGTCCGCTTTCTTCACGAGAAAGTTTCTCAACGCCTCCTTCACAGGCTTTGCATTTTCGTTCAACAAGAAGCGGTGTAGTCATTTGTTTTCCAACTTTAAGTTCTTAGATATCACACAATCGCTTTCTGCGAAGTTAACCTTTGATCTACTTCGTTGCTCACGATCACGCCGTAATTGATTGCTCCCAGCCACCCACTCATGATGATACCGACGCTGCCAGCATGATACATTCCGCCGATCTGCTGGGGCAATGCTCGGCTAACCGCAAGGCCTTCGAACTTAGTTCCAAAGCTGGCGCCGAGTTGATGTTGGGTGTAATGGTTGAACGTCTTTGGCGTTGCCGCTTCGACCCAATCGATCTTATTTCTTGCGTCGGGGACGTACTTTTCAAGCGCGTCGATTGTCGTGTCAATCAGTTCTTGCTTGCTGGCGGCATAGTCGGCGTCTGACAGTTTTGCCCAATCCGACCAGTTCGCGTTGGTGCTGCTGACGACCGCGTGTCGACGTTTCTTCTCGGGCCTTGTGTTGGGATAATAAAAGCTAAATGTGCGGCTAGTAATGTCACGGCTAAGCAGTAAATCGGTTCGGAACACGGGGGCCGTGCTCATGAACAAAAGATCGCCGGTCGATTTATCGATCTCGACCTCTGGCTTCATTGCCATGTAGACCTGGGTGCTGCTGTTATTCAATCGAACGGCTTCGGCTTGTTCGATGTAGTCTTCGGATAGAGCTTCCCGGCCGAGCAGATTCAAGGTTGTGGTTCTTAGGTTTGCATTGCTGACAACGGCGCGGCATCGAATCTCACGGCCATCGACAACGACGGAATGGACTTGTCCATCGAGCGTTTTGACACGATCGACTTCGCATCGAATCCGGATATCGACATTGTTTTTCTCAAGCTCTTTCTTCATTCGTGAGACGAGGTCGTCCGTGCCTCCTTCATAGATGAAAACTCCTTTGCTCATGAAGTTGCTAAAGACGATTCCATAGGTAATCGCGGGGTCCTCGAGTGTCGAACCGTTCGCATAGGTAATCGGCTCCATGAGAAGGCGAACAACGTCCTCGCGGCCTGGAAAAAAGCGGTCAAACAGTTGTCGCGTTGTGGTCGATTGATCGTCATAGAAATTCATTCCTCGCGCGGTGTCAAAGAACTCATTGACAACCGCCGGGTCGATATTAAATTGCGACGACAACAGTTTGGTGAAGTCAGCTCGATTGAACGTCGTCGTCAGCGAGAACATCGGGTTATCGAATCGAATGTTTTCAAGCTGCACAATGCGATCGGCGATATCGGCGTTCCAGTATCGGCGACATGACTTGATCATCCCGTGGGGAAAACCATGCAGAGACACGTCAAAGATGTGTCCGCCAGGCCGCAAGAACCAAGTTGCCAACCCGCCAAGTTTATAATGTTGCTCCAAGAGCAAAACGCGATGTCCGGCGCGGCCGAGAATATTGGCGCTCGTCATCCCTGCTAAACCGCTGCCGATGACGACGACGTCATATTCGTTCGCGGCGTCTTTGAGAAAGTCCTTAGGCATAGCATCTGTCGTAACAAACGGATCTTTATAAAATAGTGAACGCAGCAGTTTAGCATCGAGGCAACACCTGACCAATCCGCGAGAAAGGGTGGCTCTGCGAAAGGATGGCGAACTAGAGCGGACCAATATCGGGCTGTAATTCCGCGAAAATGCCGATGATGTCCGCCTCGGGGGCGCGATCACCATAAAGCAGCAGGCTGACGCCGGAGAAATATCGCTCGTCGAGTAGCCGGACCGGTTCGCCAAGCGGACGGAGCACGGTTTGGCGACCAATTCCGCCACTGACAACATCATGTGACCCGCGAAATACAACGCTGACATCGTCGGGAAGTACGGTCCCAATTCGTCCGACGCCGTTCTCGTGGCGAACGATCGTTGAAATTCGCCATTTGTCATCACGAGGATCTTTCATGACGCGAAGCGTAATCACCGACTCGCCTTCAGGCACTGGTTGGGCGGCAAACCAGTCCGGCTTGCTAGTCGCTTGACGCCAAACGGCGCTATACGCGACACGGTAACGATGCTTCGCTGGAATTCGCACTCGCGTTTGCCAAACCAACGGCTCATCGCTTGCGATTCGTACTGCGGCGACCTCGTCTTCTTCGCTGGGTCCAAGATAGCCAACCTCTTTCCGCAATTGTTCCAGCGCCGTTTCGGCATTCTTCATCCGGTTGAAATTCAACACAAAAGCAACTGCCAAGCCGATCAACAAGGTGATGACGAACAGCGTCCGAAGCGAGACTTGCCAGCGATTCACCGTTCTGTTTCCTTGGTCAGTTCACGATAGCGCAGGATTGCTTTGGTAGGGCTTGACGTCATCTTCAAGCAGGAAAGCAATTCATCCGAAGCACGCAGTCCGCGAAACAACTTGCCTGTATGCTCAAGCTGATGCCGAAGCGTTTCGCTGCCCATCGAGTCAAAAAAATTAAAAAAGCCTTCCGGGCGAGAGTATCCAAGACCACCACGCATCGCCAGTTCGACCGAATCGAGATCATTCACCAGTCGGGTCTTCAGGACTTCGGCAGCCTCGATCCACATCGGTATCGAAATCATTTCTGAGATCTCGTTGATTGTCCATGACCGGGTTTCTCGCTGGTATTGTGCAATGACTTTCTTGGCAATGTTACTGGTCTGCGGGCTGCTGACTTCATGTTCAGGTTGATCCAACACAGGATCACAAAAACGAACCTCATGATTCGGTTGCGACTTCACTGCTTTCAGCATTCCAGATAGAATCGATGCCGGATCAAGCCGTGTTGGGAACGATTGCCAAAACACTCGTCCCGAATCGAATGCAGTTCGAATCCCAATGGTATCGATCAATTGTAAGGGTGGCATCGGCATGCCAAACGCCAGGGCAGCTTCTGCAAGATTCGAAGTGTCAACTCCGTGCTCGAGAATCAGCAGCGATTGGTTGAGGTAAGGTGCCAGGAGTCGATTCACGACAAAGCCTGGGCTGTCCTGTACCTGTAACACGTTTTTTTTCAGTCGCAGGGCATGCGTTTCACAGGTGTTTCGCGTTGTTAACGATGTCGAAGCGGTTGAAATGCATTCCACGAGCGGTCGACATTCTACGGGCATAAAAAAGTGCAAACCACAGCAGTTTGGATCATCTCGCAGCGGCTCAAAGACATCCCTCACTCGCAGGTTCGATGTATTGGTCGCCAGAATCATTTTGGGTCCGAATGTGCTACGAAGCGTCATGAACAGGCTCTGTTTCAGCGCCAGTTTCTCCGTAACGGATTCGATCACAAGGGTTGGTGATGCCGGCCCAGGTTGCGGTGAAATGGTAAACCGCAACGACGCTAAATCACTAACTAGCGGCGGGGCATACTGGACTCGTACGGCAGGAAATCGGGCTGTCGCTTGCTCAGTTGCAGTCTCGAGCGAAGTTGGATTCGAGTCGATAAGAAGCACATCGACCTCGTGCGCGAGATGGTCGAGAAGGATCGCACGCCCGACGGTACCGGCACCGATCAGGCAAACGCAGGGCGGCTTATCGCTTGGATCCAAGGTGCTGGCAAGGTCTGGCATGATGTCGCTATGGTATGATCTTGAGTTCGTTCTTGCGACCGCCATATCAATTGCCCATACCGATAAAGCCAAATGCGATCTGTAGACTTCGTTCTCCGTCTTTCAAACGCACTGGTTTTTTCGACAATCTTGGCGGGGTGCAGCAACGCGACCGCCACAAAGAACGCAACTTCGGTCGCCGTTGGGACGGTCACCATTGTCATTGATGACGGTAAGGAAACCGTCGAGCACAAGATCGAGAACGTAACAGCAGGGACAACGGTCGAGCAACTAATGCGGGAACTAGATGGCGAGACGACTAAGATCTCCGGCTCTGGTTCAACGGCGATTCTCACTTCTCTTCGTGGATTGACCAACGCTGGCACGCAAGGTTGGACGTATCGAGTCGACGAGGATTGGGCCGACCGAAGCATGGGAGCTTACGAGTTAACTCCGCCAGCAACCGTCCTGTGGAAGTACGGTGACTTTGCTGAGATGAACGAATGAGAACGGCAGGGTTGCGAGACCAAGCGGCCTAGCGAAGCGTCAATGGTGCTGCTTGAGTCATGCGATTCTGCGGCTGCGTCTCCCAAGCACTGTACTCTGCCCAGACAGGATAGTGGTCGGACACCATCAACGCTTGCTCGATCGTCAGGCCGTAGGCTTGTTGTAGATTGAACACGCCCCAGCGACCGGTGTATTCGCTTGTCGCTTGTCGCTGAAAAATAATGTTGTCGTACGCTTTGTTTTGCCGGGTATTCGTCATGACGTTGCCGCCGACGACCCATTGTATCCCTGGAATTTGCGCCAATCGGCCCATCTGCGATTCGCTGGCATTGAGATCACCCAGCAGAATGACGTCGTCTTCATCGGGACTTGCAGCCTGCATGAGTTTAAAAACGTCGGAAAGTGCATCGACTTCTTCGGGCACTTCATCCGGGTCAGTATGTGTATTGACCAGCCAGAAAGTGAATGCTCGCTCGGGCATTTGAGTTCTGGCACGAAATCGAGCGACGTACGGTTCGCGGTGTAATCGATCGGTCGGATCAGACAACGTGCCAACTTGCTGAGGGTTGTACTCAACGCGCGTCGTGTCATAGATGAAAGCATACTGCTCGGTGCTGACCGTCCGTCCCAGCCGAGGGCCGATGACGAAATGGTATCTGCTTCCATCAGCGTTGATGGCTGCCAGAAATCGAGGCAAAACGTTGTCATTCTTCGCTCGTATTTCTTGAATGGCGATGACGTCGAATTGCCGAATGACGTCGGCAAGTACTGCGACGACTTCGGGCTTAGAAACCTTGCTTTCGCCAAAGACTTGAATGTTGAAAGAGGCGATTAGTATCTTGTCCGGCGGACGTCGGGCGGAAGCTAATTGCGCAGGTGCCGCGTATGCAGGAGGCGGACGTTGGATCGAACTGAGATCGTTTCCAGGGCCCGTTGCCTGATTGCGAAAAGCCTTGGCGATGTCTTGAACGTTCGTTGCATCATCGAGAGCACCCGAACTTACTAACGCGTAAAGTTTTTGGACCAACGGACCAACGATCGGCCAATCGGGATTGAAATGACCACTCACACCGCCGCCGGAGATGGCGGTGATGATCATCCAAAATACGGTTGAGTAACGAAGTTTACTTCGTGTCGGTGTTTTCTTTCGTGCCACGCCAGGCCTCCGTGCCTGCGTCAAAATCAAACGTCTTGTTTGATTGCTCCAATCCGTGTTGCCGCATGCATCGCGGCGATCAAACTTGCAATTGCTTCATCGCCGCGTCTGCCAATCGTTGCAATCTGACATGTTTGGATTCGGCAGCCTCATGCAACGCTGCAATCGCTTCCTCTGAATCCGCTCCGATTTGTCCCAATGCCCATGCCGCTCGTTCACGAACCGATAGCTCGCTCGAACCGGAAAGCACTTTGGCGAGCGCGTTTTGACAATCCTTAGCAGTTCCCGCTAGTCGCCCTAGCAGCGTTGCTGCCCAGTAAGCCACAACCGCTTCGGGAGACTTCAATAGTTCCGATAGGACGCCGCAGGAGTCAACCGGCGGTGAACCCGCTTCTTCGAGAGCAGCGACGGCGAACTGGCTGACTGATTCGCTGTCACCGCACGCCTGCACAAGTTCGATGGCTGCGGCTGCCGAGCCAGTTCCCGCTTGGCTGAAGTATTCGGCCGCAGCAATCCTTTTGTCTAGATCCACGCTTTGCAAGTCCGTTCGCCAATGCTCAAAATCATCCATGATCGAGGAAGCTACCCCAAAACCGCTCTAATTTCACATCTCGTTAAGATTCATTAGGATTTTGTGGTGATCTCCGCAAGACCAAGGCCGAATTCGCGGCAAAAAGGGTGGAGAAAATCTCATCGCGTCAGTAACCGCATTGCATCAATCGATGGTCGTGATTCTGATAGTGAACGAAGCATTCACGTTTCCCCAGTAATAGAAGCTGCATCCAAACCTCCGAAGCGTGTCCCGCGTTGGAGGTTTCGTTAACCACGAGGTTTGAATCGCATGGCGACCGCATCCACCACCACTTGCCAACCCGTATTGCTCGCAGGCCAATGGCGAGAAGCAAGTTTTCACGAGACCTTTCGCGCTACCGATCCGAGTACGAACCAAGCGATTGAACGCGAGTATCCGATCAGCTCATGGGACGATATCGATCAAGCCCTTGATGCTGCCGCGACCGCATCGGTTGAGCTGCGTCGTATGCCAAAGGAGAAGATCGCCGCTTTTCTCGATTCGTTCGCAAACAAGATACAAGAGAATAAGTCGGAGTTGGTTGACACGGCCTTCGAAGAAACGGGTCTTGCCAAAAGCCCACGATTGGGTGACGTCGAGTTGCCTCGGACGGTCAACCAATTGAGGCTTGCCGCTGCTGCGGTGCGCTCGGGCGACTGGGCGCACGCGATCATCGATACGAAAGCCGGAATTCGCGCGACACTTGAATCGCTTGGTCCAATTTGCGTCTTTGGACCCAACAATTTTCCGTTTGCCTTCAACAGCGCAGCTGGCGGAGACTTTGCCGCTGCGATCGCTGCGGGCAATCCCGTCATTGCGAAAGCAAACAGTTCCCATCCCGAAACGACCCGTGTGTTGGCTGCACTTGCGAAAGAAAGTGTTGATGAAGTTGGTTTGCCGTCAGCCACCGTACAGTTGATCTATCGGACTTCGCATTCCGACGGCGAGCGAATGGTTTCTGATCATCGCTGTGGCGCAAGTGGATACACTGGTAGCCGTAGCGCCGGACTTAAGCTCAAGGCCGCCGCAGACAAAGCTGGCAAGCCGATCTATCTTGAGCTTTCCAGCGTCAATCCGGTTGTTATCACACCTGCAGCACTTGCCGAACGAGGCGAAAAGATCGTTGACGATTACGTTGGAAGCGTGTTGATGGGTAGCGGTCAGTTTTGCACCAATCCAGGACTAGTGCTGTTGGTCAAAGGTGAAAGCGCCGATGCATTTGTTCATTCGGTTAAGGAGAAATTTGCGGCTTTGGCGTCTGGCACCCTACTTTCGCCAGCCGTCGCAAAATCTTTGACCGCTGCGATCGAGACGCTTGTCGGTGCCGGCGCAAACCTGTTGACGGGAGGCGGTAAGTCAGAAGCGAATCGATGCGCCGTTGCAAACAGTTGGCTTCAAGCAACAGGGAAACAGTTTCTTGGAGACCCGGAAGCTTTTCAGACCGAAGCGTTCGGCAACGCGTCACTAGTGGTCGTTGCGGATAGCGTTGACGAAATGGTTGCCGTGATCGATTCGCTTGAAGGAAACTTGACTGGCTGTGTTTATAGTGCGACACAAGGTGATGAAGATGTATACGCGAAAGTCGCATTCGCACTGACCCCAAAAGTTGGCCGATTGCTCAACGATAAGATGCCGACAGGGGTTGCAGTCAGCCCCGCGATGAATCACGGTGGGCCCTATCCTGCGACAGGCCATCCAGGGTTTACCGCAGTCGGCATTCCGGCGTCGATCGTGCGATTCGCGAAATTGACAAGCTATGACAACGTGCGAGCGAATCGCTTGCCCGAAATACTGCGTGACAAAAATCCCACTGGAAAGACATGGCGTTGCATTGACGGTGGATGGTCAACCG